>ENA-ORTY01000719-ORTY01000719.1-human-gut-metagenome-genome-assembly--contig:-NODE-719-length-41917-cov-4.738331_pt1 | contig 41917 bp, 46 predicted proteins | sample MGYA00241917_ERZ509198 | MGnify/ENA primary metagenome ERZ509198 (study PRJEB26280, sample SAMEA2338857) | human gut metagenome | biome: human gut; feature: human-associated habitat; material: faeces...
TATATTCCTTTAAATCATTTTCTATACTTGTATAATCTGCATCTGTAAATGTTGTTTTTCCAAGCCCTGTTGTAGCATAAACTGCTGTTGTTCTTGGTACTACTACCCACACATATTCATTTCCACTTCCATCTTTTATTACTAATCCTGTCTCTATTGTTCCTTCTTTTTTTGTAAATGTATTATCTGGAAAGTATGGGGCTGTTTCTTTTGTTGCTTCTGCTGGTACTTTTGTATCTGTTCCACTTCCTCCAGCTCCACCATTTCCGCTACCATTTCCAGCTAATGCACCTTCCATTTCGCTTACCAAACCATTCATTCCTTTTAAGTCATTTTGGCTAGCTTCTGCAGATTTTGTTTCTGCTTCTTTTGCTTTTGCTATTATTCCGTTATTTCCTAGTACTAAATTAATACTTACTCCTGCAAGAATTAACAAAACTACTATGGTAACGACTAACGCAACTAGGGTTATACCCTTATTATTTTTCATATCGTTTTCCTCCTCGTATAATAGTTTTATAAAATTTATTTTCATAAATTATAAACATATTATTTTTTATTACTTATGTACTTTTTTATTATTTTCAACTATTTCTTAAGTTTTTATTCATAATTTTTTCTTTTTTCGTACATACATCTACCACGTATATATTTGTTGCATTAATCGTATTTATTTCTATATACGTTATAGATATAAATACTCCACTAGAATAATATCATTATTTTCACACGTTTGCAATAGTTTTTTCTTTTTTTCAATTTTGCCGTTTTTTGTCGAATTGTATTTTTCTGAATACATTATCGGAAAAGAATCAAAAAAAAAATTATAGAAAACCTAAATTTTCTATAACCTTTTTATCAACTATTTTGTTTTCTTTGCTATTTCAGCTACTTTTGTGAAAGCTGCTGGATCTGATACTGCCATTTCTGCTAACATTTTTCTGTTGATTACAACATTTGCCTTCTTTAATCCATTGATTAATTGACTGTATGTTAAACCATTCATTCTTGCAGCTGCATTTATTCTAGCTATCCATAATTTTCTGAAGTTAGATTTTTTATCTTTTCTTCCTACGAAAGCATAGTTTCCAGATTTCATAACTTGTTGTTTAGCCATTCTGAATCTGTAATGTTTTGCTCCATAATATCCTTTTGCTCTTTTTAATATTTTATTATGTTTTTTACGTGTAATTATTGCTGTTTTTACTCTTGCCATTTTCTATTCACCTTCCTTAATTCTTACTATTTGTTACCATATGGTAATAATCTTTTAATTCCTGCTTCGCATGTCTTGTCTGCATAAGCGTCTTGAACTTTTCCTCTAGCCTTTGCTCTTGGTGTTTTGTTAGCTAGTAAATGTCTTCTATTTGACTTTGTTCTTTTTACTTTTCCAGTTGCTGTATATGAATATCTTTTTTTAGCAGCTTTATTTGTTTTTAATTTTGGCATAATTTTTTCCTCCTTAATTGTATTGGGATATTCCCATATATATAAATAGTTTTTTAACTATCAATATTCCTATTTTTCTACTTTTTTTACTAATATTACAAACATGTTCTTTCCTTCTAATAAAGGCTTTTTCTCAACCGTTGCAATATCAGATAAGTTTTCTATAAATTCGTTTAGAGTTTCTTCTCCAGCCCTAACATAATTTAGCTCTCTTCCTCTAAATCTAACAGTTATCTTAACTTTGTTACCGTCTTGTAAGAATTTTCTAGCATTTTTTGCCTTGAATTCAAAATCATGTTGCTCTATGTTTGGAGTAACCCTTAATTCTTTAAGCTCAAATGTCTTTTGATTTTTCTTTGATTCTTTTTCTCTTTTAGCTTGCTCGAACTTATATTTTCCATAGTTCATAAGTTTGCAAACTGGTGGCTGTGCATTTGGTGATACTAAAGCTAAATCTAATTTAGCTTCTGCAGCCATATCTAAAGCTTCTTCAATACCAACTACTCCAAGCTTTTCTCCATTTGCTCCAATTAGTTGAACTTCTTTTGCTCTAATTTTTTCATTAATTAGTAATTCTTGTTTTATAAAAAACACCTCCAAAAAAATAAGATTGACTTCAATAAAGCCAACCCACACAATAACTCTACAACAAAGTTGTAGATAAATATTATTTGCTACCTTTTGCTACTCGGCTAAGGTGAGAAGTGGATTGCTTCTTCTTGAACATTATTTATTGTACTACATTTTGTATTATTCGTCAAGCACTTTTTTATTATTTTCATGTTTTTTATAGAAAATACACCCTTGCATAATGCAAAGGTGTAATATATTTTGAGTAAAATTATCTCTTTGAGAATTGTGGAGCTTTTCTTGCTTTTTTAAGACCATATTTCTTTCTTTCTTTTGCACGTGAATCTCTTGTTAAGAATCCGTTTGATTTTAAAGCTGGTCTATATTCTAAGTTAGCTTCATTTAATGCTCTTGCAATACCATGACGAATTGCTCCTGCTTGACCTGAGAATCCACCACCTTTTACTGTACAAATAACATCAAATTTATCTAATGTATCTGTAACTGTTAAAGGTTGTCTAACTATAACTTTTAAAGTTTCTTCTCCGAAATATTCGTCTAATGCTTTTCCATTAACTGTGATATTTCCTTTTCCACTCATTATTCTAACTCTAGCAATTGAACTTTTTCTTCTTCCTGTACCATTAAAAACTACTTGTTCTTTTTTTGTTCTAGGCATTTTCTATCTTCCTCCTAATTAAAAATTCCATATTTCTGGTTTTTGAGCCATGTTCTCATGCTCAGCTCCAGCATATACTCTTAACTTTTTAGCCATTTGTCTTCCTAAGCTGTTGTGTGGAAGCATACCTGTTACAGCTAAAGTCATCATTTTTTCTGGGTTGTTAGCTAACATATCTTTAGCTTGGATTTCTTTCATTCCACCAATGTATGAAGAATGGTGTCTGTAAATTTTTTGTGTTAATTTATGTCCTGTTAAAACTACTTCTGAGCAGTTTATGATAATAACGTGATCTCCAGCATCCATGTTAGGTGTATAAGTAGGTTTATGTTTTCCTCTTAGTAATTTTGCAGCTTCTGCAGCAACTCTTCCTAATGGCTTGTTAGCAGCATCAATTATATACCATTTTCTTTCTATTTCATCTTTTTTAATACTATATGTTGTATTATTCATGGTAAAAAATACCCTCCATTTCAAATTTATTTTCTATATATATGAAATCATATTATTAAAACTACCGGGGAGAAGCTTTAACATATGCCATATTCAATTACGCTATAATATTTTATAACAAAATGTGGCAAAAGTCAATACATGGTGCAAATAAAAAACGCACTTTTGCAATAATTTCATAAAACACGATGAAGAGGAGCTGTTACACTCCCCTCCCTCGCATCTGGTTAAGCAAAAAAAGGTCTAGTCAGAAGCCATATTGCTCCAAGAACAACTGCCGACGCAATAGTTGACAGCCGGAGTACCACGAAAAGGTTGTATACCCTTTCGTAGGTTTTCACGTTTTGCTTGATGTGTTCCTGGTATAGAGTCACACACCAAGTTATCAACGTGGCAATGAGTAGCATTACCCAAAGGCCTGTTGCCCATTCATATAGCACCATAAAGAATGCTACAACGAACAAGCAAATAACTACGATTGTTGTAAGCATAGCTTACCTCCTTTTTTCTAAAAGAAAAAATCTTATATGTTTTTATTATACCACTTTTTACCTATTTTTGCAAATTGATGTCGTAATACGCATCTGGCACTGTGCCTACAATTACAGATTCTGCAATTAATACTTGGTTTTCTATCATCTGTTTTATTGTGTTATATGGTGTAAGTATTGTTACTTCACATGATAAATTTAAATATACTCTGTGTAATGTTTGGTTTATTCCTTGTGATGTAAACTCTGAAACAAGCTTTGTGTCTACATTTCCTACATTAGCAATTTTTATATGTATCTTTGGTCCTTGTGCCGAAAATAGTTTAAGCCCTAATGCACTTCCTAAATATATGAATATATCTGAAGTGTTTTTCTCTTGAAATTTATTTATTATATTTAAAGGAATATCTGATATTATTTTGTTTACATTTTTCGTGTTTGTTTGCAACATTTTTACATTTCCATTGCTGTCTCTTACTATTGTAATTAAGTCATCATAAGAATACTGGTTCATTATTAATGTTGCCTCATCATTAGATATTTGTGTTGCAATGTTTTTAGCTTTGTCTATACACAAATCATTTATTATTGGATTTACTGCTCTTGTTATAATTACAAATGTAATTACCGCAATTACTATAATTGTAATAATAGAAATCGCGGTATATCTTCTGTTATTTCTTGGCATATTCTTGTAGCCTTTTCCTGTTGTGCAAAATCTTGGTCTTGAATAAATTTTACTTTCCATAGCTTTTCTCTATCTTGGAATAAACAGTTGCTCTCCTGGCATTATAACATCTGGATTTTCTATTCCATTTACCTTTACAATTTCATCAACCGTACTGCCAAATTTCTTTGCAATTTTCCACAATGTATCCCCAACTCTTGCATAATAAACTATAATACTAAAGCTTTCTCTATCCTTTTTTTCGCTCTCTGTTACGCTTTCTATTAAATTGATTGAACTCTCTTTTACTATATTTAGTCTAAAATTCAAGTCTACTTTAATGTCAATGGTACTGTCTGCCATAACCACAAAATCTTTTTTGGCAATTTCTATGCTCGTGTCTATTCTCATCTTTTTGGTAATACTATTTGAAGTTACTGTAAATTCAAATGGCTCTACAAGGTTTTTTATATTAATTCTGGTTGTTCCTTCTTGGCCGTATATGAATGTTAGGCTTATTTCGCCTTGATATATTATTTTTCCATTTTCCATTTGACTGCTTATTATTCTTGGCTTTACTTCTACATCATAAATTTTATTTTGTCTTACTTCATCTATTCTCTCTTGTTTTCTTAAATTAAATACTTCGCTAATTTCTTCCTTATCTTTTATAACTTTTATGGTTCTTTGTGTGTACTTTACATCCATTGTTCGACTATACATGTCTTGTATAATATTTATTTCCTGTTTCTTATATACTGCACAGAAAATCTCAAATTCTGCTTCCACATACACAGAATATTCTTCTACGTTATTAGGCTTAATTATAATGTTCTTTAATTCATATGTTACATCACAAATACTATCTTCATTTATATCCTTCATATCTATAAATCCCATTACAGGAATCGTAGCCATAACAGAGTTTATTCTCCCATCATCTGTTAAATACATTATTTTAAATACTGAATCTGCTTTTGTTAAAATCTTGTTATAGCTTACCTTATTTTCTTTGTTTTCAAGCCTAATTTCTACCTTCATTATTTCAGATAAATTATCCACATTATCGATTGAAACCGTATCTTTTGCATATACTTTCGTGCTTCCATTACCAATTAACGAATTTATGTTTATCTTTTCATTTAATAATTGCATATCTTTTTTGTTTTCTATATTATCAACATACTCAACATTTTCATTAGAATATGCGGTTAAATTCATCTGGATATTTGCTTTTAAGCTAATCTTTCTTCCATTGATTATCTTGCATTCTAGCTCTGTTAAATCTGTTGTACATTCTAACTGCATGCTACTCTTCAAATCTTTCATTTCTATATTTTTAGAAAAATCTATGTTTGCATTTATAGCTCTCATGCTGGAATTTTCATCATCTGCAATATACACAACATATGCATTAACTGTTCCCTCGATTCTTACTTTGCCGTCTTGTACCTCTTTTTTATGCAAACAAATATTGCCACTGCTAGAAATAATACTTAAAACGTCTGGCTTAATGTCTGGAACAATCTCATCGCTTTCTATTGTAATCTTCTCATTCTTTTGCTCTATTATTTGATTTATACATAAATTATTCTTAGATAAATTTACAGCCATTTTCTCTCAATCCTTTCTGAGGCACAACTAATATTGTACCTGCTATCAATCTTAATTCATGTATATTACAAAGCAAAAAAAAAATTCCTTTTTTTCGGAATTTCTTTTAAAAATAAATTACCCTATATCGTAAGCTTTCCTTTTTTTCTTACATTGGCTTTCTGGTGGTATTATAGGACAGTACTCTTGTCCATCAAAAACTTGAAGCTCCACAGTTCTTGTTAGAATATCTGTGTATTGATAAGTTGCATTTTCTTGAGTTTCATCATATTTTACGATGAACATACAAGGATATGCCTTCTCAATTACGGCTTCTTTTTCAAATGGTTTATTTCTTCCAAGCGAGCCTTTCACAATTATCTTTTGTCCAATCTTTTGACTAATATCAGTTTTAAGACTCGTAATGTCATTCGGATAAATCATGCTTATATCACCACTCCTTTAAGATAGCACGATTATACCATTTTTTACATAATTAGTCAAAATATACCAAAGTAGTTATAATTGCTGTAAGTAGCCATTTTAATATGGTTTGCGGAGTTTAATTGGTATTATTACATTTGTGTTACATTTGTGTTACTAGTATTTTTATGCTATCTCCTGTGTTGGAAAAGAGTTAAATAGTTCTCTTTTTACCATGAGCACCTATTCCACTTACTCCATTTTCTCCGTCTCTTAAATCATTTTTAATATCATTTATTGTTACATATTTATTAAAATCTGTTGTTGCTATCTTGCCTGCAACAACTAATGGATCTTTAAAGTCTATCAGTATTCTAGCTGGAGATGATGCAAAGTTTGCTCCTGCTTCCATTATAGCTTCATAATAACTCTGGCAAGCTCCTGCAAAAATAGCAAGTTTATTAGCTCCTTGCTCCCACATTCTGGCTCTTATAACCGTTTCCACGAAATATTTAGAATTTCTATAATTGTAAATATCATTAAAATTATAACCTTTCTTAATCATCCCATCATGTCCTGTCACAACCAAAATATCTGGATTATATTTGCCTAACAATCCCCAAATCATCTGTGGCTGTTTACTTTCTGGAATATTCTTAACAATTACATTTAATCCCATACTTTTATATACTTTTTGTGATTTTTCACTATACTTTCTATCACCATCTAAATGCAGAATTCTTCCATAATGTTGATAATACCTCTTAAACATATTATTCTGAACATTTACAAGATTCTTCTTACTTTTTTCTAACTCCTTTTCGAAGCTATCTAATAAATTTATTACCCTATTATTATCTATTAATTCTAAATCATCTAATGGGCTATCTGCCTCAATTCTTGTAACCAATCCCTTCAAAATTGCTATGTCTTGGTTTCTGCACTTTATTATATTACTTACTGTAAACACAATATCTTTGTTATATGATAACCTGCCTACAATATCACCTTTTCTAAATTTCATATTTTTCACATTCTTTCTACAATGTTACAAATTTGATTGGAAAAGAATTAAATTTTAGCAAGGAAAATGAATTTACAAGGCAAGGGTGCATACTCGCTGTATGTAACCGCGTTGCAAATGAAATTTGACGTAGCTAAAATTGTAATTATTTTTCAATCTTACCTATTTAATTATATGTAGAATAATGTAAAAAGTTGTCTTTCGCCCAATAGGGACGCCCCTTTTGGGGCGAAATTATTGTTCTATTATTTAGACTGCAAGAATAGTATTAAACAAAAAGATTCAATGGGGGTTGTCCTGATGATAGGTTTTTCAATTGAAGAAAGAGCAATTACTTTAGCTCATTATATTATAGATTCAAAAGATACAGTTAGAGGTGCTGCTAAGAAATATGGCATATCTAAGTCTACAGTACACAAAGATGTTAGCGAAAGATTATTAAAAATAAATCCTGCTTTAGCCTCTGAGGTTCGAGTAATTTTAGATGAAAATAAGGCAGAACGTCACATACGTGGCGGTCAAGCAACAAAATTAAAATATCGTAATGAACACATACGAAAAGAAGCTATTTAAGTATTTTTGTTAATTGCTTATATTAAAACTTTTAAGGAGTATGCTATAATTAATATTGAATTTTCAACAGTTACAGATTATCAGAATGTACTTTTATTTTTTCGTTGACATTTACTACAAATAAAGATATAATAATTATAGGAAATGGAGAAACCACAAACGTGGTTTGCCAGTAATATGTATAAAAAACACACCTAACCAGGCAAGTTACAGATGTGTTTTTTATTTGTCTATTTGCTTAAATATAAAATAGTTATAATTAAGGCAAATACTATAATAGTTTCGACAACTAAAGCGAATAAAAGTAAATATATTATTTCTAATAAAAATGCTTCTATCATAGCACCACCTCCATTTCTAAAGGCTAAGCCTTTGTTATGTATAGGTGGCAAACCACATCTGCTTATTCTCATTTCCTATAGCAAACAGTATAGTATATTTTTACTCATTTGTCTATCAAAAAAGTAAAATTTTATATTTTTTATATATCAAAAAACTTTCAAAATCCTTGATTATATTCCAAACATATATTTGAAATAATGACCAATAAATTTTGAAAGTTTATTGCATTATATTAAAATGATTTATTGCTATTTCCTGCTGATTTTTCACAAATTTTAGTGCAATTAATTTATTGCTATTGCTATCTTGTATAACCCGCTTCTTGCAATGTTTTTGCAAGTTTTATGCAGTCTTTATTTCTAGCCTTAGCTTATCAGCTATCATTGCAATAAATTCCGAATTCGTTGGTTTTCCCTTGCTTGCAGATACTGTATAGCCAAATATGTTTTCTACAACTGCTGGTTCTCCTCTGCCCCATGCAACTTCTATAGCATGGCGAATCGCACGCTCTACACGGCTTGGCGTAGTGTGGTATTTCTTGGCTATGTCTGGATACAGTTGTTTTGTTATTTGGTTTATTATATCAATATCATTTACAACCATCATTATGGCTTCTCTTAAATATTGATATCCTTTAATATGTGCTGGTACACCAACTTCATGAATTATATTTGTAACTAAAGCTTCTAGTCCATCTTCACTCTTTTTGTCAATTTGTTGTGGTATATCTATGTACTGGGATTTCGTTTCTTTCACAATAAAGCTTCCTCTGTTTGTAGAAGGCTGATAATATCTCAATTCTTTTATTCTTTTTATTAATACTTCTATGTCGAATGGTTTTACAACATAATATTGAGCCCCTAAAGTTATTGCTTTTTGTGTTATTTTGTCTTGACCTACTGCTGAAAGCATTATGCATATTGGCCTTTTTTCTAGTCTCATTGAACTTAATCTTTCTAAGACTCCTAACCCATCTAAATGTGGCATAATAACATCTAATAGTACAACATCTGGTTTTAAAGTAGATATAATACTGAGTGCTTCCTCTCCGTCTTTTGCCATGCCAACAACCTGCATGTCCTCATCCTTTTCTAGATAGTTTGCTAAAGTTGTTGCAAATTCATTATTGTCGTCAGAAATCAAAACTGTTATTTTTTCATTCACTCTTTCGTTCCCCCTATTCTTATTTACATAGTTGTAAATCTTTTACAACGTGTATTATATACGCATATTTTGCTTTTTGCAATAGTTTTTGGGAAACTTTTCCATTTTTCTTCATACATTATTGTGCTTTTTCAACGAATTTTCGACATAATATACCGATTTCTTTTATTTTGAATGGTAACTGCCTATTAATTTCCATGTTTTTTGATATCAATTTATTATATTCTTCTTCATTTAATTCTATTTTTTGAATTATATTTTCAGAATATTTTGTTTCTACAATTTTTATATTGTTTCTTTCACAATAATATTTAAATTTTTCATTTTCCGAATATTCTATCTCTAGGCTTGCTTGTAATCCATTTTCAACTTCTATTATTTTTCCATTTTCTATTGATGCCAATGCGATATTTGAATACGCTCTTGTAAGTCCTCCTGTTCCTAATAATATTCCACCAAAATATCTTGTTACAACAATAAGAACATTATTCAGGTTATTTTTTCTTATAACATTTAAAATTGGAGCACCTGCAGTTCCAGATGGTTCTCCATCGTCACTGCTCTTTTCTAATAAATTTCCATCTTTATCAACGATACTAAACGAAAAACAGTTGTGCTTTGCGTCATAGTATTTCTTTTTTATTAAATTGATTTTTTCTTCCGCTTCTTCTTTACTCTCTATATGGCAGCTATTTGCAATAAATCGAGATTTTTTTTCCACAATCTCTGCAGTAGAAGCCTCCTTTAAAGTACAAAACTTCAATTCATTTTCCTTTCTAGCATTCTGAGCCTGCCGTAAATCCTGTAGAATATGCAATTTGCAAGTTAAATCCACCAGTATATGCGTCTACATCTATTATTTCTCCTGCAAAATACAATCCATTAACTATCTTTGATTCCATTGTTTTTGGATTTATTTCTTTTACATTTATTCCACCAGAAGTTACAATTCCTTCTTCTATTGGTCTAAATCCAGATATTGTAATAGTAAAGTTTTTTAGGAGTTTTACTAGGTTCATTCTTTCTTCTCTTGTAATCTCGTTTACTTTTTTATATGGATTTATTTTTGATGATTCAACTACCGTATCAATCATTTTTTGTGGCAATAAATTGTTTAAGCAATTTTTGAATTCTTTGTTCTTTCCTTCTAAAAAGTCTCTTTGTATTCTGTTATCAAGTTTTTCTTGTTGTAATGCTGGTTTTAAATCTATTACAAGCTGTATTTTTCCTTCTTTTAAGAGGTTTTCTACATTTTTATATCTTAGTAAATGTGCTGATGAACTCAATATTGTTGGTCCAGATACTCCAAAATGTGTAAATAGCATTTCTCCAAAATCTTCATATATTGTCTTGTTTTTGTTTGTATCAATCAATTTTATTTGAACATTTCTTAGGCTTAAGCCTTGCATTTGTTTACAAATATTTAAAGATTCGCCTTCTGCTGTTAATGGAACAAGTGATGGTTTTACAGGCACTATTGTATGTCCTAATTTTTGAGCAATTTCATATCCGTCTCCAGTAGAACCTGTTGCAGAATATGTTTTTCCACCAGTTGCAAGAATTACCTTGTCTGCTAAAATTTTCTTTTGTCCACCATTCTCATCTTCGTACATTACACTTACTACTTTATTTTCTTTTGTCTCTATTCCCACAACTCTGGTATTAAATTTTATTTTTACTCTTTTATTTTTTAGCTCGGCTTCAAAAGCCTTTAACACATCTAGTGATTTATCGGAAGTTGGAAATATTCTATTCCCTCTTTCTTCTTTTACACTAACACCGTGCTCTTTTAAGAAATTGATTATATCTAAATTCGTATAATTATCAAAAGCACTATACAAAAATCTGCCATTTCCCGGAACATTCTGTATAAAATCCTTTATATCCAGACTACTTGTAATGTTACATCTGCCTTTACCTGTAATAAGTAACTTCTTACCTAATCTATCATTTTTTTCTAGCAAATAAACTTCATTTCCATTTTTGCTAGCAGTTATCGCAGCCATCATTCCAGCTGGACCACCACCAATTACTACAACCTTCATTAAAAATCCTTTCTTTTCGCCCAAAAAGGGGCGTCCCTATTGGGCGATTGCTTTTATTAATCCTAATTTTCCATATTCGTATGTTAATGCACCTTGTTGGAATCCAACAAATGGAGCTCTTAGCGGTCCATCGCAAGATAATTCTATTGAAGAACCTTGTGTAAAACTTCCAGATGCCATTATTATTTGGTCTTGGTACCCTGGGGTATCACATGGTTCTGGCAAAGAGTCTGAATCTACTGGTGAACCAGCTTGTATTCCTTGGCAGTATTTTATTAATTTTTCTCTGTCACCAAATTCTATAGTTTGAACTATGTCTACTCTTTCTGCATCAAATCTTGGTTCTACTTTGTAGCCCAACATTTCCATTACTTTGCTGGTTAATATTGCTGTTTTTATGCTTGCTTTTACAACACTTGGTGCTAAAAATAATCCTTGCAAAAGACTTCTGTTTATACCTAAAGTTGGACCAACACCTTTTCCTTCTCCTGGAACTGTTAATCTTTCTGCTGCAAGTTCTACTAAGTCTTTTCTACCTGCTATGTATGCACCATTTGGAGCAATTCCTCCACCTAGGTTTTTTATAAGTGAACCTACTATTACATCGGCTCCTACTTCTAATGGCTCTCTTTTTGATACAAATTCACAATAACAGTTGTCTATCATTATTATTACATCTTTGTCTACTTCTCTTATTGCTTTAATTACTCTTTCAACCTTATCTAATGAAATACTCTTTCTTAAAGCATAACCTTTTGAGCGTTGAATTTCTATTAATTTTACTTTTGATTGTTTTAATCTTTCTGTTATTTTTTCATAATCAAAGTCGTCATTTATTAAATCGATTTGTTCATACTTTACCCCAAATGATTTTAATGAACTTGGATTTTCTGCAATTCCAATTACTTCATCTAGTGTATCATATGGCTTACCATTTATGCTTAGCATTGTATCTCCAGGTCTTAAAAAAGCAAATAATGCAACTGTTAAAGCATGTGTTCCAGATATAAATTGTCCTCTTACGATACAGTCCTCTGCCTTTAAAACATCAGCAAAAACCTTTTCTATTTTTTCTCTTCCAATATCTCCATAACCATAACCTGTAGTACTTCCAAAATCCGCTTCATTTACTCTATTTTCCTGAAAAGCTTTTAATACTTTTTCACTATTAAATTCACATATTTCTTCAGCCTTTTCAAACTCTTTTGATAACTCTTTTTCAGCTGAATTTATAAGTTCTCTGGCACTTTCTAAATTATAATTTTCCATTTTCATCCTCCATTTATTTTTACTAATCCATAATTATTTATATCTCATTTGTAAAATATGCCACCTCATACAAACTACTTACCTCATAATATTCGCCTATAAAGTTTGGTGCATATTCATTTAATTCATATGTTGGTGCTTTTACTTCGTTTCCTTTAGAATCCACTACGCCCCATCTTCCATTTTGCTTAACAGCTCCAAAGCCATATTCATTAAGGTCTATTGCCATATCATATTTAAAATCTACAACTGTATTTCCATTTTTGTCAACATATCCCCATTTGCCATTTTGTTCTTTTGCAAATATTTCGTTGTTTGTAAATATGTCTTTTGCATCTTTTTTGTTTCCGTCATAGTCTAAATAAGCTATTCCATTTGCTGATGTTACTTTTAAATAATTGTCTTTTATATAAACGCGAATATCTGTTAGTTCTAGCACTTTTTCCATTTTTTTGTTATATATTTCAGAAGTTTTTGTGTTTGAATCTATTATTTGTACTATGTTTGTTCCTTTTATGTTTTGAATTGTATCTTTTTCCAGTGGTATTACTGTATTGCCACTAACATCTAGCACACCAGATTTTCTACCATTTGATACTATAAAATAATCTCCAAATGCATATGAAATGTTTGAATATTTATTTTCTATTACTGATATTTTGTTTTGATCTATTACCCCATATTGATTGTTTCTATCTATTGTTATACTATATTTTCCATTTGCAACTTTTTCTACACTCTTATAGCTATCATCGCTCTGCAAAGTTCCTGCAACATCAAATACCAATAGTTTCCCGTCTTTTTCTGCGTTTAGATAGCTTCCCGCAAATGTAATATTTTCATATTGAATTGGCAATATCATGCTTCCATCTAAATCGTATACTCCTTGTTTTGCATTTTGTTGCAATACAAATATTTTGTTTTCACTATCAAAGTCAATGTCTTCATATTGATTATCTATAAGTGTTTGGCCATTTTTTAATACTCCAGCCATTCCATTTTTATATGTTATTAAATATACTGTTTCATCATCTTTCAAAGAAGTTATTCTTTTTACATTTGTGTAAATTGTATCTAGTGTTTGTCTATTCTTATAATTTATATAACCATATCTATAGCCATTGTCTGTTCTTACATTTACAATATAGCCTGCTTTTTCATATTTTGTTTCTTCATTATAGTATCCATCTGTTGTAATTGAGTTGTATTCTGGTTTTACAATTTCTTCTCCATTTATGTCTATAAGTCCATATTTTCCGTCTTTTTGAACTCTTAATACTCCATCTTTATATTCTAATGTTTCTATGCTGTCATAAACTGCCGATGTTATTTCTTTACCATCAATGCTAACCAATCCGTACTTTTCACCATTTTGATACTTCAAAATTTGAGTTTGATACGTATTAGAAATTGATGTATTATTGTTTGGAATGGCTTGTACATTTTTGTATTTTGTTAAAACTTCTTTGTTATTTGCATTTAATACCTTTGTTATTCCATCTTTGTTCATACAAATAAATATTGCCTTAGAAGGGTTTGGAATCTGAACAGAATCATATTGTGGCTCTATTACTGTCTTTCCAGTCTTGTCTATTACTCCTGCTTTTTCTCCAATAAGCGTAGAAAAATAGTTATATTCTGTTACTTCTTCTAATTTTATCTTTTTGTTTTTACTAATATTCTTAGCAACCATAACAATTACTACTATTACAACTATTAAAAGTAACAGTCTAGTTAAAGCTTTTTTGTTAGCTTTTTTTCTTTTATTTTTTCCATTCTTTACTGTTTTTCTTAAATCATCTGGATTATTAACTTGATTTCTACTCATTACAACTTCTCCCTTTCATTTTTCACATATGTTTAACATTGGTTCTGTTTACTCTCTAGATTGGAAAATTGTAATTATTTTTCAATCCCTGCATCTGTCTGAATATCAAAGTAAAACTCAATGCCATTTTCTCTATTTACTGCACCATATTTAGAATTGTAGTTATTCATTATTGCTTTAACAAGTGCAAGTCCTATTCCTGTACCACCATCTGCTCTATTTCTAGATTCATCAACTTTGTAAAATCTTCCCCAAATCCTTTCTAGATTTTCTTCTGACAATGTGTCTCCTGTATTAAATACCGATATTTTTACTTTATGTTTTTCTTTATCTTCTTTTAATTTTATTTCTATATATTTTTCACCATTTACTTCTTTTGTATGCTTAATTGCATTTGTAAAATAGTTTGTAAATGCCTGCTCTATGTAGAATTCGTCAGCATACACATTTACCTTTTTGTCTGCTTCAAATCTTACTTCTTTTATACCCTTTTCTTCTAGCATAACATTACATTTTCTTATTACTTCCTGTATTAGCTCGCATATATTAAAAGTGTCGTTGTTAAACTCTCTTTTTCCATATTCTAGCCTCATAAGTTCTAGTAGTTGTCTTACCAATTTATCCATTTTATTAGACTCATCTAAAATAACTTCTGCATAGTATTTTCTAGATTCATCATCAGCATTTACATTTTCAACTAATCCCTCTGCATAGCCTTGTATCAATGCAATTGGCGTTTTTAACTCGTGTGATACATCAGAAATAAATTGTTTTCTCATTTCATCTATTTTAGATTTTTCTTCTATGTCTCTTTCTAGTTCTATATTACTGCTACGTAGTTGTTTTATTGTTCCTTCCAACTTTTGAGACATCAAATTTATACTTTTTCCAAGTTCATCTATCTCATCATTAGACCCTGTTGGTTCATATTTTTTGCTAAAATCTAATTTAGACATCTTATTTGCAATAACATTCAATTCTAGTATTGGGTTGGTAAACCTTCTAGAAACGTACGAAACTGCAATTCCTGCTATTACAATAGCAATTACTCCAATTATCAACAACAAATTATTAGAAATTCTAACGCTCTCCTCTATTGCAGAAATTGGAATTTGAATATAAATTTTATAGCCATTATCTAATTCACCCGATAACAATATGCTATTTAGACTAGACGTTGTTACTTTTTTTATCTCCATATTGTTATTCGAATATAAAACTCTTTCTCTTTTTCCAAACAATTTCAGCCTATTATTTTCTAAATTTTGACTAATCATATTTGAAAAATTTTCGTTAGTAGAAAATACTAGCATATAATCTTCATTTTCTACCATTATATCAAAATTATTAGCCAGAGCATCATTTCTTATTTTTAAGAGAATTGAACTTTCATTATTATTATACATATCGTTAATTTTATAGTACTCTTTTTTTACAGAATTTATTTTAGAAACCATGTAAAAAGTTTCTAATACCATGCTGTTCATTATAACCAGCAATGCAACAATAAATATTACTATAACACTGAGTGTAATAAAAAGCTTCACACGAACGGACTTAAATCTTGTTTTTTTCACTCTTAATCATATTCCTCCTTCATCACAAAACTCACTTGGAAAAGAATTAAATTTTGACAGAGATTTACTACTTTTTAACTTCAAACTTATATCCAATTCCTCTTATTGTTTCTATATATTTGCCTTTTTTTCCTAGCTTGTGTCTTATCTTTTTTATATGACTATCTATAGTTCTAGAATCTCCATAATAGTCATAGTTCCATACATTGTTTAATATTTTATCTCTTGACAATGCGATTCCTTGATTTTCTACTAAATATACTAATAACTCATATTCTCTTAGACTAAGTTCAATTTGCTTTCCATCAACCGAAACAGTTCTTCCTTGATTGTCTATTTGAATTCCACCATAGTCTTTTACTTCTTTATTATCTCCTTCTGTTCTTTTTAATATTGCCTCTACTCTTGCGACAAGTATCTTAGGACTGAATGGCTTAGAAATATACTCGTCCACACCTAACTCAAAGCCGAACAATTCATCTTGTTCTTCGCCTCTTGCTGTAAGCATCATAATTGGCACTTTAGAAGTTTGTCTAATCTGTCTTAATACAGACCAGCCATCTAATTTAGGCATCATTACATCCAATAATATTAATCTTATTCTATTTTGATTTTCAGAAAACACTTTTAAAGCTTCTTCACCATCAGCAGCTTCCATTGTATTATAATTTTTTTGTTTTAAGAAATCTTTAATAAGCTTTCTCATTCTTTCCTCATCATCAACTATTAAAATACAATCATTTTCCATTTTTATTTGTTCCTCCTTACAGTTTCGGTTTGGAAAAAGGTTAAATTTTGACATAGTCAAAATTGCAATTCTTTTTCAAACCTATTCCTTTCCAAAAATATTTTATCCATATAATTTTAAAATATCTTTGTGTCTTAAATATGAACATTTAGCAAAAATATGAGCTTGTCCGTCATAATATCCAAAATAATTTCAATTTTATAAATAAATTATAATTATTTCTGGTCTTGAGTATCATTCATTGGTTTTTCTTTAATATAAATATTTTGTCCTGGATATGATAGTTTTACATTTTCTGATTCTAATACTTTTAGTATTTCCAAATTTACACCATCTTTAAATGCCTCGAAATCGTCATACCCTGTCTGAGTTGAATTTAAGTATATAAATATTTGTATTCCTTCAAGTTTAATGTTTTCAAAATGCACTTGTATAGAGTCTGGCACTATCTGTGGATTTGTTTTTAATGCAAATTCTATTTTTTTCAATAATCTTTTTACTGTTGCTTCTGATGTATTTAATGGTAAATTTAATGTTGTTGAGTAACGTCTCTTATCTATGTTTCCCCAATTTTTAACAAAGCTTTCAACCACTGTAGAGTTGTTTATGGTTATTACAGTATTGTCAGTTGCTTTTATTTTTGTACTTCTAAAAGTTATATCCATTACAGTTCCAGAGTAATCTCCAACTTCAATCCAATCTCCAACAGAGAAAGGCTTGTCTGTAATTATTGCAAATCCACCAAATAGATTCTTTGCAATATCTTGCGCAGCAAATGCAATTATAACACTAGATATTCCAAGTCCTGTTACTAGACCTCCTAAATTATATCCTAGTTCTAGTAATACCAAATATATTGCCACAAAATAAATTACTGCTTTAGCAATTTTGCTAACAAAGTTATTTAATTGCTTATCTCCATTATATTTTGTTTTTTCTTCTAACTTTTCAAATATTATAGATTTTGGATTAAATATGTCTGCAAGTCCATTTGAAACGCATATTATCAGTGCTATTTTATATAATTTGACTAGTGTAATATTTGCCTCTGTTGACAAATTTAATAACATAACAGCGATATAAATTCCAGTAACTTTAATTATTCTGCTTAAAGGTTTATAAAAAGCATTTTGCTTAATTTTCTTCTTATCTTTTTCCTTTAAAGAAAACAATCTTATTATCACATAGCTTATCAAATTGCTTATCATAAAAAACAATGCTATTACAATTACAGAAATTGCTATGTCTAATAATGTTTCTTTATTTAAATTTTTAACTTTATCAACTAAACTTTCAATTATATTCATTCTTATTTAACATTCTCCTTTTGTTCACGTTTTCCCTTTATTAAAGTGTGACTTTTATCGTGCAAATTTATTGTTATACTCTCAAAAATATACTTATTTCTTCCAGTACTTAGTATAAATTTACCATTTTCTTAAGCATATTAGTAATCCTGTCTATCTTGTTTCTTATTCCATTCTATAAAAGGGTATTCACAGCATGGATTTTTAAGCTGTTCTTCATCTATTATGTCGTTTTCACCTTTTATATATTCTTGAATTCCTTCATCTCTAAAGCCACTACTAACAGCACTATCGTAGCTTTGTGAATAATATATTGTTTTAATATCTGCCCAGCAAGCAGCCGATAAACACATAGGGCAACTCTTTGCTGTTGTAACTAAAATGCAGTTTTCTAAAGACCTTGTATTTAAAGCCTTGCAGGCACTTCTAATTGCATTTACTTCTGCATGTGCAGTCGGATCTTTTGATGCAATTACTGTATTTCTTTCTATTAGCAGAATAATATATTTGCCATTTTCTTTTTCGTAAATTATTCCGGCTCCGAATGGACCTCCAATGTTATTTTTAACCCCATCTATAGCATATTTTGAAGCAAGTTCATACACTTCATTTACACATTCCTCAAGGTTATCATATTCATTATTTTCAATTTCATAATTAAACATATATCCATTCTTCCTTTCACTTTAATTATATTTTTCTTGTTAAATAAAATATTCCATATCTATTATACAATATTTTTCGATTTTTTCCACTTTTTTCTTCGATTTTTTTAATTTTATGGTATAATTACATCATGAATAAGAATTTTAGGAGTGATTTTTTTGAAAACAAATGAAACAATGATGCAATTTTTCGAATGGTACCTTCCTTCTGACGGAAACTTTTGGAAAACTGCTGTAAATGAAGCACCATATCTTGCAAAAACTGGAATAACACAAGTCTGGTTTCCACCAGCATATAAAGGAAATGGCGGTAAAGATGATGTTGGTTATGGTGTTTATGATTTATACGATTTAGGCGAATTTGACCAAAAGGGTTCTATTGCTACAAAGTATGGAACTAAGGTTGAATATCTTGTTGCAATAAATGCTATGCACAATTATGGAATAAAAGTTTTAGCAGATGTAGTATTCAATCAAAAAATGGGAGCAGACGAAACTGAAGATGTAATTGCAATAGAAGATAATCCACAAAATAGATCTGAATCTCTTGGTGAGCCTAAAGAAATTACAGCTTGGACTAAATTCACTTTTCCAGGTCGTAATGATATGTATTCTTCTTTTAAATGGAACTGGACTCATTTTCATGGAACAGATTGGGACGAAAAAACAAAAAAGAACTCTGTTTATAGATTTTATGGCAAACATTGGGATGAATTGGTTGATAAAGAAAATGGAAATTTCGACTATTTAATGGGTTGCGACGTAGACTTAAACAATGTTGATGTTGTCGAAGAGCTTACAAATTGGGGAAAATGGTATTTACAAACAACAAATGTAGATGGTTTCAGAATGGACGCTGTAAAACATATACGTGCATCTTTCTTTGAAGATTGGCTTGAAGAATTGCGCGAGTTTTCTTCAAAATCTCTATTTACTGTTGGAGAATATTGGAGTGGCAATCTTGAGGCTTTACAAAATTACTTAAAAACTACAAATAATGCCCTTTCACTATTTGATGTTCCGCTTCATTACAATTTATTTAATGCCTGTCACAGTAATGGAACTTATGATATGAGAACAATTTTTAACAATACATTAGTTGCAAAAAATCCAAATTCAGCAGTTACATTTGTAGATAACCATGATACAGAACCTGGGCAAGCTTTGCAATCTTGGATTGATGATTGGTTTAAGCCTCTTGCCTATTCTCTAATTTTACTCAGAAAAGATGGTTTGCCTTGTGTATTTTATGGAGATTACTATGGAATTCCAGCTAAAAATGTATCAGCTAAAAAAGACTGGTTGGAAAAATTAATATATGCAAGAAAAAATTTTGCATATGGTTCACAAATAGATTATTTTAACGACCCACACATTATAGGCTGGGTTCGTACCGGAGACCGTGAAAGAGAAAATTCTGGAATGGTCGTAATAATGACAAATTCAGATGGCGGTTGCCTTCAAATGAATGTTGGCAGTAACCTTGCAAATTCTGTTTTTTACGATTATACTGGAAACATGAAGGAGCCTGTTTACGTAGACCAAGAAGGAAATGGAATATTCTATGTAAATGGCGGAAGTGTGTCAGTTTGGGTAAAACAAAATTTGGAATAATTTTAACTTTATATATTTTTGCAAATTGAATATTATATTAATAAAAAGAAATAATTTTGGTTTCCACAAAACTAAAATTATTTCTCTTATTTTATTAATTTTTCTATTTTCTTGCAATTAAAGCTTTTATTTTTATTCCCTGTTCTTTAAACATTTTCTCATGTTCTGTTTCTATATTTCTGTCTCCATTCCAAAAATCTTGCTCATTTGCCAAATCATATGTCACTTTTTCAATTTCGAATCCCGCTTCTTTAAAATACAGCAAACTTTCAGTAAACAAGTTATCATCGTCAGTCTTAAAATATATTTTTCCACCATCTACTAAAAATTGTTTATATTTTTCCAATTGTCTTGTATGTGTTAGTCTTTTCTTGTGATGTTTTCCTCTTGGCCAGGGATTGCAAAAATTTATGTATATTCTATCTATTTTATCATTTTCATCAAATACATTTAAAATTCTATCTATATCATACCTAGAAATTAATACATTGTTTATCTCTTCATTTTTCTCAGTATATACTTCTTCGATATTTCTTTTAGCAAGTCCTAGCATAGCATCTACTAAATCTATTGCAATATAATTAATATTTAGATTTTCGCTCGCAATTTGTGATATGAATCCACCTTTTCCACAGCCTAGTTCTACATATAAAGGGCTATTATTTTCAAATAAAGTTCTCCACTTACCTTTGTATTTTTCAGGTTCATCTATATAAAATTTACTTGCTTCTAATTCTGGTCTTGCCCATTTCTTAAAACGTATTCTCATAATTGTTCCAACTTTCTAATTAAATTTCTTTCATATTATACACAATAACTTAATAGAAATCAATATTCGCCCAAAAAGGGGCGTCCCTATTGGGCGAAATTTTTCATTTATTTCACATATTCATTTAAAGGTTTTACTCTATATTCTAAGTCTCCTAATTTTTCTGTTGTTACATATCCTGCTTGTGCATTAATTACATCTGGAATTCTGTTTACTACTGAGGCACATGTTAGTTCAACTGTTGCAGGTTTTGCAACTGTAATTGTTGTATCTGGCTCCCCATATACTGTCCACTCATTTTTGTCGTACTCTTCTGGAGAATATACTTTTCCTATACACTCGCTTTCTATTGTTATTCCTTCTTCTGTCTGTGTTGTTACAACAGCACTCATTCCGGTTGCATCTCCTGCTTTTACTGTTGTACCTAATGTTGATGAATATATATCCTCTTTATATGTTGTCGGTATTGTTTTTTGTGTTTGAGATTTTACTGTTAATCCTAATTTTGAACATAACCATCCATTTACATTCCACATATATGAAGGAAGATATTCTCCTGATTCGATTATTTTTTGTCTTTCTTCATCACTTATCCTATCAACTGAAGCAACTTGCTTATCAAATTCATCAAGTGTTAGCCCTGAGCCATGGGCTTTTGCTAAAGCTATTCCATAGTCTTCTACATTGTAGCTTGAGCTTCCTTTTATTTTCGTTATTCTTTGTGTAGAACCCGCTATAGAAGTAATTAATTGGCCCCAATATATATCTTGATATCCGCTTCCTGTGATTGTACATCCAGTTTGTTTTGCTAAATCGTCAATCTCTTTTGTAACTTGAGGGTTTGAGTTCCATGGGAAGAATGCTTCTTCACATGTAGTAATTGCATTTACACCTAATTTTGCGCATAGCATCAATGCATCTTTAACATCGTTTAATAAGCTCATTGTCGTAACAATTGCAATATCTGGTTTTAAAGTTCTTATTGTCTCTTCTGCATTCTCTAGTGCTGTGACTTTAACACCCATTTCTGTTTTTCCCATTATTGTTCCAATATCTTTTCCAATTACATTGGGATTAACATCTATTGCTCCAACAACTTCTCCTCCTTTTTCAAGAACGTAACGCATTGTGTACACAGCCATCTTTCCTGTTCCAAACTGAACTACTCTAACTTTTCTGTCCATAAATAAACCTCCTATAATTTAACTTTTATATAATTATTATAACTTAATATAAATATTATATACTTTTAAAATGTAGTAAAATTCTTAAAAAATTTAATAAAGCCTTGAAAAATTCCAATTATTATGTTTGCAATTATTTTTACAATTAAATTTGTATTGTATAAATTTAACATATATTCATGCGTTGGTGGAATTAACCATAAAACTCCAAATATTACAACTAAAACTCCAATTACCAGTATAATTGTTAGAAAATCTTTAAGAGTCCATTTATGTTTTATTTTATATCCCAAACTTCTAAAATAATCCTCATATTGTTTTCTATATTCTGCGTTTGCCTCTTTCTGAACTTCCTTCATAATCTTACGTTGTTCTTTTTTACTTAAATTTGCATATGCTTTTCTCCAATCAAAATCTTGATTATTGTAATTGTTCTCACTTATTGGCTCTGTATTAATTGAATTGTTAACCTGCATATCACTTTCATATTTTACACTTTGAGTACCAGAATTATTCTGATAATTTATATATTCTTCTTGTTTTTTACGTTCATCTTCTGCTTCAAGTTTTTCATCATATTCCTTACGTTTTTGTTCATCACTTAAAACATCATATGCTTCATTAATCTCTTTCATTCTTTTTTCTGCAATCTCTTTATTTTCAGCAGTTTGCAAGTCTGGGTGGTATTTTTTTGCCAGTGTTTTGTATGCTTTTTCAATAACTTCTTTAGACGCTTTTCGGCTTACTTCCAATATATCATATAATGTTTCCACTTTTCCTCCAAAAGTTTTAATATATTGTAAGTATACCATAGTTAAAAATTAATGTACAGAAAATTATGGCAATCGCTTAAAAATTTATAGACAAAATAAAGATATGTAGTATAATGTTTTCAAGAGGTGTAACAAATGAAAACATTATTTAAAAAATTCGAAGTATTAGAAGATCCAAGAGATATAAGAGGAAAAAAATATAAATTAATAGATATATTGATAATGACAATATATGGAATATTATGCGGTTTAACAGATTTCACAAATATAGCAGATTTCCTTAAAATAAAAGAATAATATTTTACCCAATTGTTAAATTTAGAACATGGTACACCATCACATGATTGTTTATCAGATGTTTTTGCAGCAATAGATAGTAAAAAATTTATGGAAATATTTATAGAATGGCCAAAAGAAATTATAAAGAATAAAATAATTTTTTATTTCTGTTTCCCAGCAAGCCGTAATATCTTATTTTCATAAATTTAGCTTTTGTTAAATATTCATACTGTTTTACTTTATCTTGACTTATCAATGCTTTTATTGTTTGCTTTTCTACTTCAAGAATACTTTTATTAAAGTCTTCCTGAATATTTACCAGCCCTTTTGCTATTCCTCTTCTTGTAATTTTATCATTTATATATATAGCCATGTCATCTAATTTTATGTTAATTGGTGCCTGTCTATTTCTTTCATATATTTCTTGATTAATTTTCTTTGTTGCATTATCTACTTTTGATTGAATCCAATGATTTTTCTTTATTGTTTCTCCCATATTTACTCTTCCTATTTTACAATTTTCAAACCAAGAACTTCTTACGAAGTTTTATCTTGGTTTGAATCTATGCGTTATTTACATAACGCATTTTTCTTATTTCTAATTTTTTACAAAATTAGAAAGTCCTAGCCAGACGCACAGGAAATGGGCTGATGATGATGCCGCCGACGATTTTGCCAGCCCTAAAACTAACGTAATAGCCGCCGTTGTTGCCGTTGGCAGAGGACGACCAATATGTTGCTTTTAATCCATATCCACTATAGTTCGAAGTTGTTATGCCTAATTCTCCTCCAAATGCTGCCCATTCAATTTTGGTTGGAACTCTCCATTCTCCTGATGTAATCGATTTTGCATTTGTAAATGTATATGTTGCACTATTATTATAATCACTCAATGCCATTACATTAAACCTTGCATTTCCACTTCCTCTTGCAGATAAAACATTTTTTGTTCCAAATGGTCCTTTATAGTTGGTTTGACTTATATAATACTCTTTTAAACCCGTTACTGTTGATACTGTATATGAAGTACCACCCCACGAACCACTTCCTCCTTTTTTGAAGTCCTCAAATATTATTCCATCTGGAGTTCCATCTCCATCTGTATCTGCATAATAACCTACTCCCGAATCTCCTGTAAATGTCGGATTTTTTACGGTTACTGTATATGTTGCTGTTTTTTCATTATAGTTTGTACTTGCAGCACTCTTTACAGTTATTGTTGCTGTTCCTGCTCCAACTGATTTTATTGTTACCGTACTTCCACTTATGCTTACTGTTGCCACACTTGTATTGCTTGAAGATACACTTAAAGTTCCTGTATTTCCGCTAACTGTGAATGTTGTGCTATTTGGATAATTAATTGTTCCACTTGTTGCCGATAACGTTAATGTTCCTGCTGCCTTATTTACCTTTACTGTTTGTGTTGTACTTTGTGTTTTATATCCTGCTTTACTTGCTCTCACTGTTACTGTAAATGATGATGTATTTGTAATTGTTGGCATTGTTGTGCTATAACTTGTTCCATTTGTTGAATATTCTATTTTTGCATCACTTGGCGTTACTGTTACTTTTGTTATTGCATTATGTGCTTTTCCATCATACGTTCCTGTATATGGAGTTGCACTTAAGCTTATTGTTCCATTATTTACTGTTGCTGTATATGTTGCAGATTTTTCATTATAATTTGTTGTAGCTGCACTCGTTACTGTTATTGTTGCCTTTCCTGCTGTTGTTCCCGGCTTTACAGTTACTGTATTTCCACTTATACTTGCAGTTGCTATATTTGTGTTATTTGAAGATACACTTAAACTTCCTGTATTATTACTTACTGTAAAGCTTGTGTCATTTGGATATGCTATTGTTCCACTAGTTGCCGACAATGTTAAATTTCCATTTGCTTTATTTACTTTTACAGTTTCCGTTGTTGTCTGTGTTTTATATCCTGCTTTGCTTGCTTTTACTGTAACTGTAAATTCTGATGTGTTTGTTATTGTTGGCATTGTTTCACTATATGTATTTCCATCTAATGAATATTCCAATTTTGCATCACTTGGATTTACATCTACTTGTGTAATTGCATTGTGGGCTTGTCCATCATAAGTTCCTTCATATGGTGTTACTGATAAACTAATTGTGCCATTTTCTACTGTTGCAATATGAATATTTTTGTTCTCTGCATAATCTCCATTTGCAGAACTTTTTACTATTATATTTGCTTTTCCTGCTGTTGTTCCCGGTACTACTGTTATTGTATTTTCTTTGATGCTTGCTGTTACAATATTCGATGCATCAGATTCAACTGAAAGTTCTCCTCCCGAAACGTTATTGGTTACTGTAAATGTTCCACTATTTGGATATGTATATGTTTCCTCATATGAAGATAATGTTAAATCTCCTGAAACTGCCACTCCTTCATACGTTATTTCTACGTCTCCGTTTTCCTTGTCTTTTAGCAAAAATTTATATTGGTCATTAACTATAATATATGCATTTTTATCATCTAGCTTTTCTTTTGAGCTTAAATCATAATTTTTCTTTCCTGTACTTATTTGCTCTAAATAATTTTCTAAATTTACCGTTTTACTTTCAACCTGAATATCTACCTTTTCAAGTTCCAATGCTTCTTTTATTCCTGCTATTGTTTGTACTTTCTGTGTGCTCTTTGCTTTATCAAACAGACTATTATTTCCAATTATTAAACTAATGCTTACTCCCGCAAGTATTAATAAAGTAACAATAGTAACTACTAGTGCGGTAAGTATGAAATGTTACTTTTATCATCAAAAATATATGGGGTTTCATAACCCTTCAAATAAACATCAAATTTCTTACTATTATAAATAATAATTTTATCAACTAATTCTTTGCAAACATTATCACTAAACTTTTTCAAAGTCAATATATTGTTAACCACTTTTTTAGCATTTTCTATAATCTCGCCAATGTTTTCCTTTAATTTACGTTTTTGTTCTTGTTGTTCTAGTTGTCCATTTATATTTGATAATTTGTTTACAATTTCCTGTTTCTTATTTTGGTATGTCTCAACGTCAATAATTTCTTTCAAATATAAATCTAACAACCTGCATTCTTCTTTTTTTAGTTGCTGTTGTTCTCCAAGTAATATATCTACCAATTGTGTTTCACTTTCACACTTACCTACAACTTTTTTTATTTGTATTTCAATATCTTTTTGTATTTCGTTTTTCTCTGCAATAATTTCCTTAAATGATTCCATAAAAATAGCTTTTAGTACCTCATCATTTACTCTTTCGTTATCGCAACCAACCTCCTGCTCGTTTTCTATGTGTTTCTTTCCATACTTTGTAGCATTATAACATCTCCAGGTTTTTCTTATGCTTCCATCTTTTCTTTTTCTATTTTCTCCACCAACATAAGACATTCCGCAACAAGCACATACAAGTTTTGATGAAAATGTATGTTTATTAGTGTATTTACTTTTATCATGCTTATATATATTACTTCTCCTTTTTATTTCCGCTTGTGTATCCTCAAATAACTTTTTATCAATGATAGCTTTATGATGATTTTCAACATAAATGAAATCAACTTCTCCTTTATTCTGCTTTTTTGTATGTTCCAGAAAATCAGTAGTATATGTTATTCTTTGTTTCAAATCTCCAATATATTTTACATTTTGTAACATATCCAATATTGTTCTTTCTCTCCAGTCTGTTGATTTTTCTTTTTTTCTAGGTCTTTTTATTGTAACACCTTTTTCTTTTAGTTCTTTTGCAATTGTATAAGCTCCTTTTCCTTCATATAAATAAGCATTAAAAATATCATTTACAATTTTAGCTTCTTTTTCATTTACTACTAACTTTGTTTTTTTTCCTGTTATAGGATCTCTAGTATATTCATATCCATATATAATATTACCAAATGCTACACCTTTTTTCATACTTTGAATTACTCCAAATTGGACTCTCTCAGATATTCTTCTACTTTCATCTTGAGCCATTCCAGCCATAATTGTAAGTCTTAATTCGCCGTCTGTATCAAAAGTACTTATATTATCAATTATGAATTTAACCTCAATTCCTGATTTTTTTAATTCTCTTGTTATCTCTAATGTATCTACTGTGTTTCTTGCAAATCTGCATACTTCTTTTGTTAATATAATATCATACTTATTTTTAAGTCTTTCTCTATACATTCTATTAAAATCATTTCTTTTTTTTAAAGACGTTCCACTAATTCCCTCATCTGCATAAATTTCAACGAGCTTCCAGCCTTTATGTTGTGAAACATATTCTTCAAAATATAATCTTTGATTTTCTAGTGAATTTTTTTGATCTTCATGATCCGTAGATACACGACAATATGCAACAACTCTTTTCATTCACCATCGCCTCTAATTTGTAATTTTTTTTTAATTTCTTTGCTATTTTTTCTTTGTATGTTTCTTGGCTTATACATCGAAATAGCTTTTAAAATTTCAAATTTTAATTTCCAATCATAATCCATTGTAGAAAATTTATATTCCGTAAAATATATTTCAATATTTCTCTTATTTAACATATTAAAAAAATCATCTATTGATGTACCTAGTACATTCATAAATTGCTTTGGATTTGCTACTATAATAACATCTATTTTTTTATTTAATAATTCACTGCACAATCTCAAAAAATTTTCTTTCATTTCATTTTTATTTCCCTTATCTATAAATTCATTTATAATCTTCCATTCCTTATTCTTGCTCAGTGCCTCCTTTATGTTTTTTCTAAATCTCTTTATACCATTTTCTTTTTCATATACTCCATATGTAATTACTTTTTTCATATCTATTGCCCTTTCTAACCCTCTGTGTTATAATCAGACAGAAGGTATTATTATATTTTCCGAACTATTTATACGTTTCTCAGGCGTTTGATAAATAGTTCGTTTTTTCTTTATATATGTTCTTCTTAAATTCTCCTTTCAAATTCTCCTTTCAAATTCTTCGTTTATTCCTCTAATAGCTAAGTTCATTTCTTCCTCTGTTAATAGTCCTTGTTCATATAAATCTTTTATAATTCCAATTTCTATACACTTTTGAGCTATTTTTTTAATCATCACTCCCTCCTTAAACTAAGAAAAGAGCTTAGCTGTTGCTGTTCTTAGCATACTAAACTCTCTATATTTTTGCAAATATGCAATTTTATTTTTTTAGTTTAAATTACACATTTGACACATTTATCTATATACATTTCTCATATATTTTTTCTATTTCATCTGGAGAATACAAATCTAGTAAAGTAAGAATATACTCTCCAAATAATTTATTGGTAATTTCTAAATTTCCGCTATTCTTTAAATTTTCTTTAGCCACTACACCATAGGAAGCTATTTGTCTTCTTGTAACAAATTCCGTTTTTTCCTCAATCCCATCTCTATGCAACGTTTCTTTTTTTATTTTATTTAAATTAAGCCCTAAAGATATGACTAAGGCTTTATCAACTAATCTCATTTCTCCATCATCTAATCTACCTATATAATATCTTAATCTGTTTTTATCTATTGTAATAATTTGCTCTGCTAATACAAGTGAATTTAATTTTAATCTATTTTTATACCCTTTTATCCAGACATGAGTTGGTATAATTGTTTTTGATCCCACTCTGCTAGTTATTGGGGCTACTATAATTGTTGGACTATGCTCATTTCCTATATTATTTTGTAATACCACTATTGGTCTAATTCCTGTTTGTTCGCTTCCAACATTGTTCTCCTCCAATGCCGCATAAAATAAGTCTCCTCTTTTTATATTCATTTCTTGTTCTCCTTTTTCATTCTATAATTTTTCAAATATTCCATCTGTTCTTGATCCTCTCTTAACTTCTCATCTTCTGTTTTATTCATATTTGAGCCTAATATAATTAAATATGTAAATATTGTAATAGTTACTCCAAATATTAGCCCTAAAATTATCATTGCTTTCATAATTGCTCCTTTTTATATAGAAGCTACCTATTTTATAGATAGTTTCTAATAATATTTTTCTATCTATTTTCTCAAAACTTATCAGATGGTAATTTGTTAAATTACTCCATAGGAATTCCACCTGCCTGTTTCAACAGACTTATTTTCATTGCGTGGGACGGTCTTTTCTCGCTCGTGCTATGACTAAATAAAAGTATCATTATACCTATTATTTTTCTTCGCCTTATAAGTAACAAACTTATATTTTAGTAAAATAGTTTGTAATTCTATTTTTTAACTAGCTCTTAATAATAGGAATGTATCTAATAAGTTGTTATTCAATTTTCAAAGTACATCTTGTTTTCCAAAAAGAAACAAGTAAAAAGATTTTTTAACCTTTCTACTTGTTTGCTCACTTTTTACTGGTTTTGTACCCCCTCATTTAAAAATTTTTTTATTTTTTTTATTCCCTGCGAAATACTTTTATCTATTTTGCTTTTTCCTACACCCTCTATTTGAGCTATTTTTCCTAAAGACATTCCTTCTTCAATATATAATTCTATTCTTCTTTTTTGAGTTTCTGTTAAAACAGATTTTGCTTTTTTTAATTTTTCTTTTTCAATTTTTTCTTGCACCTCGTCCTCAACACTTTTTTGTTTTATCATTGATTTACTATATAAGCTAATTTCTGTTTGCTCTGAATTTTCCTCATATCTTGTTTTTTGATTTTTTATCTTTTTATATGCCCTTTTTGATTCTATGTATGCTTCATAAATTTTTTGATCTATTTCTATTTTACATTCATTATTTACACTATCCTTAAAATATATATAATATTTATTTGTTTCTGTTATATGTTCAACTATATAATTGTCAACTTCATATCTCACTATTATTTCCTCCAATCAATTTGTTTTTTGAACAAATTGACTTGGGTGGGCTTCTACAATTATTCTGAATGCCAAAAGGGCTAAATGCACAAATAAAAATTGCACATTTAGTCCTTAGCCATAGACATATATATTCCTTATTTCTTTTTAATCTAAATATGTAGTTATAACCAGAATATATTGCCTTAACTACCATAAAACAAAACTCCCTAAAAAATCTTGCCTAAACAAAATTTTTAAAGGAGTTTAAAAAACAAAATCAAAGCCTTATAAATTTGCTAAATCTTTAGTTACTTTTTATTTCTTTTGAAAAATAGCCCCTTTAAAGACCTTGATTAAGTTGCTTGCATTATACAAAGGTTTACATATAATGTGTTCAAAAGGGTCTAAAAAGGTCAAAAATGGCACAAAAAGGCTCTATTTTTTAAAATAATGGAAATTTTTTCTATTTTTCTATTGTGTTTACATAATTTTGATGATATAATATTGTCGAATTTAATAAACGGATACTTGCGGGAGGTTAAAATGCAAAGAATTATTATTGCTAATCAAAATGTTGAGCAAAATAATATAATTTGCCAACACCTTTCAAAGGACAAAAGGTTAGAAATAATAGGAATAACCGATGGTGGAGAAACTTTTTTGCAACATTTTTTCGAAATATCCCCTAACATTTTAGTTCTTGATTCAAATATAAAGAATATAAAAAATATTGATTACCTACTTGATAATATATCAAGCACCATTAGTGATAAACATATTTGTAACATTATCTTAACGGCTAATAAGAATGAACATTTGAAACTTTCAAATGTTTCTCGAATTTATAAAATAATTTATGATGTTATAAATAATTTAGATGATTTATCAAATACAATTGATGAATTATATCTTTATCAAAAATATGATGAATTAACTACTGATGAACTAAATATATTCTTTTTAAAAACAAACATCCCTTTATTCTCATCTGGCTCATACTATGTTAGAGACGCAATACGAACTTGCTATTATTATCCAGACGATCAGCAAAGACTTGATGATATATTTTCAAAACTAAGTAAAAAATACAATAAGCCAAATGAAGCAATACGATCTGGTTTTCGAGCCTCATTAAAGGGATTAAACATGAATAGAGAATCTATTGATTGTCCTATTATGAAATATTTTGATTTATCTCAAAATATTACACCTAAAGATTTCTTAGAGATTTCGACAATATATTTCCATCAAAAAAAGAAGAAATAAGTAAATTTATTACCTATTTCTTCTTTTTTAGCTTTATTTGTTTTCCATATATTCTTTATAACTTTCCATTATATAATCAATTTCTTGGTTTTTTACTGGTTCTCTTACAAAACAGTTCAGATTTTTTCCAATAATCTTATAAGCTTCTTCTATGTAGTCTTCACTTACATTTTGACTTGTAATCAAATTAAATATTGGTACATTTTCTTTTAAATTTTCTTTTGACTTTTTTAACATTTCTATGCTATTCATTTTTTCCATATCAATTTTAGCAAATACAACCTCTGGTTTTAATTCGATTATTTTATTGTATGTCTCTTGTCCATTACTTGCTGTACCAACAATTTCAACAAAATCTAAGTTTTTCATATTATTTACAATTCTTTTTGTAACATTTTCATCACTATGTGCGATTAGTGTTCTTATTTTATTCATACTACTACACCCTTTCTGTTTCAATTTTTTCTGGTAACCTAAAATTCATTATTCCTTGGTATTTTATTGATTCTGTTGCAACACTTACTGCTGTTTCTAGTGCTTCTTTTTTGTCTACTCCATTAACTAAAAGATTCAAAAATACTCCATTCAAGCAATCTCCAGCTCCTGTTTTATCAACTACATTTTCTAGCACTTGTGAATGAACTGGAAAACTCTCACTCTCAGAATAGTATAAACAACTTTGTTTTCCATATTTTATAATTTTTGTTTTTGCTTTGCATGCCAATAAATCTTTGTATTCTTTATCAATAAATGCTATATCAACATTATCAAATACTTGTCTTGTTAGTTTCTGTGTTGCAAATTGATCTATCGTATCTACACTTATTGTTGCATTTGTGTGTTCTCTTATAAATGTTATCAATTCCATTTGTTTTTCTGGTGTTGCTGTTGTCAAATGGAAATGTTTTGCCCCTAAAAATTCTTGAGGTATATCTTGGCTTCCAACTTCCATTATGCTTTCTACATCTCCACTGACAGATCTATCCTGTCCATCTTCACTATTCCAATATGTATAAAATTCAGTTGTTGGTATTTCTACTTTTTTTACACCAGACAAGTCTATATTATAACCATAAAACCTAGAAATATCAAGATTATTTCCAACTTTTCCTACCATGCCTACTCTGCCAAACATACTTGCTGGTATTGATGAAAATACACAAGCTCCACCAATATTTTTTATACTAGGTCTTTTGTTTTTTAGCCTACTAAAGTCTATTATGTCATAAGCAATATTTCCTACAATAACTAAGTTAGGAGCTTTACTTTCTATTTCTTTCATATCTCACACTCCTAATCCATGAATTGCATAATATTCTGATATAATGCATTACCTTTTTTTACGTCTTTTCCATTTTCCGTTATTATAATATCTCCATTTGCAACAAGTAAAACATATTTATCTTCCATGTCTTTTTCTTGTCTATAATCAACATTATTTATATTAGGAAACTTTTTGAATACATCTTTTTGGTTTGTAAATTCCTGATCAGATATTTCAAAAATTTCTCTGTTTTTTTCTGCCGTTTCTCTTAAAGGCATAAATTGAAATACTCTCCATAAATTTATATTATAATTATTTAAAAAATTGCCTAATTCTTCTAGGTTATCCAAGTTTTTTCTACTAACAACTGTGTTTATATTAACTTTAACATTTTTATTTTTTAAATATTCTAAAATAGTATGCACATGATTAAAATGTTCTGTTCCTCTACCTAAGTCTCCATTTATTTTATCATTAGTCGAATCAATTGATAATGTTATACTATCTAAATAGTTAAATATTTCTCTCGTTTCTTCATTTTCTGCTAATATCATTCCATTTGTAATAAGTTTATTTCTTATTCCATTTTCTTTTGCTTCTCTCACTAGATCAACTATATGCGGGTATAATAGGGCTTCTCCTCCAGTCCAAGTTATATCTGTAATTCCGTCTCTTATAAAGTTTTGTAAAATCTTTTCATTATCTCCAAAAGATAAATCGTTTAATCCTAAGAATCTATGACAATATTTACATCCTTGGTTACATCTCGTGGTAATATTCCAACACACTTCCTTTTTTTGCATTTTACATCCCTCTTTTCTATTTTTGACATAATTATTATATTATGTTTTCCATTTTTTGTATATTGAATTTTTTTCAATACCCATTAACTTTCAGTAACAAATAAAAAACAGGTAATTTAATTGGTATTAAATCCCTGTACTCTTTTATAAAATATATCCTGTTTTTGCCTGTTCTATTAAATCCATTATTTTTTCCAATAATTCTGTGTGCCTTTTTATAGAATATTCTATGTATCTTATATTTGCTTCTTTTCTTAATGATGACAATTCTTTTTCTGATAAAACATTATAATATTTTGAATTTTCACTATTTATAAAATTTATTATTGTTTCTGTATCTATATTTTGAAATTTTAGTACACAATAATAATAAATTGTATCAGCTAAAAATTCTAATTTTGAATTTGAAATATTATAATATCTTCTTTTAAATTGTTGTTTTATAGATTCCAAAATATTTTCTTTAATTATATCACACTATAATAAATTGAGTTTGTTTTGTTCATTTTCTTTTTCAGCCTTTACTTGCAATAATTTGAACATTTCACAACTATTATTTTTTTTATTCATCTTCTACCTTCTTTCTTTTTATGGTGTTTTATTCGATCAGAAATTGAAGATAGAAAAACCCCATTGTCATTAGTATTTCAATAACAATGAGGTTTTATTTTACTTTTTTATATATTCTTTAATAAATTTCTTATTTATTAAAGTCAATTGATCTTTTATATGTATTATGTTTATACTTGAATTTGGTAGCTTTATTGGAAGTTTTACATCAAAAAGTTCTTTTTTTTCTAATTCCTCTTGTACTGAATCTTTTATAACATAACTAACTCCCAAGCCCTCTTTTGCTGCTTTTACTCTTACTTCTGTTATATCACATTGAGAATTAGCCTTTATATTAACACCATATTTTAATAATAAATTTTTTAAGTTTTTTATTGTTGAACTATTTTCAAAGTTCAAAATCAAATTTAAGTTTTCAAGTTCGTTTAATTCTTTTATTTCTAATGGTTTATTATATATAAATATATTCTCAACATCTTTTACTTTTTCAACAACTAAATTGTTATATTTTGTTTCAATCATTGATGTATTTATAATGAAATCAAGTTTATGATCCTCTAACATTTGTATCATCTCAAGTGAACTATTACCACTATATAGATTTAATTTCAAAGTTGGATAATCTGTTTTTACTTTTTTTATTGCTTGCATTAAGAAAAATTCCGCTATATGTGATGGGCAACCTATTGTTATTTCTCCAGTAGCCAAATTATCTTTTTGCAAAATAATTTTTTCACCTAAATCAAACATTTTTAGTCCTTGTTCTATATATTTCAAATATTCTTTTCCATCTGGAGTCAATTTTGTCCCATCGTTTTCCTTATAAAATAATGGTGTTTCTAACAAATTTTCCAATTGCTTTATGTTTTTGCAAACTGCTGGTGCTGAAATGCATAACTTTTCACTTGCTTCTGCATAGCTTTTTGATTTTGCAAGAACATAAAATGATCTATATAAATTCATTCCTATATTACTACTTGAATTATAATTATCCATACAAATACACTCCTATGTTATATAGTATAACATATTATGTTAAGTTTGTAAACCAATTATTTCTTATTTTGCTATTTTGTAGCTTTATAAACAAACTCTTTCTTTAAACTTATTCTTTCATCTTCTGTTATTTTTTCGCACAAAAAAGCCATATTTATTAGTAAATTTAATCTTTCTTTGTCTGCTTTATGTCCATTTTCCGCTATTTCTTGTAGAATATAGTCTGGCACACAAAAATCAAACATTTTCTGTATTTGTTTCCTTTTTTCTTTTGAATTTATGTATTGCTGATACTCTTGTTTTATAAACTCTTCATCTCTTTTCTCCATATAAAATACAAATTCCTTTCTTTTTGTGTCTTGATGTGTGGTACGCAACAATAAGGGCAAAAAAATAATATATAAATAAGTATATAAAATTATTAAGGGTGGTACATTAGTATTATGAAAACAAAGAACTTAAATGGGTATTACAATATAATTGGCTCTAATATTAAAAAGTACAGAGAACTTCGTGGTTATACACAAAGGCAACTTGCTGACAAACTTACTCTACTTGGTGTAAATATTTTTAACTCTGATATTTCAAGAATTGAAAATAATGCACTTTTTATAAGAGACTATGAACTAATAGCAATTTGTAAAGTTCTTAATATTTCTAGTGAGCAATTATTTGAAAATACGGATCATTATTTTGATTAAGGATATGATATAGATATAAACTATCATAATATCATGTTCTTTTTTGTTTTCTTTTTTGATGTTTACCACACATCTATTTTATAATTTTTTCCTGATATTGTAAATAGTTTTTTAAAAAGCTTTATTTTTATGTAATAGAATAGCAAATGCTTTTTATATATAATAATTTAACATTTGCTATTCTTTTTTTATTTCATTTGTCTGTATAATTGTGTTTTTGTTACATTTTCTTTTACTTCATCACTACTTAATGATCTTTCATATAATCTAGTACAATATACATTTCCCTTTAAATAGTATAAATTGCCCCCTTTCCACCAAGGACATACTCCAAGATAAAAATGTGAATCGTTTGTATTCCATGTTTTACAACCATTATTGTAACTATCTATTCCATAATATGTATATCCATACAATTCTCCATTTATATAATACTCCACTCTATCAGCTTTTTCATTCCATCGAGGATTTTGTTCATCATATCTATGATAAACAAAAGTCAAGTAAAAGTCTTCATTTTCATTATATCCTCTTTCTGGACTACAAACCTCTCCGCCATATTGTATATAATTTGTTACCAGTTCCATCCCAACTAGATGTGTTATTAAATCTGCAAATCATATTATTTGATTTGATATATCCAAATCTCATAGACTCTGTTAAACCATTATATATTGATGGCATTTTGCAAAATAAACTTAAAGAATCGGGTGCATTGCTTCCATTATTATACTCTAATCGTTCTAAATTAGCATATATTTCAAATGTAAATCCATTACTAAAATCAGCATTTTTTGATAACTCTAAATAATCTCCATCTCCATCAAAATATAAAGCTCTATTTTCATTCGAATATTTTACATCTCCATGTTTTATAATATCTCCCCAATTTTCATTTTCTAAATTAGTGGCGTCAATATTCAAAACCAAATTATCTGTAACTGCTAAACTACTTTTATATGATAGAGATGTATATTCTGTACTTAATTGGATTATTTCTCCTGAGTTATAATCTACAATCCAATCATATTGTGTTTTTCCATAATTTGATATTTCTGTACCCTTTGTTATATGATTATATCCTGTACCATATTGTTTTAAAGTTTCATTATCGATCACTATATTCCACTTATCCCCATTTTCCAATGTTCTATCAAATAATTCTTCTCCTATATAGTATTTATTACTTTCATCTAAAATATTTTCCATTTTTGCAAGTGCAATGTCCAGTTGTATTGCTTCTTTTTCACTTGATGTTTCAGACATTTGTTTTGCTAGCCTCGCTTTTGTTATTATTCCGTTTTCTGATGTTAGTGACGAAATAGTAACCCCTGCTAAGATTAGCATTATAATTATTGTTACTACTAATGAAATTATTGTAATTCCTCTTGCTTCTTTTGTTTTCAATATCTTCCACCCTTTCTACTCTTATCATTAAGTGTCTTACTTAACGACAAGAATAGAAATCTTGCAAATCGTTTAATTATCAATAGCTTCATCGTTAAAAAAATATTATAATTATTAAAAACTTGCAAAAGAAATTTTTAAAATTTTTCTTTTATTTTTTATTGATTTTCTAATACTTTATTGCTATAATATTATTAAATTTTTAGCTCATTAAGTAAGACACTTAATGAGCTTTTATTATTTCATTAATCTATATAATTGTGTTTTAGTTACATTTTCTTTCACTTCATCACTACTTAACGCCTTTTCATATAATCGTGTACAATATACATTTCCTTTTAAATAATACAAATTTCCATCTTCCCATGCTGGGCATACCCCTATAAAAAAGTTACTATTATTATTATTCCACACTTTTAATCCTGAAACATATCCTTTATGTCCATAATATGTTTTGCCCAAAAGGTTACCATTTACAAAATATTCTAATTTATCTACTTTATTTTCTTTCATATAATCGTCATAATTTTCATCTTGAATATTTTCATCATATATTGTATATACAATGGTTAAATAAAAATCCTCATTTTCCTTATATCCTAATCCTTTTTTTGTATATATACACCCTCCTTGATCTGATCTGAAAAATTCATTTTCATATTTAATTTCTGAATTATCTGAAAACCTACAAATTTGGTCATCACTAGCCCACATAAATCTCATTGACAATCTTACTGGTGAATTTAGAGATGGCATTTTAGAGAATATTCCCATATTTTTTGTTGGATAATTTCCATTATTATATCTTAACCTTTCCAAGTTACCATAAAATTCAAAAGTGAAGCCTTTACTAAAATCTGCATTTTTAGTCAATTCTAGATAATCTCCATCTCCATCAAAATATAAGGATTTATTTTCTTTTAAATATTGTATATTGCCATGTTTTATAATATCTCCCCAATCTTCATTGTCTAAATTAGTAGCGTCAATATTCAAAACCAAATTATCTGTAACTGCTAAACTACTTTTATATGATAGAGATGTATATTCTGTACTTAATTGGATTATTTCTCCTGAGTTATAATCTACAATCCAATCATATTGTGTTTTTCCATAATTTGATATTTCTGTACCCTTTGTTATATGATTATATCCTGTACCATATTGTTTTAAAGTTTCATTATCGATCACTATATTCCACTTATCCCCATTTTCCAATGTTCTATCAAATAATTCTTCTCCTATATAGTATTTATTACTTTCATCTAAAATATTTTCCATTTTTGCAAGTGCAATGTCCAGTTGTATTGCTTCTTTTTCGCTTGATGTTTCAGACATTTGTTTCGCTAACCTTGTTTTTGTTATTATTCCATTTTCTGACGTTAGTGACGAAATAGTAACTCCTGCTAATATTAGCATTATAATTATTGTTACTGCCAATGAAATTATTGTAATTCCCCTTGCTTCTTTTGTTTTCAATATATCCACCCTTTCTAATATATCATTAAGTCCTCAACTTAACGATATATTAGAAAACTTGCAAAATCCTTTATTTTGAACTTTTTCTATACTTTTTTTATTTAACATTTTTCTTTTAAATTTTTTTATAATTAAATTTGATTTTTTTATTGATTTATCTGACTTTTAGTGTTATAATTTTTGTATCAAAACGGTCATTAAGTTGAGGACTTAATGACCTTTTTACTTTTCTAATGTTTCTCTATATATTTTCGTTTTGTTATAATTTAATAATATTTCTTCTGAACTTAATGCTCTATTATATATTCTTGTCGCATAACATGATCCTTTCATATAACACCAATTTGAAGTACTTGCCATTGTAACTCGACCCAATTCTATATAATTCAAATTATTTGCCAAATTTATAAAACTATTCCAATAGCATTCTTCTAACCAACCCTCTGCGACCATCTTTCCATCCATATAAATCCTTTGAATTGTTTTTTCATTTTCTATAGGCTCAAATTCTATTGTAATATATCTATCCTTATTCATAAAATCAGTTTCATAATATTGCAACCATGGAGCACTATTATCTTTACTCCAACTTCCTTTGTTCTCTTCTCCTCCGTCATTTAATGAATACATTATATATCGATTTTCGGCATTTCCAAATCTCATCTTGCATTGATTATTAAATTCTCCAGACCATAAACCTAATAATCCTATAAATGGAATACTTGAATTTGTGGCTCCGTTTATTTGTTTATCTATATTTCCAAAAAATTCAATTGTAAGCCCTTTTGAAAAATCAAATCCACTTTTACTATATATTTCAATATAATTGTTTCCATTAAACATAAATGTTTTATTTATCGAATCTATATAATTACTTGAATTACTTGATTTTAGCCTATCATAACCATCAAATTGAGTTACATTTTCATATTTATTTTGTTCAGCATAAGCCTTTTGTCTTTTTTCAGTTGTGTCATAATTTGCGGTATCATAATAATATAAAGATACATTCTCTCCCCAATTAGATTGATTTTCATTTACATTTATAGCATCCATATTGAAAACTAATCCATCTGTAACAGCTAATGTACTTTTATATGATAATGTTGTATATTCATCATTTAATTGTATTATTTCTCCACTTTCATAATTTACAAGCCACCTATATTGCGTTTTGCCATAATTATTTATTTCTGTTCCTTGCTCTATATAACTATATCCTGTACCATATTGCTTTAAATTTTTATTATCAATTACAATATTCCATTTGTCTCCATTTTCTATTGTCTTATCATAAAGTGGTTCTCCTATATAATATTTGTTCGAATTATCAAATTTATTTTCCATATTTGCAAGCATTACATCTAATTGTATTGCTTCTTTTTCACTTGATACTTCTGACATTTGCTTGGCTAGTCTTGTTTTAGTCAATATTCCATTCTCTCCTGATATTGTTGAAATTGATACTCCTGATAATATCAATAAAATAATTATTGTAATTGTTAATGAAATTATTGTAATTCCTTTAATTCCTTTTGTTTTCAATATTTTTCACCCTTTCAATATTTGTCATTAAGTGAATAGCTTAATGATAAATACAAAATAGTAAATTTTATTGATATTAAGATAACTATATGGATTTATTTGTAATTTTTCTTTTTAGTTTTCTGATATAAAATTTTATTCAAATTTTTGTTTTTAGCCTATTGATTTCCATTATCTTTATTGGTATAATCAGTACAAGATTTTAAGTCGTTAAGCTATTCACTTAACGACTTTTATATTTCTATGACTTCTATATTAGAGTTGTTCACATATAATTCTTTCATTTTTTCCGCAGTTAATGAATTTTTAGGTACATATATTGTTCCTATTTGATCTTTTGATTTTACAAATTTATTATCATCTTTTCCTATAGCGTATGAAATTCTTTTTATATTTGGAGAGTTTATATATAATTTATCAATACTTAAATTTTCACTGTCTAAAAAAATTTCATAAAAATCTTCTATCTCTTTACTATATGAAAAAATATTTTGAGATACAATTCCATTAAGCTTATGGCATTGGCAAAAAACCCCTCTGAAATTTTTCACATTTTTATTTTCTTTGAATAAATTGTCGGGTATTTTATCTTCTAAATTAGAACCTGCAAAAGCATATCTAAAGTTGGTTATTTTTCCACATCCATAAAATAATTTTTCTGGAATTTTTCCTGTTACACCTGTTGCATAATTAAATATGTTCGCCATTGTAATAACATTTGGCGCATACTTAAATAGATCATTTGGAATTGTTCCAGTTAAATTCTCACATTTATAAAATAACAATCTAAAGCTTTCAACATACATAAAACTGTTCTTTGATGGCAATGGAATTTCTCCTGACAAATTAGTGCATTCGGCAAAATCATAGTGTTTTGCAAATATCGCTCCCCATTGAATCAGTTTAGTTATTTTTTCTTTGCTGTCCTCAACATAATTAAAACTAAATGCCTCGCATTTTCCATCTATTTTTATTTTATATGTTCCTCCATTGTTGTACGTATGTTTTCTATTTTCATCGTCAAAACTTTTTACTTCAGCAATTGTTCCATCTCCATAATCAACTTTAAAATCATAATTGAAATATGTTTCTTTTTCTCCTCTTTCTTCATCTGCATCTTGTTTTTGATAAATTGGCAAAACAATAGTATCTCCATCACTTACTGTCCATTCTGTTATAAATGTTTTTAAATACTTATTTTCATCTAATTCATCATTTTTTATGTAATCATTTCCGTTCGCTTCCATAAATTCTTGCATTTCATCAATTTGTTTCTGTTCCTCATTTTCAGCCACTTTTGTGTTTTCTTTAGCTCTAACAGCTTGTTTGATTATCCCGTTTTCTCCTGTTAGTATAGTTATTGTTATTCCTGATAATATTAGTAAAATAATTATAGTTACGACTAATGAAATTATCGTAATCCCTTGTATTTCTTTTGTTTTCAATATTTTTCTCCCTTTCAATATTTATCATTAAGTCGTGTACTTAATGATAAACAAAAAAGTGAATTTTTCCTTTACCTCGCATATTTTCAACAATAAAAAACATTATAAAAAAAATTAACTTTTTAATTTATAAATTTTAAATTTTTTTCTATTTTTATTGA
>ENA-ORTY01000735-ORTY01000735.1-human-gut-metagenome-genome-assembly--contig:-NODE-735-length-41222-cov-6.283237_pt1 | contig 41222 bp, 54 predicted proteins | sample MGYA00241917_ERZ509198 | MGnify/ENA primary metagenome ERZ509198 (study PRJEB26280, sample SAMEA2338857) | human gut metagenome | biome: human gut; feature: human-associated habitat; material: faeces...
GACGGAAGCGACATCTTTAAGCACCTGCGCATAGTTCATGCAGTATGCTTTATAGAGCTGCCACTTCAGGTCTAACGGCACGGGTGCGATCAGCAGCGCCGGCGTTTTCGCCTCCGGCTTTGGCGGAATGGGCGGATATAAGTTCAGATACCATTCCCGCTGTTCTTCGCTCAATTCCTCTGGGTTCTTGATTCTGCCATACTTCTTCGGATTTTCCAAGTAGTCTTCATACACACAGATCTGACGTAAAATCTCGTGGTCGTGCGTATTCATTTCAAGTGGATCGCCCTCTGCAACCGGCATTTCTGTGAGCTGCTTTGCCTCTGCCAGAATGTATGCGTCCGTCTGAATCAAGCGAAAAATATGATGATGACAGAGCGCTTCATTCAGGCGGAGCATCTGTTCATTGGCCTGATGCCAGTCGGTCAGCTTGTGTGTTTTTTCATAAAGCGCCATACCTTCCATTGCAGATTGCAAGCGGCTGTCAAGCGCTTGATATTCCGCTGGCGTGATGTTCAAAACCTCCGTTGTCAGTGCTCCAAGCGGAAATTCTTCTCCGTAAATACCGAGCGTTTTTTCTCCAACATAAAACGTAATGGACTGAAACATTCGCTTCTCCTTTGGAAACCTGTCCACAAATGATTTTTATTTGTCTGCTATTACTCTGAGTGTATCAGAAAAATCTCCATACTACAAGTAGAAAGGTGCGTGCCGCGAAAAACGTGGTACGCACCTTTACTTTTTGATTCGGAGGAGATTTTTTGACAGGAAACACACCATTAAAACTGATTTCCATGAGCGAAATCAACGCGGAGGAGGTGCAATGGCTCTGGTATCCGTACATCCCGCTTGGCAAGCTGACGATCCTTCAAGGCGACCCCGGCGAGGGCAAAACGAGCTTCATTCTGGCAGTCATTGCGGCTCTGACGCGAGCCGCTGCCGGAGTGCGAACGGGCAGCGGAGCCGATGAACGTGATCTACCAGACAGCCGAGGACGGTCTGGCGGATACCATCAAGCCAAGGTTAGAGAGCGCAGGCGCAGACTGCACACGCGTTCTGGTCATCGACGAGGGCAAACGGGAGCTGACGCTCTGCGACGCAAGGCTGGAAGAAGCGATCCGCAGGACAGCGGCAAAGCTGATCGTGCTTGACCCGCTGCAGGCGTATCTCGGAAGCAATGTGGATATGCACCGCGCAAACGAGGTGCGTCCGGTACTCAAACGGCTTTCCCTGATGGCGGAGCGCACACAATGCGCCGTCATTCTGATCGGACACATGAACAAGAACAGCAATGGAAAATCATCTTACCGGGGACTTGGTTCTATTGATTTTCAGGCAGCTGCAAGAAGCGTTTTGATTGTCGGACGAATTAAGGACGAACCGGAAGTAAGAGTTGTGTGCCATACAAAGAGTTCCCTGGCACCGGAAGGTAAAGCTATTGCGTTCCGTCTGGATAAAAACAACGGATTTGAATGGATTGGTGAATATGACATTAGTGCAGATGAATTGCTCAATGGAGAGGGAAAAGGACAGAAAACCCGGAAAGCAAAAGAATTTCTGCTTGAGATACTGGCTGATGGAGGTATGGCACAAAAGAAAATTGAGGAAGAAGCAGAAAAACTGGGAATTAAAAAGAAAACACTGAGAAATGCCAAAATGGAACTGGGAATAGATTCCGTAAAACGTGGAAATCAGTGGTATTGGATGTTGTCAGAGTAGAAAAAGGAAGATGGCAAGATGACCATATCTTAATAATAGGGCATCTTGCCACCTTGAAAGGAGATCAGATGAAAAATAGAAATGTGCAGATACCATATGAGTTATTCTTTCAACTGTTGCAATATTTCCTGATGGAGAATTATGAGGGCGAAGAAATCATAAGGAAAGGGTTAGAAAAGAAATTGAATGCAATGGTAGATCGGGAGTTATACAGCAAGTACAAAACAGCCCCAACAGAGGAAGAGAGAGAAAAGTCCAGGCAGGAATACCTGGAAAGGAAGGGAATACCGGAAAACTTTCGTTGGTAGAGATTCTTGCTGATCACTTTATAACAGGAGCGTGTCACGCACCTGTAAATATCAGACAAGGAGAAAGCCGGTAAGATACAGACGAGAGGTTATAGATTACCCGATTATTTATTGGTAAATTATAGGCTGCGAAAGGGAGCCCTGAATCAGGGCGTCCTTACAGTAGGACAATAGAAAGGAGCATACAGCAATGCGAGAAGGAAGATTAGGATATAACAGCAGTAACGATAGATATGGGTTATTGTCATCAGATTTATGGATTGATACAGGATTTCATTGTGGGGAATGCCTGGAAGTACTAATTGATGATCAGTGGGTGCAGACCAGAATGGAGATGAATCCGGCAAGGGAATGGTATCTGGTAGGAACACCGTACTGCGGAGATCTGGAATATATACGGGCGAGAATACAGTAATAGATTAGTTAAGTGAGTAACGCAGAAGCAATCCGACTAGCGGGAGAAATAATGGTCTCCGCTCCGGTCGGTGCAGAACAGACGTCCTCCGGACGTCTTGCCCCCGGCAGGGCGCAAGGGTACTTTTGATAGGCGGTACGGCTGTCGAAAGTGCTTTTGCGTTACTTTTGACAAAAGTAACAAAACCGCTCTAACGGGCATGAATACAATTTATGTGCCGTATCCGGCACTATTTAGAGAATGTGAGGTGAAAAAATAGGATGATGAAAAGAACAATCAGCGGTATGACAGGAACAGGTTCTCTTGCGCATAACAGAAGGGATTTTATTGCAGAAAATGTTAATCAGAACAGAGTATATCTGAACATTTGTTACCGGGATGAAAATCTGAAGGATGTTTACAAAGAACTGTTTGATGAATCGGTAGAACGGTATAATGTCGGGAAAAGAAATGATCGGAAGATTACGAATTATTATGATAAGATTCAGCATGGAAAGCAGGAGAAGTTGTTCCATGAAGTAATTTTCCAGATTGGAAATAATAAAGATATGACTGCCGGGACACCAGAGGGAGATCTTGCGGTGAAAGTATTGGATGAATATATGCAGGATTTTCAGAGACGAAATCCAACACTCCGGGTATTTTGCTGCTATCTGCATCAGGACGAAGCTACCCCACATCTACATATTGATTTTGTACCTTATGTGACCGGATGGAAGGGAAAAGGAATGGATACAAGAGTCTCGTTGAAACAGGCGTTGAAAAGCCTTGGATTTCAAGGCGGTGCCAAGCATGATACAGAATTGAATCAATGGATCAATCATGAAAAAGAAGTTCTGGCAGAGATTATGGAGCGGCATGAAATCGAATGGGAGCAGAAAGGAACTCATGAAGAACATCTGGATGTGTATAATTTTAAGAAGACGGAACGTGCAAAAGAAGTAAAGGAGCTGGAGCAGAAAATAGAAAATTTGACAGCAGATGTAGAAGCGACAGAATCAGATATAAAGGCGCTTAATCAGGAAAAAGCTGATGCAGAAAAAGCCAGAGATCAAGTCAGGGAAAGCAAAGAACAGGCGGACAAAGAACTGAAGCATATGGAGAAGCAACGGAATCAGTTACAGCCAATCATAAATAGTATTGATAAGGAATTAAAGAATTCCGGGCAAATTAAATTAGTGTTGCCAGAAGTCGGGGCACTGGAACTGGCGTCTACATACCGCAATAAAAAGATTAAACCTCTGTTCGCTAAGATGAAGAATTATATTGCAGGATTAGCTGCAAAGGTGATAGAACTTTCCAGAGAAGCAGAAAAATGGAGAGATAAATATCAGCAGTTGAAGAAAGATTATGATGATCTAGAAAAGGATGCTGATAAGGTGGCGGATATGTGCAATCAGTTGTGTGATGATGTAGATAAGCTGGAAGTAATATCAGATAAATATAAAAGAGCACTACGGATATTTGGCAGTGATACTATAGAGTCGGCAATTTGGCGTGATATTCAGAAGGAAAAAGCACTGGAAGAACAAAAACGAAAAGAGCAGATGCCGAGAAAACTGAGTGACAGGCTGCAATGGAGCAGAGAAAGAAGCCAGGAGCACAATATGCAGCAGAAGAAAAATAAAATCAAACACAAAGAAATGGAGTTGTGAGAATATGAAAAAACATATATAGGATGCGAACGATATGTAAGTTAGCTACATTATAGTAAGCACAGAGAGCAGTCGGAAGGCTGTTCTTTTGCTAATATAAGAATGGTGTTTGGAATGTGAGTGTGATAAAATGAGAAAAAGACAGATGGTGTTTAGCAAGGAGATATGTAATGTTTGGAACAGTTATTATAGATGCGTATAGAAAAGAAGAAGCCTTGGAAATGGCAGATGCTATCGATGATTTATGTTCTCCGACAGATAACTACGGTTGGGCTTCGGCAGGAATTTATTGTTTTTGGGATTACTATGCGGAAGCAGTTCTCTATATTGGATTAGCAGGCGACCTAGCAGAAAGATTTAAACAGCATAATGGGATTTTACCAATTAAAGAGGGATCGAAACAAAAACAAATTGAAGATTATTTTTCAAGAAATGAACGATTGGGTTACACAATATTTGTGCAATCGCCGTTATCTCAACCGTTGGTTCATAGAAACAGAAAAGTGTATGAGAAATTTGCAAAGCAGCAGAACTCTCCAATTGAGGATATGTTAAGTGAGCAAGGACGAGATGATATAAAGAGAGTAGAAGGCATATTAATTGAGTCATTCCGAAGAAAGTATGGTCATTTTCCTCTATGGAATAGTATTGGTGGTTCTATGGTGGGACAAACAAAAGTAATGGAGAACAATATTAATATTGTAAATAGTTTTTGTCAACCAGATAATTACGCAATAAATCCTATAGTATCACGCTCTACAATTCGAGAATTGTCTAGGAATCCAGAATGGGAATGGTACGAGAATTATTTGCATGCTGCAAGAATGAATTTACTTATATTAGGAATGGAATATGACGAAGCATTGGAGTTTATAAATAAAAATGATACACTTGGTACATATGAACGAATGAAGAAAAGCGGATATTTAAGAAAACGATTGATTGTTTAGATTTTTCTTCAAAATGAAAAATCGTAATTCAGTTTATAGAACTGAAAATTATCGGGAATCATGAGGTGAATGTATGCATTTGGGATTTTCATATATTGGATTGATTTTTCTTATCATGTTGATGATTCCAAACTTATATTGGACGAAGAATCAGCCAAAGGATTACGAAAAATATGTACATAATGAAAACAAAATCTTGCTGTTGTTTGAGAGAGCCGGCGAAGTTTTAGTGACTTGTTTGTTGCTGATTTTCAGTGATTTTAATATTCAAGGTATTACAGCATGGATGATTTGGTTAATTGCTGCATTTGTGCTGATGATTATGTATGAATTATATTGGATACGATATTTTAAAAGTGAAAAGACGATGAAAGATTTTTATAGCAGTATAATGGGTATTCCTGTTGCAGGTGCTACTCTTCCAGTTATAGCGTGTTGTTTGATTGCTATATACGGACGAAACCCAATGTTATTCGTGTCTACAATAATACTGGGGGTAGGACATATTGGCATTCACTTAAACCATAGGAAAGAATTATAAATTCTGGTTATGATAAGAAATTTACAAAAGTGTCTCATTGCATAAAATCGGAAAGATGTATATTCTTAGATCAGGAGGTGGCGGATATGGCTAATGAAGATAAGAAGGATTTTAATGCAATGCTGCAGGATAATAAAGATATGCCAAAGTTTCAGATAATCACGGATGTAAAGAGCATTGAAAAATATGGTGGAAACAAAATGTACTTTGCACCGCCCATTGCTTATGATGAAGTGATGAAAAAAATTCCATATGGTAAAGTGATTACAGTTGGAAAGATAAGAGAATTTTTTGCAAAAGAGAATGATGCAGATTTTACAGAACCTATAACTGCCGGAATTTTTGTATCTATTGCTGCCTGGGCAAGCCATCAGAGATTGAAAGATAAAACTCCTTACTGGAGAACGCTGAAAGCAAATGGTGAATTGAATGAAAAGTATCCCGGAGGTATCCAGGCACAGAAAGTAAGACTGGAAGCAGAGGGACATATCATTATTCAAAAAGGCCGGAAAAATATCAGATATTACGTAAAAGATTACGAAAATTTTTTGTTTGAAATGGATTAATCTGTACCAGACACGCAATGTCTGGTGGAAAATCAGGTGATTCTCGGTTTGTGTCGTGGGATTTTTTGAAATAATTGGTAAGCTGTAGGTGAAAGAGAGGTAGAAACATGGACACAAAAAAGATAGGAGCTTTTTTGAAACAATGCCGTAAGGAAAAAAATCTTACACAAGAACAGCTTGCAGAAAAGTTTGGCGTATCGGCGAGAACCGTTTCCAGATGGGAGACAGGATCGAATATGCCGGATCTAAGTATATTGGTTGAACTTGCTGATTATTATGACATTGAAATAAAAGAGCTCCTGGATGGAGAAAGGAGTTCGACCATGAACAAAGAGATGAAAGAAACATTAAACAAAGTAGCTGATTATGAAGAGTGGGTAAAGCAAAAAGCCTTAAAAGCCGGAAATCTTGCTTTTGCATCGATGTTCCTGATCAGTGTAGGAGCTATTATCATACAGCTCCTATTGGCAGTAAAACTTCGTCTGGTGCTGGGAGAAACGTTAATTGCTTTGGTGGGAGGAATTGTATATGCGTTTCTTATGGTACATAATGGTATCTGGGATAAAGGTCTGTCTCAGAGAGAGGCACTATGGAGAGATTTTCTCACCAGTGTGATCTGTGCAGGAATTTTCTCAGTGCTTTATGGTATATGCTTGGGAAGAATGGGGGCAACTGAGAAGCAAACGATATATTTGTCCTTACTTTTTCTAGGTGGAATCACAATCGTGGCATTTATTGTTCTCAGGGTATTATCATATTTTAACAGGAAGAGGCGACGGATTTCGGTTAATGGGGAGCAAAGAGATATTCCAACGTCAAAGCTGGGTTGTACAAAAATCTACAATGCCAAAGACATAGTAGAAGCGGGAAGAATTGTAGAACTATTAAAAGAACATGGAATTGCTGCTTTTTCACAGGAAGCAGGTGCAAGTGTCTCTATGCATGGTGCATCAGGATTTGGTATGTACGGTATGGATGTATTGGTGGAAACTGATGAAGTGAAAAGGGCATTGCAGATTATCGAAGCTGCAGATGATTTTCAGGGATCAGAAAAATTTTGACATTTCTATTGAAGCGTGATAATATGATTATAGAAAAAGAGTGCTACCGATAGACGGTTAGTCCGATATAAAGTTAGACAAAAATTGCCGCTTAGTTTACCAGACTGGGGCGGCTATTTTTGTGGTTTATGATTATCCTTACCGAATGTGTATCCGATACTAAAGCAGGTTAAGCCGAAGCCCACTACTGCGATAAAATCTACAATACTCATTGGCTTAGCCCTCCTTTCCAGTGGATTCCCGTAAGGGTTTCTATGTAATCAGAGGGTCACAGTCCCTCTGTTGAAGGACTAACCGCCTACCGTTGTATGGTAGCACCCATGTTCTGATTATAGCAGTCGGCAAGATTGACTGCAACAACAAATTAAAGTGAGTGTAAGTATTATGGCAGTTAAACTATGTATGATGCTTACTAATATTGATGTTAAACAACAATAGAATAGACTTCAGATTGGGGAATAAAATCTATATGGGAATTTTATCAACTAGGGAGTGGGCAACTGTAATCTGGGCCTTTATTTTCTTTGTGTATGCAATGGTGCATAGACAGATTAGAGAGGCGTTTTGGAAAGTTGTAAAAATATTCTTTGGTAAGAAGTTAAGAATACTTTGGGGTATTATTTTGCTTTATGTTTTGGGTATAACTCTAATATTTTATCATTTACCATTTTGGGATAACGTTTATATTAAAGATATTATAGTCTGGTTTCTCTTTTCTGGTTTGATATATTGCATGAATGCTGTTTCACAAGAGGCAGATGAGGAATATATTAGAAAAGTTTTACGTAGGGTTTTAAAATAAATGCGAAAAGAGGTTGAAAAACCTTTTGCCGCATTTATTTTTTTACAAAAAAATAGAAAAATTCCGATAATGCGGCGGGGTATAGCAACCCTTCCGCATTATTTTTTTACGCATAAAGAAGGAGAGGTGAGAACATGAGCAAAAAGCCGTATACAAGTTTAACTTTTGAAAAACGCCAAATTATAGAAAATATGGCAAAAAAGAAGCAGACGCCGCAGCGGATTGCAGAAGCGACCGGGGTTCATGTGGCGACTATTTACAGGGAAATGAAACGCGGTCAGACAAAAGACGGATACAGTGCAATCAAAGCACAATGTGAAGTTTTGAGATAATACGGGTCAACAGATCGGCCATTTTATAAAGGTTATATTTTCGGAGTAGGTCAACAGGTTTTCGGTTCAGTTTTTAAGGTGAAAACAGAACAGCGGTGGAGAACACGAACGCTTAAAAAAGTTCCATGAAGGATAACAGGTTTTTTACTTTTAAGGCGAAAGTAAATAAGGTTTGGAAGTTCCCGACAAAAAAACAGCCGTCGGATCGCGTGAAAGCCGATTAACAAGAACACGCCCGAAAATATCACCCTTATAAAATGGCCGATTATAGCAAAAATGAAAGGAGCGTGAACCGGTGGACAAAGAAACAGACGCACTTCTGAAAATTGCAAGAGAAAGAGAAAACAAAAAAGATCTTCTGGCTTACCAGAAGTTAAAAGAGATTAGCACCGGAAGAACCTATTCGGAAGTACAGGACATTATAGACAGAATGGGAAAGCAGCTTTCACGGTGGGTAGGTGCTACACCGTGTCAGCCGAACGAATACGCGTTAGACTGGCACGGCCACAAAGTAATGCCGCCTATTGAAGAGACAACAGGCGACAGAGAGTAGAAAGGAGCGCGGACCATTGCGAACATTTAAAGAAACTTCAAAGATCGTCGAGGAAGTGGCAAACATAGCGCTGCAGGCAGCAGAAGAAAAAGGGCTGACTTTCCGCGAAGTTCTTTACCTTCCGGAAATGATAGACGCAAGAATAAAAAAGGAGATTGAAAAAAGGGAAGAACCATTCAGAAGAACCCCGCAGCAGTGAGCCATGGAAGCGGGCAGCAGGGGAAGAAAGGAGCGTTTACAACGAAGATTATTATTTTTAGAAGCGTTCGCAAGTATTCAGAAGACGACTTCCACACGTTCGCGGCAGCGCTGCACGACGTACCGGGAGCGAAGGCCGACAGAAGAACCTTGACAATAGAAGCGAACGGCCACCGGGTAGAGTTCCGGAACGGTTCGCCCTACAATCCAAAGAACGCCGGCCTTCACGCAGATATAACGATCCCACATTATGACTACATAACGGCCGGATCAGAATATGGAAAGGATCCACGGTTCCGAAATTGTTCATTCACCCGCGTTCTGGAAATTATGAAAGGAACAGTGAAACCATGAAAGAACGACCGGAAAGAAAAGTTATTTTTGAGATTACCGGCGACGGCCTGACCGCGGAAGAAGTCGGCAGGATCCGGCAGGTAATAAGACACCTTAATTATAAAAGAGGACGACGCAAGGCGCCGCGCCTGTTTTATAGATACAATTTCACCCAAAGAAAGGAGATCTAACAAATGAGTTTAGTTGACGCATTCACGAAAGAGGACAGAACCGAAGTGAAGTTTTCACAGTTCTTCGCACTGGTAAAGCAGGCGGCACAGTATGAAACACTTATGAATGCCGTAAATTGCGACGTTCCACACCGATTTATCAGGGAGACAATGACCGGAAAGAAAGAAGAGGTTCCGGAAATTCCAGAGAAAAAAGAAACCGTTCTGGGCGTCGTAAAGGTAGACTTCGACGCGGAAGAGTTCAGACAGATTTTACAGGAAACCGTCGATCAGATCGAAGAGAAGTTCGAACAGACAGAGGACGAAGCAGAACAGGAGCAGGAAGCACCGGAAAAAGAACCGCCGGAAGTAACCGCGGAAAGTATTCTGGCAGCAGCAGAGGAAACAACCCGGACAGCGGCAGAGGAAACCGCTTGCAGAGGGTAGAAAGGAGAATGAAACATGGTAGCGGTAGGAATTATTTGTTTTATCGCGGGAGCAGTCGCCGCCACGGTTGGCCTTGTGGCCTTCGGCGTACACCTTGCGAACCAGAATAAACAGTGAAAGCACTTATGAAATATCCGGGTAGCAAGTGGGGATCCGCGGACTGGATAATTTCACACTTTCCAGAACACCACAGTTATTTAGAACCGTTCTTCGGTTCCGGCGGCGTTTTCTTCAATAAACCACGATCAGACATTGAGACAATAAACGATCTTGACGGCGAAGTGGTGAACCTTTTCAGGCAGATCCGGAATGATCCGGAACGTCTGGCCCGCGAAATATACTTTACACCATATTCACGGGAAGTTTACGAAATGGCATACCAGAAAGAACCAGAAAACGACCTTGAAAAAGCAGTTCTGTTTTACACGCGCCTAAACATGGGCCACGGGTTCAGGACGCAGGGCGAGAAAGTAGGGTGGAAACTGGACATTCAGGGAAGGGAAAAGGCCTACGCGGCCGCGGATTGGTGCAAGATACCGGAAAAGATAATGGAAGCAGCGGAGCGCCTGCGGGGCGTACAAATAGAGAACCGTCCGGCGGTAGAAGTGATCCGGAAGTTCAATTTTGAAAACGTTCTGATCTATTGCGATCCACCCTACGTTCTTTCTACCAGATGCCGGAAACAGTACCGGCATGAAATGACGGACGAGGATCAGAAGTATTACTGGAAGCATTGCTGCAGCACAAAGGCCCGGCGATTATCAGCGGTTATTCTTCGCCACTATACGAAGAACGCCTGAAAGACTGGTACCGGGAAGAACGGATAAATTACGCACAGAACGCGCAGCAGCGCCGGGAAGTTATATGGTGCAACCAGAAGACAGAGAAGACGGCGCAGCAGTTGACGTTATTTTGAAAGGAAAACGGCAAATGAAAAGAAAATATGGCGTTGTAGATTACCTGCGGAAGCATTACCCACCACCGGAAGGATCCGGAGAAGTGGAAGTGGAGTTCTTAGAAGGCTACGACAGTATAGAAGGACCGGACGGATCAATAGGCTTCGGCGTATTTGTTCCGCCAGAAGAAAAGATCTATATTGCCGACGACTTACCGGGCGGCGAAGAAAGCATGATCGAAACCGTGGCCCACGAATGGAAACACTGGCTTCAATATTGCAACGACGAAGCATACGACGAAGAGGAAGCGGAAGACTTCGCCCGGCAGATTGTAGAAGAATTTTTATAAAAAAGGAGATCAAACCATGAACAACAACAATTATGACGCATTTAGAACCTTCATTGAAGGCCGTTTCGGCTTCGGGGGGGGCAGAGCATGAAGAAAGAAGGACAGAAAGCGCCTTCTATTGACGACCTGAAAGAAGCGAGTTCCGAAGAAGAGTTCAAAGCCCGCCTGAAAGAAGGACAGGCTTTCAGATTAAAAGAAAAGGCCGGGTTCCATGTTATAAGCATTGACGAGAACCGGCCGCCACTGGTGCAGGTGGTGGGAGATAGCAATCTGATCGCGCAAATGTTGGCGTTTGCAATTTCGGAGATTATCGAAAGCAGCGTGAAAAATGGAGTTCCACGCGAACAGGCCGAAGGAATGTTCCGGATCGCTTTAGAACTTGGAATAGCAACTTCGAGAAATTAGCAGGAAGGGAGAACACAGCATGAAAGGAAAAATGAACTTGCCTTTGAAAGAGTTTTTAACCTTAGTAGGACCGGCGCAGATTTTGCACATTATCGAAGAAGGCGAAACAGAACCGGCCTTCAAAGATAGATCCGTAAAAATCAGAGATCACGAAGAATTACTGGATCGCGAAGTGAAATTCATTCAGCCGGCAGCAGATACAGAGAACGCCGGAAAGTATATCTTCAAGATCTGGATCTATCCGGCGGCCGCATGATTACGGTAAAAGATTTTCTGGAAAAGATAACGAACCCGGACCGGATCAAGATTGTAAAGGGCGAAGAAGTCCTTTTCGCAGGTTACAAGGGCGCCTTAGTTCATGAAGGCGCCGCGGACCTTTCACCGGACATTCTGGAAGCGGAAATGGTATCTTTCAGAATAGATCCGGAGATCCGGGCGAAAGACTGGAAGGCGCGCGGACTTATGGCCCCGATCGAACCGGAACAGGCGCCGGACTATAAGTTTTCAGATCTGGAAATGAAACTGTATTACAAAATTTGTATTTAGAAGGTGAAAACATGAAAAGCCTTATAGGTTGGGCTATGTTGGCCGGACTACTATTCACGGCCGCGATCGCGATAATTGCACTTGTAGTTTTAACAATCATGAACATAGCGGAGTGGTTGAAAATGAGAAAATGAGAAAAGAAAGCGAATGTGAATTTTGCGAATTATGCCGGGAATTTTACGAAGGAAAGAAGAGGGAATGTAAAGGCCCGGAGCATTGCAAAGATTATAACTATTTTCTGGCCGGGAAATGCGCAGCATTAGAAGGCCAGTGGTAACAATGAAGGGAGATCTAACCATGACACAATTAAGCAAAGCCCTATTCAGTAGCACAAAGGAAGACTGGGCGACACCACAGGACTTTTTCGACAAACTGGACGAAGAATTTCACTTCGATCTGGATCCTTGCGCAGACGCAGAAAACGCGAAGTGTAAGGAGTATTTCACAAAAGAGGAAAACGGACTTTTGAAGGATTGGGGGGGGGCGTCGCGTCTTCTGCAATCCACCATACGGCCGAACATCAACGGGCGAATGGATCCGGAAGTGTTACGAAGAAGCGAAGAAGCCCGGAACGGTTGTCGTTGCACTTATTCCGGCGCGCACTGATACAAGCAATAAAGGCAGCGAAAAAGGAATTGCCACTGGAAGGAACTGATCCAGAGGTCCGGCGCCACATTATCGACAAACTATACACAAGCCTGTTATACAACACGCCTTGGGAGTTGTTGGGGGAAACGTATTGTTGCCGCCGGTTGTTCTACGAATACCGGAAGGAGTTCTGTTATCTGATAGCGGTACACATGGAGATTATAGAACCAGAAAGCGGCAGCAGGCAGCAGGCGCCCGGAAAGTAGGTCAGAAAAGGCCGGCGCCGTTGGATAGAATGAAAGAAGGTGAACGAATGGCGAAAGAATGGACAAACGGTTTCTATACGTCGAAGGAGTGGAGAAAGACACGCGACGCATATTACCGGTTCCAGTGCGGCAGGTGTGAACGTTGCATGGCCGAAGTTCTGGCCGGAGCGCGAAGGATTGAAGACATCAACCCCGGAATAATAGTTCACCACAAAAAAGAATTGACGCCGGAGAACATAAACGATCCGGCGGTGGCGTTGTCCTTCGATAACTTGGAACTGTTATGTGATGAACACCACAACAGACAGCACAAGGCGAAGGCGAAGCGCTACACGTTCGACGCAAAAGGAAATTTGATCGAAAGCAAATAAAATATTTTTCCATTCCACGAACCCCACCCCCCCGGTATTTCTATTTCGGGCCTTCCAAAGAGAACCGAGGGAGTGAGGTCAAAAAAACTCTGCAAGTCGCGCGCACATAGAAGGGGGGTTAAAATATGCCAGAAAATACGACGACAACGAAAAACAAACCACAAAAAAGAACTAATTATCTGACAGAAGGAAGGATAAAGAAAGAGAAAGCAAAACTTTCTGAAATGTTCGCGGGGATCGAAGACGAGGACCGGCGAACCCTTGTAAATTCAGTGATTGACGAAGCGGCCTTCCTGAAAGTCGCACTTCTGCAGGCCAAAACAGAATTGAAAAAAGAAGGCCTGACAACCGAAACGAAAAACGCTTCGCAGAAATTCATAAAAGCCCACCCTTCAACGGCAATTTATGAAAAATACGCGCGGCAATATACCCAAATTATTAACCAGTTGATCGAATATTTACCGCCAAAAGAGAAGAAAAAAGTTTCAAAATTGGCGGCGCTTCGTGATGAATAAGCAGGCACATAATTATATTTTTGAATACCACGACGCGATCACGTCGGGGCATATTCGGGCCGGTAAATGGATCAAAGCGATCTATAAAATTCTGGTTGAGGGTATCAAGAACGGGGAATGGGTTTTCGACCAAAAGAAGGCCAACAAGGCGATCAAGTTCATAGAAAACTACTGTCACCATTCAGAAGGCAGAAACGACCTTCTAAAGTTGGAATTGTGGCAGAAAGCGATCGTTTCCGCGATCTTCGGTATTCTGGACAAAAACACCGGGTACCGGCAATTCAGGGAAGTTTTTCTGGTGGTTGCAAGAAAGAACGGTAAAACCCTATTCGCCGCCGCGATCATGGCATACATGGCATATATAGACGGAGAATACGGCGCGAAACTGTACTGTCTGGCCCCGAAATTGGAACAGGCCGATCTTGCATACGACGCATTTTATCAGATTGTGCAGCAGGACGAAGAACTTTCCGAGATTAGCAAGAAACGCCGTTCGGATATTTATATTCAGGAGTTCAACACGACCATAAAGAAGATCGCGTTCAACTCTAAAAAGTCCGACGGTTTCAATCCACACTTTGTTCTAAACGACGAAATGGAAGTCTGAACTATGTAAAGGCAGACGATCAAAGCCTTTACCAGACAGGACAGGCAAACGGCGGCGCAGGTCCCGGATCCGGATCCGAAGAACCGCCGGCAGCAGGTGAAGGGCAGAAGGCGGCGACGGCAATTCAAATTTTGAAAATGTTCGTGCCGGTGATTATGAAAGGCGGTGAAAAAAGAAATGCCAACACTTAAAGGTTTTACTTTCAAAAATCAAACGGAGACAAGCGCGGATCTGTATTTCTACGGTGATATTGTTTCCGACTGGTGGGGAGCATGGCAAGACGAAGACCAGTACCCGGACGCGATCAAGAATTTCCTTTCGGAGCAGGAAGGAAAAGATCTGAACATTTACGTTAATTCCGGCGGCGGTTCCGTATTTGCCGGGATCGCGATCTATAACATGATTAAGCGCCACGCAGCAAAAGCGAACGTGAAAGTCTATGTTGACGGTCTGGCCGGTTCAATCGCTTCGATCCTTGCGTTCGCAGGAAGCGAACCACCGGAAATTCCTTCAAACGCCTTCTTGATGATCCATAACCCGTGGAGTTATTGCGAAGGCAACGCGGAAGATATGCGAAAAATGGCCGACGATCTGGACCAGATCAAAACCGGAATTTTGAACATATACGCCGAACACCTGAAAGAAGGTGTAACAATCGACCAGATCGAAGCGCTTATGAACGAGGAAAGTTGGTTGAACGGGGCAAGGGCCGCGGAATACTTCGAGGTTAAGACCACAGAAGCGAAGGAATACGCGGCAGCAGTCGGGGACTATATGAAGAAGGCCCACTGTAAGTTCCCGGAAAAATTAAAAGTTGCAAAGACCGGACCTGATCCGGAGCAGCAGGCGGCAGAGGAAACAGCCGCGAGAAAAAGACAGGAGATCCGCGATCTTACTGTCAAAGCAATTATGGAAGGAGAATAAAGCATGAAGTATGAAGATCTTGTAAAAATGAGCGTCAAAGAATTAAAAGATCGCCTGAAAGACCTGAACACACAGGCGCAGGCGGCAGCGGGAAAAGACCTTGACGCGCTTCTGGAAGAAGCAACCACGATCACCGGTATTCTGGACGACGTAAAGAACCGCGAGAAGTTGGCCGGTATCGCAAAAGACGCAGAAGGCGGCGCAGAGCCGACCGGCGGCGAAAAAGGCGAAGAAGTAAAGGACAAGGCCAGAGAGGAACGCGGCCAGAACATCAAAGACGGAAAGGCGGTCAAGTTTTCCGCAAAGAAAACCTTCGGCGTAAAGAACGCCCTTTCCGTAAGCCAGACCGTAACACCGACACACAGCGCGGCAGATGTGAAAGAAACCTTTAACGACGTTTCTTCCCTTGTGGATCGCGTAACATCTATCCCGTTAAACGGTGGCGAGACATACCAGAGGGGTTATGTTAAGTCCTACGGTGACGGAGCAGGCGGCACCGCAGAAGGCGGCGACTACAACGCAACAGAACCCGTTTTCGGCTATGTAACGATCGAGAAACAGAAGATCACCGCATACACCGAGGAACCGGAAGAAATGATTAAACTTCCGAACGCGGACTATGACGGCGTAGTGGAAGGATCCGTAACAAAGGCGATCCGTAGATACATGAGCCGCCAGATCTTGATCGGTGACGGAACTTCCGGAAAGTTCAAGGGAATTTTCCACAATCCGACAGAGACAAAAGATCAGGTTATCGATCCGGCAACCGATCTTTCTATGACTGCAGTTGACGACGGAACACTGGACGAAATTATTTATTCTTTCGGCGGTGACGAGGACGTGGAAGACGCTGCAGTTCTGGTTCTGAACAAGAAAGACCTGAAAGCCTTCGCAAAACTTCGTGACAAGCAGGGAAGAAAGGTTTATACCATCGTAAACCATGGAAACACCGGAACGATCGACGGTGTACCGTATGTTATCAATTCCGCTTGCGGAGCAGTCACAGACGCGCAGACAAAGGCGATCGTTTACTGCATGGCATACGGACCGTTAAGCAACTACGAAATGGCGATCTTTTCCGACATTGACGCCAGAAAGTCCCTTGATTACAAGTTCAAGCAGGGCCAGATCGCATATCGCGCGGACATTTTCGCGGGCGGTGCCGTAGCGGCCCACAATGGCTTTATCAGAGTAAAACGCCCGGCGTCAGCGTAAGCAATAACAGGAAAGGCGGCTTCTTATGACGATTGACGAGTTAAGGGCAGCCGCAAAGTTACGAACGCGGAAAATGTCAGCGGACGAACTGGACGAAGACGTTTTCCGTTACGTTGACTTTGTACTGGCAGACCTGAAAAGAATAGGTGTCGCGGAAGAATACCTGAAAGCCCCGGAAGATCCGCTGATAATTGAAGCCGTTCTAACTTATGTCAAGGCAAATTATAGCATGGACGCAAACCACGAACGGTTAATGAACAGTTACAACATGATCTTAACCAAAATAAAAGGCGGTGAGTACAGATCGACGCAGTAATAACATTGATAGATCAGGGAGAAACCCGCGAAGAAGACGTGAAAGCGAAGGTTTTCGCAACGGTGAACCCGATCGGCCGCGACGAATACGCGGCAGCAGGTGAAAAGGGAATGAAGGCCCGCTATATGTTTGAGGTTTTCGCGAACGAATACACCGGTCAAGACGCCGTTCTGTACGGTTCGGAGCGCTTGACGGTGTACCGGACGTATGGCCCGAAAGCAAACGACAAGATCGAAGTGTACGCAGGGCAGAGAGTAGGGAACAGATAGTGGGTATAAAGGTTAGTGAACTTGCGCAGGAATTGGCGCAGGGGCTTAGCGAGTATTCGCAGGAAGTAGCGGACGCGATCAAAAAAGCAACCGACGAAGTGGCCGAAGAAGCCGTTCAGGAGTTGAAAAGCACAAGCCCGGTTTTAACTGGTTCTTATGCGAAGGGGTGGGCCAAAAAGAACACTTACGAAAGCAAGAGTTCCAAACGAAACACGGTTTACAACAAGACCGATTATCAGTTGACACACCTTCTTGAAAAAGGACACGTCGGCCGCGACGGACGTAGAGTAAAAGCGATCGAACATATTCGCCCGGTAGAGGAAAAAGCCGCGGCAGAGTTTGAAGACAAAGTGAAAGGAGCGATCGGAAGGTGACGACGTTTGAAGAGATCATAAAACGCGCCGAAGGGTTAGGCCTTCCGATTGCGCGAAATCAGTTCACAGCAACAAATAAAAAGCCGGTACCAGATCCCCCGTTTCTTGTGTACCTTTCCGCGGAAAGGCAGCGGGGCGACGATACCAAAAACCGGATCCGGGAGATTGAAGGATCACTGGAACTTTACACAGAGAGAAAAGCGGATCCGGATCTGGAAAAGCAGATCGAAGAAAAGGTTTTGTTCGACGTTGAGTTTCGGAAGTATCAAGCACAGATACCGCAGGAAGACACAACACAGACAGCCTACGACTTCACGATCACACAGAAAAAATGAAAGGAGAACAGAGCATGGAAAGAATAATTCTTGGAAGCGCTGATGTGTATATTCAGGCCTTCGACGGTTCAACCGTTCCGGTGACTGCAGATATTTGCAAGCCTGAAAATTTAATGGCCTATATTTCCGGCGGCGCGTCCGTGGAGTACAAACCTTCTTTCTACACCGCAAAGGACGACACTGGAAAGAAGAGCAAAACGATCGTAACAGAAGAGGAAGTAACCCTGAAAACGGGGATCATGACCTTCGACGGAAACAAGTTCAAATACCTTTGCGACACCGCCAGAGTTACAGAAGACAAGGCGAAGAAACGCCGTACTGTAAAGATCGGCGGTATCGACAACAGACAGGGCGCGCGTTATGTTATATGCCTTCACCACAAAGACACAGTGGACGGCGATATTTGGGTAATGATCGTCGGAAACAATCAGGCAGGCTTTACAATTTCTTTCGAGAAAGACAAAGAAACCGTTGTGGACGAAGAGATCACGGCCCTTCCTATGGACGAAGAAGGAACCCTTCTTATGTACGAAGAGGAAATGACAGAGAGCGAAGCAGCAGCAGTATAAAAGCAAAACCATAACGGCAGGGCGGCGGGTACGCCTTGCCGTTATTTAGCAGAAAGGAGAAATTAGCGTGGCGAATTTAAGTTTTGATTTTAACAAGGTGAAGCGTTCCTTCATGACCGTAACACTGAAAGACAATAGAAAACTGATCGTGAAAATGCCTATGAAAAAGACGTTTGAAAAACTGTCAGCGCTGCAGGAAATGGACACGGACAGCATGACGGCAGAAGACGCCATGGACACACTGGGCAGCCTTTGCGCCGAAATTCTTTCCCACAATATGACTGGGGAGCAGGTGACGACGAAAGAGATCACGGACGATTACGACACCGAGGAAATGGAAGCACTGATCGACGCTTACATGGAGTTCGCGGGCGGCGTAAAGAATAACCCAAACTAAAGATCCCCTTCTATCCCGGCGGGGATAACGAAGGGGTGTATTATAAAACACTCACACGCGGCGAAAAACTGGTGATTGACTACACCGGTTTGAATATATGGCAGGTGCAAGAACTGGACCTTGATCTATACCTTTTCTTCATGCGCGAAGCGTTTATTCACGAAATGAACCAGACAAAGGAAGGCAGAAAATACCTTGAAAATTGTTGGCGAATTTCACAAACAGAACCGGACCGAAAGGCCATTCGCGAGAAGTTCAAACGAAGGGGCGGTGAATAGCAGGTGGCAGCAAGCACAATAAAAGGAATTACCATTGAGATCGGCGGCGACACTACGAAGTTAGATAAAGCCATTTCGGGCGTCAATAAACAGTCGCGCGATCTGCAGAAAGAATTAAAAGAAGTCGAAAAAGGCCTGAAACTGGATCCGAAAAACACGGAACTTCTGGCACAGAAACAGACACTTCTAAAAGAAGCCGTGGCCGCTACTTCTGAAAAACTGGACGTTTTGAAGTCAGCAGAAGCACAGGTTCAGAAGCAGTTTGAAAACGGCGAAGTGTCGGAAGAACAGTACCGGGCTTTGCAAAGAGAGATCGTAAAGACAGAAGCAGACCTGAAAAACCTGAAAACGGCAGCAGAGGACAGCAATTCAACACTTGAAAAGGTGGGAGAGATCGCCGGAAAGATTGGCAAAAAGTCCGAAGCACTGGGAAAGAAACTTCTTCCAGTGACAGGAGCAATCGCAGGGATCGGGACCGCTTCGATCGCGGCATTTAATGAATTAGACGCCGGTTACGATACGATCATAACAAAAACGGGCGCTTCTGGGGAAGCGTTGGACGGCTTACAAGACAGTATGGACGCCGTTTTTACTTCGCTTCCAACAGAAGCGGAAACGGCCGGAATTGCGATCGGAGAGGTAAACACCCGCTTCGGTTCTACTGGAAAAGAACTTGAAGACCTTTCTTCAAAATTCATTCAGTTTTCAGAGATCAACGGAACGGACTTAAACGGCGCGATCGACAGCGTAGACGCCATAATGACGAAATTCGGCGTTGACAGCAGCCACACCGGCGAAGTGCTGGGCCTTCTTACAAAAGCAGGGCAAGACACGGGAATTTCCATGGACACGCTGCAGAATACATTACAGACCAACGGCGCCACATTAAAGGAAATGGGCCTTGATCTCACGTCTTCGGTAAATTTACTTGCACAGTTTGAAGCGAACGGCGTGGACGCCACAACAGCGCTTGCAGGATTGAAGAAGGCGCAGCAGAACGCGACAGCGGACGGAAAGGATCTAAAAGACGCACTGGGCGAAACGATCGAGAAGATCAAAAACGCAAGCAGCGAAACAGACGCACTGCAGGCAGCGACGGAGTTATTCGGAAAGAAGGGCGCCGCAGAAATGACGCAGGCGATCAGGGAAGGCCGCCTTTCTATCGACGATCTTTCCGGCGCCTTATCAGATTACGGAAACGTAGTCGAAGACACATTCAACGCGACACTGGATCCGCCAGATCAGGCAAAAGTCGCGCTTAACAATTTGAAAGCAGCAGGCGCAGATCTTGGAAATACCTTAATGCAGACAGTAACGCCCGTTCTGGAGCGCGTAGTGGAAAAGGTAAAAGCCTTTTCACAGTGGTTTAAGAACCTGAACGACACGCAGAAAGAAACGATCGTAAAGATTGGCGCGGTAGTGGCGGCGATCGGACCGGCTTTAATTATTTTCGGGAAACTTTCTTCGGGAGTATCGAAGGCGATCGGGGCATTTTCTAAAATATCAGGCGTATTCAAGGCGGCAGGAACGGCCGGGAAAGGCTTGTGGGCTATTTTATCAGCAAACCCGATCGGGGCCGTTGTCGCGGCCGTGGTGGCGCTTGTGGCGGGCTTCGTATTGATGTATAAGAAGTGCGACTGGTTCCGTGAAATGGTAGATAAAGCATTCGCAGAGATCAAAAAGAGCGTTTCGGAAACGATCGAGAAAATAAAGCCGATCTTGCAGCAGTTGGGCGAAAGTTTCAAAAATTTAATGGAAAAATTGAAGCCTGTATTCCAGTTTTTCACGACCTACGTTATGGCGGTGATACAGGGCGCACTTTCAGCAGTAGCGCCGATCATTTCAGCGGTGAAAAATGCGATCGACTTTGTAAGTAACATTATTAGCGCATTTATGGCACTATTCAGGGGCGATCTGGACGGGTTCAGCCAGTACATAGAAGCAGCACTGAAAAACCTGATCGAGATTGTGAAAAATCTTATAACGGCGGTAGTGAATTATATAATCACATTCTTTCAGACGTTCGGCGTCAATGTGAAGAAAATTTTCTCTGATATATGGTTCGGGATTGTTTCGATCTTTTCAGGCGTCGGCGCGTGGTTTGCGGACAAGTTCCGCGCAGCTTACACGGCAATAACAACGATTTTTTCAGGGATCGGCCAGTGGTTCGCGGCCCGGTGGACGGACATTAAAAACGCCCTGTCAACCGTGGCGACGTGGTTTCAAACCATGTTTCAAAATGCCTATACGAACGTGAAAAACGTATTTTCCGCGATCGGCCAGTGGTTCAACGATAGATACACAGATATTAAGTCCGTATTTTCAACGGTTGGATCATGGTTTTACACAAAATTCACGGAAGCATACACGAATATTAAAAACGTGTTTAGCAATATTGGATCCTTCTTTTCGGGGATCTGGAACACGATCAAGGGCATTTTTACAAATGTCGGAACAAATATCGGTGAAGCAATCGGCGGCGCATTCAAGTCGGCCATGAACAACGCCCTTGCAACCGTAGAACGTGCGGTGAATAAGGCGATCAGTTTCATTAACGGCGCGATCGACGTTATCAACGATATTCCGGGCGTAAGTATCGGACACGTTGGCGAAGTATCACTTCCGCGTCTGGCAAAGGGCGGCGTTCTGAAAAACGGTCAAGCCATTATGGCAGAAGCAGGCCCGGAGTTGATCCAGATGGTGAACGGTGAAGCAGTTGTAACACCGCTTACGGCTTCGGCAAGGAATACGGCACTTGAAACAGCAGAAGGCGGCGGGAAAAGTTTTGTTCAGAATGTCAACATTACAAGCCCGAAGGCCCTTTCGCCGTATGAAACAGCCCGCCAGACACGAAACGCAACCCGAAACATGGTTTTGCAGTTACAGGGGGGTTGATAAATGGCGAAAAGAATTATTTGCAGGAATGAAGACGGGGTTCAGGTGGAATTTAATTATTCCTTTGAACCGTTCTTCCTTGTATCGGTAGACGGTATTTACACGGTGTCGAACAACGTTGTCACGTCAGAAAATACCATGGTGGACGGTTCAACATATCAGGGAAGCACCACCAAACAAAGAAACATTGTAATAACGGCACAAATGGAACGGGACTATCAGGCAAACAGGGATCTACTTTACAAATGCTTCAAACCGAAGTCAACCGGCCTTTTCACCTACATGGAAGGCAACGAAACCCGCGTGATCGACTACAAAGTGGAAGGGATCGACATTGACGAAGCGGGAGTGGTTAGAAATTTCAGTATTTCCCTTCTTTGCCCGGATCCGTTCTTCCGAGATCTTGAAGATATTTCCGTATCTATGGCAAGTTGGACGGGGCTTTTTGAATGGCCACACGAATTTCTGGAAGAGAAAGAGCCGTTCGCGGAAAGAACGGCCGAAGTATTGAAAGAGATCGAGAACGACAGCGCCGCGGACAATATCGGAATAACCGTCACACTGGAAGCAGAAGGACCGGTAATAAACCCGGCCGTATATCATGCGGAAAGCGGCGAATTTATCAAGATCGGAAACGAAGTCAGATCCTTTTCTATCAATGCCGGCGACGTGGTGATTATTACCACAGAAACAAATAACAAAGCGGTGTATCTTGTAAGGGACGGCGTAAAACAGGAGATCAACGAGTATCTGGACGAAGACAGCGACTTTATACAGCTGCAGCATGGAACAAACACGATCCGATATACGGCAGACGCCGGCGAAGATTACCTGAACGTTACCGTTTCTTACAGGTTCCGTTATCTGGGGGTGTGATATGGAAGTAAGAATTTACGATCGCGATCTGAATTTCAAGGGAGTGATCGAAAACCACACTTCCCTGATCTGGACGCGGAAATATTACGAACCGGGAAATTTCGAGATCCACGCCCCGATCACAGAACAAAACCTTCGTTTACTGGCAAAAGGAAACATTCTTTCCAAACGTGGCAGCAGCGAAGCGGGAGTGATTGAGGATATAGAGAACGAAGAAAGCGATCTGAAAAATGAGATCACAGCAAAAGGCCGCTTTCTTTCGTCTTACATGGATCGGCGCCTGATAAAATCGACCGTGAATTTTTCCGGGAAAATAGAAGTTGCCATGAGGAACCTTCTTTCAGGAGTGACGGCGATCCCACTTGTGGAGTTGGGAACCTTAAATGGTTTCACGGAAACAGTAGAGTTTCAAGCGACTATGAAAAACCTTATGACCTACGAAACAAAACTGGCAAAGGCCGGAACGATCGGTTATCGCTTCCGGCCAGACTTCCGGAACAGAAAAATTATATTTGAAACCTACAAAGGAACCGACAGGACCACGGCGCAGGGTATCAATTCCCGCGTTATCTTTTCGGAGAGTTACAACAACCTAAACAATGTTATTTATAAATATAACGATCAACAGTACAGGACAAAAGCGATCGTCGGCGGGGAAGGCGAAGGAGCCGCCCGCGTATACGTGGAAGTCGGCGGCGGCACCGGGTTAGATCTTCGGGAAATTTTTGTGGACGCGAAGGACATTCAAAGCGAAGGACTGACAGACGCAGCATACAAAGCAGCACTGGCACAACGCGGCCGGGAAACATTGGCGGCGAATGTTGTTTCTGAAAGTGTGGAGTGCGAAACCGAAGCGGACATAAATTTCAAATATAAAACACATTACGACTTGGGGGATATTGTGACGGTAAAGAAAAAGAAATGGGGGATCGTATTAAACCAGAGGATCACAGAACTTCAAGAAGTGTATGAGTACGGGGGAATGTATGTAGTACCGACCATGGGCGACGCATTACCCGAAAAAATAGATTGGAGCGACAAATAAATGGGACAGTATGCGAATTTCTACAATTCCAGAAACGGCGACCGCGTTTACAATGCCGACAGCATGAGCGAATGGCTTTTACCATTCTTCACAACCGGCGTTTTTAATAATTGCTTCGCCGTGACGGCCACGGGCGACGGTATGAATATAAGCGTCGGCGGTGGCTATGTAAATATCAAGGGAAAGACAAAGCATTTTGAACAGGCGCAGATCTTCACCCTTGAAAAAGCGTCCGGAACGTTGGCCCGTATCGACAACGTGATCTTGCGAAGGGACGACACGGAACGCGACTTTTATATTCTGATCGAAACCGGTGGTTTCAGCAAAAACCCGGTAGCACCGGAAATTACAAGGACCGAAGCAATCCACGATCTGAAACTGGCAGAAATCAGGGTGGAAGTCGGAGCGATCAAGATCACACAGGACAATATAACAGATACACGAATGAACGCCGACGTTTGCGGGTGGGTAATGGCAACCGTAAAAGAAATTGATTTTTCGCAGATCACAGCACAGTTTCAGGCGTTCTTCCAGAAGTATCAGGCGCAGATCACGGAAGAGTTCAACGCCTACCAGTCCACGATCACGAATTTAGAGGATCAGGGAACAGCAGCCCTTCATAACATGGAAAACCAGTTTGAAACCTACGCGGGGCAGCAGGAAGAACTTTTCACGGATCTTTACAACCGGATCAAGGATCAGTTATCGAAAGACGCGGCGGCCGCGTTGTGGTTTTCAGTAAATGCGCTGCAGGCAAACTTTGAAAATCTGGCAACGAAGATCATGTTTGAAAACCAGTCAAAGGAAACGGCGGCGATCCTGATCGACATTACGAACGAAAATTCCGGAACGGTTACAACGGCGACGTATGCAGCAGGCGGCAAAACCTACCTGACAGAGCCGGGAACCTACAAAGTAGAGCCGCAGGCCGACAACCTGTTAATTATCCCGAAAACCTTCGTTCTGGACCACACACAGACAACGGAAACGTTGAACTTCACCATTTATGACAAAAACGCTTTCGCAGCCGTTGGCGGCTATGTTGGCGCGTATGTATCTAAAAATTAAGAAAAGGAGAAAAAGACACTATGAAAGGATTTCCGAAAGTATTAAAAACAGCGCAGGACGTGAAGAACTGTAAAGACATGGTGGACGCCGGACAGTTGCAGGCGGCCGACCTTCTGGAAGCAATCGAAGCGATCGAAAACCAGAATTTTATTATTTGCCCGATCCGCGAATTATCAGAGGATAAAAAGACGGTGACGGTTACATATTGCAACGAAGCGGCAGCAGGCGCAAAGGTTACGGCCGGCGGCGTAACTGCAACCATTCAGAACGTGGAACATATCGACGGAGAACCGGACGGATCCGGAAGGGCAGAGAAGGAAAAGACAAAGATCACACTTTCGAGAACGATTGCGGCCGGTTCAGAAGCAATCAAGATCACGAACACACCTTCCGTTTACGACGCGTTAGGAATGACGGAAGAAGAACTGGAAGCAATCAAAGCAGACCTGCAGCAGTAAGAAAGGAGAAAAACACATGAAATTTTTTCTTTATGATGAAACAATGATGAACACGAAGGCAAAGATCACCACGGAAAAACTGTCAGCCATGAGCGACATTGTATCACAGAAGGCGCAGTATATCACAGCAGCGGGAGCAGCCACACCGAACCAGATCACGATCGCGGCCGGCGTCCTGATCGCCGTCGGTTCTTCTGTATTCAAAACCGTATTAACAAACCTTACAACGGCAAACCTTGACACTGGTTCCGGGTTTGAAATGGGAACGGACTATTATATTTATTGTTGCGATCCGACCAACGGATCCGACACCGTGGACCGCGACGAAGTTTTTGTAATTTCTAAAAATTCCACTTACCCTTCCGGGTACACAGCGGACAACAGCAGAAAGATCGGTGGTTTCCATTATGGAAAGTGTCGCTATGTGAACGCGCTTGGAAACCCGATCAACAGCAGCGGAACGGAAAACGGCAGCGGTTGGCAGGGCAACGTATACAACGGCATTATTCCGAACAGCGTATGGACCACAAAGCACCGCCCGAAGTGCGACGATCCTTCTGGCATGGTTTACCTTGGGAATGGATTGTGGGGCGATATTTACCTTTCTTCCGATAATGGAAGTCAGGGCCTGCAGTCAAAGTATAACGCGAACCCGATCACCGGAACGGAAGGCCTGAATTGGTATATCGCAAACGAGAAGGCCCGCCGCGTCGGAAAGAGACTTCCGACCTATGCAGAATTTTGTCAGGCGGCAGCAGGATCCCCGGAAGGTCAGGACGCAAACAACACCTACGCATGGAGCGCAACCGGAAACACCGGACGCCAGAAAACGGGATATGTTGCGAACGCTATTTCCGCGCTTAATATCCGCGATCTGGTAGGTAACGTCTGGAAGTGGCTTGACGAATTTTGTCTGGATCCTACGGCTTCAACGTGGAACTGGTACGACGTACTGGGCGCGGGCTATGGTGACGCCTATATTCCGTCGAATACCGCACTTCTCGCGCTCATTGGCGGCGGCGGTTGGTCCGACGGCGTTCGCGGCGGTTCGCGCGCGGTCCACGCCTACAATTACCCGTGGTACGTCGACGGCTCCGTTGGCGTGTGGTGCGTGTGTGACGCGCAGTAAGCAGAAGGGGCGCCCGAAAGGGCAGCCCCTATTTTCCGGGAGAATAGAACATGGCATATCAAAGCAGAAGTAAAAGCGCGACGCAGGGAAAAGAGGAAACCGCACAAATGGACTACACCCACACCGAAGCGCACCAAATGGCCTATGATTTTTCAGTGTACCTTCATGAGAAAATGAAGAAATTTCCGCACTATGAAAAATTCACGCTGCAAAAGGATATTCGGGAAAGTATCGACGGAATACTGGACGAAATAGAAATGTTTGAGATCACAAAGGTAGCAAGCCACCTGTACGCGGCCGACCGGTTAAAACGGCGACTGGTACGGAAGATCCGGCTTGCCTACGATCTGGGCTATTCAGCCATGAACAAAGACGCCTATTTCTATTGTGCCAAACAGACCGGAGCGATCGGCGCACAGATCGGCGGCCTGATAAAGTCGATCGCAGAGAATAAAAGAAAATAATAAAACTTGGGGCAACCGTTAATTCGCACTTCACGCGCTCATTGGCGGCGGCAATTGGAACAACGGCGTTCACGACGGTTCGCGCGCGGTCAACGCCAACAATTACCCGTGGAACGTCAACGGCAACATTGGCGTGTGGTGCGTGTGTGACTTGTAAAATCGCATAGACCGCGCGATCTCCGGATCCACGGCAAGGGTTATATATGAATAATCAAAATATATAGTCAGACGGTTCGCACAGACGGCCGAAAGGCCGTTCCTGTTCCGGTGAGAAACCGGACGAAAGAACAAAGGCACCGCCGAAAAGTAGGCCTGAAACGGGGTGAAATGCGGTAGGGCAAACATGAAAACAATTAAAAATTTAATAAGTAAAATCTGTACTTTCCCGAACGCGATCAAAGCATATATGAAGGCCCGAAAGTGTAAAAGACTTCGCCCGGAAGTGTTGGAGTTTGAACAGAACAGGGAAGACAACCTTCAAAAAGCAATAGACGCCATACAAAGCGGCGACTATACGCCGGGAAAGTATAGAATTTTCAAAGTGTGGGAGCCAAAAGAAAGAATTATTATGGCGCTTCCGTTCTTCGATCGTGTAATTCAACACATGATCGTAAATATCATTGAACCGATTTTTGAAAAGCGGTTCATTTTCCATTCATACGCCTGCAGGAAAGGGAAGGGCGCGCACGAAGCAAGCGACACCCTTTCAAAATGGCTTTATGAACTGGAAGTGGTGCAAGGGAAGAAAATCTATGCAATAAAGGGAGATATACACCACTATTTCCAGAGCGTAGCGCACGACGTATTAAAGAAAGAGATCCGGCGGTATATTTCAGATAAAGCACTTCTGAAAATTCTGGATCGGATCATAGATCACAACGGCATTTTCCCGCCGGGCGTAGGAATACCAGTCGGAAACCTTACTTCACAGTTATTCGCGAACGTATACCTGAACAAACTGGATCAGTATGTAAAACACGTACTGAAAATGAAATATTATGTTCGTTATATGGACGATTTTATAATACTATCAGAGGATCCGGAAGAATTGCGGCACGTTCTGGCACTGATAGAAGAATTTCTTCGCCGGGAATTAAAACTGGAACTGAACCCGAAGACAACGATCCTTGCAGCAAAGAACGGAATAAACTTCGTAGGGTATATTCATTTCAAGGATCATAAGAGAGTAAGAAAGGACGCCATGCGGCGCCTAAAGAAATTATTAAAAGCCTTCGACACCGGGGAAGTAGAACTGGAAGACTTCGATCGTTCAATCGAAAGCAGGTTCGGCCACATGAAACACGCCGACAGCTATATTCTGATCGAGGAAACGAAGGAGAAAGTAAAAGAAATCAAGGAAAGGAAGGCGACGGCCTGAAAACAGGTCAGAAATTGCCGCCCTTTCCTTTTATTATCTTTATAAAAGAAAGGTGGTGAAAAACATGGAAAAGTTAATTTCTATCTATGCGGAAGCAGCGGGAAACAGATTTTTGCAGTTGGTTTTGATCGCGGTGGTGATCGACACAGTTTTCGGAGTTCTTCGCGCGATCAAGGAAAGAAGGTTCAATTCTAATTTCGGGATCAACGGCGCGATCAGAAAATGCGGAATGTTAGTTTGCCTTCTTGCACTGGTTACAGTGGATCACATTGTAGCGGTGAACCTGATCGGATTTATCCCGCAGGAAGTGCGCGCAGTAATGGCAGTTGATAGGATCGGAACAATGGAGTTCTTCGCGATCCTTTTTGTGGCCTATGAGATCATAAGCATTTTGAAAAATATGTATCTTTGCGGCCTTCCGGTAAAGAAGATCTGGCAGACCGTAAAGGCATTTCTGCAGAAGTACACAGACGAACTTCCGACAGACGAAGAAGCGGAAGAACCGGAAACAATGGAAGAGACAGCAGCGCAGGAAGAAGGGGCGGCAAAATGACGAAAAAAGAATTTGTTTCACTGTTAGGGGAGCAGGCCCGCGCCGATATGGCGAAAACAGGGATCCTTGCAAGTCTCACGACGGCGCAGGGAATACTTGAAAGCGGGTATGGCACAAGAGAACTTGCAGTGAACGCGAATAATATTTTCGGAATGAAAGCCGAACTTTCCGGCAATAACTGGCCGTCCGATTGGGGCGGCCAGACCTACACAAAGGAAACGAACGAGCAGAAGCCGAACGGCGAAGTCTACACAATAACGGCAGCGTTCCGAAAATATGAGAGCATGGCCGAAAGTATCAAGGATCATTCCGATTACTTAGCAGGAGCGAAGAAAGGGAACGTTCTTCGATATGCGGGACTTGTAGGCGAAAGAGACTATAAGAAAGCGATCCAGATCGTAAAGGCCGGCGGCTATGCAACGGACAATAATTACGTTTCAAAAATATGTTCCATTATAGAAAAATGGAACTTGACGCAGTACGACACACAGGAAGCGGGGCAGAATATGAATATTAAAATCATTGACGCAACCATGAAGAAAAGCCCGTGTTTAACAGGCGGGCGCACGATCAAACCGATCGGCCCTTATCTTCATTCTATCGGTTGCCCTTGCGAAAAAGCAATGAACATAATTAACGATGAGAACCGCGCAGACGCCGGCGCAGGCGTTCACGCGGTTATTCAGCACACCGGGGAAGTTTACGTGGGACTTCCGATCGATCCGGAAAAGAAAACGGCCGTTAGAAACTGGCATGGTGGCAGCGGACCGAAGGGAAGTTGTAATAATACCCATATCGGCGTAGAAATGACAGAGCCGGCCACGATCAAATATACCGGCGGCGCGTCGTGGATCGAACTTTCCGACGGCAGCAACACGAAAGCGGTTGTTCTGAAAAATTATAGAAACGCCGTGGAATACTTCGCGTATTTGTGCCAGAAGTTCGGGTGGAACCCGGAGAAAGACGGCGTTATTCTTTCCCATTCGGAAGGACACGCCCGCGGGTATGCCACAAACCACGCAGACGTTGAACATATTTGGAAAAAGTACGGCCTGACAATGGACCAGTTCAGAAAGGACGTAAAAGCAGCCATGGCAGGCGGCGCCATTTCGGTTTCAGGATCGCCCACAGTAACAGACACGGGCGCGCAGGACGTGAAGGCGCTTTCTGGTACGGTAACGGTAATTTATACAGGATCCGACGGCCTGAACGTGAGAACAACGCCTTCGTTCACTTCCGGAAATGTGAAGAAGGTTGTAAAAAACGGCGCAGCCTTCACAGTTACCGGAATTTCCAAAGATGAAAAATGGTACCAGATCAACGACGGCGGGGCAGCGGCCTATATAACAGCTGTTCCGGACTATGTTTCGTTCAAAGCAACACCGGAGCAGAAGGCAAGCACAGCGGGAACCGGTTATTTCAGAGTAAGGAAAGACTGGAAGGACGCAGCAAGCCAGATCGGAGCCTTCAAAGATAGAGAAAACGCCGTGGAACTGGCAAAGCAGAACGCCGGTTATTATGTCTTTGACAATGACGGAAACAGGATCTACCCGGAAGCACCGGCGGCGCCGGTTGCTGCAGAATACAAAGTGAGCGTGACGACTTCGGATCTTCGTATCAGGAAAGGACCGGGAACAACGTTCGACTACTGGAAGAAAGACGGAAAACCCGTCTACACAGGAAAGGGAGCCTTTACAATCGTAGAGGAAGCAGAAGGCCCCGGCGCTTCAAAATGGGGCTTACTGAAAGCCTACGCCGCAGGCCGTAACGGTTGGGTTTCCCTTGACTACGCAAAGAAAGCGTAAAACGTAACTATCGACAGTTCATGAAAACCCCTTGAAAGTCAGAAAAAAAGGAATAATATGTCACCGAAACCCCGTCAATAAAAGGCGGGGTTTATTATTTAAAAAAATATAACATATTCCGGAATATATATTGACATATTCCGGAATATGTTATATAATAAAGATAGTTAAGGAAGACTTAACAAATACATGGGCAAGCATAGAAAGGAGAACAACATGAGCGAAATGGATAAAAAGGAAATAAAAGAAGTCATAGAATGGTGCGACGAAAAGGGGCATAGCGAACATGAAATCTTAGAATTGATAAGACGAATTGTTGACGCGAAGCCGCGAGAAGAAAATGAATAAGAAATAAGGGACACAGAAAGGGCGGTGGACTTGCCAAAGCCGCCCGATCCGTTAAATTCATTATAAAAGGAATAAAACAAAATGGCAAGAGCAAAGAACGAAGAGTTTAACCAGATTAAATATCAGAACGAATTTAAGAAGGCAAATTATGATCGCGTTGAAATCCTTGTGAAAAAAGGAGAAAGGGCAATTATAAAAGAAATAGCAGCAGCAGCAGGACAAAACGTAAGTGAATATATAAATCAGGCGATAAAAGAAAGAATGGAACGCGATCAGCGCATGACGGCAGAAGAACAGGAATAATAAAAAGGACTATATAACAACGGGCGCCGGCCTTTCCAATCTGGAAGGGATAGCGCCCGTTGTGGTTATATAGTTATCCTTCAAGTACAAGATCATAGAATACATTTTCGGAAAGTATTTCTATGTCGTGGCCTTTGAGGATCAGATCTTCGGCCTTTTTCTGCTTGTTGCTTTTCCCGTCCTTGATAGACTGGCAAAAGTCATTATTACCCAAAATTAAATAGTTCGTTTTCTTTGTGACATTATCGCCAACAGAACCGCCAAGATCAACAACTAATTGCATAGCGTCTTTTCGGGACATTTTTTCAAGTGTTCCAGTGAATACGCACACCTTACCGAAAAGCGGGTGGGAGGTATCGAAAGAAATGTTTTCCGTAGAAATGTCTTTAGCGTGCAATTCGCTTTTCTTACTGGATAATTTGAAATCTTCGAGACTTTGCCCGGCGGCCAAAATGTCGGCTTGCAATTTTTCAAAAATGGCGTTGCATATTTCACAATCAACGGCCGCCCTATGAGCGCCGGCGGTAGAAATTCCGTAATGCTCGGCAACGGTCACTTGTTTATGGTTTTTCAGATCGGGAAGAACTTTCCGCGCGATCCGCATAACATCAATGAAGGAATTTGACAAAGTAAGCGAGTGACAGTTCAGAAGGTTGTCATATAAAAAGTTAATATCGAAGTTGACGTTATAGCCAACAATAAGATCGGAACCAACGAAATTATAAAATTTTTGCATAGTTTCTACAATATCCGGGGCGTTTTTTAACATATCGTTCGTAATGCCTGTAAGTGAAGTTATGTATTCGTCGATAGGCTCAGAAGGCTTCACAAGCGTTGAAAAAGTACCGATATTTTGACCGGAAGAATATTTCATGGCCGAAATTTCAATAATTTCACAGTAACGCGGATCAAGGCCGGTCGTTTCAATGTCAAGCACGGTATAAGTAGAAGGAAAATCTATAACGCTTTTCCCCTTACCTTTTCGCACGACTTTTTCACGCGATCCGTCGGAAGTGGTGATATACGGGCGTCCGTCTTCGTCAATACCAATAGAAATAAACATATTTTGTTCCCCCTTGCGGTTAGATTTTTAAGGGCAGCAGGTAGAAAAGTTCGCGTTGCTGACCTTTAGCACAATTTTAGAAACTTTATGTGTTAAAGTCAAGAAAGTTTCTGAACATTAACACATAAAGGAGCCGCAACGAATGAAAATATATTCATACAGGGGAAAGAAGAACCTTTCCGGTGATAAAATCAGGGAAGCCAGATTGAAACAACGCCTTTCACAATCTGATTTAGCGGCAAAAGTACAGATTGCAGGCGTGACACTTGAAAGGGATAGCATAAGCCGGATCGAGATAGGAACCCGCTTTGTCACTGATTATGAATTAAAAATTTTTGCAAAAGTTTTACATGTAAATGTGGAATGGTTGTTGGAAGAAACCGAAGAATAACGCCGGGGCTATAATGGCCGCGGCGTTATTTTTTGAAAGGATCGAAGCCATGAGACATTTTTACCACCTGACACATGATGATAGAATAAAAATTGAAGCACTTTTGAAAGAGAAGCACACACCGAAAGAAATTGCAAATAATATCGGTTGCCATATTTCTACAATATATAGAGAACTGAAACGCGGCAGGTATGAACACCGAAATTCTGACTGGACAACAGAAGAACGGTACAGTCCAGATATAGCGGACGAAAAATACCGGGAAAATTTGGCCGCAAAAGGTCCGGGGCTAATAATTGGAAATGATATAGAATTAGCGGAGTATATCGAAAATAAGATTGTGAATGAAAAATACTCACCGGGAGCAGTATTAGGAGAAATCAAACACAAGGGAATTACGTTTTCTGTTACAATAAGCAAAACGACGCTTTATAGTTATATAGACAAGGGAATTTTCCTTCATTTGACAAATAAAGATTTGCCGGTAAAGAAGAATGAAAAAAAGAAATATGATAAAGTGCGCAGAACACGGGCGCAAAAGGGTGACAGCATAGAAAAACGCCCGGAAATAGTAAATACAAGAGAAACGTTCGGACATTGGGAAATGGACACAGTAGTTGGACTTCGGGGGAAATCGAAAAAATCGCTTCTGGTATTAACGGAAAGAAAAACAAGAAAAGAAATCATCATGGAATTAAAACGGCATACGGCCGCGGAAGTAGTTAAATCATTAAATAGGCTTGAAAGAAAATGGGGAAAAATGTTTTATAAGGTATTTAAAACAATTACCGTTGATAATGGATCGGAATTTGCGGACTTTGAAGGAATGGAGAAGGCAGCGCGTAGAAAAGGAAGCAGAGTGAAATTATATTATTGTCACCCATATAGCAGTTGCGAAAGGGGGTCAAATGAAAATCAAAACAGAATGATCCGGCGGCACGTACCTAAAGGGACAGATTTTGACACGGTGTCCGGCGACACAGTAAAACAGATAGAGATCTGGATCAATAACTATCCGCGCCGGTTGTTTAACTATGGAACAGCCGAAGAGCGCTTCAACGAAGAAATGGCAAAGTTAGAAGGTTGTTGAATATGCACAAAAAAGCAGAATGGAAATTGTGAAAAAGAGAGAACACAAAAACCAGTAATATTTTTCGCATTTAACGCTTGACTTTTTAATTAGAAAAGTTTTAAAAGACAATTTGAAATTAACGGCTATTTTGGAATTCATTATTAGCACATTTACTTTCAACATATGGGTCGAATTGGCAATTATTCCAATTACTACAATGATCGTAATGATGAATGTAATTGCAGAGCGAAAAGAGGAATATGAGAAAGTACATAAATTGTTAGATATCGTTCTTGCAGTAGCAGGATTTTGGATACTATATGAGACTATAAAGATTGGAATACATGAATATAAAGAACTGGATGCATTAAATACTTTTATTAGTTTTATGATTCCCGTTGTGTATTTAATACTAATTATACCGTTGGAATATATACTTGAGCTTTATTCGAAATATGAATTGTTGTTTGTCAGGATGTCATTTAAGGAAGAAAAAGATAAAAAAATTCAAAGAAGACATCGTTGGCTTGTTATAAAAGTATGTAAACTTTCAGTACATAAAGTGCTGCTGTTTCAAAAGAAATATTGGTACAAAATGTATAGTAAAATGTCCGTGGAAGGATTTGAGAAGTTGATAGAAGAATTCAGGAACGAATGCAATAACGAGAGATAACTTTTGTATATAAGAATAAATTATTGGCTTGATGCATGAGTACGTTTTGAGTACAATTTTTATGACAGTAAAAAATATGCCTGCGAATATGGCGAATATAGCGACAAAAAATAGCGAAAGCGCTATTAAAATTATCGGAATAAAACTCCTGTGAGACGAGTTTGAATAGGATACTGTAAAAATAAAGCCAGTGTTTATGCGCTTTCCAAGCAAAAAAAGTTAAGTTCTGGCAACAGATTGGCAACATTTATGCAATATTCATTGAGTAAAAATATTTTTTTTATAGCATAACAGACCTGCTGAAAACTTGCTTCCCAAATTTGGGAAGCGAGTTTTAGCAAGGCTGTTTCTTTTTGTCTCTTTTTAAGAACTGTAATTGATTGGTAGTAAGCGTCCAATAAGAGGGTGTATCGAAATTTCTGGCTGTTGCATGTAAACTATTGATTAGAGTTTTGGGAGTTGACTCTAAAAACTCTAAATCTAATCTAAGGAGCAGGCTTATGGATCTTTCTTCTTTGACTCCAGACAAACAGGTGAAACTTCAATACTGGCTGGATGTAATACGGCAATGCAGGGCCTCCGGACTGACAAATCAGATCTGGTGTGAACAACACGATATCTCTTTGAAAAGTTATTATTACTGGCTTTCCAAAATTCGAAAGCTTGCCCTGGAAGAACTGCCCCGCAAGAAAAACGGCATCCACATGTGTACAGACCAACAGTCAACTGCTTTAACGGAATCCCCGGCTGAGTTTGCGGAGCTTTCACTTCCGGACAGAAACATTTCCCGTTCCACTCCTGCAGCCATACTTCATATCGGATCCATAACACTGGAACTTTATGAAGGCACATCTGCCCAGATGCTGGAAAACATTCTGAAAGCCGTGCAGTCATGTTAGGAGATCTTTCCCATGTGGAGAAAATCTATATCCGATGCGGCTACACCGATATGAGGAAGCAGCTCAATGGCTTGCTGGATATCATCCAGTACAACTTCAAACTGGATCCTTACAGCAATTCCTTATTCCTGTTCTGTGGAAAGAGGGCTGACCGGATCAAAGCAGTCCATTACGAGGGAGACGGTTTCTGCCTTTTATACAAACGGTACGAAAACGGACGTCTCCAATGGCCGCGGACCGGCGAAGAAGCAAAACAGATTTCTGATCAGCAGCTGCGCTGGCTTCTGGAAGGTTTGAACCCGGAGCAGCCAAAGGCGGTTCAGAAATGGCTCCCGCATAAGTCTGAAAATACTGAAAATCCTTAGAAATGCTGGGAAATCTGACGATTCTATGGTATAATAATCCTATCGAAGCGAAAGGGTTTTCAGGTTATGTCAGCTACGGAACAGGAGTATAAAAATCATATCAAAGAACTGGAACAGCAGGTCCGGCTCCTGAAAGAGCAGGTTGATTTCCTGACCCGTAAACTTTATGGAACAAAATCCGAGAAGACATCTACTCTCGAAATCGAGGGGCAGATGTCTCTTTTTAATGAAATCGAAACCTGTGCGGATCCTGATGCACACGAACCGGAGCTTGTTGAGATAGAGAAGCACCTACGTAAAAGGAAGTACACCGGTCAGCGGGAAGAACTGGTAAAAAATCTCCCTCACAGCAAAGTACTCCATACCATAGATGAAAGGGAACAGATATGCGATAACTGCGGGAGTACGATGGTGAAAGTAGGGGAAGAATTCGTCCGCACGGAAGTACAGTTTATCCCTGCAAAACTCAAGGTGATTGACCATTACCGGGAAACGTATGAATGCAGGTCGTGCCGGAAAAACGGAACTCCTTATATGGAGAAGGCTCCGGTGCCATATCCTCCCGTCCTGCATTCTCTGGCATCTGCATCTACCATCACCTGGCTCATCCACCAGAAGTTTGAATTAAGCATCCCGCTGTACAGACAGGAAAAAGAATGGGAGGCTTTGGGATTACGTTTAAGCAGAGCGACTATGTCAAACTGGCTTCTGGTTGTCTATCGGGACTGGCTTGTACACATCGTCCACCGTCTGAAGCTGGAACTTCTGAAACAGAGATACCTTCATATCGATGAAACACATGTACAGGTGCTGAAAGAACCGGGACGGAAAAATACGTCCGATTCCTATATGTGGGTTTACTGCAGCATCAGAGATGCTGTAAATCCCATCCGCTACTTCGAGTACCAGCCGGGACGAAGCGGGAAATATCCGGAAGCGTTTCTGAGGGAATATGAAGGTTATATCCATACAGACGCTTACTCCGGATACAATGCAGTTTCAGGAGTAAAAAGATGTCTTTGCTATACGCATCTGCGCCGGGCTTTCGTGGATGCGCTCCCAAAAGACATCCATAATTCGGAAGCATCAAAACCTGCGGAAGCAATCCTCCGTCTGAATCAACTCTTTAACATAGAGTCAGAGTTGGAGGCGCTCCCTCCTGATCAGAAGAAAAAAGAACGTCTTATCCGCGAGAAACCGCTTCTCGAGGCTTTTTGGTCATGGGCAGAAAAAAGTGCCATCGGAGAGCTGCCGAAATCCAAACTTTCAAAAGCTTTTCATTACGCCTTAAATAACCGTGAAGGTTTTTGGAATTATCTGGAAGACGGGAATTGTTCCATCAGTAATTCGCTTGCGGAAAACTGTATCCGTCCCTTTGTGATCGGCAGAAAGAACTGGCTGTTCTCCGGCAGTCCGAAAGGGGCGGAAGCCAGTGCAGGAATCTATACACTGGTAGAGACAGCGAAAGCGAATGGGCTTGCCCCGATGAAATATATAAAATATATCCTGTCCGACATGCCGGGGAGTGCTTTTCTTGAACATCCTGAATATCTGGATGATTATCTGCCTTGGAATCCTCTTGTAAAAGAATTCTGTCGATAACCGTTGACCTTTTAGTATAAAAGGCTGACGGTTATTTTTCTATACACTGTTTTATTTGACGCTTACGATGGAAATGCGAGTGGATAATTATCTTAGACAGGAATGGAACAGACATGTTGATAGAGCATTGCTTGTTGATGTGCCAACTGAGTACTTGATTAAGGCAAAAAGAGAGCAGATTGATCAGATTGTAGAGAAATCCATTCAAGAACATGGTCAAGTTCCTAAGTTATTTACAGAAATTCTTCAAAAGGCAATCGGTTGGTTGCGTGGATTAATCGAATATATGAGAGAAACAGAACATTGTGAAATTGACAGGAATGGGGATATGGTATTGGATCATGATCTTACGCTTGATTTAACGCCAGAGCCTGTGCCGGAACATGTAAAGGGAAAGCGTCCTTTATCAGTGGAGCAGGAAGCTAAAGTTATGGAATTGCAGCAGATCCTTAATAAGTTGAAGAAGCAAGAACAAAAAATATATGCTATGGAAAAGAATATTGTGCAGCAGGAAAAATGCCTTGAAGAAGTAAAAAGGAAGTTATTTCATCGTAAAGAGCAGAAAGAATTGGAAAATAAAATTGAACTGGATAAAGGGCAATTGGAGAGTGCAAAAGATACATTGTCGATGATTCCAAAGCAGTATGGATATAAAAGTATATTGGAAATTTTAAATGAACTGAAGCATGCGGAAAAAGAATTAGCGGACGTGCAGCAGAAGCAGGTAGATTGGGATACTACAGAACATGAAAAAGTGTATGAAGTGGTGGCAGCAAATGTGCAGGGAAATATTGAGGAGGAGAGAAAAAAGCAAAGTAGATTAAGAGATAAGAAGTATAAAAAACAATTAGAAAGATAACTTGTTCATGTGTATGAGAACCATTGACATTATAGTAAATGGGAATTATATTTATAATAATATTAAAATACATGGAGGAGAACAAGTACATGGCATTTTGTAGTAATTGTGGGGAACGTATAGAAGAAGGAGCAAATTTTTGTAATAAATGCGGGAAGCCTGTCAATGAAAATTATAGTAGTCGTAAGGTGACATATGAAGGGGAAATACATAAATGTCCAAATTGTGGAGAAATATTAAATTCTTTTGTATCTAATTGTCCGACATGTGGGTATGAACTAAGGTCTGTAAATACATCAAATACAGTTAAACAATTTGTATTAAAACTGGAACAAATTGAAGCTAATAGGGACAATATAGATGTTGATTTGCGAAGAAAAGATCCTAATGCTCTTACAAAAACGGATGAGCAAAAGGTAAATCTTATTAGAAGCTTTTCTATACCAAATACAAAGGAAGATATTTTGGAATTTTTGATTCTGGCATCATCCAATATTAATACAAAAAGTTGGCTAGATAATGACAGAAGTACTGCAGCACAAGAGGCAGAATCCAATGCATGGATAGCAAAATTTGAACAGGCATATCAAAAAGCAGATTATTTATTTGGAAAGCAGCCAGAATTTATAAGGTTTCAAAATCTTTATGATGAAAAGATGTCTGCATTGAAAAAGAAGAAAAAAGAAATGGCATTACTGATAGTAGGCTGTTTTGCTTTTACTATAACTATGATAATACTTCTTTTAATAGTTACAAGGTAAGATGTTATAGTAAATCCTGATTTATAAATTTAAGGGGGAAAGTAGATAATGGGACTTTTTTCAAAAAAAGTAAGTGGTTTAATGGATGTTATTCGATGTGATGAACCATCATATTTAATATGGAAATGGCATCCAAATGGGACTAAAAGTGGAAATAACTACAGAGAAAATGCTATTAGATGGGGATCTTCATTGAGAGTAAAGGATGGGGAAGTTGCAGTTTTTGTTTATAAACAAAAAGATGGAACTGAACAAGATTTTATAGAAGGTCCATTTGATCAAATACTAGAAACTGCAAATTTACCAGTCCTTGCAAGTTTAATAGGGCTTGTATATGATAAGGGAACTCCGTTTCAAGCGGAAGTATATTTTATAAATCTTGCACAAAATATTCAGATACGGTTTGGTGTCCCATTTTTTGACGTATATGATTCACGCTTTAAAGATTTTGGTGTTCCAGTAGCTGTTAGAGGAAGTATTAATTTCCGAATTGATGATTATAGAGGTTTTATAAAATTACATAGATTGAGTAATTTTAGCCTAGAAGATTTTCAAAAACAGATCCGGGATGTGGTTTCCTGTTATGTAAAAGATTGTGTTGCGCATGCTTCAGCGGTTCATAATATTCCGTTGGTTCAAATTGAAAGTAAAGTTGCAGAAATAAATGATATTATTGAATATAATTTGAAAGAACGGCTAAGTGAAGACTTTGGTGTAATTGTATCTGGCATTGATATAAATGCCATAGAATTTGATAAGTCAAGCGATGGGTATCGACAACTTATGAGCGTTACCCAAGATGTAACATCAGCGACCATTAAAGCTGAAACAGCTGCTAAGGTTAAAGATATTGCAGATCGACAACGAATAGAAGTAGAACATTATGGGGAAAGCTTACGAATTCAGAGAGAAGAAGCTCAGTACGCACAACATAAACAAACGCAGACAAGTAATATGGGAGCGTTTCAAGTTGAAAAACAGGCGGAAGTTGGTATTGCAGGCGCAGAAGCATTAGGGAAAATGGGAACTAATGGTGCAGGTAATATAAAATTTTCTGGAGAAGGAGAGGGAGTTAACATGGCAGCTATGATGGCAAGCATGGCTGTTGGAGGTGCTGTTGGGAAGAATATAGCAGATTCGATGAATAGCATGATGTTAGGAATGAATCAATCTGTACAAAGTAGTATGACACCACCACCTGTTCCTGAAGCCGAATATTATGTAGCGGTAAAAGGGCAAGCTACTGGACCGTTCGATATCTGTTCCTTAAAGAAAATGAGAGATTCAGGGCAGTTTACATCAGAAAGTTTAGTATGGAAAGCTGGAATGACGGAATGGGCTAAGGCAGATACTGTAGATGAAATGAAATCAGTATTTTTAGAAATGCCACCTATTCCAAATTAGTATAAAAATACAAGGAGAAATTATTATGGATATGGAAAGTTTGACATGTAATGAATGTGGATATGAGTGGGAAATGGAACCTGATCAGGATGGACTTTTTAATGGACGTGGTTGTCCGCCATGTCCGAGATGCCATTCTGGTGTAGGTGTTTCATCAGCAGATTATGGAGATTTTAAATGTCTCAGTTGCGGAAATATATTTCGAAGATATGGAAATGGTGGCCTACATTTTGGAATGATGCCACGATGTCCTGAGTGTGGTGGATTTACCGAGGAATTAGTATAAACTGGGCTATAATCATTTAGTTTAGAGAGAAAGAATATTTACGATAATATATCATGGCAACAATTTGGCAACAGATAATTTATATAACAATGGAAAATATGCAATAGAAGTAAATTATCGTTAAGATAATATATAAAATTAAACAAAAAAGTTTAAGAAAAGTGGAAGCGTTGCCGAGTTTGAGTAACGGATTAAAATGCCGAAAGCCTGTATTTATGCGGGCTTCCGGCATTTGTTTTATCAAATGGCTCTAGT
>ENA-ORTY01000739-ORTY01000739.1-human-gut-metagenome-genome-assembly--contig:-NODE-739-length-41047-cov-6.134880_pt1 | contig 41047 bp, 45 predicted proteins | sample MGYA00241917_ERZ509198 | MGnify/ENA primary metagenome ERZ509198 (study PRJEB26280, sample SAMEA2338857) | human gut metagenome | biome: human gut; feature: human-associated habitat; material: faeces...
GTTAGTACGACTGGGCAGTTACAAGCCCATGACCTTTAGGTCGTGGGTAGTTGACCCGGACGTAGAAGATAATATCAAAACGTATCATTCCCTCATTAATTTCGCTATTTTCTGTATTTAATCCAATTACTTTCTCTTGAGTTTCTATATTTGTTGCTCCAGCGTCCACCGGAACAGAACCAATATGCGGTTCCCCCTCAATATACTGCACTACATCTGCCGGATTCATGCCTTTAAACTCTGCTACAGTATTTACCAGTATATGTGCCAGTATAATCTTATGACCCAAGAGCTGCTTGGCTTTATTATCATACTGCGCTTTGGTATCCGTTGCTTTTACTGACATTTTAATATCTGTATCCACGATACCCTCCTTCCTGTATCCATATGATTTTATATAGCTTTTCTCTTATTTTTATATTATCATAGAGAAAAATAATCCTCAATATGGTTATCTGTACTGAATAAACTCAATTACAGATTGTTTTGGTATCTTCCACCGACTTCCAACTTTAAATGCCTCTAATTGATTTGTATGTATTAAATCAAGCAAAGTATTTTTTCCAACCTTTAAAATCTTTTGACATTCTTTAAATGTCATTATTTCAGGAATATATTCATACATAAATTTCCACCTCTAAATAGTTTTTTACAAAAATCAGTTTGTATTCGCTCTTATTGTTCTGTTTTAGTTTAAGTTAGATGTGCATGTATGCTTCTATTTCAATTTTAAGTAATTATTTATTTAAATTTAATATATACAGAGAATTTTTCAAGATATGGTCAGTAGACGGTAAAAAAAGAAATTGGAAAAATCCAATTTCTCAATGTATTTTGCAAAGTAAAAGTGTAACAAAATGCAATGACAAACAATTTTGATACAATTCCATGTTATATTGGGGGCTACACCCCCAAACCCCTGTATATTTACCGAATAAATTGTATTAAAAAGTAACACAATTCATTCGGCAAATAGAAAAATTTGATTGCATAATGTTACAGTTTCAAATTGCACTATACATCTCAATCATCGTTACCATATTATATAATAATATATTAGGATTATCTCAGTTTCCTTCATGTATGGTCATGTATGTTCAGTCGTTTTTCTTCTTGTTCTTCCTCTTGGGTTCCCCCTATTATATAATATGTTGTTGCTAAATAAAATTTTATAATTTTATTCTACTTGGGTATATATCATTTTTAGAAAATTGTTAAACAATCAATAATTTTACATAATGCGATAAAAACCAAAAACTCTCTTATCATAGCTAATATTTAAATAGACCCCTTCTTCAGTATCTCTATTCTATGTAACTCTGTATTTTAATATAACTTGTTTTCTATGTTGGTTTATGGCATACTCTCATGTATAAAACAATAAAACCTCAGAGATTTTTTCTGAGGTTTTATATTAATTTTGAATCATTTTCCCTTATTCCGTTTTGAAATGGATATATTTATATTAATATTTGTATCATTTCCATTTTTCTTTAGAAGACCTCCTGGTTTTGGTAGTCCCTCTTCATGCTTAGTAGAAAATGGAACTAAGTCATTTATTTTATTCAAGACTTCCATTCCGGGAATACCCTTTTTATTTGGTAAAGATGTTTTACCTCCCAATATACTTTTTTTCTTCTGCATTTACTTTTCCTCCATATAAATCATTGCTATATCATCTTAGAAAGAGTGACTTTTAAACGATTTGCCATTGGAGCGAATGATATAAGGGTGATCAGATAAGCTTTGATGATTTGAAAAAGGCATTTGCAGCTACTTGCATGAAGCGTGAAACTTCTTTTGGCGAGGAGAAAGTGAGAGAAACCTTAGACAAGATTAAAGATGATTCTGGACTCGAAGAAATGTGGAATCGTTTTAAGCGTGTAAACTATTTTGTTGATGATATTTCGTGGGGAGAAGTATCGGAAACAATAGTAGATAATATTGAAAAAATTGCAGTCAGTTAATTCGAGGCAAACCAGATTGAAACATCAATCCAACACTATGAATGTGCTGATGGAATTTATCAGAAGAAGGGTAATGAATTGGTACGTAGTAGATAAATGATATGTGGAATGTCTTTGAAAAACAGTTAAATAATAGGCTCTCGGAATCTTGACCCTCCCAGCCAAGATTCATTGGTTGGATGAACCTTGAAAAGTAAATATTATCCAGAAAGGATACGACAAGTAACAAATTTAAGAAAATTTAAGAAAATGACGCACTTTAATAGACCTAATATCAAACTTGGTTTATAATGGTATTGCTTATGAAATTAAGCGGCTTGCTCAGAGAAATCTTTTAGTTGGGAAGTCTTTGGCAGAGTCCAAGCATCAAGATGTTGACACATCATGATGAAGAACAGGCGGCAGTACCACATTTTAGATGAACGGTATCTGCCGTCTTCTAGTTTATAGTCTATTTTCATACGTTTGTTACAACGTTCTGCAGAAGTTCTTGCATTATATTCCAGTTTCCACTCTTCACTATCACGAGGCGGATTATTGAACAGTCTTGGATTATCTTTTAAAACAAGATGGACATTCCTACCATATTTTGCATCTGAGCATGGATTATCACATGTGCAGTCAGGCGAACCGCCTTTGTAAGAGATTTTAGAACATCGATATTTCACACGTCCCTTTTTAGGTTCAACAGCAGCATGTTTCATTGCATGACCAGAAGGACACAGAGGAATCCCATCACTGTTAATGGAAATATCATCTTTATAAATTGGTGGTCTTCCACATTTCCAGTTCAGATCGATAAACGGAGTAATTCCAGTAGTTTTGCAGTAATCATAATAAGGCATCGCATCATGCGCTGAATCAAGAATAAGCTTTTTGACAACAGCATTAGGAAGCATCTGTTTCATAGAAAACCAGTTGTATAAAATTCCATGGGAGTCATGCCGAGAGGCAGGACTTAAGAATGAAAAAACTGGAAGATCATTTTCAGAATCAGATGCTGTGAGCATGTATAAGTCGTATCCAAAGTAATAATGATTGCGATGGGAATCCCAACCGATATCACAATCTGGCTGGTGATAAATGCGGTTGCATTTGTAATCACGAACCCCTTGTGCAAGACAGTTGCAGGTACGAGTTTTTCATTCTTGAACTGCGGTATAAACAGGAGTTCCATCGCCGGCTAAAGAGAATTCTTTGAGAGAAATAAGGTTGTTGTTTACGGAGTTTTGAAGAAAAAGCTTCATAATGCACACATTGCCTCTGATTTTGGTTGAGTTTCAAAATTTAATTTTGGCTCAAGTATTCGATAACAGTTCGCGTAATAATAAAAAGAGGAATTCTCGAAAAATCAGTTAGTCCATAGCGATCCATAATCATTTCGGAATGTCCAAGTACATATACATCTGAGTTCTTTTCCAAATCACTTCCTTCTTTACAGCAAAACGAAACTACTTTTGCACCATTTCGTTGAGCTTGTCTGGCAGAAGAATTCAGTTCGGCAGTAGAATTCCTGACAGATATAATGATTAAAAGGTCTTCTTTTTGTATAATCTTGCCTGTGTTTCTCATCCAGTTAACATCAGTTACAACAATGGTGTGGTAACCTAATAATTGTAAATGCATCTGAAAGTCTTCAGCAACAGTAGTCGTATGACCGCGCGCATATAAAAAGATACGTTTTGCAGAGTTTATATAATCAATAATCTTAAGAATGGATGATATGACAATTCCATCAATTGTTTTTGTCGCTTCCCGAAAAGTTTTATTCAAAATAGTATTAACAATATATGGCGATTCCTGCTCACTGTTAACGTTATTACGTTGGGCAATTTGGTAACGAAGCTGTGTTATTCCATTGAAGCCGCATTTTTGTATTGCACGTGTGACAGTTGCCGGAGATGTGCAGCTGTTATTTGCGATTGTTGTAATAGACATAAGAGGAATAGAATCTTCATGTTGATTAATATAATTGATCACTGATCGTTCTGCCTCTGTTAAATTATTATATAGTTCTAATTCGATATTTGTAATCATAGATCGTATCCTTTCATAAAATACTTTTTCAGGGAAACTGAAAAGCTTTTTCAGAGCCTCTCGGCTAAGAAGCTTTTCTGAAAAGCTTTTTGCTTAAAACATATTTTAATATAATTCCCGATGAGATACAATACAGATGTCAAATAAACAATGCAGAGAATTCTAATACGGCCGGAATAGAAACTGCTGAAAAAACAGTATATTTTCAATATTGTAAGGAGAAGAAACATGTATACCACATTAAAAGAAGTACTTAGAACTGCAAATGAATTAAATATGGCAATCGGTGCATTTAACACACACAATTTAGAAATGCTGCCTGCGATTATTGGTGCGGCCGAAAAGCAGTCATCACCTGTTATTATCCAGACCAGCATTGGAACTGCAAATTTCGTTGGTCATCAAAACTTGGTTAGTGTATGTAAAAATTTAGCAGAACAATTTGGAATTGATGTTGTTCTTCATTTAGATCATGCAAAGGATCACGCCGAGATTCGTAAAGCGATTGATTTGGGATATGGCTCCGTTATGTTTGATGGATCTTCACTTCCATTTAAAGAAAATATCTTACAGACTAAAAAAGTTGTAGAATATGCAAAAGAACACGGAGTCAGCGTTGAAGCAGAGCTAGGAACTGTAGGGGGAACGGAAGATGGCATTGTAGTTGCCCAGAGTGAAGTAAGATATACAGAACCCGAACAGGCAGTTGAATTTATTAAGCAGACAGGAATAGATGCACTTGCAGTAGCTATCGGAACAAACCATGGACAGTATAAATCAAAAACTAATATAAGTTTTGAACAGCTTGAAAAAATCCATGCAGCCGTGGACATTCCACTTGTAATTCATGGTGGCACGGGAGTTAAGGATGAAGATATTAAAAAGGTAATTAACCGTGGAATTCGTAAGTTTAATGTAGGAACGGAGCTTTTAGTCGGATGGAATAAAAGATCGTGTGAATTGTATTCTAAGAATAAAGAAAATATTTCTAATCGGGAAAATGTAATGCCTTGCCTGGATGTCATCGATGAGATCGTGCAAAGAAAGATTTCTCTTTTTAAAAATATTGATTAAAAAAGTTAATATACGGAGGGGACGTAAATGATTGTTTTTCAAGCAATATCAATTGCTCTACTTGCAACACTTGGACAGTGGTGGTTTTTCGGACCGGTTACTATGACTTTAGTCAATCCATTAACTTCTGGTACGCTGGTTGGTATAATTATGGGGGATCCTATGACAGGTATGTTGGCCGGTGCAAATATACAGCTAATTTATCTGGGATATATTTCAGCCGGTGGAACAATGCCGAGTAATACAATAACGGCAGGCATTTATGGAAGTGTGTTAACTATATTATCAGGAGCAGATCCTGCAATTGCAGCTACCTTTGCAATTCCTTTTAGTATGATTGGTCTTCTGCAGAATCAAGTCTATATGACATCCAATACAGTTTGGATTCATAAAGCAGATAAATATTTGGAAAAAGGTAATATACGCGGAGTTCGATTAATGAATTTTCTTCCATCGTTTTGTACCGCTTTTATACTTTACGGTATTCCGGGATTTGCGATTGTTTATTTTGGAAATGGCTGGGCAGAAAGTCTTATTAATGCAGTTCCTGATAGTGTAATTAATGCATTACAGGTTGTGGGTGGAATTATGCCGGCACTTGGAATCGCCATGTTGTTAAATTATCTCGGAAAAAAGAACTTGATTCCTTGGTTTTTTGCAGGATTTTTTGTTACAGAATATTTGAATCTTGATCTTACTGCAATTTCCATCTTTGCAGCGATTATTGCAATACTACTTTTCGTAAATGATAAAAGTAAAGCAGAAACAAAAGAAAATGGCGGAAAAAGAGTTAGAAGACTGAGTGTATCAGGGAAAACGACAACAGAACAAAATGTTGAGGAACCGACAATTGATACAAGTACAACAAGAATAAAACTTTCAAAAGCTACTTTAATCAAAACATGGCTGATGTCAAGTTGTTCAGAAGCGTGTTATAACTATGAGCGTCTTCAGGCGTTAGGAATAGCGAATACGATGATAACCCCGATTATGCAGCTTTATAAAGATGATGAACGTCGTGCAGAAGAATTGAAAAAATATATGGTTTTTTACAATTCAGATGTATTTACTTTAGGACCAATTATCAATGGTATTACTTGTTCCATGGAGGAAGCACGCGCAAATGGTGATAATGTAACACCTGAAGATGTAAATTCTGTTCGTACAGGTCTTATGGGACCTGTTGCAGGTATTGGTGATACATTACGACAGGGCATTTTGTTTCCGATCCTCTATGGACTAGGCTGCTCAATAGCATTAGATGGCAGCTTCATCGGACCGATTCTTACATTCATATTGTATGAAGGTCTGGTATTCACAGTTGGATATTTTATGTTCATGACAGGCTATAGCAAAGGAAAAACAGCGTTGATGAATGTCTTGAAAAACGGATTGATCGATCGTATCATTAATGCGTTTAGTATCGTAGGACTTATGGTAGTAGGAGCTATGGCAGCCACACGAGTGGCAATCTCTACATCACTTGTATTCCATACCGGAAGCAACGGCGCACTAGAACTTCAGACTGTACTGGATTCTTTGGCACCTGGTTTAATACCGCTCGGAATTACATTGCTGATGTCAAAATTATTAAAGAAAAAGATGAATATTCTCGCAATTATTGTAATTATTTTTATAATAGGTGTTATAGGATATTATACAGGAATTTTATCATATGTAAAATAATTAGTACACTAAACATGAATGTAACAGAAGGGAGAATGCAATATTATGGTTCATACATTAATTATCAGCCATGGAGAATTATGTAACGGAATGATGGATACTGTAAAAATGGTTGCCGGAGATGATTTTAATGCCAAAGCTTTACCATTGTACCCCGGGGTAACATCAGAAGAATACCGTGAGCAGTTGAAAAAGTTGATAGAAGAAAGAGAAGACGGTTCGGGAACACTTATTTTCACAGATTTAAAAGGAGGAACTCCCTATTTAAGTGCTTCCTATTTAGCAAAAGATCACAAAATATGTGTTGTGACAGGAATGAATTTGCCTCTTGTATTTGGTATTTTATCAGAAATGTGTGAAACTACCACTTTGGAGGAAGTTTCAACAATGGTAAAAGATCCTTTATATCAAGGGATTACATCTGTCATATCCGGTGAAGGAGGGAAAAAACGTGAAAAACTTAGTATTGGTAAGAATTGATGACAGACTTATTCATGGACAGGTTATGACCGCATGGATAAAAAATCAGAATGCAACTCAAGTAGTTATTGTAGATGATGGGGTTGCAAATGATGAATATATGATTGATGTGTTAGAAATGGCTATTCCGGAAGAAATTGCAATTGGAATTTTCACAAAAGAGGATGGGGTTAAATTTTTCTCCCAAGGCTTAGAAGAAAGAACAATCCTTTTAGTTAAAGAACCTGCAGCGCTTTGTTATCTTGCAGATCATGGCATCGATTTAGAAGAAGTGGATGTCGGAGGTATGGGTGCAAAATCAGATAGAAAGACATTATATAAAAATATTTCTACAAGTGAGAAGGAGAATCAGGACTTCAGACATCTCTTAGATATAGGAATTTCCGTATACATTCAGGTAATGCCGCAACATAAGCCAGTGACTATTGCACAATTTTTAAATCAGTAAAAATATAATATTTATTCAACAAGGCAATTAATCGCCGGAAAGGAATTGTATGAACACAGAAAAATTTACAGGAAAAGTATTTGTTATAACCGGAGCCGGAAGCGGAATGGGTGCCGCAATGGCAAAAGAATTTGCAGCAAGAGAAGCAAAAGTAGCTTTATTTGACATTAATGATGAAGGGACGAAACAGATAGTTGATACTATTTGCAAGAATGGCGGAGTCGCAAAAGCATATCATGTAGATGTAACCAATAAAGCAGAAATTGAAAATGCTGCCGCTGATGTTGAGAATGAATTCGGTTCGATTACATCGTGGATCAACTCTGCAGGTGTATCCAGAATGGTTCCTTTTTTAGATTGTTCTGAGGAATTATGGGATCTGACTATCAACGTTAACTTAAAAGCAACATTTCTGTGCTGTCAGGTTGCTATTGCAAAAATGTTATCAAATGGCGGTGGCACAATTTTAAATATGTCATCCTTATCAGGGAAAAAAGCAAGTTCCTGGCAGACAATTTATTGTGCAAGCAAGTTTGGTGTGCAGGGCTTAACAGAATCAATTGCAAAAGAATATGCAGATAAAAACATTCGCGTTAATGCGATTTGTCCGGGAATTGTACATACAGAAATGTGGGATCGATTAAAATATGAATATGCCAAGAAGCGAGATCTTGATCCGGAAGAGGTATTACCGTATTTTGAGAAACAAATCCCTATGCACCGCCTTGCAACTTTAACGGATATCATTCAGTCAGCCGTATTTTTACTTTCAGACAGTTCATCCTATCTGACTGGACAATCAATTAAGTTAACCGGAGGAGAATGGATGGATTAATGGAAAAGAAAATGATTCTGCTTGCCGGATATCCCGGTACAGGAAAATCTTATTTGGCCAATATGTTAATGAAGGAGAACCCGGATTTAAAAATATTATCACCAGATGATATTAAAGAGGAATATTGGGATGAATTTGGTTATGCTACTTTAACTGAAAAAGAAGCTCTGATTCAAAAAAGCTGGGAGGCTTACTATAAACGTATGGAAAAAATGATGACAGAGTCATACAGTTTTATTTCTGATTATCCTTTTAGCAAAAAGCAAAAAAGCAGACTAGAAGAACTAAGCATAAAGTATCAGTACAATGTTATCACAGTTCGAATGGTGGGGGATATTCAAATTTTATATGAACGCCAGAGAAAAAGAGACCTTGATCTGTCGAGGCATTTAGGACATATGATGAATCATTATCATAAAGGTGATTTTCTAGAAGATCGTACAAAAGCGGACAGTATTCTTTCCTATGAAGAGTTTTTTAATCGCTGTACAACAAGAGGCTATGATACATTTACATTGGGCAAAACATACGAAATAGATGTCAGTGATTTTGCAAGGGTCGATTACAATGATATTATAAAAAAAATAACTAGCTAGATTATGAACAAAGGGGAAGGGGGAAAGCTACACCTTTTGAGTCGGATGAAACCGGAACTCAAAAGGTGTAGCTTTTTTGAATATTGTAATCATTTTGCTGATTATATTTGCCTCGTATGCACCAATCGTAAGTGGTAGATAGTCCGTATCTAGATTTCACCTCCAACCAGTGCCATAATAGTCCTATGATTATTAAACGTCTTAAAAGTTCAGTACTCAACTTTTAGGACTGGTCAGGAGGCATTTCCTATGAGTTCTATTACTACAGCGGTTGCTGTTGACTATCGTTTGCAACAATGGGTCCAGTTGGTCAAAGAATGCCAGAACCGTCCTTCCGATATGACGGTAGGACAATGGTGCGATATCAAGGACATCTCCAAATCGAATTACTATTATCGTTTACGACGTATCCGCAAAGCCTGTCTGGAGCATATCCCGGAAGATTCTCTTCCATGCCAGCAGGTTGTTGAAGTTCCTGAAAACATTATGCAGCTGCCAGAAAGTATTCCCGATATCTCCATCGAGATAAATGGATGTATCATCCGGGTTCATGGAGATATTGTATCTGTGTTCTTTAACGCACTCATGATCTTTTTATAATCCCTCTCTGTTAAATTCGCCAAAGATACATGAAAGCGTTCTACAATCTGCTGTTCTGTCACACCGGTACGTTTCATTTCATCATACAGTTTTCCCATACGGTAATCGGAAAGCTGGTTTTTATTTGCCGTTTGAGAAGCCTGTTTAGAAACTTTATTTCCCATGTTAAACTGACATACAATCTCATTCTTTTGATTACGGATTTCCAGACTTTTAATGACTTTACCATTTTCATCATAGGAAATGTATGACACATTAAAAGAATCTCTTACTTTTAACTTTCCATTACCCTCTGCAATACTTACTTTATCTGACGGAATCCAGATAAACGGGGCGGTATAAAGTCCCCTGCCTATGCCGATATTAAAACAGGCACGTTTAAAAGAATCTGATGCAGCTCCTTTTACTGCTTCTGTGTAAGACTCTACTCCTACATCCTGTTTAGAAATCCATTCTCCATTCTCGTCCTTGATGCTAACCGTACAGAATAACGCCCCGTTTATCAGTTCATGTTTCCGTTGCCAGCCTGCGATTCCGAATGTTTCATCTAATATATTCATATCACAACGTGCATCTTTGTACAGCAATAATGATATACCGTTTTTCCTAACAACACCTACACGAACTTCAATCTCATCTGCTCTTAATTCCCGAATCTTCTTCATTTTATACCTCCAAAAAAGAGAGGATACCATTATAGATACCCTCTCACTATATTTTTATTATTATGCTACTGAAAACTTACGGTAAGTTACTTCTTTTTTGCAGTCATCGTAAATATCCTTATGTTTTTCTTTGAGTTTAGCCGAATCAATCCGAGTCTGAACTACCTGTTTCCATTTTACGATGTGTTCTCCTACTCTGCCAGCTTCATTTTCTGCTAATGCGGATTTTAACTGATTTTCAACAAGCCGTTTCTGTTCTGTTAATGAATCTAATTCTATTTTTATCTGCTCATATTTTTCAATAGCTGAAAGCATCTGTTCATCCAGATCAATGACAGAACCGACCTTCGCATTATTGTATTTTGCCCCCAGATAAAGGCTTGTAGCCTTAGAAGCATCCACATCTGGTTCCTCTCCCTCCCGGACACAATGCCAGAAGTGGGATTCCATGCTTACCAGCATCTTGATAAGCTGTTCATCCCGGTATACTTCCGTCCAATAGAATTTATTTCCGCCGACCAGAACCGCAATATACGCTTTCTGAAAACCTGTAACTGCCAGATAGTGCTGAACCTGTAACTGATAAGCTTTAGGAATCTCTCCATTCTTCCAGTCATTATTTTTAAATTCAATAGCGGTCTTTGCTTCAAAAATAGAATAAGTGCCGTCAAACTCATTGACGACACCATCTAAATCTGCAATCATAAAAGGATATTCTTTGCTTCTAAGAATTGAATTTTTCTTTCTTACCATTAAGCCTGTACGCTGGATGAACTCCTTTCTTACGACATCTTCAAGAACCTTACCGAAATGCGTTACTTCGGATTCTTCTTCTCTTACTGGAATCTCCCCACGTTTCTCCTGCCATAACTCAAAGATGCTGCGGTAAGGATTACATCCGGCAATGATACCTGCATCACTGCCGCCGATTCCAAGCGTTCTTATTTTCAGCCATTCTTCTGTTGATAAGTTTTTCGTGGAACACACAATATCGTATTTCATTTTTAACTGCCCCTTCCTTTATGCTGCAATGGTAATACCGTTTTCTTTATCGTAATAATATACGCTATAACTTAAAATATCCTTTTCGGATACAACGGTTTCATTAACATCCCGGACCATTTCTTTCAGTTCATCGACTCCATCTTCCAGTTCACTTGCTCTTACAAGAAGAACTTCATTTACGGAACATGGAAGGATATATAAATCATCTTCTAATGCCTCGGCAATAGCTCCAACTACTTCTGGACTCATAAGATAGAAGGCACCATCCACTTCCTTTTGATTGGTAAGGATGTATGTTGTTACTTCATCTTCTCCAAATAGAAGCTTTCCGCCAATACTCATTTCTACGTATCGCCCTAAATTCATTAATTTAGGTGGGAAGAGTCTTAATGTATTTGCCAATGCCGCAGCATAAATTTCTTCTTCGGTCATACCTAAGATTTCAGCAGCCCCTTTTGATAATGCCATTGAAGCCATTCCTTCTTTATCCATTTTCAGAACAATTCTTACGACTGCGGAAAGATCTAAAAATTCTTTTGATATGGACTGCTCTACTAATGACTCATTTCTTTCTGTATTAACCAGTTTTACAAATAAACTCTTTTTTGCAATTTTCTTTAATACTTCCTGTTCTAATGTTTTCATCATCTTTCCTCACCTTTCTTTTCTTCTGTTTTCTCTGACTTGTTCCATAACTGCTTTAAGTATTCAAATAAATCGGCTACCCCTAATAACTTTTCTAAGAGTACTGGGTCAAATTTCTTTAAAATGATACAGAAAATTTCATAGACCGGATGTCTTGTGTCTTCTGTATCTCCAGTATCACAGCCGGTTATAGTGGCTGCAAAACTATTTGATTGTCTGTACTTTTTCATCTCTGAAAGAATTTTTCCTTCAACTACGTCTTTTACTGGCTTCAACTGTATCCCCTCCCTTATGCCGATAACACCATCTGATATGTCTTATCTAAGACTGGCAGACCGTCAATCGTTTTCCTGAATAAATTCTCATTATAGTTCTTTGTCTGACGTAATGGTTTACCATGATAAGCCATATCGGATACCGCATTAATAAAGCGATACCCATTCTTTCCTACTCCCTGCAGATCAGGTGCATCAAAATAGCAGGCTTTTAATGTCTCTTGCTGTTTTAAATTATTTTTCTTCTGCATCTCGCTTAAATCCTCACTGACTGGATACAGAGAATCAATCATAGCAAGTACTTTCTTATCCGTAAGCTTCTTAGCCTGTAATTCATTAATAGACCGTCCTAATTGTGACATATAGGCATTGGCAAGCTGTAATGTCTCTCTTGCTTCATCCATACGACTCATTACATTGCCCGTATGTCTGGCGGACCATACACGACTTGCGCCTTTTAATGCCAGATTAAGTGTATTCTGGCATACAACACGCACAGGTGTCATAGCGACACGAATTGCACCTGAACCATCATGAGAGTTGCAGAACACTAGATATGGCTCAATAGCATCTCCAGAGATAATGTATTTCTCTGGAAGTTTTGCAAGCATCCAGACGATTTTCCCTCCGGCAAGACTTCCGGCAGTTTCGTACTTTACCCCTTCTCCCAGCAATCCATCTGTAAAAGCGAAAGCTTCTTCATTCTGGACAATCTTATATCTGTCACCCACGATTCCCAATACGCTACGGTCAATATCTCGGATATTGGCTTTATATCCTGGAATTCTTTCTCCTGATGCTGTATATACATCGGTCTGCTCTACTTTCCAGTCGAGTCCTGCCTGAATCAATGCTTCTTTAGACCCTAGTACTTCTTCTACCCTGACTCCTAATCCATGCCAAGGTGCCGTTCTTGTATAAAACATACTTTCTACATTTGCTGCCATCTTATTTTCCTCCTTTTCTTCCTGTAATGACAATAATGATAGTTACGATTGATTTAATAATTCCCATTGGATATATCCTCCTTATGGTGATGGAATGTTACTCTTGTTACAGGAAGATGGTGTATCATTATGGCTGGAGAATTTACGGATAAAAATAAGACAATAGTTTATGAAGTACAAGAAGTATAAGAAGTTTGTTATAAATCTCATTAACTTGCTACTTGACAGTAAGAAATTAAATTCTTCAAAAATCAGTTGATAATTACACAGAAATTGCGTATAGTTTGAATAAGAGAATTAAGTAATTTTAATTCTAAAAAGCTGGTGAATCTCCACCATTAAGAGAGAACCTGAAAAAGTTGGTAAGTCTCGACCATAACATGAGAACTTAAAAAAGCTGGTGAGTTTCCACCATAAGCGAAAACTCAAAAAAAGTAAAGGAGTGAGAGATTGCTCCTTCTTTTTTATATTCTTGCTGGAAGAGAATAAATTTAATATAGTTCATGATTAGATATTTAATTTTCAAATCTCTCCACCCCAGAATGTTCTAAAAGAACAGAGGGGTGGAGAATCAATATAGATACCAAGAAATATAAAAAATCTCCCCGCCCGGATGTTCTTTTAGAACATTCTGGGGTGGGGAGATTTGAAAATATTATCAGTTATTTTTTAGATATCTTTCCGTAAAAGTTGAGATAGCATTCTAATTTCGCTTATTATCTTACCAAAATCAGCCGTATCTTTTACCAAAATTGGCCGTATCTTTGAGTTTTAACAGTACTTTTTGTTACCAAAATTGGCCGTATCTTTATTTATTTACAATAGCATCTACGTGTATTGGAACAACACTTCGTTTTACAACAGTGTAAAACGAAAGTTGGTTTGTGAGTAAAAAGTAGTTCAATTACTTCCAGTGGTAATATTAATTTCTTTCCCCAAGGATTGATAATGAATCCCTGGCAGAGTTCCCAGCTTTTTAAAGCATTAAATAAATAGTATATCGTATATAATAGTAATAGTGGGAAAATAATAAAAAATTTAGGGTTATTCATTAAGACAACATATAAAAAGTAATAAAGTGTATTGTGGGAATTCTTGACGCTAAAATCTCGATATTGTATAATGATGTATAGGAATACAATATAAAAAACATATAAAAAGTAATACTTATTATATGATGAAGGGAGAGCTTGTATATGAAAGTTATAGCAATCGCCAATCAGAAAGGTGGAGTGGGAAAAACTACTACTACGTATAACTTAGCAGTTGCAAAAGCAATGATTGGTAAAAAGGTACTTATGATTGACCTTGATCCACAGGCTAGTTTGACGATTTGTTGTGGAATGAATCCTGACGATAAGGATTTTGAAAATTACAACATATGTAAATTGTTTGATGGGAAGACAACACCTGCAGAATGTGCTTTCAATGTAGAGAGTACAGGACTGGATAACTTATTTATTGTTCCATCCAATATTGATCTTGCGGTTACAGAGACAAAATTAGTTGTTGGTAGAAATAGTGACGTACAGCTACGGAAGGCAGTATTAACACTGAAGCCGTATTTTGATTATATTTTTATTGATTGTCCACCACAGTTAGGAACACTTCTTATCAATGCTTTAGTAGCTGCGGACGAAGTAATCATTCCTGTAAAGACAGAGTATCTTGCTTATAGAGGATTAAAAGCCTTAATGAGTACAATCAAGGATGTACAGAGTGGAGATGGAGACAGATCATTGAATCCTGATTTGGTACTCACTGGAATTATTGCAACGATGTACAAAAAGAAAATTAATGACAATCAAGATGTATTAGCTATGTTGGAGCAGAAAGCAACAATTTTAGGTGTAGTAAAGGATGCAGCCGATGTTAATAAGGGTATTGTAAAAGGAAGACCAGTTGTATTAACAAACAGAAAAGCACCAACGGCAAAAGAATATGTAGAGATTGCTTTTAAATTATAGTAATACATATTATATACTAAGTAATACTAATATACAATATAAAGAAAGGATGTAATATTGTGGCAAAAAAAACAAGGTTAATAGATACCCTTCAGGAAGAAGAATTGCAAGAGGTCAAAGAGGAGCAAGAAAAGGAAAATTCTAACACTATAAAAAAAGCAGCCGTGGAAAGAATTATTTCGAGAGATGGGGCAAAGGATAAACAAATTTCTGCAAAGGTCAACATGAAAATTTATAGTGCTTTTACTACAATAAATAAATTACAGGGTATTTCAAATAATTCAGCATTGAATATGTTAATTACAAAATATGTAAGGGAAAATAAAGAAATTTTGGAAGAAGATAACTTATTTTAAAAGGTGGGTAACCTATAGTATATAAAAAGTATTACTTTTTATATGTAAAAATTTTCAAAAACTATTGCAATTTCCAGATTTAACGTGTACAATAAATAATAAGTATAAGAAGAATGGATATGAGCATATTGTAATGGTTAAATAATAGGACTAAAGCGGTATGAAGAATTAACCTCATACCGCTTTTATCATTGACATATTTCTTATACATAAATATTTTAAGTGATCGGTTTTACCAGAACCGATTACCTCACGCTAGACAATATTACCAGTACAGCCTAGCTCCACAATTTAATATTTGAAAAAATCAACTTAGCATAGTTTCTTTTTTAAAATGAAAATGTGGTAGGGTGTGTTTTTGGCACACTATTTTTATAGAAAATATTTTAAACCATAAATTCTTACCTGTCAAGAAAGAATTAAGTTCGGTATCTTAAAATAGTTCTTTTTGGAGGTAAAAGTAATATTTTATATATTCTAAGTATCACTTTTAATATACTTTTGCTAAAAGTTGGACAGGGTTAGAATTACTCCTGAATAAATAAAATTAGTATCGGCAAGCTTAACAAGTAAATTGTCGGGGTTGGAGAGCTGCATCTATCAGTAATCCATGACCTAAGGGGTTGGAGCGAACGCAAGACCTCATATGCCTAACCAGATCACCTATTGGTACGGAATGGTCTGTACATTGGTTAAAAGTAGCGTTCGGGGGCGAAATGTGAGCTTAGACGTACATAAGGTACACATGAGTATGGCAGCCTGTATAATAAGCAGGATGCGGAAATGGACAAGCACTGGAAACGGTGTGTGATAAGGGCATACAAAGACTATCATGATAAGTCCATGCGGACACGAAGAAAACCGCACTCATAGATTTATACTGCACTACAAGGATACGGATACCTCAAGACAAACACGGATTATTCGTTATGCAGGGATAGAGTTTCTTAATTTTCAAATTTTAAGGGAAACTCTATCCTGATACAGGAGCCGTTTCCTTAGAACAATCCGGATTATTCAGCTTCGCTGTTAGTTTGTCAAGAGTTTTGATAAATAAATATAAAAGATAAGGGGAATAGGGGCTATGATATCAGAATATATTGATAGTTTTGATGAGTTTTATAAGTTGGATTTGTCTTTTAGTGAATTTTATTCACAGCATTATGGAGATTACCGTCATATGGATTGTGAGGTAGGGAATCCTTTTGAGATTTTCGATGGGAATGGTCATAAGATAAGGGAAAAACGTATTGAGCGTATTGAAAGAGAAAATATATGTTTTGTTGGTATAAAAAAGAAGGTACAATATGCCCCGATAGGGGAAACGTTAGAACAGAGAGAAGCACGTAGGAATCAAGAGATTCAGGGTAATTTTTATATGGTTATGCCAGTGTATGATATTAATAAAATTGAAATACCAGATTTTGTAGTGGAGTCCTATTTTGATGGTAGGAAGTTTTATTATGAGATTTATTTTGAGATGGATATAAATGGTGAGGATGAAGATTTAGAAATAACGTTGGATTCAAAAAAGGATATGGTTGATCAGTTGGAAGAGAAATTTAAGGAATTTTCAAGAGAATTTAAGAAGTTGACGGGAGAATATAAGGAAATTCATCCGTATCTTTTAATATTGCTTGGAAATTATTTTACTGAAGTGTGTGAGTATAGAACTTCTTATCTTATAGATAGTAATATAATGGTAGGTTGGGAAGGAAATGAAGGAGAACGAATATATAAGGATATATCGTTAGTGAAGTATGAAAGAGAAGCTGCCTCTCCGCTTATTTTTAAATTGAGAGAAGAAGTTTCATACAAAATAGATCGAGATAAACTAAGATGCATTTTACTGTTTTTGCAAGATTTTCCTGAATATATTTTTATTTTTGCGTATGGATTATTGTCAGTTAGTTTGAATGCTAAAATGGATTATAGAAATAAAGATGAAAATCTTTTAAAAAAAAGAGAAGAGAATGAAATTTATCAGATTTTACCATTTAGCTTGTGTATACATGGGACAAATGACTTTTTAAAGAAGAAGGACATTGCGATGATGTTTTTGGGATATTGTAGAGAGAGCAAAGAAGATTATCGTAGGAATTATAATAGGCTTCCCTATATTTCAGTGAAAAAAGTAGAAAAGAACATTTTTAAATTGTGTCTTTATAAGGACTGCCCATTTATTATATATCCTGCTGGAAATGTTCCTAACATATCTGCAACGTCTACTTCAGTGAAAAGAATAAGTCATCTGAGAGAGAAAAATATAATAAAAGGCTTTCCAGTATTTATATCAGAACGAAAAATAATCAATGATGATATGATAAATATTGATGTAACAAATATAGGAGATTGTAGGAAGATACCATATAGAAATGAGCAGGGAAAAGAAGATATATTTACATATAAAGATATTGCTGTATTTGTTGATGGTATTGTGTATGAGTATGTTAAATATTTAGAGCGTATCAATAATAATCTAATTTATCGGAGAGAAGAAGACTTTGAGAATGTGTCACATATAGAAAAATATAATAGAGAATCGGATAAATCTAAATTAAATGAGGAGATATTCGAACGGTATTGTAAAATGTTTGCTGACCCTAAATATAATTTAGAGCAAGCCTGTGCATATAGGGATTTGTTAACAGCACTTAGGCAATTTGCAACATTTGTTCATAGCCATTGGCCGGAATTTGAACCATTGATGAGAGCTGTTCTTTTAAAGGCTGAAGAAATTGCGACAGAAGAAGCATTAGATTGCGAAATAAAAGCGCAGCAGAGAAAAAATAATAAGCAAAATACCTCTGAAGTGAGAAAAAACGACATTATAAAGAAGTTTTTTGATATTGTTTTAAAGGAATTAGAATTGAAGGATACATATATAATAAATGAAGGGGGAGATTTCCTGTTTATAGATTATAAGCAGTTTCAAAAATGCTATGGGGATGGAAATTATAAGTCATTTCTTGCTACTTGCAGGGATATTGAATTATTAGAAGTACCTAAAAGAGCTAATAATGGTAAATTTAGAGGATATGCCTTTGATAAGATGAAAAATGGGAAAAAATATAAAGTATTGAAGGTAAATCGAAAATTTTATAATAAATATTGTAAAATGACACAAGAATCAAAAAAATGATTTAGATGAAAAAAGAGCGAATTTTCGCTCTTTTTTCATTTTTCAGGTATATCTTCTTCGCAGGATTGCATCGTTTTATTAATGGTATTCATCAAAGCGAAGATTCTATCTAAAATCTGATTATAATCTTTTAATGGCAGGATTTCAGCCATCCAAAATGAGTCACATCCTTTACGGATGGTCATAAGCTTATCAGATGCAACTTGTAGATTATGCATCTTTTTGAGATATTGGGTGCTATTATCGTTAAGTAAATTTTTCTCGATTTTACCTATCGCTGTTAAAATTTCGTTTTTCATAGAATCCTCTTTTATATTGATATTATATCTTTCATTATGTTACAATAGCAAGGCTACCACCCCTAGACTGGTACAGGAAGGGGGTGAATCCAACATGGAAACACTTACATCATTTTTACTTTCTGTTATGGCAAGTATAGTCGCCTACTATATTTGCAAATGGTTGGACAGGAATAGTAAAAGGTAGCCAGCCGAGGGATTAAGCCACCCTGCCAAAACGGAATAAAAAAGGTCCCAGAATTGCCGATTATCTGGGACCTTTTTGTTTTGAAGCATCCAACATGGCTGCTTACATCATTTTGCCTATTGGCATTATATCATATGTATTTTTGTTTTTCAATATACATAAGCTCGCATATTTTGTAGTTACGAGTACTGTTTTTTCATACTAGTGTGGTTTTTTAGTTATCAGATTTTTCTTTAGAATCGTTGATTCTGTTGGATAATTCCTTAATATGCTTCTGAAGCTGTTCTATTTGAATAGACAATTTAGCATTTTCTTTATCTGCCTGCCGGAGCTGTTCTTGATATTCTTTACGCAACTCTCGTTCTTTTGCGATAACAGCCTGCTCTGTCGCTAATGCGGCCTGTACTTGTAATGTTTCTTTCTGACGTTCAAAATCAGAGTGTGCAGCATTAAGAGAGGCTTCAGATTCTTTTTTCTGATTAGATAATTCCGTATCTTTTGCCTTTAAATCTGCCTGGAGAGAAGCAAAATTATCTTGTAAGGATTTATATTGTTCCTGCAGGGATTTATAAGCGGATAGGTTTTCTTTCATATCAGACATTTGCTTTAATAGTAAGTCATTACTGGCAGTTTTTTCATTAGCGATTGCCCTGGCATCGTTTCTTTCTCGTATTGCTTGTTCACGTTCACGATTTGCAGATTCAATTTCTGTTTGAGTTTGCTGTTTTATAGTTGCAATCTCTGCCTGAGCTGTTGAAGTTACTGTTGCAATGTCTATTTTAGCCTGTTTTATAGTTTCTTCGGCTGTCTGAGCTTTTAGTTGTGCTTCTTCTGTTTCCTTTTTTGCCTGCTCTAGTGCGGCTTTTTTCTCTTCAATGGCTGAATCTAATTTCTCTTTTGCTTCAGCCAGTTGAGTATCCTGTCCGGCCACAATGCCATTGATCTGTTTAAGAAGAGAGCCAAGTGTCTTTTCTATGGCTTTAAGGTTTGGTTCTAGTGCCGGATGAGTCCCTTTTACGGATTCTGCTTCTGCTAAATTAAGGATACGTAGGAGAGTATCTTCTTTTTTATCTCCATTTTGGGCATAGATTTCCATGATTTTATTCGCTTTTTCGATTGTTTCTTGGGAAGCTGCAACTGCAAAATTTGCCATAATATATAATATCCTCCTTTACTACAATAATCTGATTCTAAAACTACTAATAAAATTATAGCATATGTATTAATATTAATCAATTAATATTAATATAATATGTGAAAATGATGGTTTTATAAGAAATTAAAGAAGAAAATCCTTGTTATTGAGTAAAAATAAAGTAGAATTTGACTTTTAGCAGACTGTAAGGGCAGTTTTAAATTATTAATTTGAGATTTGGAAAAGAGTTCACAGAATGTTCACAAAAATTTAGCACTCAACACTTGACGTGGCTAATAATAGGTGTTATATTACAGCTAGAACAAAAGAGAGGGCATAAAGGAATAGGAAATAAGTTCCGAACCGGAGTTCATAAAATTCATTTCAACATAGTCGAAAGAAAGATGCTTCCGATTTGCTGAAGACAGTAAAAGATTTTGAAAGGAGAAATGACTTATGATGATGCCTAGTATTTTTGGAGAAAATTTATTTGATGATTTTGATAGCTGGTTTGATGCACCGGTTGAAAAGAGATTTTTCGGTAAGAAGAATCCGTTATATGGAAAGCATGCAAAGAACCTTATGAAGACGGATGTGAAGGAAAAGAAAGACCATTATGAAGTAGATGTAGACCTTCCAGGATTTAAGAAAGATGAAATTAAACTGGAGCTTGAAAATGGATACCTTACGATTTCTGCCGCAAAAGGTTTAGATAAAGATGAAACAGATAAAAAGACTGGAAAATATATCCGTCGTGAGCGTTATGCCGGTAACTTATCAAGAAGCTTTTACGTTGGAGATGGCGTAAAGCAGGAAAATATTAAAGCTTCCTTTAAGAATGGTATTTTAAGAATCACTGTTCCGAAAGAAGATAAAAAAGCTAAAGAAGAAAAGAATTACATTACGATTGGCGAATAATTTTTTCAAATGATTTTGCTGAAAGTAAATTTGAAAATATTGAGATTTAACAGATACCCGTAAGGTATTTGAAAGATAGATTATAACAAGGGTGAAAGTGTTTAAGTAGCCCAAATAGATAGATTGAGATTAGATTTGAAGGGAGAAATGACCTATGATGATGCCTAGTATTTTTGAAAATAATTTTGTAGATGATGTATTTGATGATATGTTCCCATTCGCAGGAAGTTATACTACTGCTAATTATGATCTGATGAAGACAGACGTAAAAGATGCTGGCGACCATTATGAATTGGAAATGGAAATGCCAGGAGTTGAAAAAGAGAACATTAAAGCAGAACTGAAAGATGGTTATCTGACAGTTACCGCACAGCAGAATACGAATAAAGATGAGAAAGATAAAGAAGGCAACTATATCCGTAAAGAAAGATACAGTGGAAGTTGCCAGAGAAGTTTCTATGTTGGCGAAGGCGTAAAACAGGAAGATTTGAAAGCTGCATTTAACAACGGAATTCTTACTGTATCAGTTCCAAAAGAAGCTGAAAAGCCAGCAGAAGAAGAGAAAAAGTATATTACGATTGAGTAACAGATTAAATAAAAATCATCACATAGTCATAAAATAAAAAGAAGGGGCATTTCCTTTATTCAGGGATGCCCCTTCTTTTTGCTTTTTTAAGATAATTATCAACAGTAGATTTGCTACAATTCATTTGTGAGGCAATCTCACGTAGAGAATATCCTTTTTGATTCAATTCATAGATAATTTGAATCTCTGATTCTGTAAGCTTATTAGGTCGGCCGGCAGGCTTTCTTTTGGAAATTTTATCCTGCCTATCTTGTTCAATATTTTTTGTAAAGATTTCTACCGATTGTTTTTGCGATTCATTAAGTGTAGATTTTATAGTTTCTGCAGGGATTATATTAGGCTCCTGCTGTTCATAGGAGGCAAGGCGAGCTTCTAATTGCTGAATTTTGATGTCTTTTTCGTGGTTTTCCTTATTTAATTGATTTATTTTTCTTTCAAGAATCTGTGTTTTGCTTGGATGTTTATAAGGTTTCTTATTTTCTGGCAGACATTGAAAATTGGTATTTTTAGAACCATTGGCATTAAGAGTGTGACTAAAATAAACGTCTATTCCGTCAAGCGTGAAGCTCCAATAATCTAAACGATAAACAGTTTTATCTGAATTTAGAATAGATAAAGGAATGTTTTTATCATCTTCGATTGGTTCAATACGAATACTTCCAGATTTATCCTCTTTTTCGTATATATTTGTATCAATAGGACCGGTATCTGAAGGGTTATATATAGAAAGTTCAGAATATTCACCATAACAGCTTAATATTTTTTGAATCTGCTTATCAGTGGGATATTTTTTTTCGCTCATGTAGCTTACCTCACATTAATAATAGATAGTATATGGGTAAAGTATAACATTCATAGGAGAAAAAAACAATTTGCTTATGAGAAAGAAGAATATTGAAAATAAAAAATACATATGATATAATGCCAATAGGCAAATGATGTAAGTATCCATGTTGGATTCTACAAAACAAAAAGGTCCCAGATAATCGGCAATTCTGGGACCTTTTTTATTCCGTTTTGGCAGGGTGGCTTAATCCCTCGGCTGGCTACCTTTTACTATTCCTGTCCAACCATTTGCAAATATAGTAGGCGACTATACTTGCCATAACAGAAAGTAAAAATGATGTAAGTGTTTCCATGTTGGATTACCCCCCCTTCCTGTACCAGTCTAGGGGTGGTAGCCTTGGTATTGTATCATGAATATAGCTTTTTGCATAGAAGGATAAAGGAGAAAGGAACGATATATATGAGAGAAGAAATTTGGGCCGCGATAGATAAAATTGAAGATGAATATTTGATTGATGATAATTATGTCCGTTATCCGGATACACTACATGAATTCGAAACAGCAGCCGATAAGCTGATGACTATTCGTAGGGGCTGTGATGCTTTCTGGATGGCGGAAATCTTATCTGTAAAAGATTATAATAAAATCCTTGCTAGGATTAACGAATTAATGGAAAGTATCAATGGACTAATGCTGTCTTATGAAAATTATATGCTCGAAAAGATGGAATTGCGTTGAATTTATGCTCTGGAAAGTATATATGGAATAGAAAAGACCTAGCAGCTTATATAATCTTAGCTACTAGGTCTTTTTAATAATTTTATATAGAATAAAATATTAAAATACTGGTTTTTCTCCCACCTGACAGCCATGGATCATGTCAGGGTGCGTGTAACCAACTTCATCCTCTTTGTAAATCGCACATCGTGCTTCAAATTCCGTCCCACATAAGCCGCATTTTAAGTGTCTTTTAATTATTAATCCTGGAGGAGACATCAAAGAGACAATAGGCGATTCTCCTTTATGTTCTTCGGTGTGTTTGTCTAAAATTGCTTGTTCCTCGTCGATTAATCCAATTTGCCAGTAGAGATGCTCTTCACCGCATCCTGGGCAGGTTGGATTGATTTTGTATAATCGTTGCATATTATCTCCTCCTCTTTAATTATTTTATTATAACATGAATTGATTTGTAGTAAGGCAAAAAAACCCAGAAGTATGAATTCTGAGGTTTTCCTGTTTTAGTAAGGTCAATGCTATTTTCTATTTAGAGATATACTTTATGCTGTTTTCTGTTCGGATAGAGTCTTAACTTCTTCTACCGATAATCCAGAAAAATCTGCAATATCTTCTGTGGTTAATTTTCCGGATAATAACATTTTCTTTGCGATTTCAACTGCCTTTTCATGAGCCGTTTCTCTACGCATATTTTCGATTTCTCTGCACATTGTTAAAACTCCTTTCTTACCTTCCTTAAAGTACTGCACTCTGTTTGCTAGAATTTTACAATACATATCTTGCGGTTTTTTACATGAAAAATCCTGCATAAACTTTCCTAATGATGTATCGTCTTTAATTTGAGAATAAATTACAACTCATCACTGATAATATCAAACACACCACCATCTAGTTCACTTATGGTTTTTCGATAGGCTGCCAAACCTTTCCATCTTTCTTTGTTTTTTATTTTAAAATGGATTCCAACATAAGTGCGACCTTTTTTAATAGGTTCCCATTCCACCTGTAAATCTGTATACTCATTAATTTCCTTTACCGAAGGTTCAATTACTCTACGGCGAAATTCCTTATATTCTTTATACTTATCTTCTAAAGACAAATATTTTTTTATATCATCTATGGAAAATTTGACACTCTTTCGAAATAAATAAGATTTAAACAACTCATATAATGCGATAGAATGACTGCCTTTCAACGCAAGAATCTGATAGAGTTCATAACTTGTAAATTTTTCCTGCAGATTATAAAGGTATGGCATAACATCATCCGATATTTTTATGATGACTTTACCTGATTTCTTCTTAATTCTAGGTGTATTGATCCACTGAAAAAGTAATTCGTCATCATCTTCTTCAATCCAAAAAGAATTATCTGCCAGACGCTTTAAAGCTGTCTTTATATTTTGATAATTTTTTCCATTGTCAAAATCAATGCCACAAACCTTGCAGAACAGCCGAATATCAAATTCTAGCTGATAGCATGGAAAAGGACTATTCGGTGTTGGTGGCTTTATCATGGATATAATAAATCCTAAAATTTTTTGTTCTAAGATTGATAACTCATATTTTTTTCGTGTAACATCTTGGATTAATTTATTATCCTTTACAACCTTATAATTTCGCGCTACTTGTATTCCAAATTTTTCATCTTCCCCCATTTATATTCTCCAATCTAATTTATTTATAACGATAGTATAACAGGTGGAAAGTGCTTTGTAAACTGTACACTTTAATCCGTACTAATTGTACACCTTTAAAAATTATCCACCGTACTAGATGTACACCGTAACCCGTACCAATTGTACACTTTAACCCGTATCAGATGTACACCTTAAAAATATAAGATTGGCTTAAATACAGGAAATTTTATATTTCTAAATAAATAAAATAAATTAAAATATCTATTTATATGTGTATCACCAACAAAAAGGACTTGGCATTACTTCTATAACTACCAAGTCTTTATGCAAATCTTCTGTAAAAACAACATTGAAGGAATTAGATGAAGTGGGATTATTAGTTCGTCAATCTGGTGAGTTTTCAAAAACCAATCATTTATATGTAGGATTTCCATCTAATGAGATAGTTTTACGGCCGGTTGACAATAAGGCGGATGAAAAGATGGCTGTAATAGAGTCGGAAATATAGTATCTAGTAAAGTAACTGAGAAATGTAAAAGAAATAAATATTATGAAGTAAATTATTGCTATGGAGAAAGAGAGAGTTTGTGATGAGAGAAGAAAAAATAAGAAATGCGAGGTTATACAACAATGATAAAAATCCTATTCATCTGCTACGGTAGGGCTTTGGGTATAGTTATAGACAGCGATTAAGTGCGATAAAACGGGGCAAAGTATGGTGGAGTGATAGGTACGGTACTATAGTTTTTATACGGATGAGCAGGAGAGAATGGTATTAAATATACAGTTATCATATGAGTAAGCGAAAAAGTAGCAGGTGTAAAATGCCTGCTATTTTTATTTTGAATGTGGTGATTTGTATTGTAAATGTTGCACACGGATGGTATAATTTTGCACATAGGAGGATTTTAGAATGAATAAGACAATTTCTATGAGCATTAGAGTAAGCGAGGAAGAGTTAGATAAATTAAAACAGGCTGCAAGGCTTGAAGCGTATGCATCATATAGTGAATTTGTTCGAAGAACAGCCTTGATTGAAGCTGATAAGGTAATAGCTGAAAAAAGATTAGATAATAAAATGGAGGATTGAGGTTAATGGAAGAATTAAAAGAAGGATATCTATTTGATTATATTTCTGGAATTCAGGTAAAAGAAACTCCAGAGGAGATAGAAGCAGTTCAACCTTTTTCAAAGATATTAGTAGACGATTATGGATATCCTAAAGAAAATATTCATACGAGACCGCAGTATCGGGTAAAAGTAAGGCCATCAGATGTCAAAAAAGAATATCCTGTAGATATAGCCGTATTTAATAGTTCAACGCATAGTGAGGATAATATTCATATTATAATTGAATGTAAAAAGAAAAGTAGAAAAGACGGCTTAAGTCAACTACAAGACTATCTTCGCTTTTCAAATGCATACTTGGGAGTATGGTTCAATGGTGAAGAAAGACTGTATCTTCATAAAATCGAAAAGGGAGGAAAAGTTTTCTTTGAGGAGATTCCTAATATACCAAGATATGGTCAAAGGGTAGAAGATATAGGAAAATTTAAAAGAAAGGATTTGAAACCTGCTGAGAATCTCAAGCCTACTTTTAAAGCTATCAGAAATTATTTAGCAGCAAATGCTGTTGGTATAACTAGAGATGAAGTATTTGCATCACAGATCATTAATCTTATTTTTTGTAAAATATATGATGAAAGGTTCACCAAGCCAGAAGACACAGTTAAGTTTAGAGCTGGCGTTGGTGAAGATGATGAGGAAGTTAGAAAAAGAATTTTAGATCTGTTTGATAAAGTAAAGAAACAATATAGTGATGTTATCGATGTTGCTGATTCAGTTTTATTAGATGCAAAATGTTTAAAATATATTGTTGGAGAACTTCAATTATATAGTCTGAAAGATAGTTCAAGAGATGCAGTAGGTGAGGCTTTTGAAATATTCATTGGACCTTCGCTTAAGGGCGGACAAGGACAATTTTTTACACCAAGGAATGTAGTCAATATGGTAATTAATATGATTGATCCGGATACCGATGAAAAAATTTTAGATCCTGCTTGTGGAAGTGGAGGTTTTCTTGTAGAGTCTCTCCGATATGTATGGAATAAATTGGAAGAAAAAGCGACTGAGCTTGGATGGCCTGAAGCCGAAATTGAAGCAGAAAAACAAAAAGTTGCAATAAAGAATTTCAGAGGAATAGATAAAGATAATTTCTTAAGCAAGGTGGCAAAAGCATATTTGGCCATTTTGGGTGATGGACGAGGTGGTGTTCATTGTGAAAATAGTTTAGAGAAGTTTACAAATTGGAACGCAAAAACAAAAGAAGATATTGTAGAGGGAACATTTGATGTAATAGTTACTAATCCGCCTTTTGGGAAAAAACTTTCTATTGATGCAACTGAAATACTGAAATTATATGATTTAGGACATAAATGGAAGCAGGATGGGGATGGTAATTTTGTGATGAAAGGACTTGTTGATAAACAACCACCACAGATATTGTTCATAGAAAGATGTTTTCAAATGCTAAAACCTGGTGGAAGAATGGGGATTGTATTATTGGAAAGCATTTTTGGAATGCCGAAGTATCAATATGTTGTAGATTATATTCGAAAAAAATCAAAGATTTTGGCGGTTGTTACGCTTCCAGAGGATTTATTCCAACCAAATACTCATGCTAAGTGTTGTGTTTTAATTTGCCAGAAATACAAAGAAGATGAGAGCTTTGAAAGTTGTGGAGATTATGATATTTTTATGAGTGATGTTAAATGGTGTGGACATGACAGTAGAGGAAATGTGACATACAGATATTTGGAAAATGGAGAAAAAACGGTTTTGGATGAAATCCCATTGGTTGCAGAAAGGTATAAGGAGATGAAACAGGAAGATGCTCAATTATAAAATTAGTAGCAAAGACATAAAAAATAATATTTTTATTCCTAAGTATTATGATCCAGATTTACATGATGAAATATTAGCATTAAAATTTTCACATGAATTGTATTCATTGGAAGAATTAATTGATAGAGAAATAATAATGGTTCAAACAGGACATGAGATCGGGAAAATGGCATATGGAACAGGAAATATACCTTTTGTAAGAACATCCGACATAACAAATTGGGAAATAAAGACTATTCCGAAACAGGGAGTTTCAGAGTCTATATATGAACAATATGCAGATAAAGAAGATGTACAAGCAGGGGATATTTTATTGGTAAGGGATGGAACATATTTAATAGGAACTAACTGCATGATTACCCAGATGGATTTGCCAATGATTTATCAATCTCATGTTTTGAAATTTAGAATAGCTGATAAAAGTGTAATAGATCCTTATTTATTTTTTTTGTGTTTAAATTGTAGTTTGGTACAAAGGCAAATAAAAAATATGCAATTTACGGCAGATATAATAGACACTCTAGGAAATCGTTATAGAGAACTTATATTACCAATTCCTAAAAATGATGAAAGAAAAAGATACCTTATAGAAAAAACAAAGAATGCAATAGAAACAAGAATAAAATTTAAAGCCGCAATCAAACAAATGCCATTGTTAACTGAGAAGGTAATTGATAATAGTGACTTAACAGTATTTAATGATTTTTTTTCAAAGTCTGTAGAGGATATATTGGATGAGTTGGTTCAAGATACAACAACATTGGAGTTTGGCGAATTTTCTGCATATAAATTAAATAGTAAACAAATCAAGTCAAATATTTTTCTTCCAAAATATTATGATCCGGAAATTGCAAAAACTTTAAGTGCACTATCCGTTTCGTGTGATCTGTATTCTGTAGGAGACTTGGAGAAAAATGGGTATATTGAAATGTCTACAGGAGACGAAATTGGAAAGATGGCATATGGTACGGGAGATATACCATTTGTTAGAACTTCAGATTTTTCTAATTGGGAAATAAAAGCAGATGCCAAGCAAGGAATATCTGAAGAAATATATGAACAATATGCAGATAAAGAGGATGTACAAGCAGGGGACATATTAATTGTAAGGGACGGGACATACTTAGTAGGTACATCATGCATTATTACATCAAGAGACACAAAAATGTTATATTGCGGCGGTTTAATAAAAATAAGGACAAAAAATAGAGAGTTTATTGATGAGTATCTATTGCTTGGGTTATTAAATTCATATATTGTAAAAAGACAAATTAGAACAAAGCAATTTACAAGGGATGTTATAGATACTTTAGGTCGTCGTCTAAATGAGGTGGTAATTCCTATACCGAAGTCTGAAGCAGTTAGAAAAGAAATATCCAATCGTGTAAAACAGATTGTTGAAAGCAGGATTACTGCTCGAGAAGAAATAGTTTTGTTATCAGAGGAGATAATTAAAATATGATATTATTAATGTAAATAGGGAGGGTTAAATCTCTACCAATTTTCATCCTGAAGACCGATGCCCCCTCTCACGAGTATTTTCGCGAAATTGCAAAGGGGGTATTGTTTCTCATCGGGTATTTACCGGGAGATCACGCCACATATTTGCCACACATATTGCGGCAATATGGAGGAATCTGGCATGAATCCAAAGACGCTGCAGTATCTTATGGGACATAGTGATATAGGAGTTACACTTAATACTTACACGCATTTGGGATTAGAGGATTCTGAGGATGAATTGAGAAGGTTGGAGGATTTGAAAAACGCCAGAAAAGAACTGGAACGAGCGCAAAGGGAGAAGCTGGTGTCCCAGAAGATGTTTAAGGCGATAAGTAGAATTGTTATTTTGAAGGCGCTCTAGTGTATACTGGGGTGTTTTTATTGTGGAAAAGAGAAGAAAATGACGATATAATATATGTAGCTAGAAATTTTTTGGGAGGGAGAGAATTTAATTATGGAACTAGATATTATTATTCTTCCTAAAAGCGGTAATGAGTCTCAGACTAAATTAGAATTGAAGCAGAAATTAGTTAAAGTATTAGAGGAAATATATGATGATGTCCAGAAGGAAATTTTACAGATTACTATTAATAGTGAAAAAGTTGATGTGAATTATCGAATATCTACTAAGAATGATAATATGTTATTTGTAAAATTATGGTGTAAATACACACCAGCTAAAGAAGCTGAAATCTTAGACAATGCTGTAAATAGATTGATACGTGGTAAACATAGGAAAGATTGGAATATTGTTATAACTTATGATGAAGTTTCACAATTATATTGTTGTAAGCTTATGCCTTTGTTTGGTGTGTTTGAACGACGGACAAGAGAATTAGTATATACAACTATTATAAAAATATTTGGAATACAGTGGTTTGAAAAATCTTTTAGTGAAAATCTGCAGAATACTTTGAAGGGTAAGGGAAATAATAAAACGCAATTAATAGAGGGCGCTTTAAATGAATTAACATATGAACAATTAAAAGAATACTTATTTATTCCATATAGTAATTATAATTTTGAAGATATGCTTTACAAAGAATTCGCTAAAGAGAATCTCAATAAACTTTCCAAAGAAGAAATTATTAGTATAATCGAGAAATGCAGAAAAGTTTCTCTTTGGAATAGATTTTTTGGTGAGTATGAGCAATTTAAAGATTTTGAAAGTAAAATAGAATATCTTCAGCCTTATAGAAATACTGTAATGCATAACAAGAGAATGACAAAAGATGAATATGAGAAAGTTAGAAAATCATTAAAATCAATAAATAAGTTATTGTTGGAAGCTATAAGTATGATTGAGAATGAAATATATACAGATACAAAACTTATAGATGTAGTTTCGGCTCTGGGAAATATATGCTCAAAAATTCTGGGTAACTCTATTCCGAAATGGATTGAAAAAGTAAAACCTACATTAGCGTCCTTGGGAAAAATTGTTACAGAAGCAGCTATGCCCAAAATTAATATCTCCGCTATTATGCCAGAATTAAATTTAGGAACCGAGTTGACAAAACGTTTTGAAGAAGTATATAAGGTACCACAATTAGATGTTTCAAGTCTGCAAGGTATACAGAGTGTAGTGTCTTCTATTGATAGCGTAAATATGAATGCTTTAAAAGCTGTATATAAGACAAATCAGCTTATAGAGCAGGCTAACAAGTTAAACGCTGTGTGCAATATGTCGGCTTCTAACTCTACTGGTCTACAAGAATTAAAAAAAATAGCAGATAGATACAATGACATATCAAGTAATTTTGAAATGACAGAAAAGAATGGGAAACCCGATCAATACTACGATAATGAAAATAAAACGTTAGATGAAGAGAAGAATAACAAGGATACACAGTAGAAAAATAGTTTATTTGAATCACTTGAAATATAAGGTATTAAGCAGTAGAGGGGATGATAGATGTGGATAGTTTGAAATTAAATCCTGTACAGAAGGCAGCATTTTCTTTAATTCAGCAAGACCTTCGATATATTTATACGGTTATAAAATATATAAATCCGCAAGAATCTAATTATATACCTTCTATGCTTCCGTATTTGGGTATTGTTATAGATGGAGCAGAGGATTGGTTAAAGGCTATTAAAAATTCAAATAAATGTAAATTTTGCATGCCATTATTTAATGAATCACAAACCATTTTTTATGAGCAAATCAGAAATAGTATTAAGATGTGGCAGCAGGACTATAACGAAATATATATGTTGTTAGGAAGTTTTTATCGTAAAAGTGGTGATTATTTTGGAAGTGTCTGCAAGCCAATTGCCAAAGTTCTTAAGCTATATAATATATATGGAATGGATACTATAAATGATGTGATTTGTGGAAATACAATTCTGTGCCAGTACTATTCACCGTTTTTTTCATACAGTGCGAATAATGGTGAGTATATAAAGGCAATGAGTGAGATTAGTGGTAGATATATTAATTTGTTCAATGCAATGACTGATTTTCAGGTAAATAATGAATTGCAGTTTGGTGTTCAAGATTACGGAGGTTTTATAAAATCACCAGTTGGTAATGTATATAGTGATAAGTTTGTTTTAATGTCAATCCTGTGTCAGATAAATTTTCTGTTATATGGGATTGAAAAATGGCTAAAAAATGAGATATCTACGAAGTTGCGATTCGGATATCTTTTATATTATTCTTTACTAAATGTGATTGAACAAATAAATGAAAAGTTAGGCATCGCTTTAAAAATTAATTCGAAATGGAAATCAGATAGATTTAGAAATTCTATGGCGCACTACAAGTTGGGAATAGTGTTAAAGAAGAGTGATTTGATAATTAGCGATGAAATGTTTGGCCTAACAGAAAAAATATTTGAAGAAGATTATTATACCGTAAAAAAGTCAATTTATCAGGAACTAGAAGGATTAGCCAAGCAGATAGGTGAGTATCTTGACTTACCTCAAAGAATGGTATATTTGCCGTAAGAGAGTAGTACCCCATTCGCTTTTTACTACGATTGCTGTACACATCTTACAAAATTTTGCTAAGATGTGCATTATATATACAGAAATGATCGGTACATAAGATAAAAACTATTCTATGAGTATTAAAAATAACTATATATCAAAAAGTATTAAATTTATTTGTCTATGCCTGATTATTATGATATAATATAAGTATCAAAAATAACTAAAGTTAAAATAAATACTTATATTTGAGAGGAAGGATAGTAATGGGGAAGATATATGGTTATGCTAGAGTATCAACGAAGAATCAACGTCTGGATCGGCAGATAAAGAATATAGAAGATTATTGCAAAGATAAGAAAATTGAACATATTTATCGTGAAAAGTATACCGGTACAAAAATGGGGCGACCGCAATTTCAAAAACTTCTTGCAGTTGTTTGCACTGGCGATACAATTATCTTTGATTCTGTATCTAGAATGAGTCGTTCTGCAGATGAAGGGTATGATTTATATATGCAGCTTCTGCAGGAAGGCATTGATTTAATTTTTATAAAGGAACCTCATATAAATACTTCTTATTATAAAGAAATGCAGAGTAAGAAGACCAGGATAGCCAGTACCGGCAAAGAATCTACAGATAAGTTGATAGATGCAATTATGAAAGCTATCACAGAATTTCAGAATGAAGAGACAAAAGAAAAAATCCGGATTGCCTTTGAGCAGGCGGAAAAAGAGGTACAAGACCTTCATGTAAGAATTTCGGAAGGTATTAGAACTACACAGCGTTTGAATGAATCTTTGCCAGAGATGCAAAGAAAGCAAATTGGCCAGAAAAAAGGAGCTACATTTGAGACAAAGAAGGCGAAGATAATGAAAGAGCGCATTCAAAAGATGGCGAAAGATTTTGATGGTAGTATGAAGGATAAAGAGGTTATAGAAATACTCGGTATCAGTCGGAATACATATTATAAATACAAAAAAGAATTGTTACTCAGCAATATTAAGTAATATAATAGTATGCAATGTTGGAATTAGAAGCTTTTATCCTCTTTGTAATTATGATATAATGACACCTGTTGTCACACCCAATCCGACAACGGAAAGGGGGTGTTCTAGCTTGAGTATAGTAATCTCTTTCTTGGTTTCTGTTATGGCAGGTATCGTTAGCTACTATATTTGCAAATGGTTAGATAGAAACGACAGTGACAATTAACCTACAAACGGAGACTTCACCGTTAAAAAAAGAAGAAGAACCCCCGAACAGCGGCCACTGTTCGGGGGTTCGTTTGTTGTGTTCTGCTTGAACGCAATCTCTTTCTTAGCTACTGCCAGTATAGCATATGCAAGTAACTAATTCAAGTATTCTCTTTTTATTGTATTTTTACAACTATTTTATATTTTTGTTATGATGAATAAGTATAATATGCAGTGTGATATTACATTGATTTATTCAAATATGATATCTTTAATATCCTCGATTTTTCCCGCAAACATCGCAGATAAAAGACTTTTTAAAGTTTTTCATAAGTATAACCCTCCGACATTAATTTATACATGCGGTTCCCATGACGACAGGCGTCTTTTCATTCCACCAAAAGCGGAAAGGATGTAATAATATGTATGTCAAGTATTCCCCATAGTTTATCAGCGTCACATCCGGAAGAATGAATAAGCCGGAAATATAATAGGATGCAAGCAGCATAATTAGCAAGAGCAGATATAACATCTGCCAGGGAATCAGTTTCTTTGTAGTCAGGCTATTCACCTCCTATCCAAAAAAGTTTATTAGAGAGATTCTTTTAAAGTTTTTTGTTAAATTTACAATATGAACAATGTGTCATCTGATATTCAGGATTACCTGAATTATAGGATGACGACCAATTACACAATCCTTGTAAAAAAGGTACAGCAGATCTTCCCTTATCAGTAAGTGAATATTCGACTCTTGGTGGAATTTCATCATAAGAAGTTCTTCTTATAATGTCATTTTTCATAAACATCTTCAATGCAGCAGATAAAGCAGAATCTGTAATATCAGGTAATATATCTTTTAACTCTGTATATCTTAAAGAAGGATTGTTTACAAGGCTGCAATAAATCCAGGCATTCCACTTCTTTCCAAACAAATTAAACACATACTTTAAGGGACAGGGTTCTATTTCCTCTCTTTTCTTCTGATACAACTTTTTTCACCTCCTGTGTGGGCTTTATTGTAGCACACAACTCAAAATTATTGAATTAACTATAAAAATTTATAGTTAATATAGAATTTTCAAACGACTTACAAATAATGCTTTAATTATTTATAATATTATCAACATGATATGCTTTGGTTGATTTATAGGAAAAACACTTTACTTCACCACACTGAAAAAGGAGGATTAACATGCCATATCTCAACATTACAACAAACGTACCCGTGAACAAAAGACAAAAAGAGACTATCGAACGTGCAATTAGCAAAGCAATTCTTTTAATTCCGAAGGAAAAAGAAGAGCTGCTTATGGTTAATTTTGAAGATTGTGCTTCTTTATCACTTTCTGGAGATTTTTCAACTCCTGCAGCAATGATTGAATTAAGAGTCCATAATGTCGTCATTGAAATGAATGAAGCAGAGCTGCTTGAAAAAGTCATGTCTCTTGCTACAGAGGTTGTCAACAAGGTGTTGGATATTTGTCCAGATAGAATATACTGTACCATGCCAGCCGTTCCTTACTGGACTGCTGCAGGGCTGGAGATTCTAAAAGGAATTCTAAAATAGATTCACTGTAATTGATGAATACCTCTGTTTATAAATAAAGAATATCTTCCAGGAGGTTACCGTAAATGATACAAGATCTTCTTTCAAATCATTCTGTGCATTACGTTGGGACAGCCCCATGTCATACTATTGGAATTGTGATAGCAAATCTCGACCCTATTGTAAGATACCTGTTGCAGATTCCTGAAGAAATTTCCAGCATAGGTATCTTGTCGACAAGGATAGGAACCGGGACCGTTGTCGTTGCAATCGATGAGGCAGTAAAGAGAACAAACACAGTTTTTTTGAAATTTGAATTGTCAAGAGATACAGAAGGATACGGAGGCCCGGGAACATTATTAGTGATTGGTTCGCAAGATGTAAATGATTGCTATGAAGCTATCCATTATTCGTTGGATTACGTAACGAAATACGCAAGAAACATTTTTATAAATGAAGTCGGACACTTGGAAATCGCGACAACAGCAAGAGCAGGCGTAGTGCTAAATGGAATATTCGGTATTCCTTTAAACAAAGCTTTCGGCTTTACTGCAGTTGGGCCGGCAGGAATCGGTCTGGTAACTGCAGATAGTATTTTAAAGGAATCTCCAATCAAAATCACTTTTATAGAAACTCCAGCTACTCTTACTTATAACAACCAGGTAACTGTGACATTCGCTGGTGACTATTCTGCTGTAAAAAAGGCTTCGACTCTTGTTTATGATAAATGGTCTGCACTGGCAGCAACATTAGGTTCAGAACCTGAATCAATCTATACATTTGGACAACCAGATAGTTCCTGCCAATGTATTATGTTTTAACAAGCAAACAACAGATTTCTTTTGGGAATATGTACCTTAATAATTCCACAAGAAATCTGTTGTTTTTCTATGTGTATGATTTTTATTCGTTTCATTCCCTTTAATTTTTTTCATAAACCAGATAATCATACCCATACCTTTGACCACAGTAGTCGCATTTATCTTTGAAATACTGATCATAATCCACTCTACGTATGATTTGCTTTGGTAAATTGTCCCGACACCCTTATAGCCTTCTTCAACAAATTTATTCTGGCATAAATTAAATGCTTCTGAAAATTTTGTCATCATAATCACCTGCCTTAACAAGCATTGTACCCGGTCTGAGATACCGTCAGCGTATCTATCCACCAGTATTTCTTTCCGCCTCTCAATATATCATCAATATCTTTATAATTATTATACTATCTGTTTCTTTGAGAGTCAATCAAACCTAAATGCTTAAACTATTTTACGTAAATTATACTGCTGGTTTACTAATCCTCGCTGCTTAAGGAGGAGATTTTGTCCACGCTTGGCAGTCTGTTTTACATCCATCTGGAAGCCCAGTCTGCAAGTTCCTTTGCGGATGTTCTGGCAGGGAAGCGTTTTTCCTCCTCCAATTTCGCTCCAGGAGCCAGTGCCTGCATGTTGCTTCCGGAATCTCCAATGCCACTCATGCCGGATGTTGCAAAGGGAACCACGGTCTTTCCGGAGAAATCATACTGCTCCATAAAAGTATCTATGATTGAAGGCTCTCTGTACCACCACACCGGGAAACCAACAAACACAATGTTATACTGTCCCATATTATCTACCTTCGATCCAATCGCCGGCCACCATCCTGGTCTTAGCAATTGCTAAGAAATATGCAGTAATAATTAGCAGGCTATCCTCCGAATTCATGGGTTTCAGGAATTAAAGACCCTTAACAGGAGATGATTCCATACTTCCTGCTAATAATTAGCAGATTTCTGAAAATTCCGGTTTGTTAAAATCAACGCATCTATTATACCTTATAACGACAGAATTGCATAACTATGTTTTTTAATTAAATAATAGTGATATTTTTTACTATAACTTATTTTACATAAATTTGAATATATGATAATATTATAATAAGTTATTTTATTATTTGAAGGAGAAGAGTATATAATGAAACAAAAGATTCGACTTACAAAAAGTGAGCGAGAAATTATGGATGTTTTATGGAAACAAGGGGAAGCGTTAACATCTTCAGAAATTATAGAAGTTAGTACTAATAGGTCTTGGGGCAATACATCTATTCATTTATTATTGAAGTCATTACTAGATAAAAGTGTAATTGAAGTAGATGGATTAAAAAGGATTGCTAAAAATTATGCCAGAACTTTTAGGGCTGCTATTTCTCAATATGATTATTTTTTTCAAGAAGATTTCCAAGAAATGTCTTTAGAAAAAAGGATGAAATTTATAGAAACAATCATACAAAATGCCTCATTAGAAGAACTGGATGAAATTAAAAAAATAATATATAAAATACAATAATTAGATAATTTGTAATAAAAATGGAGCCACACTATGAGATATATAGTGTGGTTTTTCTTATATAGATTTCTTTACTGCTCATCATGAGAAACTGTAAATATTAATACAATAGCCCAGAATATTACAATATTTACATATTACAGAATGACGGATATTAATTGATGGACAATAAATGTTGGACAATCTTAATACTGTTATTAAGAATATGAAGTAAAGATAATTTAACTTCTATAAAACTGTTTTTTTTCGGATTTCGGATTTTGGATTTATAAACTAAATATTTTGAAAACTAGCTAAAATAAACACTATTGCATATAGCCCTCTATTATTGTTGTTTTAGTATAAGTTTTTTCACCATAATAAAATTTATTTTGATGACAGTACTCTTTTGTGATCAGGTTTTAAAATCACTTATAAAGAATATCCTCCGGGTACCATTTTTTATCTATCATCTGACTCTATAGGTGTAGTAATTATTTTTTATATTTATTATAGGTAATGCTATTCATATAGGTAACACATAATATATTATCTTATACATCACATATTCTATATAGGTGAAATAATTATTTATCATATTGTTAGTGCAAATAATAATATTTTATTAACTTCCGTAACAATAGAATAAAAAATATTATAAACGAATTCATTTTGAAGCAATTTGAATGAATTCGTAGCAAAGGAGGACGCTAATGTTTTTCATTCACACTTTTTCCATGATAAAAGTATTTAAGAAGAGAGAAGAGGTTGAGCAGTTATGGAAGATATATAATCAGAAGAATATTACAGAAAAGAAAGTCTTTCGGATTAATGAGTTTTCGGATAAAGGAGTCCGGCTTGTTATAAGGGATTTAGAAAAGCAGCGCAAGCGATTCGAGAAAGTAACAACAGAAGTTGAGATTATTGTTACTCCATATAAGTTATTACATAATGGCGAGGCATTGGGCCGTTTAACTACAGAAGAAGAATATACCGAGGCCATTCAGGAATTAAGAAAGATATTACATGAAATTTGGGATACTACTGGAGTTGATTTGCAAGATACAGAACTCAATCGAATAGATGTGACCTATGATGTAGTCACACCATCACAGAAATATACTAGAGAGATAATTGCGGCATTAAAGGTGATGCATCTGAAAAACGGATATACTCCTATATCAAAGGAGATTCTGGATAAAAATAATTGGGATCCATCTATTTCCTATTGTTACTGTATTTCAACAGGTAAGCATAATGCACAGATTAAAATATATGATAAAGCGAAGAATTTAAAAGATTTTGGCTATATGGATGCTATGGATAGTATCCAAGGAAAAGGATTACTGCGGTTTGAAGTTACTTTAAACAAGTTTAAAAAGAAATACAAACAATATGATGCTAATACCATTGAAAAAGCTCTTTCTAAAACGCTGCGTCATGCAAAAGAGATTTATTTTGATTATGTCATTCTTCCTTTACAACACACACAGGAGCTATTATCCAAGGAATTATTGTATCGTTTGATTGAGAAAAGAATAAACGGTATGAAAAAACGTGAGAAAATGAAAGAATGTATTAAAGTCTGTGAAAGGAATAAAGCACTGGGGATTCAGTTAGATATTGATTTTATGGGGACATATAAGAAGACAAAAACAATTCTATCGTATTTTAACGATTTATCACTATCTCCTATTCCATTGGTATCAGATTGCCCGTTTATTCCCAGTTTATTTACTCTAATCTTTGATTCAGATAATACAGATGCCTATGAATATTTATATTATGCGAAAAAACATACCAGAGGAAAGGAGTACTGGTCTTATGAAGAATATGACAAATGATGAAATCTATACGTTTGATGAAGTTCTACAGATATTAAAAACCAGTAAACAGCAACTTCGCAAATTGCTGAAGAACGGTGAAATTAAAGGATTTAAGCTAGGAACGTATAAATGGAGAATTCCGAAAAAAGCATTAGATAACTATATTCAAGAAAAAATGGGATAGGCATCCAAGAACTAAAAAAATCAGCTCTAATAATAATTGGAGCTGATTTAATGCATTTAGTAACATCTACTGCAAGGTTCATATCCTCTGGCAATAGCATCTGATTTTTTTACTTTACTCGGATTTTTCATATTACTGCACGAAGATCGAGAATGGTATTTACTTCCTGTGCGTGGAATCCACACATAAGAGGAAGAAGATGTCTGTTTACTGCTATTCTTCTTTGTATTAGAAACTTTTTTTGTTGTAGTTTTCTTTGTAGTATTCTTGTTAGAAGAACTCTTACTATCTGGGAAGGCTGCCTTGTAATTCTTCCAAACACCCAGTTTTTTTCGCTTTGCAACCTTTTCAGAAGCTCTTAACTTATTAGTATACTTATATTTGCCATATACATAATAAACACGCGCATAGCCTTTCTTAACAAGTTTATTCTGTAATAATTGACCGTCTACAAAAATCCAAGCTAGTTTCCGACCATATTTATCCGTTCGGTTACCATCATACTGAATTTCGATTTTTTTTGCTTTTGCTAAGGCTGATTTAGTGTAGTTCGATGCTTTTTTCCCCATAAAAGCTGGAGGAGTATTAGGCTTTACAGTTTCAGGCGTATCTATTGCCAAGAAACGGAACGTATATGTCGTACCCTTTACAGAAAGCTTTGCAGTATCTCCGTCTACAGCACGAACAAATTTTGCAATTTGTTTCTTGGATACGGCTGCCTCTACAGTTGTTGCTTGAATACCTGCTAAGTTAGAAACAGGTGTTATACCACTGACTAACACCAAGGTTAACAGGAGGCTAAGAATCGTTTTCTTTAGTTTTTTCATATTTTTTATTCTCCTTTCTTTTCTGTAAAATAATTATAGCATAAAAAAATGCTGCCAAAGCCTTTTTATGACTTTGGCAACATTTTGTTTGACTAAATTACTTATTTTCTATTATATCCTGTACGTCTTTAATATCCATATCCAGCATATCACTTACCTGCTCTATAGATACCCCTTTTTTGATTAACTTTAAAACTGCCTCAGCTAACCCTTCTTTTTTTCCGATTGAAATTCCGTTTGCAGTACCTCTCTCAAAAGCTCTATCTTCTATTCCCTGACTCAAATTACACATTTCACTCACATCCTTCCTAATATCACTTTCTAAAGGAATTTGAAATTCATTTCCTATAATATCAAGCTTTTCATCCACTTTTAGCTTGGAGGATAATAAGGCTCCTAATAGGCGATGTAATTCATATTCTTCAGCCTTCTCTGGTAAATCTTCCGCAAGCCCTAATAGTACAATATTTAATAAATCAATATCACCTTTCCAATTATGAGATCCGATTATATCATCCCTCGTAAGATGAATATGACTCATACTGTGTTCATCTACATTCATACAAATCCAAATAGAATATACACGCTTAATATCATTATAATTAGATTTTACAAAGTCTCTGCCTTTCTGTGAAGAAATCATGCGACTTACATAGAAAATTGCTCTATTTAATATATCATAGCTTGATGGTTCGGCCTTTTGTGCTTCCACATTTACAATGATCTGAGAAAGACCATCCTTCATAAATAAAATCCTTTCGTTTGCCATAGGCGGAAACCCACTACCTTTAGGTGGTGGGAGGAGCCTTG
>ENA-ORTY01000744-ORTY01000744.1-human-gut-metagenome-genome-assembly--contig:-NODE-744-length-40908-cov-5.594840_pt1 | contig 40908 bp, 36 predicted proteins | sample MGYA00241917_ERZ509198 | MGnify/ENA primary metagenome ERZ509198 (study PRJEB26280, sample SAMEA2338857) | human gut metagenome | biome: human gut; feature: human-associated habitat; material: faeces...
CGTAGCTAAGCTGCTGGCTGCTGAGCTGGTGGCTCTTAAACCGGTAGCTGCTTAACTCTTAAAGTTAATGTACGGTAAAGTACGAGGGCGGCCTTCGTGGTTCGCCCTCCATTAAAAAAGGAATATCATTAAGATGCGCATACACAACAAGTTAATTAAGCGCTTCATTGAACTCAACCAATATACAGAAGCTCCTGAGCTTTTCCTTGTATGGAGCTTACTTGGGATAGCATCTGCTTGTGCCGCTCGGGAAGTTTCGTTTCAATTAGGCGACACGACAATTTGGCCCAATCAGATGATACTCTTAGTTGGCAACGCCGGAGTCAGAAAGTCAACGGTGATAAATACAATAAGGCCGCTAATTCCCAGCTATGTTACTTTAGCCCCCAATGAACTTGAGGCCGGAAGTAACGGCTTGGTTCAATTTATGGCCGGTATCACCAATGTTCAGCAGAAGCGCCTCGAGAAGAAGTTACTTAAGTATGAGCACATAGTACCAGAAGATGATATAAGCGACCTGTTAAATTCAGACACAAGTAACATAGAATGTAAAGTAAGAAGTAAGAATTTCAGCACCCCATTGATATTAAATAGTGAATTTAGTACATTTGCAGGAACTGGCTCGTTTAAGTTATTCACAACCTTAAGCCACTTATGGGACGGTTCGGATTACAATAGACAAGGAATAGAAATTAAAGAACCCTTAATTAACATATTATCAGCTATAACTCCAGCAACTCTGGCCAAAATTTTGCCGCCCGAGCAAATGGAGCAGGGCTTCGTAAGTAGGTGCATTTTTGTATACGGAGCTAAGGAAAAGCAGATTCCACGACCAAGATTCTTCACGCCTGATAAAATGCCAGAGTTAATTGACGCCTTCAAGAACATTGAGTTCATATATCGCAACACGACATTTGATGAAACACCGGAAGCAGCAGAATTTTTAGATAACCTCTATATGTTAAATAAGCAAGTTAAAGATTTCCGCTTCACGTATTACAACGCGCGGCGACATATACACTTAATTAAGACGGCAATGTCAATCGCCATCTTATCAAATAGCACTACATTAACAAAAGAAATCTATGAAGATGCCGATGAGATTTTGAGCACAACGGAGGTGCTAATGCCTGAGGCACTTGGTGAATATGGTTTGAGTAAATTGAGTGAAGCCAAGCAGAAGCTGCTTGATTACATCAGGCAGTCAGAGGCCCCAATTACCTATACAGAACTTAGCCGCCTCGCAGCTAAGGATATGCGGGACGCTGACTTCAGCGCCATTTTGCAAGGCTTCGTCAATGAAAAGAAAGTATTTACTTGGGTTGGGGCTAACAATGTGCGCTTCTACTCGACGGCCAAATCTTCGATGAATCTTCAATGAACTTAGGAAAGGCAATTAACTATGGGAATAGATAAGCGGCGCTTAATTATAAGCGCCATAACCAAACGAATCCAAACCCACTGGCCGGAGCTCAAAATTTCACAGGGCACAATTTACTTGTACTACTTAATTGAAGGCTGGTCGGACATACTGTATACAGATACCACTGGAAACCAGACCATTGGGTTGGGGCATAAATTAACAGCCGAAGACAAATTGCGGCTTGAAAAAGGCCTGCAACTCGGCCGCGAGCAGCTCGTTTGCTGGGCCGCTAATGATATTGTGAAGTCAATTAACTTGGCAGAAACACAGCCCGAGTACAAGAGCAAGGTCATCAGGCCAGTCTTCGGCTACTTGATATTCAACTTAGGGCACTATGGATTTTCGAAGTTCGTTAACTTCCGAGCTGCGGCCCTCAAGTTTCAGGAAATGATGACAGATCTTAATGCACTTAAAATGCTCAATGAACTCGCAGACTCAAAATGGGCCACGCAAGTTCCTCGGGCTTTGCGCATCATCTCGAACTATGTGCTAAGGGGTGAGGTAACAGCTAATTATCTCGATGAAGCGGACTACCACTTCAAAGGTGAGAAGATTCACCCGAATCTTCGAGAGGCCACTTTTCGAGAGCCAAGCTACTTTAACCTGCCAGAACATCACTCCTAAATTAAATCGTATCAACGAAGCAAGTTAAGGTAGCAAAAAGAAAGGGTGGAATCAATTAAGATTCCACCTTTCTTTTTGTAATCTAATTTATCCTCCTTTCAGTTTAATTACCTCTGTGCCTGCGGCACCACAAGGCGCCCTAGTCCTCAAGTGGCTCGAACAAGTCCCTGTAGGCTTCATAGGAAGAAGCGCTCATTAACTTCTGCATATCATTAAACGCCGTAATGCTGTCTTGTGAGCCAAGCAACTCAATCTGCCTGTCAACCTTAGTCATAGTAGCAGCATTGTACTGTGCCTGCGCCCAAGGTATAAAGGCGTCGATTGAGCCACCAGACTTAATGTAGCCCTCGAATGCTTGGGTAATTAAGTCGGTATCAATTTGCACGTTACCTGACCGCAAGAACCTAAAGCCGGCCTTGAATGCTTTTCGAAGGTCATTAAGTTTCTCCTGGTTAATTGCGTCCCTAGCCCGCATTCGGGACTCGAGGCGCCAATTTTCTGCTTGCTCAATTGAGTTGAAACCAAGTGCAGTAACTAGGCTGTTAATCCGCTGGATATTACCATTGCGGTCAACTGAGTAAGTAAACTCATTCCCGTTCTCATCATACATTTGGTTGCCCAATTTAGCAAAAGCCCTAATTGACGACACCGGCGAATACTGGCTAATTAACTCTTGAAGCCGATGGGCGCTCAGGCCAACTTCGCTCTTCATTGCCCCATACATATCCTTAACCAAATTAACAGAATCATCAAGCATTGACACAACAGGGCTAATGTCCTGCAATGTGAATGAACCGTTAATTGGCAGGAAGCCTCCAGTAACAGGGTCGATGTCGCCACGGCTACTTAAGTCAGTATCGACAAGTGATCCTAGGGTGTACATTGCGGCCCGAGCAGCGGAGTCGCTTCCCAAGATATTTCTCAAGTAACTATAAGTATCCTCTTCGCCCTCAACCGGGAAAATCACATTTTGAGCTAATTGACTAAAAGGAAGCGAATTAAGTCCGAAAGTCAAGTACTGCGTCCCAAAGGCTTTGAGCACTGAGGCGTTTCCCAGAGAGTAGGCGTCAAGTAACTGTTGCATTACATTGAGCTTGTACGTCTTAAAGGTTCCAAGTAGCGCAGGCACAGCACCTCTGTATACATTAGGTTTATTCAGCACGCTGTAATTACCAACAACGTTGTCAGAGAACTGCTTAGCAAAGATGAACCTCATTTGCTGTGTTTTCAAGCCAGCGCGCCCAGCAAGTTCGTGGCCCATAAGGAAGCTGAAAGACCTACTTAACTCTTCCGTCTGGTCGGCGGCCGCTGTAGCGCTCTTGTTAATTAACTTCAAAGCTTGCTTGAACAGCCCAGAATCGGCCGCTACTTTAGTTGGCTCGAATACAATATCACGAAGCATGTTGGCATCTCTACTAACATACCCCTGCTTTTCGGCCAGCTGAAGAATCGCCCTGCCTTTCTTACTAAACTGTTTCTTAGTAGCTTCAAAAAAAGCACCAAGCCAATCGACGGTACCCCAACGCCGGGTCATATCAACTTCGCGTCCGTAGAAGCCAACTCGAGCAGCATAGCTAGCGGCATCTTCCCACTTAGTCGGGTTAAGCGACATAGTAGCAAAGTGACTCATCGGCACAACACCGAGTACATTAAGTACAGCCTGGCTCATACGCCCAAAGCGAAGCAAGCTCCAGTTTACAAGTTGCTGAAGTTTATGCGTAACCCCGAGGGCATTAGCTTTTGGCAGCTTCCCAATTACATTAGACATCAGCTTCTGCTCATCGGCAATTTTCAAGTCCTTGGCAATTTGGTCATTCAACTTACTTGAGTGTAAATCGCACATCGAGCTGTAGAAGCTATCCACAACTTCATTGAACTTCTGAACCGTCGGCGAGGTATTTACGGAGCGGCCGTTCAGTAAGTTAATGTACTCGTGAATCGCCCGCCGAACCTCAGGAGAAGTGCCGGCATTCTCGCCAAGCATCTTAGCATACTGCGCCTCTCGATTGAAGAACGCCCCTTGGTACATCTTGCCCAAACCTTGGCCACGCTTAATTAAGTCGTTGTACAAAGTCGAGGCAATGTCCGGGTCGTACTCGAAAGCCAAGCCAATTGACGTTCTGTCCAAACGCCCGCTGTTATACTTCAACTTACTGTACTCACCAGAAGCATTAACCCAGCCGAGCCACTCTTCATCGGGGTCAATTAAGTGGTCGCGCTGAACGTCGGCCCGAGATTTCACCTGTAGCTTAGAACCCTTGCCAGCCCACATAGGTGCGTACTGATTGAGAAGTTCAAGTTCCTTAGCAGTGGCCGCTTTCAGCTCCTTGGCCGAATTTGCCGTTACGGTGCTAATTAACTGGTCGCCATCATAGATGAAATTAACTTCAGAACCCAATTTGTTGGCAATGTGGAAAGGCTGCGTATATTGCGCATTGCCACCAAACGCCCTGACAATCTGCTTGCGCCCGCTGTATAGCTCATTGTTAATTGACTTATACAAGTTAAGGAACTCTTTTGTAGATTCACCCAGCTCCAGAGTTTTGCCCTCAGCAATATTAGCTAAATCTGGCAATGCCGTTGTATCTAAGTTACGGTAGCTGTTAGCTTGGTCTGGCGTAAGCAACCCAATTTGCTCAGCTCTGTCTATGGCGATGGCATTTCTGGTAGTAAGCATTTCAATTTCTTCTCCATTAACCACCTTAGTCGTAGTCATCAAGTTGAAATCGTCGCCAATTTCGAAGCCCATCTTAGTTAACTTGGCAAACTTATTAAGTTGCACCTTCTCAATTTCGCCCAGTTTTTCACCCACCTGCTTAAGAGGCTGCATCCGGTCAGTAAGATACTTGTACATAGAGTTGTTACTTAACTCGGTAAGCCGATTGACGGCCGTCATCGTAGTATCGCCAATGTAGTTGTACATCTTACTGAACAGATTACCCAAAGCGCCGGGCAAGTGGCTGCCTACAATGTCATCAACCTGCCGAACTTGGTCAACCAGAGGATTCTTCGTGAACATATCGGCGAGGTCTCTCAAGGCCGGATTTTGCTGCCCGATGTCAATTAACTGCTGGCTAAAGTTTGCGGCATTAGCTTCCGAAATCGCCCGAGCATTTTGCATCTGTTCGTATTCATTAAGTTTAGCCGAGTCAACCTCAATGACTAACTTATCCTGAGGAGTCAAATCAAGCTTGTTCCAGCCAGCATCTCGAAGGCCGCTTGAGTTGACATCTCGACTAAGTTGCCCCTTGTAAAGCCGGCTTACAAACTTGGACTGGTCAGTAACTTCGTAGCCGAATTTTTGCACTTCAGCAACTAAGTCGTCAGCCAACCCAAGGTCTAATTTACGGAGCAGATAATGCTTAGTAAATCTATCAGCCATAGTCCGGTAAGACTTCGGAGTGGCCAAAACCATCTTGGAGGCAATTTGCGGCTGGTCTTCAATTAACTGTGCAAGTGCATTAGCGACCCACGGATTTTCGGGCGCCATTTTGTCCATAGCCTCAATTATCTTCTTATTCACAAGCTGGCCCTCTTTACTCACTTTACCCAGCTTCTCAGCATTAGCCTTAATTAAGTAGGCATAAGCTTCAGCGGTGCCGAAAGTCGGTGCAGTTACTCGAGGGTCAACAGTCAACGTATTAAGCAGACCTTTCTTGCCAACCCTGTACTGTATAAAGCCGGAGGCATCACGAGTAAAATCACTTTTCTTGGCGTGGTCAATGAACCTCGGCTTGATTTGTGCAGCCGGAGTAACAGTACCATCTTCGTGAACTACAAAGTAGCTCTTCTGCGGATTTTTCTTGGCAAGGCTATTAACTTGGTCCAAGCTAATTGACTTCAAATTTTGGCCCGCTTTAACCGGCTCATTTTTCAGCAAAGTCTTATAGTCCTTAATGCTGTCAGTAGCAGCTAGAAGCATCGGATTCTGGTCAGCTAAGTTACTCAGCACCAAAGCTTCACGCGGATTTTTCGTGAGCTTCCCAAGTAACTGTTTACTCATCTGGTCGTTCATTGACTTCATCTGAGTCAATTCGGCCTTGGCATCAGAAAACAGCTTCGAGTCGATTTTTCCCTTAGCAAGTAAATCAGAAAGGTCAGCTGTAATAACCTGCTCAACTTGGGAAAGCTGCTTACCCGATTCCTTAGCCGCCACGAAAGCAATAGAGTTATTAGGAACTTGTTCCCCGAAGGCGAAATTTGTAGTGGGCTTAATTGAAGCGCGCTGCTTGAACACTGAGTTAGCCTGACGTGTAAGCTGATTAAGTGTATTCTTGGCTTGCCGCATCGTTGCGATGGTCTCAAAAGCGGTTCCACCAAGCAGCAATCCCCAAGACCACTTAGGCGACTCTTTATATACATTCAGGTATTCATCAACTGCTTTACCATAAGAGTCTTCATAAGAAGCCCCTAAGAATGCAAGTTCACCAACTCCAGCTCTAGTTGCGGCCTGAGCAACATTGCGGCTAAGTGGGATAGCTAATTGAGTCGCCACCTCGCCAATCGGTTTAATGCCGATAGAAGCTAATGAACTGGCTTTCTCATAAGCGGCCCACTGGCTTTTATTCCCATACCAACCTGCTTTAATTCCCATAGCTCGATTAGTAATTCCCATTGCACCGCCAATTGACGCAAGGTTCCCAAGGAACCGCCCGGCGAAAAGTTGGGCCTCGTTGGGCTCGTCAGCCTGACCGGTAATTGCCTCGGTTATAGCTGCGTAACTCTCAGCATCATCGCGGCCATTAAGTCCGATGAAATCATAAGCTTGGTCAACTATGTTGCGAAACCCGTGGAAATCGCCCGATGCGCCGGCCGCTCTGCGGGCAGAGTTAATTAAGAAGTCGCCAATGTTAGCAGTTGCTTTGGGCGTGTTCAGGGCCGCCAAGTAGCCGATTCCGGCAATTGACTTAGTAGTTTCAATTGCGCTCATATTTTCAGTTGCCACCTTTACACCAGCGACAGTTTCACCAAGGCCTTCACCGACAGAGTAAGTTGCTTTAGTTGCATCAACAACAGCTTCTCCGACCGCTTTTCCAGCTTTAGCAGCTAATTGAGCTGGCAAGCTAATTGCATCAACTAAGGAACCGGCGCCCTTAATTAACTTATCCATAAAGCCGCCCGAAGAATCTCCGTGCTGTAAAGCCTGCTCACTTTTAATAATATCTTCCTGAACTTTAGCATCAATGACCGGAGCAAGAAGCTCGTCCATTTCAACTTCATCAGGCATAACAGTTTGTGCCAGTCCATCAGGTGTCGACTCGTAATTCACAAGTAAGTCTTCAATAGCTGCTTGCTGCTCAGCCTGAAGTTGGGCTTCATTAACTTCACCAACCTGCTTAGCGACTCGCTCTTGCTTGGGCATCGCATCGTCAATTATCTCTTCTTTGACAAATTGCAGCTCGAGCAACTCTTCCACTTCAGGCGGCAGAGCTTCATTCACGTTTGCCATTAGATGTACTCCTATTGTTAATGTTCCGAATAGACGCAATTTGTCTATTACGGAATTGGTTAATTTGACTTGCTATAGTTGGAAGGTCATTGACAGCAGTTAAGCTTTTAATCCCATAGCTACCATAAGTGTATTGCTGTTGCTTAGAGTCGATAAACATATTGGTAACCTCAGGAGATTCCAGCGCTTCATTAACTATAGCATAAGTTTGCGGCGTGATTATCTTAGCTTTAACATACTTGTCAGCTAAGAGTTTGAGGGCCTGAAGACCCGTAAGTGGATTTTTCAGCTGCCTGTTAATTGCCTCCTGTTGGTATAAGCTAACACCATTAAGCAAAATCCCCAAATCAGAGTGCCCTTTTTCAGCTACCTCACCAAGGCGATTCAGCGTGAAGTCAACGAACTCTTGTTCAATGCCCTCAGTAAATTTATTCTTGCTCGAAGCTGCAATCACAGAATCTTCGTAAATTTTGTCGAAGTTAATTTGGTTGAGGTAGGCATTCTGAATATCCTTAGTAAAACCACCCGCATTATTCCTAATTAACATATCTGCCATCAGAACATCAGTAGGACTTTCGCTGTTAAATGCCCTTTTATTCTGCTTAGCAAACACATCAGCTACAGTATTACGTATATGCTCCGGTAACTTGTTAAATTCAGATATTACTCTACCTTGATAACTTAATCTAGCATCACGCAAAATTCGGCCCTCAAGCGTAGCAGCTTCTTCAAAAGGCACAGATTCATTTGCGGTTTCGAGAAAGTAATCAGAAGCTATGGGTTTGTTCTGCTGATTTAATACGCCATTACCGTTAATTGCCGCGTCGAATAATCTTTGGCCTGCTGGACTCATTGTGCTTCTAATTGCCTTCAAGCCTTCATTGCCTTCTTTATTAGCTACAGTGTAGCTTTCTTTAAGTATCACAGAGTCGCCAATTTTGAAGGCTTCTTCACCAGCATTAGCGGCAGCTTTAGATGCTACTAAGTTAGGCTGTGTCTTATATTCACCGCCATTAAATTCACTTACTAAATCACTAGTTGGTTTAACAGAATCCTTATAAATATTATAGTACGGTTGCCAAGCTTCAGCTACTTTAGTTCCACCGCCGCCACCGCTTCCTCTACCAATAGCTTTCTGCCCAGCTCTATAGACATCAGTTAAAAGGTCGGCTGTATTAGGTGTTGAAACACTAGAGCTAATTGTCTCCCTTTGGTCCATGAACTGCTTCTGCAAATTTGCGGCCCGCTGCTCATCAAAGGGATTAGCTCCAGTAGCCAGCATCATTCGGGCGGTATAATTAAGGTCTTTCTGCTCTTTCTGCTTACTTAACTCACTAAGCTGATTGTCCACCCGAGCAAGGTCTTGCTGATAGGCGATGTCACCGGTGCCCAAAAATGGTAAGATTAACTTGAGCGCTCCGGGAATTTTAGAGCTAATTGAGTTATCATACTCCTTGCGGATTTCATCTTTGCGGTTAAGTAACTGCAAAGCCGTTTCACTGGTATCAATGTCATCTTGGAGCTTGGCTCTATTAAGTGCTTCTTGATGCGTGTTGTTAATTGAGTTGGCTTGGTCAATGTACTCCTGGGCCAAAGCAGCACCCACTGGAGATTGAGTGGCATCAAGTTCCTTAAATGTGTTTTGCGGCTTGGAGCTACTCCACGAATAAGGAACTTTCTCGTGCTCAGCAATATAATTAACCAAGGCCTCTTCCGTCAACGGATTTAATTTACTACTATTTTCGGCCATAACTTAATCTCCTTCAAATTAGAAAAGACCGCTCGGACTAAACTTTCCCCCAATGCTGCCAGATAATTGGTAGCCACTTTTACTAGTCGTGCTAGTTCCTTGCGATTTAGTTTCAGCACCTTTCAAGATGCCAAGCAGGCTGTTTAGGGCTTCCAAGCTAATTGACTCATCTTGCGCCAAGGAGTTAAGTAACACTTGGCTTGCATTAAGTTGCTGGTCGCCGGCTGCGGCTTCGAGTTCGGCACGTTTGCCTGCTAATTGAGTCGCAGCATTGGTAACGGCCTCGTCATAGAAAGCCTGCACAAGCGAGTTGTCAGTGGCACCAACAGACCTAGCTAAGTCCTGATAGCTCTGGCCGAGTGCTTCATCTGACTGTTGCTTAGCAGCCGCCATAATAGCATCTACATCAATATTGCCATCTTCGGCAAGTTGGCCCAAAGTGTCATAAGCTCCGGTGGCCCGAGGGTCTTCAGTGTTAATTAGGTCACTATAAGCATCAAGGTTATCCAAAGCCGCTTCGTTGAGGGCGTCAAGTAGCTCGGACCTAAATTGCGTAGTGTATGAACTTTCCTGCGTCTTAGACTTTTCTTTAGAATAAGAGCCAGAAAGCTTACTGGTTAATCCGGTCATACCAAACATTTAATTATCTCCTTTCATCTTAATTAACTTTCTTCAAAATTGGCCGCTCGTTGCACAAGCCATAGGCGCGTTCTAGAAATGCCGTCCATTGAACAAGGTCGCCATTGGTCTTAATTGACGGCCGAACGAGCTGGGCGCATTGAACTTTCTGTACAATTACCCGCTCAGTCGAGCAAGCACTCAGCAGGCACAAGGCTGCTATAATAATCAGCACAACTGTTACTGCTGCTATTAACTTCATTAAAGCGCTTATTAACTTCAATAGAAGCTTGAGCGATTTTATCATCTGTCTGCTCCTTAACTTTTATAAGTTCATTAACTTCAGTTTTCGCCCTAGCATATCCAATTGCTTCGCGGCGTTCTGCATACCAAATTGACACCATAAAGCCAATTAGCAGCAGGGCCAAAAAAGCGCCTAGGAGCTTAATGTTTCCCATCGCACTTGTCCTTTTCTGATATCTTAATGTGGTCAGTGCCAGCATCAAATGAGATGCTTACGTCTTTATACTTAATTGAGTACAGCTTAGAAAGCGCCTGACTTATATGTTCACCAAGCAGAAAGAGCCCAGAAACGCACGAGGCCCAAATTATGATATAGGCAATCAATTTAGTTTCCATGTGTGACTCGTGTAAAGTAACTAGGTACACAACAGTGGCGCACGGAATTACTGTAATTATCCACTTCCTTGAGATGAACCTAAAAGCCAGCTCTCGCTTGTTGCATTGCATCTTAAGTAACCACGAGGTAATAAACGGCACGAATGTACTCAGCAAGATAATTGCTATCAATGCTAAGCAAGGCATTATTTCAAAGTCTATCGACATTGTAAATTCCTTTCTTAATTAGCTTCTCTCATAATAATTGTACCAATAATTCGTGTAAATGTCAACTTGCCACTTCAGCTACACTATAGCAGTTAATGCGATGCAGAACCAAAGCAAGCCGCCCCAAACCCACTCACCTAAGTTCCAAGCATTTTTGCCCTCGGCACAATTAAGCGCTTGGCAAATCAAAGTGGCAATTAGGTATGCCGGGCCCATTAACAGCCCCGACAGCATCAGGGGTATGGAGTATAAGGGTAAGCCAATTAAGAATGTCCAAACAAGGCCACGAAGGCACAAGCCGCAAAATCCATAAACTCTCGGTGAACTTATGTTCTTAATTAACTCATCTATAGCAGGGCACTCTTCACGAGAGCTTTGTTGCCCCGTAGTCAATTCGCCTATATAGGTTCCCCAGCCGCAAATCTGCTGGCCGAGGTACATAGTAAGGCAATTAAGTACTGCATAAGTAATTGGGCTTACAGCTTCGGGGCAGTAGCTTGAGGCGAAATTCGCCATAGTCAAGCCATACGTGAGTGGCTGCCAGAGTTTATTAAGTGGCAACTCACCTAACCCAGGTAGCTCAAGGCCGCCCCGAATCCGGTTAACTAAAGCCCCATATAGGGTTAGAATGATAATTGAGCATATAGTGTTAATCATCTTTAATCCTCCTTAATCTTTCTTCATTAAATCATACATGCTAATGCGGCAAATTTTTGAATTTAAGACAATCTTATTCTCAGCCATATTTCGGCTCATCCTCTCATCAGGATTGTTAATTTGCACGAAGTAAACATAATTGCGAAAGAAGCCAATAACAGCCCATTTACTTGAACCGTCAAAAATCGGCTTAAATTCCTTGAAAACATTCCTGCCAGGAATTCCGGAGTCGGTAAATTGAATCAACCTAATTGAGTAATCCGCTCTCTGCACAATTAGGTAATTAGCCATTGAATGCAATGAAATAACTTTATTATAATTGTCCGCTACAGCTATGCCTGTATTAGTAAAGCTAAGCCTGTTGTTTGGTATAGTATTTCCAGCTTGAGGCTGAAAATTGTAATCTAAGATAAGTAACGTATGTGGCGCATCGGTGTTAGTTCTTAGCACCGCTAAGAATCTATCATAAGGTGTTGTATTATTCATTGCCCAAGGGGCGTAAATTGAGATTTTCTGTTCATTAGTCGAGTCCCAAAAAGTCTGATTAGTTGACATGACTCCGTCAATGTTCTGCTCAGATGTTTGCGCACTCCAACATACTTTAGCATAGTGAAGTGAATCACCGTAAAAACTTGCCACTTGGCTATACGTGAACATATCAACCATAACGCAAAATGCACCATACAAGCCATTAACATAATGATAAGAGCAACTCCATGGAGTTGCTGCACCAAATTTCGACGCGCTGTTTTGATGCAGACATAACTTAATTGCCGTTCCCTGAGATACCCAAGATGCTCCAACTGAATAAGAGCCACCTGACTTAAGCCCATGATGCTCACTTAATTGAGATTCTGAGCCGGGAACCCCTTTAACTCTGTTTGCAACCACTCCCAGCATTGTAGCATTGTTTCTAAAGGGGCCGTAAATTTGGCTACTGCCTGAAAAGCCAGAAACTCCACTTATATATGCCCTCTTCATTAAGACCCAATTCTCAGGGTTGGCCGAAGCATCTCTGGCGGTTCGCAAGTTAATCTGATTAAGGCCTGAATCAGCATAATAAGTAGATGCGTACCAATGCTTCTGAGCAGGTTCATAAACAGGGCCAAACATCATGGGTGTGTTATCCTTAATAGTTACAGGACTGGCGCTTGAAGTGAAAGTTAATTGACTATCAAGATAATTGAAGTTACTTATCATTTCGGCGCTATCAGTAGCTTCTTCGTCATTGCTTGAATTAGCTGTAAATCCAGAGCCTTTGAATCTAATCATATTTCTAAATTGAACCAGCCCAGCCGGTAATATTTCATTTAGAGCACCACTTAAGTAATAATTCTGTCTACAATTATATGTATTTTGCCCAGTACTTAGGAATCTTCCACGAAGCCTATCCTCATACATTTGCATATAAGGATTGTAAATTGACCGCCCTGCGTGGTCAGCATTATATTCACTTGTCATCTGAGGTTCATCTGGGTAAGTCAAAGTAAGTCCATTGAACCATTCAAGAGGGGCTAAATTCGAGGCCCCTTTTCCAAGGGGCCTTAATGAAGTTCTTATCACCATTAACTTATTCCTCCTAATTTACGCCGTGGTGTCATATTCGGCTTCAATATTAGCTATCCATTGAGGCTCGTAGCCCGGAAGCGCCGCCGTCGAATTATACCTAAATGAACGCCGCAAGGCAATTAACTTATATGGAGCGCTTGCCTCCTGAAATACGCCCTCAGAGCTGTCAATCCAGTAAGGTGTTATAGCTGAGCCGTTAACTGTAAATTCGACGCCGGTTACCAGCGGGCCGTAACTTGAGTCAGAGCAGTCAATTAACAGCTCAAAGGTAATTACCGCATCATCCGGAATGCCAGCCGGAACTGTGATAGCAACAGGTAATTTACCACTGCTGTTCATATGAGTTACTCGAATTGTATAGTGCTTAATCTGGTTATCAAGCGTAACCGCAGCACTATCTACAGCGCTAATTTGAGAGTTCCTTGACATCACTTTCTCAGTTGCGGCACAGAGCATCTTGGCATTAAATGGCATACCCTCCGTCCAGCCAGCTAATGCTACGGCAAGAGAACCATTATCGTCAATTAAAGGCCAACCAGATGAATTTGATAAAGTATATTTAGCATAAGGGTTATTAACTTTAGGCTCTATTGTAACTTGACCGATAAATGTACTTCCGATTCCGATTGAACCATCAGCAACAGCAATGTAAGGTGCTGAATACTGAGAAACATAGTAAGCTTGATTAGTAGCGTAATCTCGTGAAGCCATTTGCCAAGAATCGTACTGTATATTACTTGAGATTATAGACTTAATACGATACATATACAATCCACCATCAGCTAACGTACCTGGAGGGAGCATTACTTGAGAACCTTTCACAAAAAACCACCCACCAACTACCGGAGTTAATCCAGAGAATACTGCAGAAAACTCCTCAACTGTGTCAGGAACTTGCGACACTGAATCAAGTACTCCATAAACAAGTTGCGTAATTGTGATATTCTGCGAATTACTGACTTCAGCAACATTGGCCATCTGGCAGATAGTTAAGTCAGCAGAACACACAATGAACTGGTCGAGATAGATTGCGCGGCTGCTTAACTGACTTAGGTTCCAATTAAGGTCTTTCAATCCAAGCTCCGCTTCTTGTACTGAAGTGAATAGCTGGCCCTCATCAGAAACCTGCTGAAGCAACAGGAGGATTTGCCCAGTCTCAATTAACACCAGCCTAAAGACCACAAATTTACTCGTGCTGTTACTTGAGTCAAGCAGAGTTTTCGCGTTCGTTGTTGTATTGTAGTAGTAAGGCTGAATGTTCGGTTGAGCCGTTTCGCCGTCGTGGTCATAATTAGGGTAGTAATATTTGAAGTTAATTGACGGCATAGCCGGAAACAGCTTGCGGTCAGGCCGCTGGGAATTACCGGCATAGTTGATGCCTTCCTTAATTAAGTCGAAACTTTGACAGCTCAAGCCCTTGGCCGAATCTGAGGAAGTTACTTGAGCGGCGAAGTTAACTACCATTATAGGGTGGTCGCGGCCAAATGTACTTGAATCAGCCAAAAACGGCCGCACTGAAAGCTCCGAGGCCGTTAAGTCGCCATCTGCATTAACATAGATGTTGCACAGGGCTAAGTAGATGTCATAATCTGATGTACTTATTTCCCCAATGCCGCTTTCATTAAGTCCAACATAAACAACTTGGCCTGCATATTCCGGCCCAATCGTAACAGTTTCTTCCTGATGTTGTACCAAGTCCGTGCCGTTAAACCACTGGAAGGACTTAAGCAAGATGGTATTAGTCGAGCTGACCGTGGCAATATCGGCTGTATAGGGTTTAGTCAACCCAATTAACAAGTCCTTCTTTTTCGGCAACGTAGCTGAATTTGCCCCGGATTCCGCAGTAACAGCAGACAGCTGGTCTTCAAGTTCCTGAAGTTCATCTGCTACTTTACTCCTAACAGCATCAGCTTCTACATTAGTCATATCAGCACGAGCCAAGTCAATTCGGGCATTGTTCAAATAAACGCTAAGCGTCTGTCCGGTTTCGGTGCTGATTTCACGGTCGTTGTAGTCAACACCCTCTCCAGTAACATTAGCAATTCGTAAAACGCCTTTGCTCATTTTCTATCCTTTCGTCAATTAAGTTTAATAAATCCGCATCCGCATGAAGTTGCTGAAGCTACTCTGGTTATAGCCCCAAACCACACAATTATCTCTGTAAGCCAAACCATTCTTATTAAACCGGACGCGGTAATTAGCCGGAATAATGAATTGGCCGCTCGAGCAACCCGAGCTGCTTCCAGTAAAGTGGCCGTAAAACAGGTGGTTCTCTAATTGAGTGCCATTTGGGTCAGAGATAATTATGTGGGCTGTCGAGCCACCCGGCCCTGCGGCAGTGGCACTAATGAAGACTGGCTGACTCCACGACTTATTGCTCGTAAAAAGCGACCCGTTGTACAATTCAGACGAATAGTTCGGGGCGCCATTTGATGAAGTTGACCTAATTAACGGCCGAACACAAGTTGAGGCTCCTTTATCCCAAATAAAGTAACTTCCTTTTATAGTACCATTGGCTGTTGCACTGCGAGTCCTAGTGGCCACTCCCTTAGTACCGCCAGAATCTAAGTAAAGCTGCATCTGGGCTTTAAGTGGGTTCATCATAGCCGTCAAAGTCGTGGTGCCGCCATCGCAGGTTACAACTCCATTGCCTTCCAAGTACTTAAGCGACTCGAAAGCAGTCCACATAGGCTGCTGAGAATTTCCGGTTGAGTAATCTCCCTGGAAAGTATCTTTGAAGCAAGCGGCAGTGTAATTGCCTATGTAGACGGAGCCAGCTCCGGTAATGAAGTCAGTGCCGCTAACGGTTCCATCGACAATGAGTTTGCAGCCAGCTTCAATTGTCAGGGTGTACGCACTAGAGCCAATTAAGTTGAAACAGTGCAAAACGGCTCCATTTGACAGCGTAACATTGCTGACCATATTGAATGTGGCATAAGGTGCTTCGACCCGTTTTCCAGAGAAGCTGCTTAAGTTAGCATTTGAAGCATCTTGGCAAAAAATGAACCCGCTTGAGTCAACCGCAGCGGCGCCGCCAAGCGACACCTTTGCTAATTGAGGGTTATTTCCGGACAGCACATCGTTGCCGCCCTCGCTGATGAAAGTTCCTTCGTAGGTGTTTAAGGCCAACTTAGTTACAGGAATATTCTCAAGCTGGTTGATAATATCAGATGAAGCTACATTACTGAAATCGGCCCGAGCAAGCCAATGGCCTCCCGGAGTCGCACCATCGTGAATTGCCACCGTCCAGTTTCGAGTGTCAATGAAGAACTCTCGAGGGTTATAAACTGCATTGATTTCTTCCAAGTTACCGGAGCCCAACTGTGAAATTCGGCCTTGGTAATCACTGCTAGGTAATCTATCTGTCATAAATAAGACCTCCCTTAAATAAGTTAAATTGTATCCCTGTTATCTCACAAAAGCCTTTTACAGCATAATTGAGCATATGGTAAACGCCAGTGTTGTAGATGTTACCTACGAGGCGGCGCCCAACGAAGTATTTGTCCTCAATTAAGACCTTATGATGCGGCAAGTTTCCGTAGGCGTCAGTTGAAGATGTCAAGGTAATTGACACATCATACCCCATTGAGATATTCTGGTTCCACTCGAAATCAGGTTCCTGGGTGACGGCGCAGTCAAGCTGAGGCGCTTGAAGCTGACAGTCCCAAATGAACTCCTTCCTGTTACTTGACATATTAGTGTCAACTCGAGTTATCACCGTGGTGCACTCGATGGGGATTTCTGGTGCGAAGCTAATTGAGTTAAATTCAAAAAACGCGTCCACTTTGTCAATCCGCTTTGCCTGCTGATACACATCTGCCTCGAAGCCACAGCTTAATTCAAAGCCGCTGCTCCACGTATTATCATAGTCATTCAAGTCAACATCAAAGCTGCTGTCATTCAGGTCTTCATTAAGTAAGCTGTCATTCAAATCTTCCTCGAATACGGCAGGTAATGGCAGTTCCAGCTCATTGAACTCGGGTTCAAGCGCATCAACTAAATGTGTTATGACGGCATCGGCGAGTGGCAATTCTGAATAGAGGTTAATTGAAGCACACATTGTGTCAGGCTGCTCTGCGGACAAGCTTCCAATTGACTCAACGTGCAGCCTATTGCCATAGTAACTTATTTCATTAAATTCTGTATTGTAAGCACTGCGGTACTCGAAGTTCCAGAAGTGCTGGAAGTTAATGAAGTTGAAACCACGAACAGCAGTTAATGCGTGCTGTACCTTGAAAACGCGCCCAAGCAACAAGTCGATGCCAAGTATGTTGCCATAATAGTTGACAACAAGGTAGCGAGTTTCCAGCAAGTCAAGGTATTCAATGTCGATGTCGATTGAGTTGAAATAGTCAATTAACATCTCATTTACGACCTTGAACCCACCTGAGCCTAGAGAGCCCAAATCCTCGTAGCTGTAAAGGTTCTTGTCTGAGTCAATGAAGTATACAATGCCAAAGGTGCTAGTTAAGCAACAATCTCGATTGAGAATCCGATGCTTACTAACTTCCTTGAAATTGTAAACCAAAGCCGTGTTTAGCTCAGTGGCACTAATTACGTTGTCAGATGTGAACACCAAAAAGCCGTTTTTCTTCTTGGCCAAGGCAATTCCCTTACCAGTGCTAAGTGAGTCCAGACTCTGAAAACCGGCCCCAGTAGTTGTGCTCGGCTGGAAGTCATCTCCATTGCCAACGGCACTCCAAGCTATGACATCATCACTCAAGGCAATTAACCTGTTATTCGTCGCGCAAATGAACTTAGCACTCTGAGGGAAACCCGTGGGGCTAATTTGGGTGATAGAGTTAATTAAATGGTCATACTTAAACAGCACTTGGTCGCACAAGATGTAGTAGTAGGCGCCAATGTAGTCCACGCTGACATTTTCGGCATCGCTGCTGAGCATCAACAATACCGTTCCATCACCCGTGGCGGCTGAGTACCTGTAAATGTACTTGTTTGTTACAATTAACTTCCCAGCATCGTCCTGCAAATCGACTACCTTTTTCAGCTCGACATTCCTTGAGTAAGGCATAAAAAACAGCGGCTTGTAGCCAAGGCCAGTTGAGTAGCCATTGTACGTCGGGATAATGTTCGAGCCGTCTGTTATGTTAAGTTGATTGCCTTCGACTCTATCATAGGTTATATTAGGATTGAATATCAATAAGTTCTTATTAACTATTGAAACCATTTTGCGGCCTCCTCAAGTTACAAGCAGTAGAACTTATAGTATCCTGTAAAGTCTACCGTCTTTGTGATTACATTAGCTAATTTAGCACTGACGCTAAGCAAGTTGCCTGCCTGGTCAACCATATAGTAACAGTTGTACTGGCAGTCGCCGCCGGAAACTGTGAAAGTTAATTGACGGGTCTTTATGGACCACGCCAGCGACTCGTCTTGAAGCACGTCCCAATCTGAGGTGGAAGGTACTGTAAGGGTTACAGGGGTGTAGTTAGTTGACTCAACAATGTCACTTAACTCTGTAGTCTTGTCAAAGGCCTCGGATATCTGGCCTAACTTAATTGTAACAGCTGTTATAGCCCGCTGTCCCTTAAACATAGCTTTAAGCACTTCTTCCTCAAGTGTGCCGCTTACCATATTAGGTGCTGTAGCACCATCAAAAACATAAGTGCCTCCGAATAGTTTTTTACGGCCGCCTTTCTTGCTACCACACTTACTTTTTTCTGCTGAAAATTCCATCTCAATTAACCTCCATTCTGATTAACGCCCGCAGCTTCTTCGAGGGCCCGAAGCCGCTCTTCGATTATCTGCAAGTTATAATTAAGTTGCTCTATTAAATCATTGCTCTCTTCCTCGTAGAGAGGTAATTGGAGCGTTTTTACATCAGCCATCTCAATTACCTCCCCTCTAATACCCAAAGTTAGCGTAGCGCTCATTCTGAACAAGTACAGCAAACAGCTGGTTGAACTCAGCAAATTCACGCTTGAAACGTTCGGAGTCGTCAAGTAAGCCATACAACTTACTTAGCGTCCCAGAAATTACCACGTCCTTGTAATCTCGGAGAAGCCAGTTTCCGTAAGCCGCCAATTCTTCCTCTCGTTCATTAACTTCTTCCAAGTCAAGCGCCTTCCATTCGTCGCTTTGGACATCTTCTCTGACTAGCCACTCATTAGACAACCAATCGTATTTAACAAGTCGCTCAGCTTCTGGTATATATTCGAACTTCTTTGGGAAGCTGTAATATGTTATCTCAATTGACGTAGGTTCTTCACTAACAGGTAAGCCGTAAATTTCGGCAACGACATTCTGCCCACCACCGAAGACAAAGACATACTTCTCGCCCACTTTGTACCAGTAGTTGTTAAGTAAGTTCTGCCCAACACTAGGCTGATTATTTGGCGGGTATAATCCAAGCGGCTTGTAGCAGACAGAGTTAATTAACCTTACATCTGGATTACGCCTCCACACCCACTTTGAGGCACTTTGAAGTTCCAAGTTAGGTGTGTCAGGTGTCAATTCAAGCTGCTTTAAGTCGCTTTGGAAATACTGCTTACTGTGAATTCTTGAGATAATGCCCTGAGCCAACTTAACAACAATGTCGCGCATATCAATTCTATTTGACAGCTCGCAAACATCATCTACAATTTGACTAAACATCTCAATTACCTTTCATACGAAAAAAGCCCCAAGGCTTTTCTGCCTCAGGGCTTTTAATTACCTTTGTTACTTAACAGACGGCAACGGATTCGAGCCCTTAACTAAGTTATTAAAGTTAAACGACTGCGCCGAACCAACATTGCCAGTGCCAAGTTCATTGCCTTCATCCTGTCCCTTGGCCGCTTCGTCATTTGCCTGCTGCTTTTCTTCTTCAGACTTAATTGCCTCAACAGCAGCAAATTTAGACAGCTCCTTGGAAAACGGCCAGACTTCATCGGCCGAATTCAGCTCAATGAAGCCGACACCATTCGCCAACTTAATGCGGCCTTTGGAAGTAATGAGGCTACGCAGGTTCTTATTATAGCATCTAATTACACACTGCATAATCGTTACTCCAGATAGATGTTACTGAGAACGCCTCCGGTATTTTCATCTGCATACTCAAGAGTGAGCTCAGAGGTAATTACGTTGGCCTGACCGTCCATACCTACCGGAGTCGCATCCTTGATTTCGGCGTCGGTCATATAACCAATCTTAATCAAGCCCGGGTGGTAAATCAGCATCGATTTGCTAAGCGACTCAGTCTGGCTGAACAGCGGGTGAGCAAGAATCTTAACTTCCTGCATTCCCGGCAACTGCAGAGCATACACGTCGAGGCCATATACTTTAGTCGCAGTCCCAATCGGGTAATACGAGCTGCCGGCCTCTCTAATGAGTTTATTAAGAATATAAAGTACATTGAGAGAGGTCATAACGACACGTTCATTAGGAACGCCCTCAGGGCAGGTCTCGAAGTTACTGTACATCCATTCCTGAATTGAGTCAAGAGTTGCAGCGGCGGCCAATGCAGTGTTATTCTTAACAATGCTCATCAAGCCGTCCATCGTGCTCAGCACTTCAGAGCCGTCAACCTGATTGAGAGATTTTCGGCCAAGCAGCAGAGCCATTTCGATGTCCTGTGCGTGCATTGACACGGCATCTTCTTTGTTCTCCGTTGCCTTGTTTCCAGTGATGAACTTAATGTACTCAGCCGTACGAGTCGTGCCCCAGCCATTGCGGAAAATCTGGCTGTAATTCATACGGGGAACTCCACGGCGGTACTTAGGATTCGGCGCCAACGAGCCTTCTTTTTTGGCAGTACCCAAGTAAAGCAGTTCGTCATTCTGAGTTACTGCGGCGGCCGTCGATTCAGCAAAGCCACGGACGACAGTCAGGGTGTTACCGGACACGGCACTAACGAACATATATTCATTAGTCTTAGTGTTCATAATCACCGAAGACGGTTCAACCACAGCGCCTTTATCTACTGTGATGGAAGTTGCTGTGTTGTTTGCCGCAGCCGAGGCAATTAACTTCGAGCTATACGGCTGCTTCATGAACCAGTAGTGGATTTTGGAAGTCAGCTGAAACTGAGCGGAACCTGAACTCAATGCGAATATCGGGGCAGTACCGGCCAGCTGAGACCGGAACAATTTACTATTGAAGCTATCAAGCCGCTCAGCATTGATACCTCCTTGAGATGAAAAGATTCCTGGAATCATCTATTTACTCCTTTGTTAAATTTACTTACTAATCAACAAGTTACCGAAGAGGCCGTCAAGGTCTTTACGATGCTTGTCAGCCGCTTTTTCATCGGCACTCTTACTTGAGAGCTTATTGCTAAAGTCCTGCAAAAATGTCTTAGTTGCTTCAGTTGCCTCGTCAAGCGACTTACCCTGCTGCAAAAACCCTTTCATTACCTGGGTAATAATTGGGGCGGCACTTGGGTCTTTCATCAATGGAATCTCCCGAGTGGCCTTGTCTAATTGACTCCTACTTGAAACGGCCGCCTGAATCTTGTTGCTAACATTGCTGTCGTAAGCATTAAGGCGGTTTTCAATAGCTTTGTCAATTACACTGGTTGCATCATACAAGGCTTTGCCGTAAGCGCGCTGTGCAACAGAGTTAATGAAGTTTCCCAACTTACTTGGGTCTTGCATCAGCTCGGCGGCATCGTATTCAATGCCGTCAAGGAAGTTCTGCTTCGCTACATACTGCTTGAATACATCACTCGAGTTCGCTTGCTGGCCTTGCTGGGCACTCTGTGCACCTTGTGCACTCTGCTGTGCCGCTTGCTGACTTGCTTGAGTCGGCGGCACCTGCTTGAACGGATTAAGTTCTTCCGGCGCTTCGGGTTGACTTGACGTAAAGACTTGCTTGAGTCTGGCCAAAAACCCGGCATCATCGTTTACTTGTTCGTTTTCAGTTTCCATTTATTTTACTCCTTTATTCTAAATGTTTTGACTGTTTTGGTCAACAGGTATTTCCTGCTGCTGTTGCTGTTGTGCCATAGCCTGCTGAAGTAACTGGTAAGCTAAGTTCCTCTGCTGTATTGGCAATGAGTCAATCGGCGACTCTTTCTTGAACATACTGAAGTCAATTTGGTGCCCCGTCAAGCTGCTCTGGTAATCGAACAACTTAGTTAAGTCATATTCCTGGGCAACTTGCGGCAACTGGATTAACTTGTTGATAAAGGTATCCATCTGCTGAGCTTTTATATCTCTATCGACTCCGGTCATTGCGGTGGTAATTGAGTACATAACGCCACGGCCGCTGAACTCGCCTACGGCGGTTGGAACATCATTGCCTTGAGCGTCTTTGACCATCAGGGTAGCTTCGTGGTCGAAAATCGTCTGGATGTGAATTGACTTCAAGGGCGTAATTAACATCGCCTGAATTTGGCGCGCCATTAACTTCGTAGCCTTGCCCGACGTCTCAAGTGCCTTTTTGGCCTGCCACTCAGTTGCTCTGTCGAGGCTGCTCATTAAGCTAGCTTGGTCAGTCGGCATAATAATCTGCATTATGTTCTTCATCTGGTTGATGTCACTTAAAATGTGCTGCGTATCCGGCGCATCATTGAAGTGCATTATGGCAGACCCAAGCGACTCATTGGGCTCGGACGACACCGGAATCCACGGGCACTCGTCATCAATTTCCTTAGCTTTGGTGATTTCATTGAGCGATATGCGATTGCGGTCGTAGAAATTAAGGCCGTAAACTTTCTTCCGGTCGCCTTTTTGCTTCGTGTTAATTAAGAAGTTTATGAAGCATTGAACCGGAGTAAGATTTTCGGCCGGAGCAACTCCAGGGAATATCGGGGCCACAACTACGGGAATGACTCCATTGGAACTGACTTCTGCATTAACCAGCGTCTGTCCGATGTAAGTCAATTTAAGCAGCGTCTTAGTAAGCGGCTCGAGCCCGGGGAGTTCAAAGCCAAGTAACTCAGGACAGACTCGTACATAGACAGTTGTCTTGTTAATAAAGTTCTCTCTTGTAATTTCGCTGTCGCGTTCAGTGTCGTGCGGCAAGGGGTTGAAGTCAAGTATGTATTTGAAGTCCCTTGGGTTGTTCATCGAAAAAACGGCGCGGTAGCCGGCTGTCCTACTGCACTCAAGTAACTCAGAAAGTTCCTTGTCGCCAACTTCGGGGTGCAGCGCTTGATTGAGTATGTCTGTTTTGGCGATGCTTTCGACGTAGGCGCAAAAGTCGCCACATTCACTGAAAGAGCGCATATCAGTTAATTTACTGAAGTACAGGCAGCCAGGGTTAATTAACTTCAGATTCACGCCGAACGCCGGATTCTCCGTGACGCCCTCGACGTTGAACTGGTTAATTGAGTCTTTATCCCAACGAGCTTCCACTGCGGCAATGCCATAATGAAGTATGCACTTGAACGCCTGAAGTAACACGTTGAAATGGTCGAACCTCGTGAAGTCCTGACTCATACGCTCCGCCACCGCTGCTACGTATTTCTGGTTGTTCGGGTTGCCAAAAGCTGTGTAGCTGTCATTGGAACTTATAAGTAAATTGACGAGGTCAGAAGCGGCCTCATTAAGTTGGGTTGCAGCAAGCGGCAGCTTAATATCATTGCGATTTTTCATCTTGCTTAACGCATATCGAGTAATCCGGCTTACGAGCTCTTGTATGTTGCCGAGGCCCAAAGAGCCGCTCCGAGTTACTCCGTCATAGCGGTCAATTACCCCGCTTCGGCCATACAAGTCAATTAACACTCTGTCGCAAAGGTGCACTAGGTCATTGGTCGAGTCGCTGCACATACCTACGAAGTGGCTACAGTAACTTCGCAACTCCCTTGACTCGCTATAAGCCTTAAAGTTTTCTACTGGTGTAAACATATTAGGTACCTTTCTGTTTATAAACTACTTGCTGCCGCGATTCGCTGTAACAACTCACTTGAGTATCCGGACTTACTTAACTTCCGATTTTTGGCCTGTTTGATTTTCTCAAGGTGCATCTCAAGCATCTGGCAGCCATAGGCCTCTACGTCAATTAAGTCATCTGAATTGTCTTTGCGCGTCGGGTCGAAGGCAAGTAACTGAGTAATGGTTAAATTATCATTATCACTTAAATGATATACGCCTTGGTAAAGTAAGTCAACAAAAGATTTTATCCTAGAGGCTTTACTCTTCTTGAGCGTTTTTAGTGGCACATAGTCAATTAAACCGCTACTATCATTCACTGAGTCCATGTACTCGAACATCGATTTCAAAGATGCTTGGTACGCTTCGGCCTCGAAGCCCACAATTGAGACATTCCACTTACTGCACATATCCTGCATTGCGGCGTACAAAGCAACTGGCGATTCTCCATAGGCCACCCTTGAGTCGACTATCTGCCAATGGGGAGCTGGAGTTTCGTAGTAGCAATGAACTGCCATTGTCTGAGCGTGGCCCCAGGCCGCTTGGCTGATTGCAGGGTCAATTGTGATGAATCCATATTCGTGCTCACTTGACTCTGGGTCAACTTTGGGGCTCCTGGTGATTCGTTGCAAGTCAATTGACAGCGTATTTGCAGCCACGGGGTCATTGAGCATTTCGGCGCACCACTGCCCAGCTAAGCCCTTACTAGCATACTCGTTGTATTCAGCTATGAGGTCAGCGAAGCTGTTAAGCTCTGGCCACAATGGGGTTCCGTCTTGCTTGAGAGCACTCAACTTAATTGACGCCCATTTTGGGCTCGCACAATTCTCGTTGACGATGCTGTTCCTGTTGACGATGTTGCCCAACATAATTAACCGCCCCTGAGGGCTCAGCGCCTTGATGCAATCAGAGAAGAACCAGCGCTTGAGCTTGTCAAAGAGGACTTCGGATTCATTCTCTTGGCGGTCTTCGAGGTCGTCAACTAACAGCACGTCAATTCGGCGGTTATTAACATTGTAGCCTCGAATCTGGCTGTTTGCACCAAAGCTGCTCATATTAAATGTGTGTCCATTAAGTTCAAAGCTGTATTCGCCTCGGTCAAGCTGCTCCTTAATGAACTTGGGTACTCCAAAAGCCGCCATCATAGATTCAGAGCAAATTAAGTTCCGAATGTCCATTAACGCCTTTGTGGCAAGCGGGCTACTGTGGCTCAGATACCCAATGTTCATATCTGAAGTGGCACCGTGAATTAACCGGCTAACAGCTATCTTGGCAATTGTCGTCTTGGCGTGCGACCGTGGGCAAGCAACACAGACCCTTTTAATTGACTCATCAATAAAAAGCCGGAACATTTGCAAATGGAACTCCGGCGTGGGCAAGAGATCATCACCTGCTTGAGCTCCTAAAGCAAATTGAATGTAGGCGGCTTCGCTGCCAAGCAGCGTCTGCCGCAATTCTTGTGCATTAACTTCGTATAACATATTCGCTCCCTTTGCTCACTGCGTTCGCATATCTTGTTCATTTAATGTTCCGGCTATTCCGCCAGCTACTTCACTAGCTTCTCTGACTTCTCTGGATTCTCCGGCTGTTCCAGCTGTTTCGGTGGCGCTTGATGGCAAGTCAATTAAGTCGTCAACTTGCTTGAGCATCTCAATGCCGGCCGGGCTCGTTGCCTCGGCCTGCTGCACGGGTTCAAAGAAAGCTTCTATCTCAGAGCCGCCTCGAGCAAGTCGCTCCATGTCCTTAGCGGTGAATACATCGAGGACTTTGCTGGAGGTGCCTGAAGTGCTTGGGGCGCTTATATTGTTTTGTACAGGTGCGGCTAATGAAGTTACCGGCCCCGCCACTGGCCCCGCATTTACCAGTGCATTGACGACCTGCTGATTAAGCTGCAACGTGATAGTCTTAGCTCCCTCGACCAGCTGCTGCATAGCCTGTTGCTTGCCTTTATGCGACCTAATTGCCTTATTTGCAACCGCCGCAGCCTTGAGGGCGAAAACCGGGTCTGGCCGTGAATTAAGTTCCCCGAGGACATTCTTCAAAGCTAGCACTTCTACTTCGTCCCACTTACTTGAGGCGTCTGCCGAGTTCAGGCGCTCAGCCGCTTCCTGCTGGGCAATTAACTGTTTAAGCTCAGGAACTTCTAGGAGTTCGGCTAGTTGATTAGGTTCAAGGTTCAAGAAGTCAGCCATCATTGCTGTGGGCATTCCAGAGTTAATTAACTGCACCAACTTGCTTCGCGCCCCTGAGTTAAGTGATTGCCAAATGCTTCCGCCGGTGTTCACTTCGTTCACATTAGCATTTTCAACATTACTGTTTTCATTACTTCCCATCTTTCTTGCCCTTTCTACTATTGGCCTTGTTGCTTATGTTACTTAAGGTGAATTTTGTGGCCTTGTAATTAACATCTTGAAGCAGCGCCCAGCCCCGAGGCGTCCTGTAATAAGGTTCCTTAATTAACTTCTCAAGTTGATGGAGCTTCTGCCAAATTTCTGGCCACTCTTGTTTAATCAACTTAAGCTCCTTGATGTTCCTACTGCGGCAGCACCAACACCCAGGCTTAATTAGGCCCGCCGTATAAAGCCGCCCTATTGCCCAGCCGCGCCTGCTTAACCACTCGACGCAATACGCCTTGCTGCGGCCCTCGGCGATGTTGGGGTTAATTAACTTGAAGTTCCTGAGCACCGGCACTGAAAGGCGGCTTCGAGTCAGCTCAGCAGAGCGCTCTGTGGTGCAACCGAAAATTAAGTGCAGTTCTAGCTGCTCTTGAGTAACTTTCTTCAAGTACTGCTCTTTAAGGTACCGGTTTATGAGGAGCCACTTAATTGACTCGCCCCATCTCAATTTACCTCCACACCAGCCACGGCCCCGCTGCAACCGCTGCACGAAGCCCTGCCACTGGAGATTCCGTGAAGCATCTCTGGGTCTGTAGAGTTTCTCTATGGACTTGTGTAGCATCTCATACTCAAGGTGGCCTTGCAGCTCGGTGAACTTAATTAACTTCTCCTTACAAATTGCTTTTAGCGCTTCAGCGGCCTGCTCCTGTTCTGGCCATTCGAAGCCCAAATTGACATAGACAAGTTCATCGCCCTGCCCCAGGTCGCCCCGCTCAAGTAACTCACAAAAGGACATTAGCGCCCCAGCGCTCATTTTGGCCAGTAACACCCTAGTGGTTTTGCGGCCCTCGGGTTCTTCATTGATTAAAGTCATTGCTTGATTCCTCCTATTTTAGTTAGCTTACCAAATAATCCGGCAGATGTCAACATAGTAGCTGTGGCAATGACTGGTGTTGATGAAGTTGCCAAGCAATTAGCTACTAAACAATTAACTGCTCTGGCTTCTCTGGCAGCTTCTGGTTATTCGAGGTCGCTGCTTGGCAGCGACTGACCAGCCGAAGTCAATTAGCTTCCCAGCCAGAAAGCGGCCTCAAAGCATCTATGCTGCTTATGAGATAAAGACACTTAAATGTTAATGATGCACCAACACAATTAACTACCAAGATTAGCCGAAGGCCCAGATTAGCCGGTTACTCGAGTTTCGCGGCAAGCCGCTCTGGCTGCTTCGGAGTTAATTGATTCATAAGCCAATTAGCACCTAGACGGGAAAACCGGCCTCGAACTTGCGTCAGCTGTTAATTAGATTGTATCCGGTAAATTCAGATTCACGTGTCAATTAGGTTTCAGCTGCTGGAGATTCCAATTTTCTTGCGAATTTGTAGAGGGTACATTTATATACGCCAGAGCTCTTCACTTGTCTTTGGGGGTACAATAGCCCCTTTTGCCAAGGCAAAAAAAATTTTGGTATTTTGCTTAAGTTTTCATTTGACAATAAAAGTGAATTCTGGTAGAATACCTTTATGTTAAACAGATAAGAAAGGAGAAGAAGATGATTAAGAGTACTAGTGATGTTAGAGAAATTATTATCAGACTACTACAATTGAGTGACCAGGAACTAAACGATATTCCAGCATACCTAAGGAAAAATCTATTAAAATACTTACGAGCAAATTGCGCCGATTAGGCGCGCCTCTAAATTAAACCGGCGGCAAAAGCCGCTTAACGTAAACTAACTTTTAATTAAAAGGATTTAAGAAAATGGAAAAAGAAGAAATTTTGACCGAATTGAACAGAATTAGTGCTGGTGATGCTGTGCAAATTACCGCTGATGATAACGGCAATTTGACTGCTACTGTAGCAGGTGAAAAAGCGAAGAGCGCGTCGGTCCGGATAATTGACGGCTTCTCAAATCGTAACTTATCTTGCCGTCTGATTAAAGACAAGCAAGGCAAATACGACGTCTTATACACTAACATACCTGACGTTATGGAAGTCGCTGGACTTAATGACATTTGCCGGGAGTTTGTGGAGAAGTACTTTTTAAGTAACTACATTCGCAAGCTTTTGACTTTACCTAACTTATCAAACATAACGGATATACTCACGCCTCAAAACGGCGGCAACGCTCAAGCGAACCCCTTGTCCCGGCCGTTCAATGCTTTGGTTAAAGCGCTGGTTGTTAGTCTTAAAGCTAACATGCCGGCGAAAGCTTCGCTTATCAATGAAAAGACAATTAAAACGTTTTTAGCTGATTTGCAAACAGCTAACCTAATCCTCGGACAAACTCAAGTGAAGGGCAAAAGTGTTGCCGTATCGGATTATATCCGAGCTTTGATTAAATGGCACTGCGAAAAGCAGTCACCTAATGCGGTTAATTTTGCGCACGGTGTTACCTTTACGCCTAATGACTACATTGGATATGCCGTTGCTTTGGCGGCAAAAGCGGTTGATCGTAAAGTAGAAACAAGTATTGATGAAGATGACCTCGACATATAACTACTTGCCAATAAATTGAGGGGCTTTATTTAGCCCCTCTTTTCTTGTTCTAAGCTACAACCTTTAATAGTAACAGTTAATTAAATACTACCACTTAATTAAGAAGCAAACGCAAGCAAACAACCACACTACAATCACACACAATCACAACTAACAACCACATTAAGGATTCACTAAAATGACAAACTTAAATACTTTTAACCAGAATGTCACAATTTACTACAATCTTAACGCTTTTGAAAAGCCCCGGATTAAAACATTATCTCAATTTACAATCACCGATTTTTCCGCCCTCGTGGAATACGTTGTTACCGATTGTCATACTGTTGCACTAGCTGATTTACCGCCCGAAAAATCCGCCTTGCTTAACTTACTTAATTCAATCGATTCAACGCAAGCAGACAAGGCAATCGACGCCGCCGACAAAATCCGCTCTGGCTTTACCACCGTTTTGCAACACTTGCCCCGCTTAACTATCATCGACTACATTAAATTGCTTGCAGATTCTGCCGCTGCTGGCGCAATCAATACTCAATTAAGCGAAAACTGGCAAGCTGCCCCGGATATTCTATCGAACTTAATTGACAAGCTGACCACCGAAACGGCTAGCAAAAGCTTACGAATCAAGCAGTTTGAAGCGGAACGCCGCAAGCAACAGCGGGCGCGCGCCGAGCGTCGAGCCAGCTTAGCAGAAAGAGAGTTAATCGAGCGGCGCAAACAGCGAGTCAAGCAAGTGCAAGCACAAAAAACTAACTTGAAGATGTTCATTAAAGCGCTTTCTGTTGAAGCTGATGAAGCTAGTTTTTCCCAGAAGGTGCTTAAGATGGCAGACTTAATTGACAACGACCTTGACCTATGATTCACTTGCTTCGCTTCAGCCTAGCGGCCTCAAGGAACTTACTTAACATCATAAATAAGCACCTACTTAACTTAGCCGAAGGCAATTAACTCCCAAATTTGCACTCAATTTAGACGGAAAATTTTTGTCTAGAATGGGTGCAAATTTTTGTCTAACTTTGAAGTTAATAGGGGCTGTTCAGTCGGTAATTAAGTTATTTTTTGCTCAAGGTATTCAAAATCCGAGTACATTGACCAACTTTTAACTTAATTACCGACTGGACGCGCGTTACGATTTTTCCTACGAAGTGGTTTTTTGAGCTCAATTAACACTTTTTTCTTGACAGCCTGCGGCGAGCAACTCGCCTTCGGCATAGTGGCTTAATTAACATCGGCTTCAACGTAGCTTCAACGTAGCTTCAACGTAGCTTAACGACTTAATTAACATCGGCCGCAAGGCCGCTTAAACAAAGAGGATAATCAAATGCCCATTTCACTAACTGACTTAATGGCTCTGGCGCAAGCGCCTTCACCGGCAACTTCACCGGCAACTAACTTATCAGAATTTAATTGTCTTAACAATGCTCTCGATGCAAGCCAGCAATCAGCGGTGCGCAACATCTGTTCGAGTCAATTAAGTGTCCTAACCGGAGCCGCCGGCACTGGGAAGACATTTACATTGAAGGCTGTTTTGCAAGAGCTTCTCACTAACTTTGATGCCTCAAGCATCTTCCTCTGTGCGTTTACGGGCAAGGCGGTGCTTAACATCATCAAGTCAATTAAGTCAGACTCGGCCCTAGCGCCCTTCATTCCTCAGTGCCTGACCTTACATAAGTGGCTTCAATTTGTGCCTGAGTTAATGGAGATACCAGACCCAAGTAAGCCCTGCGGATACCGCCTAGGCCGCCGATTCGTTCCGACCTTTAATGCAGCAAACAAGCGAATTGACACCAAAGTGTTAATCATCGACGAAGTTTCAATGGTATCTAACGAACTTATGCTTCAAACCCTCGCAGCCCTCGACCTGCACAGCTTGCATAAGTTAATTCTCGTTGGTGACATCAACCAGCTTCAGCCAGTCATCGGCAAGACAAGCCTAGCTTACTTCGGGGCGCACTCCGGCTGCTCACTCAATTATCTTACCACTGTGCACCGGCAAGCTGATGGGAATGACATCGTCCAAGCAGCTCACCTCTTCAAGTCAGCCAATCTACTTGCCCTGCAACAGGCCATCAAAGCTAAGGAGTTCAAGAACGTTAAGTTCATCAAAGCCGAAAACTACCTTGACCTCTATCGGATTATTGAGTTAATTAACGAGAAATACCACCTGCGCTTCAATGAACAAGAGGACTGCATTATCACCCCGACCAACGTCGGAGCTACTGGACAAGAGGTTCTCAATCAGCGGCTCAACAAGTATCTCGGCGTAACTAAGCAAGCAGTGCTTTGCGGCGTGGCAATTAAGTTACTCGGCGTCGGCGACAACGTGATGTTCACGAAGAATAATTACGAAGACGGCTACATTAACGGAACAACGGGCCGCATAATTGAGATGCAACTTAATGAAGACGTGGTGCCTGGTGGCACCAAAAATGCAGCCCAGCAAAGTGCTCCACAGAGCACAAATGAATTAAGTCCTGATGAACTCGACAACTTAATTGAGCAGTCAGCTCAACAGAGCGCCTCGTCAGGGGATTCACAAAACAGCGCCGATGAAGAGGGCTTCTTCTCAAAGAAAGCTAGTCATACTTTAACTATAGAGTTCATTGACATCTATGGCACTTTACGGCAGATTAACTTGAGCACCATAGGTGAGATAAGTAACTTGCTCCTCGCCAACGCCATCACCTGCTACAAAGCACAGGGCTCAACGTACAAGCGGTGCATCATCAATTTACTTGACTGGAAAAACGGCAACTCAATTAACAACGAATACGCCTACACCGCCTTGACTCGGGCTTCTGACTTTGCTTGGGTAATTTACAACAAGAGTGGCTTAGCCAAGCTCAAGAATCGCCAGCTGCCCGGCTCTTCGGATAAGGAGAAAATTGAGAATCTTATCTCAAATAACTCAGACAGCGAAACTGCCGCTTACATTGAAGACTTCCTTAACAAGTGGCTAGCGCCAGCTTGCCAGCTTTACTCCAATGTAACAGCAAACAACATAGGTAACACAACAACATAAATGCCGTCAAGCACCTAAGAGAAAGGACATTGAAATGAACAACACAATTAGCACCCCGTGCACAACGCACACTCAGAAAGTACTCCACGTTGAAAGCGGGGCCGAACTTTTGAAGTTAATTAAGTCGGACTCTCAATTAGCACAGGCAGATGTAATCCGGCTAGTGGAGAAAGCCAACGGCTTCTACGCCGCGATTCCACTAGCTGACTTACTTGACGCATCCACTTCAATTAAGTTGCAGCAAAGCCCCAAGAAGCTCTGTTTCGCTGGCCGCGCCAAGTTAAGCTACATCTTCGAAGCCGCCCAGCTGAAGAACCTCAATCAGGTTCTAGAGTTCCTTAGCTACTCCTTACAGGACATCACAATTAAAGCGATGAACACAAACAGCTACGAAGGTATAATTGTCTTGGGTGAACTCACCGTGGCCGGTGAACATCAGAACTTTCCATTAACTTCCAGTGCCCTGCGCCGCAAAGTCATAACAGAGCAGCTTGACTTCCTACCTTTCGCTATGTTCAATGCAGCACAGCGCAACCCACTGGACGGTTCTTACCAGAACTTAATTAAGTGGAATTCGGGAATGAGCTTCGAGCAGCAGGCAGCGAGCCCGCTTGGGACTTTGGACTTAATTATGTTGGAATACAGCGAAACCACCCTACGAACTGTCTTGCGCCAGCGCCATTGGGAGGGCTTTGTCTTCTATGACTCAAGTAGCTCTTTTATCCCAAGCAAGCGCACAAGTCGAGTCGTCGCCCTGAAGTTCCCTGTGTTCATTCCGGCTCAAGTAACTTCATTCGCCTACAACTACACAACGAGGGGCCGAATCATAACTCAAGTAACTTGTTGCACTGCCGAAACCGTGCTGCCAGATGGGACTACATTGCCTTCGAAGCGTGTAATCCTCGGCTCTGGAATCGACGACTTAATGCGCAGTAAGCTCGAGGCCGGTTTTCGAGTTGAACTCTTAATTAAGTGCGAACAAGTTAATCGAGATGGCAACTTAATTAAACCGGTAATCGCCAGCAAGACTTACTTAGCTGAAGCTAAGGCAAGTGGTTACGAATAACGAATCCAGACCTGCTACAAAGTAACTCCTACAATGCAACTCAATTAATAGCAAACGTGGCTAAAACCACCATCACTGAAAGGACAATTAAGATGACAACAATAACTAGATATTCCAAGCCTGCTTCCAGAAGAAGCCGTCAAGCAACTTCCAAGTCAAGCAAGTTCACCCAGCGGAAAGCCGCCCCAAATTCCGTCAGACTAGCCAAAGAAGTTAAAGCATACAGGAAAGCTAAGCTGGCCTTTCGCGTCTATGCTTCAATGGGCGATTTTGCCAAGGCACTCAAGGAACTTATGAAACTCAATGAAATCACTCGCTTCTCCGTGTACCCAGCTATCACAGGCAGCAGCCCAGAGGGTGCTTGCTTCAGTAAGTATCCAGCTAGATGGACTCAAGCAATGCTCAAGCTGATTCCGGCGAAAGAGTTAATTAACTTTCGGCTCGAGCACGGCTCTAAAATCTGTTTTGGGAATCTCAAGATAATTGACACCCACCTGAAACAGCGGCGCCACAAAGTTGTCTACAACTTAATTGCCTCGGAGAAACTCAAGTTAACTCGAAGGGGGCTTAGCAGCTACATTCACGAGTGCCTTGCACAGCAACCCTATAGCTACCACCTTTGCTTCTTCGATGATTGGGGTATACAAGTTAATTGGGTTGAACAAAAGTTAGCCAGATATGGCGAAGCCAATGGCAAAGCCGAAGCCGCAGGCGAGGCCGCCGATGCCAATTAAGTTGAAAGAAGTTAAGCGACATATCAAGTTAATTGAGCGTCGCCAAGAACAACCCTTTAAGATAGTTGTAACATTCAGTCGCAATGGACTTATAACGCGGCAGGAAGTTCATTCAGTCAAAGATTTTGTTTACTTATACTTTGACTTGATGTATAATAACAACGGAATAATAAACCTTTACATAGAGGAAACAGACAAAGATGATTAGCTTAAACGAATTACTTAACACACTGCCAGCTGGTGGCCCGGCTGCACAAGTGCCTAACACATCATTAAATACTGTAGTTAAGCAAGATGAGCCTGTGGCTCCGGCCGCAAAACAGGAAGTCAATTTACTAAGTGCACCACTAAGTGCCGTCCAAGCAGCTCAGGTGTGGTCAACCGACCTCACGGCGCTGGCCAACTTCGAGGACTCGATTGACTATATGAACCGCATTGAAGCGATGCCGCCATTGGCTGACTTAATTGACCTATACTCCAAGGAAGCGGCCGACGCAGCCCTGCAGCTTAACAGTGAGCAAAGCGAACTGTTATCCTTGGTTCACAATGAACTTGGCAAGATAGAAGAGTCCATTGACTTGAAGCAAATCGACACCACAGTAAGTGCCATAATGGAGCGGCTTCAGGAGAATCCCGAGGTTCTGAACTGCGTTCAACCTAAGGATATGCGCATCTTAATTAACTCATTCGACCGCCTGTACGCCACGAAGTCGGCAGTTAGTTCAGCACGTAAAGAAAAAGCGGCCGAAAAACGGAGCAACAAAGCTAAGCAACTTGCATTTTTGGAGGACCTAGACAATGAACTCGACATCTAATCAGACACTCAAGCTAAGCGCAGTAGGAGAAAACAACTTAATGGACTATTGTGGCGCTACGCTGATTCCGGTAATTGAGCACCACATAGCAAGCAACCCCGGTGCCCAGCGCCTTTACGTCGAAGTTGCTTTAAGCCACTATTATGCACTAAGCACGATTGACGCGATAAAGCAATATATCAACAAACACCTAAGCCACTCCGTCGATTGGCGCATCAAAGCCATTGACTACCGCGAGGCCGCTTTCCTGCTCTCACTGTTAATTATGCCGGTTGAAGTCAAGCAAGCTTCAAAGGGAGAAACAAAGTTAATTAAGGAAAAGAGCCAGCTAGCAGAATACAAGAAAGCAACAGCAGTTGGCTCACATAGTAGCCACAAGGCTACCTGTTGGAGATGGTGCAACAAGGTAATTAACATCAATGGCTCCTTTGCCACCTTGGAACACAAGCTTCTTACAGCAGTCAACGAGGCCGATGCCGATGGCTTTGTGGCAATTAACTGCACCTGCTTAATTGACCCCGCAATTTGGCCCTCGGCTCCGGAGGCCCAGCCCAAGCTCGAGCGTCAATTTAGAATTGAACTTAATCGAGCGGTCAGAAAAACGCCCCTGAAGTATGCTCACTTGCAGCTCATCAAGGAGAATCACGTAATCAAGTTCTCATTAACTCCAAGAGTTCGTTGGGTCAAGTGCTTGGTTTGTGGCGAATTGAAACCTCAGGAAGAATTCGGGCCGGCTAAGACCATATGTCTTAATTGCCTTGAAATAATGGAGGCTTCTGAATGAGCGACGCAAATGAAAGCAAAGCAAGCGAAAGCAAAGCGAGCGAAGCGAGCAGAAATACCATCTCAATTAGCTACTCTTCCTTAGGTAGCTTCGGAAGCTGCCCGATGCGCTTTGTCCTGACCAAGTGTAGTAACTTCGAAGTGCCACGCCACAGCTCAGCCGCCTCGCTAATTGGCACCGCTGTCCACGAAGCATTCCAGTTCTACCTCATCACAAGGAACTTGGATGGAGCAGTCAAGGTGCTTATGTTGAAGTACCCAATTAAGTTGAAGAAAGCGATGCAGGGCAATTACCACTTCTTAACAGCCTACCGCATTTTGAGGGAGCTTGTTAATTGGTTCGAGAACAGCAACTACGACTTACTTTACATCAATGAGAAACCGGCCATTGAGTTCAAGGTTGACACCACATACTTAATTGCGCACACCAAAGCCCCTAGAAAGGTTACCATCGACAAAGTCAACTACATTGGGTTCATTGATGCCATCTTCATTGACCGCTCAACTGGCGAAATCATAGTATGCGACATTAAGACTTCGTCAACTACCAGCTCTGAGGAGGAAGAGTTAAGTAAGTATGCCCTGAGCCCGCAAACTGTTGAATACGTAACTAACATATTGAACTTACTTGGGTTCGACCAGCAGGAATCGACCTCGCTTATCTCAAGCATTAAGGTCCTCTACTTAATCTGCCGGTTCAAAGGAACCGAATGCGCAATTAATCCTTTGTTCCTAAGTAAGACTCCAGAGTGCGTTGACAACCTGATGAACGGGCTGCGGCAGGTCGTAAGGTTAATTGAGTCGAATGGCCTAAGCACGGCGGCCTATTACAAAAGCGGTAATTGTGTTTCCTACGGAAACCGGTGCCCGTTTTTCGAGTGGTGTCAATCAGGTGCGGAATGTCAATTAACTCTTCAACAAGCCGAGGACCCGAGGAAAGCCTACAGCACCAAGAAGATATATAAGGTACTTGGAGTATAACAGGGCTAAAGTATATTGGATTAATTTAACGAACAAAGTGAGTTAAAATGAAATTGAGTGAATATCTTAATAAGAAACCAGTCATAAAAGTCCTTTGCTTTGGCGAGGGCAAGACCGGTAAGACAACATTTGTTACTGATGTCTTCAACCTAATTGACAAAGGTTACCACATCATCTACATTGACTGTGACAAGTCAATGAACATCATCTTCAACCAAGCGGCCAAGTTCAAGCATCTTGATAAAGTCGACTACTTTCAGCTTAGGGACGAGCAGCACATCACAATCCTACCATTCGTCAATGCACTGATAAGCAAGTGCGATTTTTACTACAACCAAGATACTGGAGAGGTGGTCAGCGATGCGCGGTTGCTCAAGAACCGGAGTCAATTTACCTGCATTCACGCAAGCCGCATTGATGAACACACGATAATAATCCTCGACTCTCTTACCAGCTTTGCAGAAAGTATGTTCAACAAGTTAAGGGAGAAGCAGCTGTATGTAATGGGTAGCTTTGACAAGGACAAGCTCTACAACGGTCAAGTACAGCAGTACTATGGAGTGCTCTCAACGGAGTTCTTTGAGTTCCTTGACAGGCTCAGCAACTTGGCGGCCTCGGTCTTCGTGATTTCACACACTAAGACAGTTGAAAGGAAGAATAAAGCAGGCGAGGTAATTGAGCGGAAAATCTACCCGCTGTCAACTACCATCAATGCCTCGGAAGCTCTAAGCAAGTACTTCGATGAATGCCTGTACTTCTACTCAAGAGCCGGCAAGTATTATGTTTCAGCTCAAGCAACTTCAGAAGTTTGCGGCATTGGAGGGCGGCAGCTCGAGCCCAAAATTTACCAGTCGAGTGAATTAACTCCGAGCATAATCCTCCAGAAGTACAACCACCAACTCGATGAAGCGCCGATTCACGACATCAAGTTAATTGAGTCAGAAACCAGCCCAGAAGCTTCCGGCCCAGCGATTGCACTAACTTCAAACAAGCTAACCTTGTAAATTAAGGGGCTCCTGTGAGCCCCGCAATTATGCACTCAATTAAGTGCACCTCAAATAACATTAATATTAACATTAACCTATAAGTAAAGAAAGGAATTTACTATGAGCAATGAAATCAATTTCTTGGACGTCAACTCTAATGAAGTTAAGGAAGTATCCACTAACTTTGTGTGGCCGAAAGGCACCTATGCACTTAAGTTGGAAGAAGTTAAGCAGGTTGACAATGAAACCAACAGCCGAATTGTCTTTCACTTCGTAATTGAAGACGCCGCCGATGTTAGCAGCTCAATGGACATCTCCAAGATAATTGGCAAGAAAATGATTTACAGCCTGCCTATCTTCAACCAGACTCCTGAAGACATCGCCGAAAGTTTGGGCAAAGTAAAATATGCTATCCTGAACTCTGGGGCCAACAAAGAGACTCAAGGAACTTTGATGGACTTAATTAACTCGGCAATCGGCCAGGTTACTTGGCACAAGGTTTTCGAGCAGAATGGTAAAGATGGCGTAACCAGAAACCAGATTGACTGGACTGAGTACAAACCGAAAGCTTAACATTTCACAAAACGAATCAGGTGGGTGGGCTTGTCCCACCCACTTAACTCCAACCGCATAATCAGGTAATGCAAGATGATTATCTTAAATATCAGCTCACACGATTCAGCTAACCGGATGCTGGGGCAGATGTTAATTAACTCAGCCACAAAATTCGGCCTCCCAAAACCCGCCGTCAAAATCCTAACTGGCACTAATCAGGTTACCAAGTTCATTAACAAAGAAGCACTTTTGGGCCTCAAGGAAACCATTTTCATAACAGATGACATTAAGTATGCGAGCAACCGCAAGAAGCCGCACTTCTGTCAAGGGGAAGTTACTTCACTTGAGGCCGAAAACAGCTTCGTCATTTACTTGAGTTGCAAAGAGATAAGTAGCTTCTTCAACCCAGCTAGCCGCATTCACTATGAGCACATCTGTGAAAAGGCTGTGTTACTTAACTACCACCTCCTCCCGCAGTTCAATTTCATCTACAAGCCAATTTACAGCACGGCCGAATTTCGGGCCTTCGTTGAGTGGCTTACAAATAGTTCAGCAAATTGTAAGTGGCTAATTGGCTGTGACATTGAAACCAGTAACTCACTTATCACCTGTATCTCATACACCCTAATTAACTTGGCAAACCCAAAAGCCCCGCTAAGTTTCTGCGTGGACTTAATTGAGTATGCCTCAGGAAACCGCCTCGGCGAATCCAACATTCAGGTGTACCTTGAGAAGCTTGTCTTACTTAAAATGTTGCACAGCAACACCGCCATTAGGTTCGTTTTCCACAATGGCACCTATGACAACTCGTACCTAATTAAGTATAGCTGCCCAGCTTGGGCCTATAGATGGGACACGCAGTACCTTTTCTACTCAATGCACTCACTGAGCCGCAAAGCTCTATGGCACGTAAGCAGCTCGGTCAACCCAATGTACAAGTATTGGAAAGAGGAGATTCGAGGAGGTGAGGAAGATGACCTTGATGTTAAGGAAAGCGGAATGCCACATACAGTTGATGGATACAAGCGCTACCTACGCTACTGTGCCCTCGATTCATTCCAGACGCTAACTAACTTGTTCTATATGTTGCAGTTAATTAACTTCCACTACAAGTGGGCGCCCCGAAATTACGGCCAGATTCACCGCTTGAACTTAATCTATATGGAAATGCAATTCCACAGTTTCCCTGTTGACCGCGAGCACTTAACCCAGATTATCCAGGGTAAGTCAATTAAGTCTAACAAGGTAAAAGCTCTCTTCGAATATATCTTCGCTGACGCCCTGCCTAACTTCAACATCAACAGCGTGGCAACGAAGCGAAAAATCTTTTACGACTTACTTAAAGCCACACCAGTAGGCGGGGCCCTGAGCACGGACGCTGATACCCTAAGCCAGTTAGCTAAGCAGCACCCATTAATTGAGTGGTTCGCAAACAAGCTCAAGGAATACCAAGAGAACAATAAGTTCGTGAGCGACTTTGGTAAGTTACTTAACACAACAACAATAAGCTGCAAGCTTAACGCCACAGGCACAATTACCTCGAGAGCCAACGCCAAGGCAACGGACTTCAATAAAGGCCGCAACTTACAGAACATCACGGCCGAAATTCGAGAAGCTTTCGTGGCGCCGCAGGGCTACTTAATTGCCGACATCGACTACAGTCAAGCAGATACTTATTTCGTAGCCGCTTCAACGGACGAGAAGATGTTTCAAGTAGTTACTGATGACAGAGATACGCATGCGGTTCACGCAAGTCAGGTATTTGGAATCCCCTACGAAGAGGTGCTGGCGCACAAAGGAGATAAGCACAGTGCTCGAAAACTCGTGAAGCCAATTAGCCACGGCGGCAACTACTTTATGACAGCGAGGACTATGTACGCTAGGCTATTAACTGAAATCGGCACCACGGGACTTCAGCAGATGGCCGAGCGGCTCGGCCTGCCGAAGCCCAAAGTAACAAAGGACTTCATTAAGTTATGTGAAATTGCGCTTCACAGGTACAGGGCGCAATATCCGAAGTTACTTCACTGGCACTACACACTCTACGGTGAGCAGACGGCGAATCAGGGCCTCATCTCAACTGCCTTCGGATTTACCATGTGGTTCCCAATTAAGATGGATAAAGAAAAGGTAGATGGAGTTTTGCGCCAGATAGCTGCTTACAAAGGGCAGGGTGGAACAGCTGGTTTAATGAACCGCTTCTTAGTCAACACTTACTTCGAGGGCCGCTCCCAGGAATTTGACTCAATGGAGTATCCTGAATATGGTAAGTTAATGAAGGAAGCTCTGAAAGCCGGCGACTTCATACCTGTGGTTCAGGTGCACGACTCCATTGTCTTCTTCATTCGCGAAACTCGGCTTCAATTACTAGACATAGTTATGAAGCAGATGATGGCGCCAATTAACTACAATGGCCACCAGTTCCATGTACCCGTTGAATGTGAAGTAGGCCGCTTTTGGTCTAAGCGGTTAATGAGCACATATAAGTTAGGCGACTTCGAAAATTTCGACCTGAGCAAATTACACACTTTAGAAGAAAGGACTTTATAAAATGACGAATATACTGAAAGAAAGATTAGATGATTGCATTAGCACAATACTCAAGTACCCAAATTTATTCGGGGCGGAAATTGACTCATTGAGGTTAATTAGCCAGTATGGCAAAAAGCCGGCCTGGCAAACCAGAGTTATTGATGGTCATATGTTTGAGGTCGTCGAATTAACTTTCGGAATCCCAACCACAGAATATGAAGTCAAACGCATATTCACAGGTGATGAAGTTCCAAACTTAATTGACTTCTACAAACTTCAGCAAGAGTGGACTGAAAAATTCGGCTTGGTCAAGGAAGTTTACCGTTTCGCCAGTGCTGATGATATGCTTAAAATGTGCCAGTACATTAGCCAGCGAGGATTGCGTGGCAGTATAAGCTACTGTACAGGGGAAGATAATCAAACACCAGCAGTCACCTTAATGGACTTCTACGAATTCCCCGAAGAAGTAAAAGCTATTCATAAAACCACTATACTTTGTTACGACTGGATAATGGAGCGCGAATATTTGGACGAGGCAATTAGCGAACTTTTAGAAAAGCGCCCTGACTTGACAAATTAAAGAAAATGAATTATTATGTAATGGTACCACCAAGCCGGTACATTTGTTTTAACTCAATTAACATAAGAAAGGAAATTAAGATGGCAGAAGTAATTAAGACTGCGGCTCCGATGTGGGCAGATGACTATGATAGCCTCGTTGAGTTGCTTGAGTCTATTGGCGACGGCACTTACGATAGCCAGACTATTGCTCCTGAGTTGTGCCAGATTCCGCCGCACGTAGCTAAGCTGCTGGCTGCTGAGCTGGTGGCTCTTAAACCGGTAGCTGCTTAA
>ENA-ORTY01000745-ORTY01000745.1-human-gut-metagenome-genome-assembly--contig:-NODE-745-length-40860-cov-42.171964_pt1 | contig 40860 bp, 31 predicted proteins | sample MGYA00241917_ERZ509198 | MGnify/ENA primary metagenome ERZ509198 (study PRJEB26280, sample SAMEA2338857) | human gut metagenome | biome: human gut; feature: human-associated habitat; material: faeces...
GATTCAGTTACAATCGCACTCGTTAGTGAAAGCACAGCAAATTTCAGAACGTTTTGTAGCATAGACGAGATGCCAAGAAAGCATATCAAAGCAGAATGCAGCAACAAGAACGGTTGGCAATTCGTTACCTCAAAATCGGACAATCCTCCCAATGTCCTTATTATAAAGGGATAAAGATTATATTCCAAAATTACACTAAATAAATGAGAGGGGAGAGAGTTGAGAGTTATGATATGCTTTGTTGTTTGAGTTTTTGCTCGCCATTTATAACTTCTAAGAGTAATCATAACTCTCAACTCTAAATTCTCAATTCTCAACTGAACGAATTGAAAATTAGTTCTACCTTCCCAAATACTTGTCTGCCAAGTATTCGCTCAGCGCATCCTTATACATATCTCCGATTGGCAGATACGTGTCAGTATCCATCACGATGCGGTTCTTAGTCACCTCCTGCACATGATTCATGTTCACGATATACGAGCGATGAATACGCAGGAAGTTGGACGGCAGACGCTCCTCCATGCGTTTCATAGCAAGAAGCATGATGATAGGGCGCGACTGTCCGTCTACATGCACCTTCAGATACTCCGACATGCCCTCGATGTAGCGTATGTCGGCTATCTTTACGCGCACCACCTTATGCTCCGTCTTCAGGAAGATGTTCTCGTCTGTCAGCTCAGGCTCAGGCTCAGCGGTGAGAGGCAGCGGCGCATTGTTGTGCTCATAGCGTTCCTTTACGCGCAGAGCGGCACGACGGAAGTCGTCCAGACTGAACGGTTTGAGCAGATAGTCTACGGCGTCAACCTTGAATCCGTCGATAGCATATTCCGAATAGGCTGTGGTAAAGACCACGAGCGGCGGCGCCACGAGCGAGCGCACGAAGTCCATGCCATTAAGGTCGGGCATGTTGATGTCGATGAAGATGACGTCAACGCGTTCGCTGTTGATGATGTCGCGCGCTTCGAGAGCACTTTGACACTCGCCCACGAGCGTAAGGAACGGAACCTTCGACACGTAGACTGCAAGTTGCTGGAGAGCCAAAGGCTCGTCGTCGATGATAAGAGTCTTTATCATAGTGTAGGATTTTATGAGTTGTGGCTGTTTTTATCTATTCTGGGGCGGTTATTGTATATGTTGGGGCTGTTCTTGATCTTGTTCGTTATCTCTGCTGCGCTTTATGATTTCGATACATCCGCTGTCTCGGCTTCTGCGTCTGGCAGGCGCGTCTGCATCGGTATGTCGAGCTTCACTTCGTACGTCTTTTCGCCGTCGTTGATGTCGAGCGTGTAGTCGTCGTCGTAGAGCAGTTCGAGACGTTGGCGCACGTTCTGCAGACCCATGCCGCCTTTCTCGTTCGTGCGTTGCACCTGCGTGGGTTTGCTATTGCAGCAGCTGAAGAGAAGTCGCTTGTTCTCCACGCGAACCTTGATGTCGATGAACGACTCCTCGCGGTAGCTTATGCCGTGCTTGAACGCGTTCTCCACAAAGATGATCAGCATCAGCGGAGGCAGCTTCAGTTCGGGCAACTGCGGCGGAACATCCACGTTGATGTGCACCTTTCTGGTATATCTAAGGCGCATGAGCTGAACGTAGAGGTTGAGAAACTCCACCTCGCGTGTCAGCGGAATGAGCTTCTTGCTGCCTTCGTACAGAATGTGGCGCATCATCTTCGACAGTTCGACGATGGTAGTCTTAGCACGTTCGGGGTCGATGTCTACGAGAGCATGAATGTTGTTGAGCGTATTCATGAAGAAGTGCGGATTAACCTGATACTTCAGATACTCCATCTGCTGTTCGAGGTTGCGCTGGTCGATAATCTTCTGGCGCTCTCGGTCGCGCTGCGACATGAAGTAGAGCTTCACGCCGAGGTTCATGCCCATAAGCAGCAGTCCGCCGAAGAAAGCCACCAGCTCGCCCGGTCCAAGCATAGGCAGCGGGTCGATTGGCTGATAGTCAAGCGGCTTGCGGCGCATCGGGTTCTGCGGACTGCAGTAGCGTCCGTCGCCAAGCCGCACAGCTGCCACGCGCTCGTAAGCCAGCGAGTCGGCTTTCCACTCCGCCTCCATGCGTGTTTTGTACTGGTCTTTGTGTATCGGTCGGTTGAGGTAGGTGATGAACATGCCCGTCAGCAGTATTAAGAACGACAGACACAAGTATGTACCGGTCTTGCGCTTCCTGAGTAGCAAGGGCAGCAAGAGGAAATTGTGTATGGCGAACATCACGAGCCATGTACTTGTGTACTCCCATGCGTGCAGTATCTCGGTCCACGAGAAGGTGATGCGGGGGTTGCCTGCCATTCGCGTGTAGATGTTTACCACGGGCGAAGCGTAGAGCATAGCCCAGATGGCAGTGTAGATTGTGTGTTCTTTACGAAAATTCATAGGCTTTTGTTTTTATAACTCTCTTTTCTTTATGTCTCCAATTTGGGGTAGTGTGCCTTTAGGGCAGCCACTCTCTGCTGTGTCTTCTCAATGAAGGCGCGGTGTTCTGCCGACTCTGGGTTGAACGGGCGGTGGTTGAGCGCGGCTTTTATGGGCAGCCACTCGCTCATGAACGCCTTGGTCTTAGAGCTGAAGAACGTGTCGGCGAAGCGTTCCCAGATGTAGTCGACAGCCTGCTGCGACGGGTGCAGCATGTCGGGGGCGTAGAAGCGATAGTCGCGAAGCTCGTCGCACACTATCTCGTACGCAGGAAAGTAGACGCAGGCGTCAGTCTGCCGAGCCACTTCGTCTGCCGCCAGCAGCAGCGTAGCTTTCGATACGGCGCTGCCGTGAAAGCCGTACTTGGCGTAGCGTATGGGGCTGACGGTGAGTATGACGCGCACGTCCGGTCGGCGGTTGCGCAGTCGGGCGATGGCTTCTCGGAGATAATCGGCGCACTCGTCTACGCTGAGGCTGCGTTCGGTGAAGAGTCGCTGCGGTCGTTTCTGGCAGTTGTCCACAATCTCGCCCGTCTCGTTGAGTATGTACACGCGGTTGGTGCCGAGCGTGAACACTGCCGTGCGCGCCACCTCAGCAGTCTCGGCTGCGAGGTAGCGCTCTACGGTGTGCAGAATGCTCGCCGGGTTGTACATCACGCCGTACGGATTGACCGTAGCGCGAAACTTGTCGTCGACGAACCTGCTACCGATGTTGTCGGCGAAGCAGGAGCCTACGAAGAGCATGCGCTCGCATGGGTCGATAGCGAACGGCGACTTGTCTATGGTGACTGGCGTGCGAAATTCCATTACAATCTGTCTTTATTCAGTTGAGGATTGAGAGTTGAGAATTGAGAGTTATGATTACTTTGAGAGCTTCAAGAAGGCATAAGCTATAGAACATATCATAACTCTCAACTTTCAACTCTCAACTCTCAACTGAAACTACTCTCAATTCTCAACCTTCAACTCTCAGCTCTCAATTCTCAATTTTCAACTGAGCACCTTTTACTCTTTTTTTCTTTTAACTTCAAACATCACTCCGCCGATGATGGCGAGAGCCAGCAGCAGATAGGCTGCGTAAGCCGCGGTCTCGGTGTTCTTCACCGACGCCGGCTTGAACGTGAGCACCACGTTGTGCTTGCCCGACTTCACGTTGATGGCGCGCAGCACGTAGTTGACGCGACCCACCTCTACGTCCTTGCCGTCGACCGTAGCGGTCCAACCCGGATAGTAAATCTCCGAGAACACGATCACGCCGCCCTTCGGCGACTGCACGGTGTAGCGCAGTTCGTTAGGCTCGTACTTGTCGAGACGCACGAACGCTGTGCCCTCCTGCTTTACGGCGTCGCCCAGCACAGTCTTGAACTTGCTGTCGGCTACAGCCTCGTGATGCAGGTCGAGACGCTTGATGGCGTCGAGCTCCTGGTTGGCGTTGTCGACATACTGGAGGCGGTCGACGAACCACGCGTTGCCGTAAGCGTACGGATTCTGCAGCGGAACGGTCTGTCCGCCCTGCAGCGGCATGATGATATACTTGGTGTTGAGCATATTGAGCACCGGATAAACCGAGTCGCCCGGTACGCTCGTCATATCGCCCTGAGCCTTGGCGATGGCAGACATCGCCTGCTGCATCTCGGGTGCGATGTATTCGTCGATAAGCTCCTGGTAGCGGCGCAGCTTGGCTGCGTGGTAGCCGCCGATAGACTTATGATAGTAAGACGTCTCGTTCTCGTTGAACGTGTTCGACGCGAGGTTCAGCACACGATAGTCGGGCGCTGTGTCCTGCAGAATCTGTCGGTCGGTGGCGGTCTCCTGCTGCGGAGTCTCGCGCACGCTGCGCTCCACGAACATTCCGTCGTTGAGGTAGCGCTTGTTCACCTGCCACATATCCACGAGGCAGAGCGCGAAGAGGAGTGCCACGGCGTACTTCGGCTGCAGTTTCTTCAGCAGAGCGAGCACGAGGACAACTGTTCCGGCGAGTATCACGAAGAACGAACGCCAGCAGTCGGCTGTGAATATAGATATGCGAATCTCGCGCAGATTGCTGATGAGCGGCGTGAGATACTCGCTCGGTATAGAGGCGAGCGCGCGCAGCTCGGCGTTAGACACGAAGTCGGGGAAGAACACCGAAGGCATGATGGCGAACGCCACGCACATGCCCGCCGTGAGCACGAAGCTGAGCGCGAGCCACGAGCGATTCTTCACCTCGCGACACACCAGTCGGTGCGAAGCCGTGCCGACGAGCAGTGGGGTAGTGCCCTTGAGGAAGTTCTCGGTCTCCAACACCTTCTTCAGAGCCAGCATAGCAAGCAGCGGAATAGTGAACTCGGCGATGACAAGTATCGACGCCACCGTGCGGAACTTGGCGTACATCGGCACATAGTCGAGGAAAAGGTCGGTGAACCACATGAAGTTTCTGCCCCACGAGAGCAGCACGGAGAGCACCGTCGCAGCGAGCAGCGCCCACTTCATCGGGCCTTTCACGATGAACAGACCCAGCACGAAGAGCATCATCACGAACGCTCCGACGTACACTGGACCGCTTGTGCCCGGCTGGTCGCCCCAGTACTGACCCATCTGCTGATATATCTGGTAGAACTCGGGGTTGGCTTTCTCCATAGCCTTCTCGTTCTGAGCCAGCGGCACCGAAGCACCGCCCTTGGTGTTAGGCACGAGCAGCGTCCAAGTCTCGTCTACGCCGTAGCTCCACTGCGTGATATAGTCGCGGTCTAAGCCGCTCGAAGTCTGGTTGGCAGAGTTCTTCTTCACCAGCTCGCTCTTGCCGCGCATCGACTCCTGCGTGTACTGCCATGTATGGTAGAGGTTGGAGAGGTTGATCACCACGCCCAGCACCGCCGCCACCGCGCACACCGCCGTAGCCTTGGCGAAACGCGCCATCTGCTTCTGGCGCAGAGCCTCTACGAGATAGGCTATGACCATGAACAGCACGATGAACAGATAGTAGTAAGTCATCTGCACGTGGTTGGCTTGAATCTCGAGCGCCGTGAACAGACCCGTGAGCACGAATCCCCACACATACTTGCCGCGGTATGCGAGCACGATGCCCGCAATCATCGGCGGCAGATAAGCCAGCGCAATCACCTTCCAGATGTGTCCGGCGGCGATGATGATGAAGAAGTAGCTGCTGAAAGCCCATAGCAGGGAGCCGAGCACAGCCAGCTCGCGGCGGAAGTCGAACGCGCGTAGCAGTATGTAGAAGCCCAAGAGATAGGCGAACACGTACCACACGTTCTCGGGCAGCCACAGATGGTAGAACTTGCCCACGCCGTTAAGCACCTCCTGCGAGTCGTACGACGGCGCCATCTGGTACGTAGGCATGCCGCTGAACAAGGCGTTAGTCCAGCGGGTGCGCTCGCCCGTGCGCTGATAATACTCGGTAAGCTCCTCGCCCGCGCCGCGTCCGGCAGACGAGTCGTGACGATAAAGAATGCGCCCCTCGGTGTCTGCCGGGAAGAAGTAGGCAAACGCGATGACCGCAAACAACAACACTACCAGCAATTCTGGTAGAAAGCGTTTCAAAGTCTTCATTGATATTCTTATTTTTTTTGATTATACAATGTAAACGTTCACGTTGCGATATACATTAATATATATACAACTCTGCAAAGTTACAGAAATAATTCAAAATACGCCGTAATCGGAGCCCTTTTTTCTTGCGCTGAGTGCCGTACCGCGTCCGCCGCCCGATCAGATTCCGTCCGCCGCCCAATCGGATTCCGTCCGCCGCCCGATCAGATTCCGTCCGCCGTCCGATCAGATTCCGTCCGCCGTCCGATGAGAATATCTCAAGGAGTATGAACAAAAACGTAGCGGAGGTCTCCGGCCTCCGCAGCACCAAGTCGAACACTAATAGTGTAAAAACTGTCACTAAAACAGCTCGGAGTGTCATTCTGTCAGACACGGCACAGCGCCGTTTGTCAGCAAAAAGCCTGCGCAACCCCATTTGGCACGCCATTTGTATATCAGTAAGCGAAAACATCAACCAATTAAAGTAAAAAATAAAAAAACGAAATATTATGGGAAAGATTATTGGAATCGACTTAGGTACTACAAACTCTTGTGTTGCCGTATTTGAAGGCAACGAACCGGTAGTAATCGCCAACAGCGAAGGCAAGCGCACAACTCCTTCAGTCATTGGCTTCGTAAAGGACGGTGAGCGTAAGGTAGGCGACCCTGCAAAGCGTCAGGCCATCACCAACCCGAAGAACACCGTATATTCAATCAAGCGCTTCATGGGCGAGACCTATGAGCAGTGCGCTAAGGAGGTGACACGCGTACCGTTCACCGTTGTAAACGAAGGCGGCTATCCGCGCGTTGACATCGACGGACGCAAGTACACTCCGCAGGAAATCTCGGCAATGGTGCTTCAGAAGATGAAGAAGACCGCTGAGGACTATCTCGGTCAGGAGGTAACAGACGCCGTAATCACCGTTCCGGCATACTTCTCAGACTCACAGCGTCAGGCAACAAAGGAGGCAGGCCAGATTGCAGGTCTCAACGTTCGCCGTATCGTGAACGAGCCGACAGCAGCCGCACTCGCTTACGGCGTAGACAAGGCCAACAAGGATATGAAGATTGCTGTATTCGACCTCGGTGGCGGTACATTCGATATCTCTATCCTCGAGTTCGGCGGCGGCGTGTTCGAAGTGCTCTCTACAAACGGTGATACACACCTCGGTGGCGACGACTTCGACCAGGTAATCATCGACTGGCTCGTGCAGGGCTTCAAGGCCGACGAAGGCATCGACCTCTCTAAGGACCCGATGGCTATGCAGCGCCTCAAGGAAGCAGCAGAGAAGGCAAAGATAGAGCTCTCAAGCACTACATCTACCGAAATCAACCTGCCGTACATCTCAGCAGAAGGCGGTGTGCCAAAGCACTTGGTTAAGACGCTGACACGCTCACAGTTCGAGCAGCTCGCACACAACCTTATCCAGGCTTGCCTCGTACCTTGCCAGAACGCAATGCGCGACGCAAAGCTCCAGACATCAGACATCGACGAGGTGATCCTCGTAGGCGGTTCAAGCCGTATACCAGCCGTTCAGACACTCGTTAAGAACTACTTCGGCAAGGAGCCTTCAAAGGGCGTTAACCCCGACGAGGTGGTAGCCGTAGGCGCATCTATCCAGGGCGCTATCCTCAACAAGGAGAGCGGCGTAGGCGACATCGTTCTGCTCGACGTTACTCCGCTTACACTCGGTATCGAGACAATGGGCGGCGTGATGACAAAGCTTATTGACGCCAACACCACAATCCCGGCTAAGAAGAGCGAGACATTCTCTACAGCCGTCGACAACCAGACAGCCGTAACCATCCACGTGCTTCAGGGCGAGCGCCCGATGGCTGCACAGAACAAGTCAATCGGTCAGTTCAACCTCGAAGGCATCGCACCGGCACGCCGTGGCGTTCCGCAGATTGAGGTGACATTCGATATCGACGCCAACGGTATCCTCAACGTATCTGCAAAGGACAAGGCAACAGGCAAGGAGCAGGCTATCCGCATCGAGGCTTCTTCAGGTCTGAGCAAGGAGGAAATCGAGCGCATGAAGGCAGAGGCAGAGCAGAACGCTGCTTCTGACAAGGCAGAGCGCGAGAAGATCGACAAGCTCAACCAGGCTGACTCGATGATCTTCACCACCGAGAACTTCCTCAAGGACAACGGCGACAAGATTCCTGCCGACCAGAAGCCGGGCATCGAGCAGGCTCTGCAGCAGCTCAAGGACGCTCACAAGGCTGCCGACGTGGCTGCCATTGACACCGCCATCGCCAACCTCAACAACGTCATGCAGGCAGCTTCTGCACAGATGTACCAGGGTGGCGCACAGCCGGGCGCAGGTGCTCAGGCAGGTGCTCAGCCGGGCGCAGACAACGGCGCAAAGGCTGATGACAACATTCAGGACGCAGACTTTGAGGAGGTGAAGTAAGCTTGACTTTTAAGAACAGACATTCTGAATAAGAATAAATAATAAGGCGTACAACCGAAATCTTATAGAGATCGGTTGTACGCTTTTTTTGTTCACGAATTTATGTATCTTGGTCAGCATTTATGTATCTTGGTCAGCATTTCCGTGAAATTGGAGATGACTGGAAGGTATTTTGTTGTGGCTGGAAGATATTTGATTGTGACTGGAAGATAGGCTGGAAGATATTCCGTTCTCAAGTTTATCTTCCAGCCTTTATTGTGTTTACAGTCAGAGAGTAGCGCCGATTCTGGGAGATATGGTAGATTTTTTCGTGTACAGAGTTTTAATGCATGTAACAGCTTCGCTTCCTTCGGGATATTTCTCTGCCTTCATAATCACACCGCCATTGGCATTAGCCATAGCCACAATGGGTACAGCTAACGCTTTCGGTTTATTCCTCCTCGCTCCAATCACCGATGTTTTGTCTCATCGGTGCCTTGGCGCCACCCCAGGATCCGTTGGTGCTTTCTGAGCTGTTAAAATCTATTATGTTTTCGCTGGTATCGTATTTTGGGCCGCCGGAACCTGCCAAGATGGTGGTGTTTTTCATGCCAAATTCGATTATTTTAGGTGCAATGTATTTGTTTTTTCTTATGGTTTTGTTCATTGTTGTTTGTATTTCTGATTTGGTTTTAGTTTGTTTATGTATGCAAAATTAGTGGTATTCAGTTGAATATACAAGTAAAAACGAATGTTTGTGGATGTTGAGTACTATGAATTGTGGGGTTTTACAACTAACCTTTGTGGCAGTTTGTGATTAACCTTGTGGCTAATGGCTCTCATTGGCACTGCCATCAACGACAGCGCAGCACCGACATACATAAACCTAATCTTTGCCTTGTTGCTTATGGGCGATATGCCCACAAACAAGGCAAGGACGAGCGACAATGCGCAGCAGCAGAGTTCTATTTGCCCCAAGAGCAATTCTTTCTTATTCTGTTTTATCTTATTTTTTCTTTTTGTTCTCCAAAGCCTTTTTCTGTTCACTTGCCAATCTGCGTTCAACCTTCTTTACATCTTCTGCAGGAGGAAGGTTCTCTGGAACTATACCACGCTGCACAAGCATATCTCGAACAGCAGTATTGTTGGCAATATGCTCTTGGCTTATACGACTTTCTCCTTGAAGGTCTTTGGTCTGTACATTCACGCTCGTCATTTCTGCCGCAAAATCTTTTGCTTTGATACTGATAGTGGGGAGGAAATCTGCCAATGGTCGTTTCTCGGGGATTCCCATGCGTCGCTTCAGCGTTGCAGTATTCAAACGAAATAATGCTTGGTCTCCTTTGGAACGTATCACAGCAAAACTCTTGTCATTCACACCTCGTTCATAAAGTACGCCAGAAAGTTTACGCTCTGTTTCCTGTAGTTTAGCACGTGTCTAAGGTGTTAGCATAATGTCATCTATCTGACGCTCAGCACCTGAACCGATAACAACCATTTTATTGACGTCAATAAAATGGTCTTCTACATTTTGTCCTACATTTACACACGCTTCCTTGGCTTTGTCTATTACCTTTGTGAAATTTTGCCAAAGTTTATATCCCAACAGAGAACACAAATCTCTTGCACTCCAACATTCTACATCATTGAGAACGCATGACACTTGTTCAAACTGAGAGAACAATGCTTGTATTTCTTCTTTTTTCATTCTGTTTCGTTTTTGAATTCTTCGAATCGCACTAAGTCGGTCAATTCTACATCTAATATTTTGGCAATCTGCATTAGATTACCTAAATTAGGCTGACTTGAATTAGTACACCATTTTGATATGGTTGTTTGGTCTTTACCTAATTGTTCAGCCAATCATTTGTTCGTCCGCTGCTTTTCTGCAAGAACTACTTTTAGTCTATTTAAATTTTTACTTTTCATATAGTAATCGTTTCTCTTGGCAAAGATACGGCAGATTTCTCCTTGACTACATTCATTTCTGTTCCGACCTTTTCTTCAGTACCCTCATAGCGGATGAAGCGAGTGCGGGCACGAGAGAAGAAGCGCTGGGGATTCTTTCCGAAAAGAAGGATGCAAGCGGTACTAACCTTATGCTGACCTCTGCCTTCATAATCACACCTTCATTGGCATTAGCCATAGCCACAATGGGTACAGCTAACGTTTTCGGTTTATTCCTCCTCGCTCCAATCACCGATGTTTTGTCTCATCGGTGCCTTGGCGCCACCCCAGGATCCGTTGGTGCTTTCTGAGCTGTTAAAATCTATTATGTTTTCGCTGGTATCGTATTTTGGGCCGCCGGAACCTGCCAAGATGGTGGTGTTTTTCATGCCAAATTCGATTATTTTAGGTGCAATGTATTTGTTTTTTCTTATGGTTTTGTTCATTGTTGTTTGTATTTCTGATTTGGTTTTAGTTTGTTTATGTATGCAAAATTAGTGGTATTCAGTTGGATATGCAAGTAAAAACGAATGTTTGTGGATGTTGGGTACTATGAATTGTGGGGTTTTACAACTAACTTTTGTGGCAGTTTGTGATTAACTTTAAGTTTTATTCTGAACAAAAAACAACAATAAGGCGTACAACCTTAATCATTACGATTTTGGTTGTACGCCTTTTTCGGTTGTCATTGAATTTGTTTATTTCGCTGCTTTTGTGTTTTTAACGAACCACCACTTTCTTTCCGTTGACAATGTAGATGCCTTTAGAGGTTGGAGTGGTTATGCTGCGGCCTTGCAGGTCGTACCATACGGGTGCGGAAGCGTCATCGCATTTGATGCTTTCAATGCCAGTCGGGTCTACATAGTTGTGCTTGCTGTAGTAATAGTGGCACACGTTGCGATAGCCGTCGGCTGCCGTCTCAACACTCTCAAGCAGATAGTCGGTGCCGGGGAGATACTCGTAGGTGATGTTGCCACCCTTGCTGTAGGTTTCCTCAACCAGTCGGTCGTTGTCGTCAAGACGGTATGTTATTGTACTTACTATGGTCTGATTGCTGTCGTAGGTGTCGGCAACGATATTGCCATCCTTGTTATACACCCTTTGGGCTTCTGTCGGTCCCTCCATGGGTTCCCAATCGCCCTTGTCCGTGTTCCAATTATAGTACCACATTGCTTCATATGCAACATCTTCATCATCGTTGTCTTCTATTTCGAGAGGCATCAACGGGTCGGTATAGTTATATTGCGGATTAGCAGGAACGGATGCGTTGCTTACGAGAGTCTGTTCATAATAACCGTTTGTTACAACGCCATCTGACACAACGTAGTTTCCATGAGTATTCCATACGCCATCATTGTTTTCTATAGAATGATAGCCGTCGGTCATATCATCGATAAACTTCGGCGCTTTAGCTGCACGCGTTGCGAGTCCCTTTCTGGCTCTTGCTTTGCGCCAATCTACCTTGGTCCACGGACCATTCCAACTGTCGCCCGAATATTCTGCCTCACCAGTCCATATACCTTTCTTGTTATATAAGTATTCAATCTTGGTGAAGTCGTTTTCGCCGATGCTATGGTCAATCTTCCATGCAATATGTCCATCGGCGTTATATCCTACCCGTGCCTCGCCGTAGTCGGTCACGGTCGACGTATCGTTGTTATCGGGGCCAGACTTTATAGAAGTCTCCTTCCATGTACCTCCAATGAGTTGTCCTTTATCGTTCCACTCGTATGTACTCTCACCCTTATCTCCATCGTCGGCATAATAGTAAGAAGATGTTGCTATACGTCCAAACTGCAGTAACTCGTCCTCCGGATATATCTGACCGCCACCGTCTAATGCTTCAATAGCTTCGCGCAGCGACAGCTTCTTTGCGTAGTCGTCGGCGTAAGTGTATTCATCGTTATATGATATTTCCGATGATGATTTGTTGTATTTGATGACGGATAGCAGGCGACCGCTATTGTCCCATGCGAAAGTGGAAGTGTGTTCGCTTGTTACCTCGCCATTCTTGCTATAGTAGCGCATTGTCTCCTGCACGGGTCGGGTGCCGTCAGCGTTGAGTTTGTATTCATGTTCGGACGATTTCCACATTTCTCTCTCTATACTTCCTACCTTGATGTTCAGATAGCTTTCGCAGGTGTATTCCCGTTTGTACAGTTTGTTGTTTTCTGTTTGCCATACTACCTTACGGAATTCCTCAACATACAGCTCGTTTATATCCATCGTGGTTTGGTCGGAACCATTTGTTTCTGCCGTAAGATCATACAAAAGTCGGCTTTCCCTGATGCTATTGTAGTTTGCATTGTCGGCGTATTTGTCTACCGGTCCGGAGTATTCTCTCTTCTTATAGCCGCGTATGTACTCCTTTTTGCTGTCGATGTCGTATCCATAATTGATTTTCTCCACTCGGTTGCCCCACTGGTCGTAGGCGTATGCCTCACTTAGGTGAGTGGTTCCGTCGACGTATTTCTGATAGTGGCGCTCCCATGTCGTGTTGCCTATCACTTCCACTTCGGCTTTGTTCTTCTCAGTGGTCTTGTTGCCAGCCTTGTCCACGTTATAGGCAGTTCGGGCTGTACACTGTCCGTCGGCATCGAACACGTACTCCTGGCGATACGAGTTGTCGGTGTCGAGCACCCACTGTCCCGCCTCTTTGTTGTATTCCATGACCGACGTGATATATCCATACTCGTTGTATTGATATTCCTTCTTGCGCGTGTCGCTTTCCACTCTGTCGAGCAGCGTCAGCTCGGTAGAAGGCTTTACAGCCTTGATTTTTCTGATAGGCACATTGTTTTGTGCCACCGCAGGAGCAGCCTGCAGAAGCATTGCCGAGGCAATAGTAAATAATAGGGTAGAACTTCTCATATTATATGTTTGTTAAGTTTTGACAAATACAAATCCTTCTGTAGCCGGACGACAACACTCACAGTATTCCCATACGATAAACGGTTCCGATGAGCTGTGCGATATTTCGCGATTTTGTTTTCTTGAGCAGTTGTCGGCGATGATACTCCACGGTATGTGGAGATATGAACAACTTTTCCGAAATCTCTTTGCTGCTAAGTCCTATGGCGAGCAGACTTAATATCTCCTTTTCGCGTGTGGTGATACTGTCCTTTATATCGGTATTCATGTAGCTGGTATTTGATAATGAGTACGCTGTTTGGTTACAAAGGTATAGAAAAATAATAGTAAATATATTCCTTTTAATACAGTAACCCCCTACCAAAAACTAAGAACTATTGTTTTTGGTAGGGGGTCAGCTATGGTTTTCCGTAGTCAGTCGAGCCGCTGTCCGACCGACATAAAACACTTTATAGCTATCCGGCATCAGATGTTTGCCTTCAAGCCCAATTCAGTTGCCCTGCTTATCATTTCGGCAGCGTTGGCAACATTGAGTTTCTGCATGATACGACGGCGGTGGAACTCAACGGTATTGGCACTGATGCCAAGCCTTGAAGCCATGTCAGCAGCCGAAAGTCCCATTGCCGTGAGACTGACGACCTGCTTCTCGCGGTCTGACAGACGGTCGGGATGGCGCTTCAATGAATTGAGCAGCCGGAAGAAGGTTGGACTATAGTAGCCCTTGCCGTCACAAAGACTCTTAACGGCCATAAGCAGTTCCGCAGCGTTGTCGCTCTTCATCACCACCGCCTCGGTGTCCATATCGGCTATCTCGCCTACCGACCAGGGCTCTTCGTGCATGGTATATACCACCACTTGTGTGGCTGGCTGCATGTCGCGAACGTGCTCTATGAGCATGGATCCGCTTTCGCCGTTGAGGTCGAGATCGGTTATAAGTATGTCTACTTTATGTCGGTTGAGCATCTGTTCTGCCTCTTTAAGCCCTGCGGCATCCATGATACGGGCTTCGGCAAACGACGAAGCCATTATGGCGTGTATACCCTTCAGCACTATGGGGTGGTCGTCGACGATGAGTATTGTCATTGTTTTCAATTGGTAAAGGTGTGATTATATGGTGGCGAGTCGGTAAGTCAGCGTCAGCCTATGGCGCATATCTGCCTCACTTACGGTCAGCTTTGCACCGATGCGGTCGGCTCGTTTCTGCAGCGTTTGCTGTCCTATGCCATGGTCGGAAGTGTGCCTGCCGTCTGCCGAACGGGCGTCTATGCCGTTGGCAACGCATACGCATAGGTTGCCGTCGGTGGCAGTCAGCGATATGTCTATGGTGCTGTAGTCGCCGTATTTCATAGCATTGGCTGTCGACTCCTGAATAATGCGGTATATCTCGTAAGCCACTTGTTGCGGCAGACTGCTCCAATCGAACGCAGTGTCTATCTTGAGCGAGATGTCGCGACCACCGTTCTTGTTGATGGCGGCTACATACGAGCGCACCACAGCGTCGAGTGTGACCGTGGCGAAAGATGGAGGCATAAGCTCGTGAGATAACTGGCGCACGTTGCGCCATACGTCATCGAGATACTGCTCGGCATGAATGCTGTCTGTAGCAAGCATCAGTTTGGTGGCGAGGATGTCGTTGCACACCCCGTCGTGCAGATCCTTGGCTATGCGCTCACGCTCGCTCTCGAGCCCGTCGATGTAGCTCTGCTTCTCGTGCAACAACGCCCGCTGTGCAGCGATGCGTCTGCGATAGAGCATAATGCCTACCACTCCCAGCAGCAGCACTACCGCCACCACAAGCCACAGCACCTGATTGGCTTTCTCGGCAGTCTCGCGTTTGGATTCAGCCAGAGCCGTCTCCGTTTCCAGAGTCTTGTATTTCACCGTGAATTCGCTCATGCTTTTCTCAATGTCGCTTTGCTTTACAGAGTCGAGCACGGCATAGGCACGGTTCATGAACGCGAGCGCTTCAGCGTTGCGATTCATGTTTTCGAGACACATGGCTTTCATGCGCAGCATCTTGTCTAACGGCATTGCCTGGTTATGGGTGCCGCTGGTGATGATGCTATCCACAAGTGCGAGTTGCTCGGCGTATCTATGCTGCTTGCCAAGAAGATCGGCTTTGACCTCAAGAATGCCCAAAACTCCGTTGCTATTAACTGCCATTCCGTCCATTACACGGTCGGCATATTGCATGTATTGCGCCACGGATTGATAGTCGCCCAATACGCTGTACGACTTCAGAATGATAGAAAGAAACTTCAGCGTGAGCACGTTATAGCCTATGCTCTTCACCTCTTGCCAGCACGGCAGCATAGCTTCGAGTGCCATACGATGGCGGTTCTGCCTCAGATATATACCTCCGATGTTGGCACGTGCCGACAATCGCTGTATGGTGTCGTTGGCTGCGAGGGCTGCCTTTTCGGTCTTTTCGGCATAGTGAAGAGCCTCTGCAAAGCGGTTGCTTTCGGAGTATAGCACCGTGACACAGTTGTTCAGATATATCTCATATTCGGCATTGTGCTCTGCAAGCGCCATCTGTATGCCTTCCTTATACTGCACCAGAGCCGAGTCGGTCTTGCCAAGCCTGCGGTAGGCTATGCCCATAGTGCCACGCAGATTGAGCATAGCGTCTACGTCATGCAGTTTCTCTGCCAGACGGTAAGCGCCCTGAGCCACGTCGACGGCATCCGCCATGCGCCCCATGTCGACAAGCGTCACTGTCTTCTCACTCAAAAGCCAGCATCGGGTAGTGTCAGCCGGGTGCATCCGTAGGGCACTGTCTGCCAGAGCCAATGCTCCATGTTTGTCGCCTCCAGCGTTGAGCTCAGCTACACGTTCGAGCATGGAGTAAGCGTGGTCGGTCGCTGAATTGTATTTGGTTCTGTTGCATGCAAGCATCAGAAGCGCAAACAGTAATAGTAGAATTTTTTTCATTTGAGTGGGTTTAGGTATTAATCTCTGATGCAAAGGTAGTGATAATGTTCTAAATATTTACACTATTCTGATGATGAATCAATGTTTGCGGATGTTGAGTACTATGAATTGTGGGGTTTTACAACTAACTTTTGTGGCAGTTTGTGATTAACTTTATGGCTAACTTTGTCCGTATATTATAAATTTGTGTTAACTTTGACGGAAAATACAAATGTTGACGAAGGAATAATATTGTTTTATATGGAACTGTGTTATAATGGTGCAACTCTTTTAATATTATGAATGTGTGACTTTACACAACTTATATATACAACCTATAAATATAACTTATAAACATATGAAGAATGTAATGCTGATTATTTCGATGCTCTTGCTTTGCATCGGCGTCGGTGCGCAGACAGCGAAGAACGTGGGCAAAGCGGGAACAACCATCAAGACAGCGAAGAACGTGGGCAAAGTAACGACTGTGAAGGCAGAGGAGCGACCGGAGGTGCTCATAGAGACAACGATGGGCAATATTCGGGTGGCGCTGTATAACGAGACGCCGCTGCATCGTGACAACTTCCTTAAGCTCATACGCGAGTACCACTACTACGACTCGCTGCTGTTCCACCGTGTCATACCCGACTTCATGATTCAGGCTGGCGACCCGTATAGCAAGAATGCTCCGAAGGGGGCGGTGCTCGGCGACCACTCGCTCGACTATACCATTCCGGCGGAGATTCGTCTGCCGCAGATATACCACAAGCGTGGCGCTCTGGCGGCTGCACGCGAGCCGGATATGGTGAACCCGAAACGCGAGTCGAGCAGTTCGCAGTTCTATATCGTCTACGGACGCAAGCAGGACGAGCGCGGACTGCAGCGCGGACGCGACAATCTGCGTCAGCTTTTCGGCGACAGCATACAGATGACCGACGAGATGCGCGAGGTGTACACCACCGTTGGCGGCACGCCGCACCTCGACGGCGGCTACACGGTGTTCGGCGAGGTGCTCGAAGGCATGGATGTGGTAGACCGCATACAGCGTGTGCAGCGCGACGCCAACGACCGTCCGCTTGAGGATGTGCGTATCGTAAAAGCCACTATCTTGAAGGACCTGCCGGGCATGGAGAAGAAGCCGAAGAAGGTAATGAAGCGTGTGGCGAAGAAGCCGGTTAGAAGAAAGTAATGACGGCGTGTGACAAGATAACAAGATGCCATACCGCAATAACAAACCGATATGATTACACGATGCTATCTCGAAATAACTAATGTGTGCAACCTCAACTGTGTGTTCTGCCCGAAGACAGAGAGGGCGAAGCACACGCTGACGTTGGACGAATTTGACGTTTTGACCTCGCGACTCGAGGGCGAGGTGAAGTTTCTCTATTTCCATCTGATGGGCGAACCGTTCCTCCATCCGCTGCTGCCGCAGTTTGTGCTGATGGCTCGCCGCAAGGGTTTCGTGCCCGTTATCACCACCAACGGCACTCTGCTCTCGCGCCGCCAGGACATGCTCGACGCTTTGCCTCACAAGATTCAGATTTCGCTCCACTCGCACGAGGGCAACGCGAAGGAGAATCTTGCCGGGTATGTAGACGAGGTGATGGCTTTCTCGCAGGAGGCTGCGCGCCGCTGCTGTGTCGTTGTGCTGCGCCTATGGAACGAGGGTGGACACAACAGCCAGAACGCGGAGATTCTCGACCTGATTGCGCAACGCCAGCCGCGTCCTTGGACGGAACGTCACGACGGATGGCGACTTGCCGAAAACCTCTTTGTCGAGAACGACAATATGTTCGAGTGGCCCGATCTTCAGAACGCCACTTACGACGAGCAGGAGGTATTCTGCTACGCCTTGCGCAATCAGATTGGCGTGCTCGTCGACGGTACCGTTGTGCCGTGCTGTCTCGACCATAACGGCGACATCGCGCTTGGCAATCTGTTCAGTCAGAGCCTTGCCGATATACTTGCCTCGCCAAGAGCACGTGCCCTCTACGACGGCTTCACCAGTCATACCGCCGTAGAGCCACTCTGCCAGCGCTGCGGCTATTCGGCTGTGTCGAAGAGGTTCAGAAAGTAGAAGGTGCAGGTTATGTTTTGTTCTCAATTTACTCTATATATTATTAGAATGTTCGATCGGATTGCGTTCGCCGCCCGATCAGATTGCGTCCGCCGTCCAATCGGATTGCGTTCGCCGTCCAATCAGATTGCGTCCGCCGTCCGATCAGATTGCGTTCGCCATCCGATCAGATTGCGTCCGCCATCTATTCGTATAAACATAGAATGTACACACTTAGCACCAAGTCGTATAGTAATACGTATTGTTGCTTGCTGCGGAGGCCGGAGACCTCCGCTACGGTTTTTGTTTGTACCGACAGTTTATCTTCTACTGCTTATTGTTGTCGATTTGCCTTTCTTTGCCTTCGCGTCGAATCTGTATCTGAAGCTCAGATTCAGATAGTGGTGAATATAGTTTGTGGAGTACTCCTGGCGTTGGAAGGCAGAGTATTCGCTTTCGTACCAGATGTCCTTGTTGAAGATGTCGTCGGCAAACAGGCTCAGCATACACTTGTTCTTGCAGAAGCTCCATCTGACAGACGCCATCGACTTGAGCTTGTGTCCGTTCATAGCCGATGTGGCGTAGCCCGAACAGTAGTCGTCAGACAGCTGCACGAACACCTCGAACGGTGCGAGGTGCAGGTTGGCGCTTATGCCCACGCTGTTGAACAGCGGTGTGGTGTTGTACGAAGCATCGTCGTAGCGGTAGCGGTTGCTCTCCAGACGGTCGAAGAGCGTGAGCTGCAACTTCTCGGTCTCGTACGAGAACTCGAATTCGTTGTTTATGCCCAGTCGCTTCTGCTTGTTCAGTTCGGGCTGCGCGTCGGCAGCGTTGTTGTCGACGATGGTGAGGAAGCCGTACGACTTAGCCGTCTCCAGCGCGAACTTGTTCATCAGTCGGAAGTAGAAGCCGATGCCCTGGTCGTAGTTGAATGCGAACTTCCACATATCGCCGCCCTTCACGTTCATCGGTTTCGACGTGTAGACGCCGGTAGCCGAGTTGTAGCTGTAGAGCGTAGCCTCGGGGTTGATGTCCTTGTTGTACGAAGCGGTAAAGCCCAGCACAATCTGCTTGCGCAGCCACATGCGGTGGTAGTTGTACGTAGTGGTATGACTGTGCGAGTTGCGCAGCAGCGGATTGCCCATGTATATATGCAGAGGGTCGATGGTGTTGCGGTAGCCGAGCGTGCTCACGAGGTCGGGCACGGTGGTGTTGTATGCGAAGGCGATGTCCATGTTGCGCACGCGGCTCATCTTCCACTTCAGGAAGATTGACGGCTCGTACGTGTTGCTTGTGCGCACGGCTGTGGTGTCGAGCGGTCCGTAGTGGTAGTCGGCCTTTTCGCGACTGTAGTTCCATTTGAACATCGGCATAATCATCAGCGCTTTCACCGGCGTGATGGTCGACTTCACGGTCAGCTCGTTCGTCCATTTGTGCGTCAGTCTGCGCGTTGTGTTCGCAGGGTCAGCCGTTGTCGGCGTGCCGCCCACCACGTTCTGCTCGTCGGTGTCGCTGAAGAAATTGCGTGCGATGCGTGTGCGGCTTAATCTCACGTTGTCGAATACGTTGAAGTACACCTTCTTGCCGAGCCAGTAGTCGAACGAAGCGCCGAACTGCGTATTCAGATTGTGTTCGCTGCGGTCGTAGAACTGCCACAGCTTCTCGTTGCGCTGTTCGCGCAGATACTCCACGTCGTGGTTGGTGTGCGTGTCCTCGTTCGTTCCGCTCAGGTTGGTGTAGCCCCCCAGCATGAACGAACCCTTCTTACCGATGAAGTGCTGCCAGATGTACGAGATGTTGAGTCCGCGTTGCTGCAGTTCGGTCGACTCGTACTCGCTGTCGCGTGTGATGAGTCGGTCGTAGAGCGCATCGCCGGGCTTTGCGTCGAGCGCCTCCTTCAGCGAGTGATAGGCAAACTGGTCGGGCTGATAGCCGTACGAAGCCGACTTCTCCTCGTACGATTTGCGAGACTTCTCGTATGAGGCTTTCACCTTCACGTCGATGGTGTTGGCAGAGTCGGTGTAGGCGAAGAGCTTTGCCTCCAGCTGCGGCTTGAGGTTGTGCTTGTAGCGGTAGGTGTCTTTCACGCCGAACGTGTGCTCCTGGTTCGGGAAGAACGTCTCGGTCGACGCCTTTCCGCTGTTCCATCCGTCGCTGTGTCCCATGTTGGCGCTTATGTTGAAGCGGTTGCTTGTGTATTGCTGCGTGCCCTTTGTCTGCCAGTTGTGCTGATAGTTGTACGATCCGTACTGGCTCTTGCCGTCGCCGTCGATGTTGCGGTTCATGGAAGAGCCAATCGTCTTGTCTACGTAGCGGTTGGCGTTGTTAGCCTGGGCGTATATCATGTGCGGGTCTTGGTCGCTCAGTCGGCTTGCGGTGATAGCTCCGCTGTAGCGTTTCTTGGTCTGATACTGAGCCTCGATGTCGCCGTACCACTTGTCGAGGAAGCCCGGCTTCACCTGTATGTCGAGCACATGGTCCTCATCGCCATCGTCGTTGCCCGTGTGGCGTGCCAGCTCCGACTTGCGGTTGTACACCTTCAGTTTGTCAGCCACGTCAGCCGGCAGCTGTTCTAAGATTTGGTCGCCGCCGAACATGTCCTTGCCGTTCATCATCAGTCGTATAGGCTTGTCGTTCCAGTATAGCTTGCCGTCGCGACGCTGCACGCCCGGCAGCTTCTTGATAAGCTCGTCGAGGCGCGCGCCCTCCTTTAGCTTGAACGCCTCGGGGTTGAACACGATGGTGTCGCCACGCATCGTTATGCGCGGCACCTTCGCCTTCACCTCTACCTCCTGCAGCATGAGCGCCGTGGGCTGCAGCCTGATGGTGCCCAGGTCGGTGGTGTCTTTCACCTCAGATCCGTACGCATAGTCCACCTTGCGCGAGTTCTTGTAGCCGATCATGCTGAACGTGATCATGATGCGTCCCTCCCATTCGGAGTCGAGCGTGAAGCAGCCCGTGCTGTCGGTCTCCGTCGAGTTCTGCATCGACCAACCCGGCTCTGGGTTTATCTCGCTGCGCACCGTTGCTCCGATGAGAATCTCGCCCGTCTCGGCGTTCACAATCTTTCCCTTGAACGTGTCGGCTGTACATACGGCGGTCTGCATGAGGCAGAGCAGCATGGCGACAAAAAGTTTCTTAATTACATTTTCCATAAGCTGGATGTTTTGGGTTTTGTTTGTGCAAGTATCTTTATCCTTTTATATGGAAGTTTTAGCTTGACAAACGTTTGTTAGACATACTTGTGGTTAAGATGGTGCAAAGATAAGCAATATATTCCTATTTCGCTTAATCTTATGTCGGAACTTTTTCGTTGCCGAAAAGGCTTTTCAGTTGGCGGTCGAAGTCTGACATAATCTCGCGGTCTTGAATGATACGGAACTTGTCATATTCCGTTAGAGCCTTTTCGACAGCTTGTTCGTGAGTCACACGTCCTGCATCCGGAAGTATGGGGCGATTGTTGAGGTTCATGTATCTTTGCAAAAGGTCGTACCACTCAGCCATTGTCATCAGTATATGGTCTTCGGCACGCTGTTCGGCAATGTCGATGAAAGCATTGCTGAGTCGGTTCAGCGAGTCGACCTCCTTATCGCTCAGATAGTTTTTGGCAATGGTAACGTCCGATTTTATCACTCTGCCTTCGGGTGCATTCTTCCATGTCGTGAGTCCCATGTGAGGACGTTCAGCATCGGCACGGTTATAAATTATTTCAGCTGCTGTCTGTTTTGTTACAGCAAAGTGCATCATGTTCTGCACAGTCTTGAAGAACTTGCGTGTCTCTTCAGAATCCTTGTTGTAGTCGGCACTGCATTCGCTGTATATGTCCGTTATTTTCTGGTAGTAGCGACGCTCGCTGATTCGTATCTCTCGTATACGGTCAAGCAAGTCGTCGAAGTAGTCTTCTCCGAAAACGTTCTTGCCCTTCAGACGTTCGTCGTCCAGTACGAAGCCCTTGGTAAGGTACTCCTTCAATACGTTCGTAGCCCATATACGAAACTGTGTAGCCTCGTAACTGTTAACACGATAGCCTACGGCAATCACCACGTCAAGGTTGTACATCACCACTTCGTTGGAGCATTTGTCCGATGGTAACAAAATTTTTTTGTAGCCCTCGGACAAATGTAGTTCGCCACTCTCTTCAATCTGTATTAAGTGATAGCTGATGTTCTGTTGAGTTACGCCGAACAGCTCCGCCATTCTCTGTTGTGACAGCCAGAACGTATTGGTGTCGAACACTACCTGCACCTGCACTTTCCCTCGTCCGCCTCTATACATCAGAATAGACGCCTCCATACTTTTCGCCGCCATGTCAGGGGTCATGGTCGAACTGAAGTACTGCTGTGCAGCCTTCACCATTTCCTTCTTTTGGTCGGCATTCATAGTCACAGCCATACATGCAGCGCGTGATAGCAGCATGCTTGCTACCTCTCTTATTGCCCCATTGCCGAGTTCTGCCATTTCTCTGATTTCCACGAAGTGTTCGCCGAGGTGATATCCCTTTTGCGAAGTCCATGCCTGCGCTTTTGCTATGACACGTTCAAAGTTCCAATATTTGCCATAGCCCATAACTCGCGCAAGCCTTCGCGAGTTCCACCATTCCTTGCCGTCCGTATCCAGTTCTCTCAGCTGTTCGAATGGCGATTGAAGTTCGGGTATATTGTTTTTGTCTTGCATATCCTTTTGTTATGTTATAATTGAAGTTGCTGCGCCTACTTGCGGGCGTCGAGGAGCAGCGCCGTTTTGCCCTCGTCCACGAGCTTGATGATAAGCTCGCCGAAGAGCGTGTTCTGCCATGCGAACCACTCGCGCGTGAACTTGCTCGCATCGTCAACGTTGAACGACTCGTGGATGAAGCCCGTGCCGGCGTCGGTGCGCTGCAGCATGCGCAGACACTCGGCTATCTCGGCGTCGTCGGTGCTCGTGAAGGCGCGCATCATTATAGACATAGGCCACGCCATGTCGTAGCCTACGTGCGGACCGCCGATGCCCTCGCCCGCCTTGCCGCGGAAGAAGTAGGGATTGTCCTCGCTCCACACGAAGCGGCGCGTGTTCTGATATACGGGGTCGTTCACGTCGACGTCGCCCAGATAGGGCATGGCGAGAAGCGACGGCACGTTGGCGTCGTCCATGAGGAAGCGGTTGCCGAAACCATCCACCTCGTAGGCGTATATCCTGCCGTACTTCGGATGGTCGACCACGGCGTACTGCTCGAGAGCCTTGCTCACCTCGTCGGCAAGCGCCGTACAGTTGTCGGCAAGCGCCGTGTCGGCGTTCACCTTCCTGAGAATCTCAGCCGCCTTGCGCAGCGAGCTAACCGCCATGAAGTTGGACGGCACGAGGAAGAGGAACGTCGTGGCGTCGTCGGACGGGCGGAAGACAGAAGCGATGAGTCCGCAGGGCTTCACGGGGTTGCCCCAGCCGTGGTTGCAGACCGTGTCGAGCTGGTCCTCCGTCTCGCGCTGGAAACGGTAAGAGCCGAGACCCTGCTTGCGCTGCTGCTCGCGGAATACGCGCAGGATGTTGTGCACCGCCTGCAGCCACTCGTCGCCGAAGACCGAAGCGTCGCCCGTCACCTGCCAGTAGTGGTAGGCGAGGCGTATAGGGTAGCAGAGCGAGTCGATCTCGTACTTGCGCTCGTGCAGTTCGGGCTTCATGTCGGTCATATCGTTAGCCCATGGTCCGTTCTCCACCGGATCGCGGTTGAAGGCGTTGGCATACGGGTCGATGTTGATGCACTTCAGCTGGCGGCGTATCACACCGCGCAGCATCTTCTGCAACTTGCGGTCGCCCTTGGCAAGCTGCACGTATGGCCACACCTGCGCCGCCGAGTCGCGCAGCCACATGGCGTGTATGTCGCCCGTGTAGACGAAGGTGTCCTCCTCGCCGTCCTCAGCGTCGGTGAAGTGGACGGTGGTGTCGAGCGTGTTCGGGAAGCAGTTCTCGAACATCCACGCTAAGTAGGCGTTGTCCTTTATGCGTTTCTTTATCTCGCGAATCTTCTTCTCCACGGCGTCCGACACAAAAAGACGCTCGGCAGGAGCAGGGCGCTTTGTGGCGAGGGTAGAGGTTGAGGTGTTGAGATGGTGAGATGGTGAGGTGTTGATGTGGTGAGATGGTGAGATTTGATGTTGAGATGGTGAGGTGTTGAGGTGGTGAGATGGTGAGGTATTCGCCGCAACACCATTGCTTGCGATAAGGCAGAGCGCAAGGAAGGCGCCCGAAAAAATAGTTGTATGAGGTCTCATATTCATCGTTGTTGTTTAGATTTACAAGCAAAAGTATTAATTATTAATCAAAACAGCAAATTTGTGTAAGATTTTCCGTAACTTTGTACTGGTAAATAAGATACGAAAGGATAATAAGAAGATGAACATTTCAGATATACTCACCTCAGGTGGTGACGAGAAGCACTTCTCGTTCGAGGTGTTACCACCGTTGAAAGGCACAGGAACAGAGCGTCTGTTCTCCACAATAGAGAAGTTCCGCGATTTCAATCCGGCATACATCAATATCACCACCCATCACAGCGAGTACGTATACCGCGAACTCGAGAACGGACAGTATGAGCGCCTGCGCGTGCGCCGCCGTCCGGGAACGGTAGCCATCGCTGCCGCCATACAGAACAAGTTCGGCGTGCCCGTCATACCGCACATCATCTGCAGCGGCGCCACAGCCGAGGCGATAGAGTACGAGCTGATAGACCTGCAGTTTCTGGGCATAGAGAACGTGCTGCTGCTGCGCGGCGACAAGGCTCGCGACGACAGTCAGTTTGTGCCCACACCTGGCGGACACGCCCACACCACCGACCTCATCGAGCAGGTGAACCGCTTCAACGAGGGCTTCTTCAACGACGGCACGCCGATAAAGAACCCTGGCAAGAAGTTCCACTACGGCGTGGCGTGCTACCCAGAGAAGCACGAGGAGGCGCTGAACATGGAGATGGACCTGAAGTATCTGAAGATGAAGCAAGACTTGGGTGCCGACTACGCCGTGACGCAGCTCTTCTACGACAACCGGAAATACTTCCGCTTCGTGGAGAAAGCGCGCGAGATGGGCATCACCATACCAATCGTACCTGGCATCAAGCCGCTTGCAAAGCTCTCGCAGCTGACGGTAGTGCCGCGCGTGTTCCGCTGCGACTTCCCGCAGGAGCTCGCCGTGGAGGCGCTGAAGTGCAAGACCGACGATGACGCCCGCCAACTCGGCATAGAGTGGTCGACAGAACAGTGCCGACAGCTCTACAAGGCCGGAGTGAACAACATACATTTCTACACCGTCTCAGCTGTCGACTCCGTAAGAGAAGTGGCAAGGAGGCTGTTGTAACTCATAATTCGCAATAGCGCAAATGACATTCGAAGAAGTAATAGGTCAGGACGAGGCGAAACAGTCGCTCGTCAAACTCATAGAGGAGCACCGAGTGCCCCACGCAATGCTGTTCTGCGGTCCGATGGGCTGCGGCAAGAAGGCGCTTGCCCTTGCGTTCGCGTCGCGGCTGTTAGGCGACAGTCAGCTGCTGCGCCAGTGGCAGCACCCCGACCTCCACTTCAGCTTCCCCACGATAAAGAAGCCCACGATGGGCTCCGACCACCAGCCCGTGAGCGACGACTACGCTCAGGAATGGCGCCAACTGCTCGGCGACGGAGCCTACTTCAGCATAGAGCAATGGATGGAGGCGATGGGCGCCGAGAACCAGCAAGCCATCATCACCGGAGCCGAGAGCGACCGACTCTCGCGCCGACTGAGCATGAAGGCGTCGCAGGGCGGATACAAGGTGTGCGTGATGTGGCTGCCCGAGCGCATGAATGTCACCTCGGCTAACAAGATACTCAAGCTGCTTGAGGAACCGCCGCAGCAGACCGTCTTCATCCTCGTGAGCGAGGAACCAGAGAAACTGCTCGAAACCATACGCAGCCGCACACAGCGATTCGACTTCAAGCGCATCAGCGACGAAGCCATAGAGCAGGCGCTCATCGCGCGACGCGGCATCGACGCCGACACCGCGCACCGCATAGCGCGCATCGCCAACGGATCGTGGACTGCAGCGCTCGACTCGCTACGCGCCGGCAACGAGTCAAGCATGTTCTTCGACCTCTTCGCCATGCTCATGCGCTACGCTTACAGCAAGCACGTGAAGGAACTGAAGAAGTGGAGCGAGAGCGTGGCTGCCTTCGGACGCGAGAAGCAGAAGCGCATGCTCATCTACTTCAACCGAATGGTGCGCGAGAGCTTCATGCACAATTTCCATAACCCGGAGCTCAACTACATGACGGCGCAGGAAGAACAGTTCTGCACACGCTTCGCACCGTTCATCAACGAACGCAACGTCATAGAGCTGAACGAACTCTTCGAGCGCTCACTACGTGACATATCACAGAACGCCAACGCAAAGATGGTGTTCTTCGACATAGCATTACAAACAATTATACTCATAACACGTAAAAACAAGCATAAATCGTAATGAAAGATTTCAAAGATATGCAATTCAAGATAACGCGTGACACCGATCGCGGATTGCACCACTACGCTTGCGGACGACAGAACATGCAGCTCAACACATACGACTGGCTGTACGACGTGCCGGGCAACGACGAGGACACTGACCTCGTGGAGGTGCAGTTCAAGAACACGCGCAAGGGTTACTACCACAACGTCAACCACATCGACCTGCACAAGGGCGACATCGTGGCGGTTGAGGCAAGTCCGGGTCACGACATCGGTACGGTTACGCTCACCGGACGCCTGGTGAAGCTGCAGCTGAAGAAAGCCAACCTCAAGTCGGCTGACGACATAAAGCGCGTATATCGCATTGCTAAACCCGTGGACATCGACAAATACTACGAGGCGAAAAGCCGCGAACACGGCACCATGATTCAGAGCCGACAGATAGCCAAGGACCTTGGTCTGCAGATGAAGATTGGCGACGTGGAGTATCAGGGCGATGGCAACAAGACGATATTCTACTACATCGCCGATGAGCGTGTCGACTTCCGTCAGCTCATCAAGGTGCTTGCCGACACCTTCCACGTGCGCATCGAGATGAAGCAGATCGGAGCGCGTCAGGAGGCTGGACGCATCGGCGGTACGGGCCCCTGCGGCAGAGAGCTCTGCTGCGCCACATGGATGAAGAACTTCGTGAGCGTCAGCACCAACGCCGCTCGCATTCAGGACATATCGCTCAATCCGCAGAAACTCGCCGGCATGTGCGCCAAACTGAAGTGCTGCCTCAACTACGAGGTGGACGACTACGTTGAGGCAAGTCGAAAGATGCCGTCGCGCGATGTGGTTCTGCAGACACTCGACAGCGACTACTACCTCTTCAAGTCGGACATTCTCGCCGGCACTGTGGTCTACTCTACGGACAAGGGCATCGCTGCCAACCTCGAGGAGATTACAGCCGAGCGCGCCCGTGCCATCATCGAGATGAACAAGCGTGGCGAAAAGCCCGAATCGCTCACCGAGGACGGCAAGGTAAGACAGGACTCGCGCCCTGCCGACCTGCTCGCAGACGCCGACATCAGTCGCTTCGACAAGACTCGCAAGCGCAAGAAGAAGCCTGCAAAGCGCCAAGGGGGCGCACCGAACAAACAGAATCCTCAAGGGGGTGCAGTTGTCTCAACTGCACCGAAAAACTCTCAAGGTGGCGCACCGAATAAATCGAATGGCGAGGGTCAGCGTCGCAACAACCAGCAGCGTCGCAACAACCGTCCTGGTGGCGCACCAACCGAGCAACCTCAGGGGGTGCACTTGTCTCAAGTGCACCAACCGAAGAATAACGCTAATAGCTCGGTCGGTGCAGCAGAGACTGCTGCACCCCCTAAGGTGCACCAACCGAAGAATAACGCTAATAGCTCGGTCGGTGCAGCAGAGACTGCAGCACCCCCTAAGGTGCAACAGCCGAAGAATAACGCCAATAGCTCGGTCGGTGCAGCAGAGACTGCTGCACCCCCTAAGGTGCACCAACCGAAGAATAGCGCCAACGGTTCTGTAGGTGCAGCAGAGACTGCAGCACCCCCTAAAGGCGCTCATTAATTGTGGCTATGAAAAGAACAATAAGCTTTAGAATCGCTTCAATGACCCTTGTGATGTTCGCAATGCTCTTCGCAGCTTGCGACCATCGCACCGTCTATGACCGATATCAGAGCACCGCACTTGCAGGCTGGGAGAAGAACGACACGCTCTCGTTCGCCATTCCACCTCTGAAGGACGCCGCTACGTACAGCGCCCTTCTCGGCGTGCGCACGACAGACGCCTATCCGTTCACGGCGATAACGCTGATTGTGGAGCAGGAGATAATGCCGGCGCATCGGCTTGTGACCGACACCGTATGCTGCAACCTCACCGACGAGCAGGGCAACATTCTGGGCGAGGGCATCAGCTACAGACAGTATCAGTTCGATATCTGCAAGCTGCAGCTGCAGGAGGGCGACTCGCTGCACATCGTGGTGCGCCACGACATGAAGCGCGAGATACTGCCCGGCGTGGCTGACGTAGGTATACAGTTGAAGAAAGAATAGTCGGCACGCAAATGTCAATAGAATAGTCGGCATACTATTGCTGATAGAATAGAAAAACGCCGCGAATGCAATAATATCACATTCGCGGCGTTATTATATATAATAAGGTGGAAACCTAAGCGTCATTTTCAGAACAACCAATCAATGAGAAAGTACATATATATATTATTAATGTGTATCGTGAGCCTCGCTGTCTCTGCGCAGGACCGCACCGTGCAGAATCGCCCGTACACTGACTTGCGTCCGTTCCACTTCGGAGTAGTCGTGGGTATGCACGTGCAGGACATGGAGGTGCTGATGGCTGGTCCGCAGACCATAACCACGGAGGACGGCACGGAGGAGACACTCGTCACCGCCGACCAGAGCCGTTGGGACCCCGGCATCAATGTCGGAGTTCTCGGCGAACTGCGTCTGTCTACACATTTCCAGTTGCGCGTGGCGCCGATGATGTACTTCGGCACGCGCCACATCGTGTTTCACGACCTCAAGAAACTGAGCGAAAGCGGACAGCCCGACGAGAAGCGTCAGGACATGAAGACGGCGTACATCGCTGTGGCTGGCGACCTTATATTCTCGGCGCCTCGATTCAACAATCACCGCCCGTACCTCATGGCTGGTGTGTCGCCGATGATAAACCTTACGGGCAAGAGCACCGACGCGCTGAAGCTGAAGCGCACATCACTCTCGCTGGAGTTCGGCGTAGGTTGCGACTTCTACCTGCCGTTCTTCAAGCTGCGCCCCGAGCTGAAGTTCGTCTACGGACTCGGCAATGCTCTCGATACCAATCATGCCAAGGAACTGCGCGACAAGAGTCTGCTCAAGTTCGCGCAGGGCGTGAAGGAAGTACGCACAAAAATGGTTGTGCTGAGCTTCTACTTCGAATAAATTGTAATGTGATGAATAATAGCCGTAATCACGGCTGAATCTAATGAACTAAAGCCGGTGTATCAGCTGTAAGATACGAAACAAAACCTGGAAGATAGGCTGGAAGATTTCTCGTTTCTGGAGAAATCTTCCAGCCTGTATCGTTCTTATAATGTGCGGGTTATGACGATGTTGGAAGATATGGAGGATTTTTGGTTCTTCCGTTTAAGCTATACGCTCTATAAATAAAAAAGAACCTAAGCCTTAAGCATATTGCGCTTTGCGTCGATGCTGAGGAATATAAACAGCAGGATGGTGAAGCCCCAAAGCGACGATCCGCCGTAGCTGAAGAACGGCAGCGGGATGCCAATAACCGGCGTTAAGCCCAGCACCATGCCCACATTGATGAACACGTGGAATAGGAATACCGACGCCACGCAGTAGCCGTAGATGCGCCCGAAGACGAAAGGTTGTCGTTCGGCGAGCGCAAGCAGACGCAGAATGAGAATCAGGAACAGCAGCAACACGCCAGCCGAACCGATGAAGCCCTCCTCCTCGCCTACGGTGCAGAAGATGAAGTCGGTGTCTTGCTCGGGCACGAACTTCAGTTTGGTTTGTGTGCCATTGAGAAATCCCTTGCCCTTCAGTCCGCCCGAACCGATGGCAATCTCGCTCTGGTGAACGTTATATCCGGCGCCGGCAAGGTCTTCGTCGAGACCGAGCAGCACGTTGATGCGCACACGCTGATGAGGCTCCATCACGTTGTTAAGCACATAGTCGGCAGAGTAGAAGAACACCACCGAACCGACGGCAAACGCAAGGATAAAGAAGTATTGGGGTAGACGCGTGCGCAGTCCGTGATAGAGCAGGTAGAGGAACAGTGCTATGCACATGCCGAGCTGCACCCACGTTACGTCGAACGGAATGACGTACACGTCGAAGAGAATGGCTATAACGGTAAGTGCTATGCTATAGCCAAGAATAGTATTGGTGTGCTTGCGGTTGTGCACATAGTTGTACACCATGCCCGCAACGAATATCTGCACAAGTAGCAGCACGACGAACTTGCCCACCGACGTAGGCGTGTCGAAAAGCATAATGCCCTCGTACTTGATGCCCACAACGAAGTAGACCACCATCGCTACGCCCGTGAAGAGGATGCTGCCAGGCATGCCTTCGCGGTAGAACATGAGGAAGAAGGTGAGGTAGACCAGCGCCGAACCCGTCTCGCGCTGACCCACAATGCAGAGCATGGGCACGAACACTACGGCGCAAGCCGCAGCAAAGTCTTTCCAGCGCTGTATGTTGTAGCCGTAGGTGCTCATCAGTTTGGCGAGAGCCAACGCCGTAGCGAACTTGCCGAACTCGGCAGGCTGTAGGCGGAGCGGTCCGATGACGAGCCACGAGTGCGAACCCTTGATGTCGTGAGGGTTGAATATGGTGGCGAAAAGCAGTAAGAGCAGCACGCCGTATATGACGAACGAGAACGTGTCGAAGAAACGCGAGTCCATCATCAGAATGACGAATCCGAGGCATATACTTGTGCCTATCCACACAATCTGCATGCCCGAACGCGTGCCGAGCGACAACAAGTCGTTGTCGCCGAAGGTGTAGCTGGCACCGCAGATGCTGAGCCATCCGAACAACATAAGTGCTATGTAAAGACCAATTGTCAGCCAGTCGACCTGCGACCAAATGCTTTGTGGCTTCTCGTTTATCATTGTTTCTTCTCTTTTACTCTTTTACTTTTATCTTTTTGCCCTGGAAATCGCGGACCGTAGCCGATGCGTCGAGCCTGCATAGCGCTTGCCTGAGCCTCTGAAGCCGGCGAGAGCTTACCCGTGAGATACTGTTCCATCATCAGTCCGCCGATAGGTACACCGAAGTCGGCACCCCATCCGCCGTTTTCAACGTATACGGCGATAGCAATCTTCGGTTCGTTCATCGGTGCGAAGCCCATGAACACCGAGTGGTCGCGACCGTGGTTCTGCGCCGTACCTGTCTTGCCGCACGCCTCGAACGGCAGGCGCCCCAGCGCTCTACACGTGCCCTTCAGTGCCGAAGAACGCATACCCGCGACAACATAGTCGTACGCACGGCGCGACGCCTTGGTATAATGTTTGTGGGTGTAAGCCGTGTCGAGCGGTTCGCCCTGCACCTTGCGCACGACATGCGGACGATAGTAGTAGCCGCGGTTGGCGATGGTAGCGCCGAGGTTGGCAATCTGCAGCGGAGTGAGTGTCACCTCGCCCTGACCGATAGAGATAGAGATGATGGTGAGTCCGTTCCACGAGCCGCGATAGTTGCGGTCGTAGTAGTCGGCGTTCGGAATCATGCCGCGCTTCTCGCCCGGAAGGTCAATGCCCAACTTGTAGCCGAAGCCCATCGACACCATATAGTCGCGCCATATATTCATGGCGTTGTACGGATTCTTGTATTTGGAGCGGTTGCCTATCATGTAGTAGAGTCCCCAACAGAAGTAGGAGTTGCACGAAGTGCTGATGGCGTCGACAAGAGCGATAGGAGCGGGGTGGGAGTGGCAGCCGACATGCAGACCGCGATAGTAGAAACCGCGGTTGCAAGGGAATGCGGTGCCTGGAGTGATAATGCCTTCGGTCATGTACGTCAGAGCCTGCGACGTCTTGAACGTAGATCCCGGCGGGTACATACCCATTATAGAACGGTTGAGGAGCGGTTTCCAAGCGTCCTTGGCAAGAGCGCGGTGATTCTTGGAGCGTGTGCGGCCAACCATGATGCGCGGGTCGTAGGTTGGAGCCGACACCATGCAGAGCACTTCGCCCGTGCGAGGGTCGAGAGCCACGATAGAACCTATCTTACCTTCCATAAGGCGTTCGCCCAAAGCCTGCAGTTTCTCGTCGATGGCGAGCGTGAGGTCTTTTCCAGCAACCGGCTTGCGGTCGTATTTGCCCTTCATATACTGCCCCTGGATGCGTCCGCGAGCATCGCGCAGCAATATCTGCACGCCCTTCTCGCCGCGCAACTGTTTCTCGTACGACTTCTCCACGCCGAGCTTGCCGATGTAGTCGCCAGGCTGGTAGTAGCTGTCTTCCTCAATGTCGTAGGGCGAAACCTCCGCAACGTCGCCGAGGATGTGCGCACCTACAGACGACTGATACTGGCGTATGCTGCGCTGCTGCACGTAGAAGCCCGGGAAGCGGAATATCTTCTCCTGAAAGTAGCTGAACTCCTCAGAAGGAAGCTGACTCATGAACATCTGCTGTGTGAAGCGCGAGTAGCCTGGGTTCTTCGAGTAGTCCTTGATGTCGTTCATGCGCTTTATGAAATACTCTTTCGTGATGCCCAAAGCGCGGCAGAACTCAAGCGTGTCGATGCGTCCCTTCGCCTCGTTCATCACCACCATGACGTCGTACGCCGGCTGGTTGTACACGAGCAGACGTCCGTTGCGGTCGTAGATGGCTCCGCGCGACGGATATTCAATCTTCTTGAGAAAGGCGTTCGAGTCGGCGTTCTTCTTGTAGTCGTCGCTCAGCAACTGCAGCGTAAAGAGCCGCACGATGTAGACAACGACAATCGCCGTTGCCACGAAAGCGATGACGTAGCGCCGTTTCTCGAGATTATAATTGCTCATTTCCTACTTCTAAAAAATACAAATACTACTTTCTTACTAACGCTTGCTTCTGAAGTTCTCTATCACCAATATGAGTATGATGGTGAGCAGGGCGCTACCGCCGATGCTTGAGAGCCATTGAACCCAGTTGTAGAAGTTGAATGCTTCGAGCGAGAAGAACGCTAAGCAATAGATAACCACGAGGATGATGGTGTAGTTGGCGTATTTGCTTGAGCCGAATGTGAATGGTGACGGGCGCAGGTCGTCAGCACTGTCGCGCGGTGCAAACAGTTCGATGACGTAAGGCTGCAGGAAGCCCACGAGAGTCATTGCTGCGGCAGCCACGCCCGGAGTGTTCGAGAAGATGTCTACAAGAAGACCCATCGCGAAGCACCATAGCAGCGTTGCCCACTTCGACTCTCCGCGCTGTATGGTAAGTGCGAAGTAGACGTAGAGCAACGGCGTAGCGCATCCGAAGACGCTGATATGGTTGAGCAGCAGCGTCTGCACGAGGAGCAGCACAATGATGAATATTATGTTTCTGATGAAATTCAGGCTCATTTGATTTCTTCTATATATTTATTGGCGCGCCTTCAGAGAATCCTCCGCAGCACGCAGTAATTCGAGTTTCTTGTCCATCTCGCGGTCGTTGATGACGCTCACGTCGCGCAGACGTGTAAAGTCGGTTGACAGAGAGATGTTGAGACGATACGAGAGTCCGTTGTCTGAGTTGTACACATGCTTGATGCGTCCGACGATGATGCCCGGCGGGAATACCGACGAGTAGCCCGACGTAACGACGAAGTCGCCCAAACGGAAGTGAGCATGTCGCGGAATGTCCTCTACGTAAGCCGACTCAGGCGAACCGCCATGCCAGCGCAGATAGCCGAAGAAGCCGCGTCCACGTATGGTGCAGCTGATGTTCGACTGCTCGTTGAGCACCGGAATAATCACCGAGTAGTGCTCGTTGCAGAGATAGACGATGCCCACGATGCCCTGACCGCACACCACGCCCATATCCTTGCGCACGCCGTCGGCGCTGCCTTTGTCGATGGTGATGAAGTTGTTAGCCTTGTCGAGCGACGAGCTGACGACCTTTGCCGGAATGGTTTCATAGTCGCGCATAACGTTCTGTTGCAGTCGTTCGACGAGGGTAGTGTCCTTGTTTGTCTTCAGCACCTGCTCGCGCAGCATCTCCACTTCGCGTTCGAGGTAAATATTGCGGTCGGTGAGTTGTCGGTTCACTTCGGTAAGAGCGAAGTATTGCTTAACGGACGAGTCCCATTCGTACATCTTTCCCGCTACGGCATTGGCTGACGAGAACCACACGCTGCCCTGATAGCTGTTGTACTTGAACAGCAGAGTGAGGCTCACCACCTCCAGCAGGAGGAAGACGAACCAATGGTTGTGGCGTGAAAGAAAATCTAATAAGTTGCGCATAGTCGAAAAGTAAAAAAGTAAAAGAGTAAAAAAGTAAAAAGCAGAGGGCGTATCATCGTTCCAACTCTTTTTACTCTTTTACTTTTTTACCTTCTTACCTTTAAATGTTATTTACTGTTGAGAGCTTTTTACTCTTTACTTTTTTACTCTTTTACTTTTAGCTTATCTCATAAGGAATGAGAAGCGGTCGATGTTCTTAAGAGCAACACCCGCACCGATAGCTACGCTGTGCAACGGATCTTCGGCGATGTGGAACGGAATGTTGATCTTCTCCTGCAAGCGCTTGTCGAGACCGCGCAGCAGAGCGCCGCCACCACTGAGGTAGATGCCGTTCTTCACGATGTCGGCATAAAGCTCAGGCGGAGTGTTCTCAAGAGCAGAGAGCACAGCGTTCTCAATCTTTGCGATAGTCTTGTCGAGGCAGTGAGCAATCTCCTGATAGCATACCGGCACCTCCATTGGGAGAGCGGTGATGCGGTTCGGACCGTGAACGATGAAGTCCTCAGGAGCCTCGTCGCCAAGCTCGGTGAGAGCCGATCCGACGTGAATCTTGATACGCTCAGCCATACGCTCAGAAACCTTCACGTTGTGCTGGCGCGACATATACTCCTGGATGTCGGCAGTGAGGTCGTCACCCGCAGTGCGGATAGAGTTGTTCGACACGATGCCGCCGAGTGAGATGACAGCAATCTCTGTAGAACCGCCACCTATGTCGACAATCATGTTGCCCTCCGGCGCTTCTACGTCGATACCGATACCGATGGCAGCAGCCATAGGCTCGAAGATGAGGTATACGTCTCGTCCGTCAGCATGTTCTGCGCTGTCGCGCACGGCGCGCAGTTCAACCTCTGTAGAACCCGAAGGAACGCCGATCACCATGCGCAGCGACGGGGTGAAGAGGCGGCTGCCAGAGTGTACCATTTTGATGAGTCCGCGCATCATCTGTTCGCAAGCGGAGAAGTCGGCTATGACTCCATCGCGGAGTGGGCGAATGGTTCGGATGTTGTCGTGAGTCTTCTCATACATCATCTTTGCCTTCGAGCCGACAGCAATCATTTTGTCTGTGCGACGGTCGAGTGCCACTACCGAAGGCTCATCAACAACAATCTTGTCGTCGCTGATGATGATGGTGTTGGCAGTGCCGAGGTCCATCGCAATTTCCTGTCTGAATGAAAAAAATCCCATTTATTGAGTTTTGAATTATGATTTTTGAGTTTACTTTGCAAACCAAGCGTGGATTGCAGTATCGTAGTGGCTGCTTACGCCGAATGCGCGCTCAGCGAACATCTTGCGCTCAGCGAGAGTAGTCTCTGCGCCGTTAGCGTTGAGGATGTCGAGGAGCACCTTGTACTCAGCCTTGCTCGGAACGATCACCACGTCGTTGAAGTTCTTTGCGCCAGCGCGGATGAGCGAGATGCCGCCTATATCGATCTTCTCGATGATGTCGGCATCAGAAGCGCCGCTTGCTACGGTCTGCTCGAACGGATAGAGGTCAACGATAACGAGGTCGATTTCAGGGATAGCGTATTCAGCCATCTGCTGGCGGTCGCCTTCGTTGTCGCGACGAGCGAGGATGCCACCGAAGATGCGTGGGTGCAGAGTCTTAACACGTCCGCCGAGGATTGACGGATAAGAAGTGACGCTTTCTACAGCCTGGCACTCGTAGCCAAGCTTCTCGATGAACGCCTGAGTGCCACCGGTAGAGAGGAATTTAACACCTTCTTCGTTGAGCTTCTTCAAGAGCTCGTCGAGACCATCCTTATGGAATACAGAAATAAGCGCGGTCTTGATTTTTTTTGTTCCAGCCATTGTTTCTTTTATTATTGTTGATTATCCTTTTACTCTTTGTTGTTATCAGTCGTAATTGTCGTCGGACGCGGTTGTTATGCGCTTTGTGGCAGCGTCTTTCGCACACTTTACGAAAATCAATGCAAAGGTACTAAAAACCAAGAATATAACGTGTTAATTGTAGAAAAAATGCGGTAAAAGATGTGTTAAATCTGCTTTTAATTGATATAGATACAAAAAAACGAGTCAAAGAATTGTCTTTAACTCGTTCTTTTGTAGCGGGACCCAGGATTGAACTGGGGACCTCATGATTATGAATCATGCGCTCTAACCAGCTGAGCTATCCCGCCATCGTTCTTGATTGCGGGTGCAAAGGTAATGCTTTTTTGTTAATCTCCAAAACTTTTTTCAAAAAAAATCACTTTTGTATGCAAATTATTTATTTTTTCCTTAACTTTGCACTGTCACTACATTATATATATAGTTATTACGCTACTAAAAACGATATGGATAAAAACAAAATCACAGTCGAACACCTCCTCAACTCAACCTCGAAGAACATTATTTGGCAGCTCATAGGTACCGATTCGGGTCTTCAGAAGTGGATTGCCGACAGCGTTACGCTCGACGGCGACCAGCTCACCTGCGCCTGGGGCGACGCCAACCGCCACCATGAAGTGCGCATGGCCACGGTCAGCGTGCTCGAAAAGTTCGGTCGCATACGCTGGTCGTGGGACGACGAGACCGATGGCTCGTATGTAGAGATACGCATGGAGAAAAGCAACCTCACCGGTGGCTATATGCTCTCTGTCACCGACTTCACCGACGACGGCGACAAAGAGTGGCTGATGGACATTTGGACGCACAACTTCGAGCGTCTGCGCCGCAGATGCGGAGTGTAGATGTAGACAGGGCGGCTCAGTGAAGCCGTAAAAATACTAAAATCATTTAATTTCGGGGAGTATATGAAATATTTATGCTAATTTTGCAGCATAAAAGTCAACATATACCCACCTCTTATATGTATGCTCCGGCGGCACGTTCCGCCCTATATATATAATAAGGTAAAAACTCTCACGATGTTTCGTATAAAGAAATTAGATATTTTCATTGCAAAGCAGTTCGGTCTTTTGTTCATAGGAACGTTCTTCATCTGCCAGTTTGTGCTGATGATGCAGTTCCTATGGAAGTATGTCGACGAGCTTATCGGCAAGGGCCTCTCCATGGACGTGCTTGCCGAATTCTTCTGGCACATGGGTCTTATGCTTGTGCCGCAGGCTATGCCGCTTGCAATATTACTTTCCTCGCTTATTACATTCGGAAACCTCGGCGAAAGCTCAGAGCTTACGGCCATTAAAGCCGCCGGCATCTCGCTCATGCAGGCTTTCCGCTCGCTCATAGCCATCAGTCTGGCTATCTGCGTGCTCTCCATCTACTTCCAGAACTCTATCGGACCCGAAGCTCACCGCAAGCTCGCCGTGATGCTGATGTCGATGAAACAGAAAAGTCCAGAACTTGAGATACCCGAAGGCGTGTTCTACGACGGCATACCAAACTCTAACATCTACGTCTCGAAGAAGAACATGGACACCGGCAAACTCTACGGCATCATGATATACCGCATGACCGGCTCTTACGAAGACCAGGCGATAATACTTGCCGACTCGGGTATGCTGCAGTCGACAGCCGAGAAGAAGCATCTGCTGCTCACGCTGTGGAGTGGCGAGTGGTTCGAGAACATGCAGTCGCAGGAGATGGCAGGCAGCGCCTCGGTGCCTTACCGTCGCGAGTCGTTCGTGCAGAAACGGATAGTGCTCGACTTCGACACCGACTTCAACGTGACTGACGGATCGTCGCTCTCCAACGACGCACGCGGAAAGAGTTTCACGCAGATTACCCACGATATGGACTCGCTGAAGCATGTGTACGACAGCATCGGCAACTCTTACTACACAGCCGACCAGCGTCTGTTCTACACGCTCGGCACGGTGTCGAAGGCCGACTCGCTGCGTGCCCTGCAGCTCGCCAAAGGCGCGTCGTACAATGTCGACTCCGTATACGCCCGACTCACGCCGCAGCAGAAACGCTCCGCTGTGAGCCATGCGCTTAACCGCGTGGCGTCGCGCAAGTACGACCTCGAGTTTAAGTCGCTCATCACCGACGACGGCGACCGACTCATCCGTCAGCACAAGATAGAGTGGGTGGCAAAGATTACGCTCGCCTTGTCGTGCATCATCTTCTTCTTCATCGGCGCCCCGCTCGGAGCCATCATACGCAAGGGCGGCTTGGGTCTGCCGGTGCTCATATCGGTGCTCGTGTTCATTCTCTACTACATACTCGACAACTCGGGCTACCGAATGGCGCGAAGCGGCATGTGGACAATCTGGTTCGGCAAGAGTCTTGCGCCAGCCGTGCTCGTGCCGATGGCGGTGTTCTTCACGTACAAGGCGACGAACGACTCCGTTGTGTTCAACGCCGACATGTACGCCAACGCCTTCCGCCGCTTCTTCGGACTGCGTATCAAGCGCCCGATATACCGCAAGGAGGTGGTGATAAACGACCCGCACTACGCCGAGAACCTCGTGCAGCTGAAGCAGATGAACCGCGAGCTGACCGAATACTCGCTCACTCACCGTCTGAAGCACGCGCCGAGCTGGGTGAAAGTGTTCTTCAAGTACGAGCCCGACAACGTGATGGAGCGCATCGTGCCGCAGCTGGAGCAGATAATAGAAGACTTGAGCAACTCGCGCGACCGCACTATCATCAACCATCTGAGCCAGTACCCCGTGATGTCGGAGCGCGCCCACACACGTCCGTTCGAGCGCAAGTGGCTCAACATCGTGGCTGCCGCCGTCATACCGCTCGGTTTCGTGCTCTACATGCGCATGTGGCGCTACCGCCTGCGTCTGCAGCGCGACCTGAAGGTGGTGCAGGCAGAGAACAAAGTGATAATAAGCCGCATCGAGGATATACTCAGCCGACAGTAGTGCATGGGAAAAAGACACAGACAACAATCAGAAAATTAAGAATAAATATAAAACTAACCAGAGTTGGGCAAGATGTTTGTGGGTAAGAGCAGACACTCCAGCCACCGCAGCCTGCCGACTCATAAACCCTAAAATACTATGGGAGAATTCAAACTGAGCAGCATCGAAGACGCTCTCGAAGATTTTAAAGCCGGACAGTTCGTAATCGTGGTTGACGACGAAGACCGCGAGAATGAGGGCGACCTCATCATCGCAGCCGAGAAGATAACTCCTGAAAAGGTGAACTTCATGCTGAAGAACGCACGCGGCGTGCTTTGCGTACCTATCACCCTCTCGCGTTGCGAGGAACTCGACCTGCCGCACCAGGTGAGCGACAACACGTCGATGCTCGGCACACCGTTCACCGTCACAGTAGACAAACTCGAAGGATGCACCACCGGCGTGTCTATCCACGACCGTGCAGCTACCATAAAGGCGCTCGCCGACCCTGCGTCTACACCGCAGACCTTCGGTCGCCCGGGACATATCAATCCGCTCTACGCCCAGGACAACGGCGTGCTGCGCCGCTGCGGACACACCGAGGCTACAATCGACCTATGCCGTCTCGCCGGACTCTATCCTGCAGGCGCACTCATGGAGATAATGAACGAGGACGGAACGATGGCACGCATGCCCGACCTGCAGAAGAAGGCAGAGGAGTGGGGCTTGCGCATCATCACCATCAAGGACCTCATCGCTTACCGCCTGAAGAAGGAATCGATAATCGAAGTGGGCGAGGAGGTAGACATGCCTACAGAATGGGGACACTTCCGCCTCGTGCCGTTCCGTCAGCAGAGCAACGGATTGGAGCACATGGCACTCGTGAAGGGCGAGTGGCGTGAGGACGAGCCGGTGCTCGTACGTGTACACTCTTCATGCGCCACAGGCGACATCCTCGGCTCTAAGCGCTGCGACTGCGGACAGCAGCTCCACGCAGCGATGCAGATGATTGAGAAGGAAGGCAAGGGCGTAGTGGTTTATATGCAGCAGGAAGGTCGCGGCATCGGACTCATGAACAAGATTGAGGCATACAAGCTGCAGGAGGAAGGCTACGACACCGTAGACGCCAACGTGCACCTCGGCTTCAAGCCCGACGAGCGCGACTACGGTTGCGGAGCACAGATGCTGCGCCACCTTGGCGTGCACAAGATGCGCCTGCTCACCAACAACCCTACAAAGCGCGTAGGACTGGAGTCGTACGGACTCGAGATTGTGGAGAACGTGCCCATCGAAGTGATACCCAACAAGTACAACGAGCGCTACCTGAAGACTAAGCGCGACCGTATGGGTCACACCTTGCACCTGAAGTAATAATCAAGTAGCGGAGGTGAAAGCCTCCGCAGCCGCAAGCAATGCTAACGATAAGAGAACAAGAGCTTGGGTGTATGCTATTTGTATATACCCAAAATCATGTTTTCTTCCTTTTTTATAGAGCAAATGATCTGTTTAGTATTAAGTAACTGTTCAAAATTAATTTTATAAATATGAATAATTCACGAATAAGTT
>ENA-ORTY01000750-ORTY01000750.1-human-gut-metagenome-genome-assembly--contig:-NODE-750-length-40587-cov-11.550306_pt1 | contig 40587 bp, 36 predicted proteins | sample MGYA00241917_ERZ509198 | MGnify/ENA primary metagenome ERZ509198 (study PRJEB26280, sample SAMEA2338857) | human gut metagenome | biome: human gut; feature: human-associated habitat; material: faeces...
GCCAACAACGGACTGGGTGACGTCTATATTACCGGATTCACCGCAGCTATGCGTATTAAGCAGTTTGCCATGTGTCCATTTGATGCAATCGCAACCGGTGTATCCACCTTTTGCGGACAAAATCTTGGTGCCGGGAAAACGGATCGTATTAAGAAAGGAATCTTGCAGGGCGTCTTCGTCGGCATGGCATATGGCCTTGTAGCAGGCATTGTACTTATCTTCTTTGGACGTACATTGACACTGCTGTTCGTGAAGCCATCCGCTACTGCAGTGCTTGATGCTTCTGCCAAATATCTGCGCTGCCTCGGATTCTTCTATTGGTCACTCGGCATCTTAAACACCTGCCGCATGACCACACAGGGTCTTGGCTATTCCGGCAGAGCTATCCTCTCGGGCGCCGTCGAAATGGCGGCACGCTGTTTCGTCAGTCTGGCATTGGTTCCTATTTTTCACTTCGATGCAATCTGCTTTGCCGATCAAAGTGCTTGGATCACTGCTACGCTCTACATCGTACCGACTTGTCTGCTCGTTGTGCGCTCAATTGAAAAAAAAAGAAAGGAATGTAAATGATTATGAGAAAAAACAATTGGAAAACGACTGCAATAGCGGCACTTCTAAGCATCTCTATGGTGCTTCCTACCACCAGTGGATCAGCGGCAGCTGCTTTTGCTGTAACGCCTAAGGATGTCACTACTCACAAAGCAACCGCAACTGAACCAACCGCTACGCCTGATTCCAAGGCAACACCGCCAATATTAGAAACAGATGTGGCGAGCGCATCCAACGGATGTACAATGCTTGGTATCTATGGTACGTATTATAGTCAGGCATAGGAAGATCTAGACAAGTTAAATGAAATTCGTAAAGAAGCCTGTGAAGCCGGCAACATACCGGATCCGCGCGATCCCAGCCGTATGCTGACATCCGATGATTATAAACCGTTAAGATGGTCGAGAGACTTAGAAAGCATCGCTCGCATCCGTGCGGCAGAGGCTGGCATTTCGTTTAATTTCATGGCATCCGGACATGATCGTCCCAGCGATAAAGATACTTTTTCCCTATCCTTTCATGGTGTATCTTCCAATTGTGAAGATCTCGCTTACTGTTGGGGAAAAAGCATGACCGAAGGTGTCCTTCTGTGGAAATCTGAACAAAAAGACTGGGTCGATCAAAATCTGTCCAATGAAACCGGTCATTATAAAAGTATGATCAATCCAAAATACAACTATGTCGGATTGGGCGATTTCTATTCCGAAGCAGCACCTTATCCGAATACCGTTGCCGGTGAATTTTCTACGAGAACCGGTCTGAACGAAACCATGCAGGATGTGCAGACCGATGTTATACAAAAAGTTGAGATCTCCAACAAATATATCAAAGAGAATTTCTTAGACGGCACAGATACGATAAAAACGGAGCAGACTTCCAGCTTAACCGCAAAAGTACGTTTGGAACGCACTCGCAGCAATGGCAAAGTGTCCACCCGCGAGATCTGGTCCGTCCAGCCTCTAACCTATTCCTCTTCCGACCGTACGATTGCTACGGTAGATAACAACGGAAACGTTACAGGTCTTACCAATGGAGATGTCACCATTACAGCAAAAGCAGATAACGCAATATTTGCGACCAAAACAGTACATATCTCTTGTGCGCATAAGCGTAAAGAGACCGATTATACACCGGCAACCTGTACCAAAAATGGGTCACGTACATATCACTGTGACACCTGTAATAAAGATTTTGAGGAAATCATCCCCAAAACACCACATAACTATGTATATGGAGAGATTGATGCCAACGGCAAGAGCACGGGTATCTGCTCCGACTGCCAGAATACGATCTACATCGCTCCGCCAACCTCGTTCGATATTTATTGGCGGAATAGTACCTCCACCACAAGTTCCTATTATTCTTCCATGCCGGCCAGCAACCCAATCGGCTCCACCATTTATGCATGGGCGCAAAATATCAACGGCGATAGCGATTATCAGGAGCTCCGTATTGAATCCTCAGATCCGTCTGTCATTTCCACGCCTGGTATCATATCCGATAAGACCTACGTAAATCCGCTTAATGTATTAGCTGCAGGCATTACACAAATCACTGTGTATCCAACCTATAACCCTGCCATAAAGAAAACCTATACTCTTCGTATCGGTGAAAACGGCAGTGTTGACATTGCACAGGCCGAAATCACTCTGTCCGAAAAGTCGTACATCTATACCGGCAAGCCACAGAAACCAAAAGTCACTGTGACCATGCATGGTACTACCCTGACCGAAAATAAGGACTACACGATTCGTTATGAAAACAACACCGCCGTCGGAACAGCAACTGTCACGGTAACAGGAGCCGGTCTGTTTTGTGGACAGACAGCGATTCCGTATACGATTCAATCCTCTGCCGCCAAACCACATACACATGTGACTGTAATCGATGAAGCAGTTCCGGCAACCTGTACCACTCCGGGACTTACCGAAGGATCTCACTGCTCTGAATGCGGCTTGGTATTCACGCCGCAGCAGGTTGTAAATGCACTCGGACACCAATATAAAGATGGGGAATGTACCGTATGTGGCTACCAGCGTTATGTAAATAAAGATCATTTACGTTTCACTCTGGAAGAAAGTGTGGAGGGCACAAAATTCGCCTCCGTCTCTGTCGTTCCAAACGATATACTGACCGGAGATATCCATGTTCCATCCACCATAACGATCAACGACACCTCATATTCGGTACGTGTCGTCACCAAAAAAGCATTTGCCGGACAAACAAACGTAACAAGCATTACCCTTCCACAAACGATCACCCGCATTGATTCGGAAGCATTTGCTGACTGCAGCAAATTAAGCAAAATGTATTTTCAGTCCGATAACGCACCGACCACTGCAAGTGACGCTTGGAAAAATGTCGTCAGTGAAACCAATACTTTAGACTTTTATTGTCCAAAGTATGGCGTCGGATATTATAATCTGGCAAAAAATGCCGGTGCTACCACACACTATGATGAAGCGATTCCAAATCATGTACATACTATGATATTTCATGATACGGTTGCCGCGACCTGCACGGAAGCCGGTTCCGCCAGCTATTATACCTGCAGCGAATGTTGTAAGGTCTTTTGGGATGCTGACGGCAAACAGGAAATCGACATAAGCGAGACATATTTAAAACCACTTGGACACGATTGGGCAACTAACTTCACCATTGACATCCCGGCAACCAAAACATCTACCGGAGAAATGTCACTGCATTGTAAACGCTGTAATGAACGTTCACGTATTACGGAAATACCAAAACTGACAGACAATAACAACTCCGATGATCCGGACTTTGACCTTCCTAACCAAAATAACAATAATCCCGGGAATGGACAATCTGTCAACAAAAACAATACCGCCACTCCAAAAGTCGGCACTGTATTTACCGTCAAAGGACTGCGTTACCGCATTGCAAACCGCAATGTGTGCACAAAGACTTGCACTGTAACCTGTCTCGGATATGACAAGAAATATCTAAAAAGCAAGAAAAAGGGATCTGTTACATTATCCATTCCAGCTAAAATAGCTTACGGCAAATATAGCTGTATGGTTACTGCCATTGGCAATAAAGCATTTTATGGCTGCAAAGCACTCAAGCGTGTTTCGACCGGAAGTAATGTGCTATCCATCGGAAGTAAAGCATTCTCCGGTTGCAAAGCACTTAAGAAAGTAACCATTTTGAAAAAGACAAAGAAAATCGGAGCCTCTTCTTTTGCGAAATGCAGCAGTCTGCGCACCATAACCATTAAGACGACGTCTCTAACGAAAAAGTCTATTGGTAAAAAAGCATTTCATGGCATTGCAAAGAAAGCGAAATTTAAGCTGCCATCCAGCAAGAAAAGGCTGTACAAAAAATGGGTCAAAAAATAAACAGGCCGCTTCAATATCCCTCACCTTTAACAACCCATTTGCCGTTCTTTTTCTTCAAACGAATGATACGATACTTTCCGCTCTTCGTATCCTTGCCTTGGAACTGTATTTGGTCACCTGATCCACCATTGTATTCCAAGCTCTTCACCTTTTGTGTGGTGTGTTTATAATATTCTTTAGCCACCTTGAGTGCTGCGTGAATATCTTCTTCATCAAGAGATTCCTTAGCGACTGCAGAAGCCCTCTCCTGCTCTTTCTTCGTTGGGCTCGCAGTCGCTTCCTGCTCTTTCTTCGTTGGGCTTGCAACAGCTTTCTGCTTCGATGTACTCATTGTATTTTTTCGTCCGCTTGCTCTTTGACCACATGCCGTTGCAAGTGCTGCTACTACCATAATAGTAATGATAAATACTTGTTTCTTCATAATGTCCTCCTTGTATTCCGGTTTCACCATACTCCCTGCATCCACATATTGTGATTTCAAAAGAGTCTGAAACGCCCTACTTTCTTTGCAGTGACATCATAAAACAACAATGTATCTAATTTGTATATAAACTCTTTACCGTTCTCTCTTCCGCTTTTGTTACATCTCTGATGAATGCATGCCTGAATCAATATACAATCTTACTTTCTCTATCTTCTCTTGTTTTACATCGTACAGAAATTCTTGCAAAATATTTTTAATTTTTTACACTTCAGATAAAAAATTAAGAGATACTCTCGAAGGTAAATGCTTCAAAATAATTTGAATCTCTCCTAATATTTATGATATTATAAATTGCAAATGTATAGAATTTACATACGAAAAATACAAGAGAAACGCCTAAAATAGGCAAGATGCTACTGTGAGTTGCGGAAATTCCAACTTTAAATGGTTGAGGATTTTCATTTTTTCACTAAAATTTGTAACTGTACATTTACTCATATCAAAATTTATAGATTGCGAGATAGGGGGTGCTCACTTTTTAATTTTTTAAGCAATTTGGTAACTTGTGTTATTGTACTATACAAAAAACAAGAAGGAGAGGAGATATAAATAATGACGTTTTCTAGTAAATTGCAAAAATTAAGAAAAGATAATAACTTATCGCAAGAGCAACTAGCTTCTGAGTTATGTGTATCCAGACAAGCCATCTCAAAATGGGAACTGGGAACCCTACCGGATATTAATAATTTAGTAAAGGTAAGCAATTTTTTTAATTGCTCTTTAGATTATCTTATGAATGATGATAAAGAAGACCAATTTGAGGAGGAATTTAGCAACGAACAAACTAAGATTGCAAATAATGAAAATGTAGGCACAAAAGCCACTGCAATCAAAAGGCATCTCAAATTCATATTATCTGGATCTGGAATGGCTATTTCGATTATTTTCCTTATACTAATAAAATTAATATCAACATTTTTTCCAACTCCCATTGCCAGACAGGCAGAATCTGGAACCTGGTATACAGGTTTTATAGGATTCATCGATTATTATGATTTGTATGGAATTGTTAATATAGCATTGCTTTTGTTTATGTTATCATTTACATTTTTTTCTTTTTTTATTGTTAAAAAGAAAAATAAATCCAAGAAAAATATCTTATTAACCTTAATTGGATATGCAATGATTATGATATTTTGCATAAAATCATTATATGAAATAAATACAAAACCTTTTGTTTCACTGAATTTTTTAGAGCTCGTTATATCAATTATTTATATCGCGTGTGCAATACTTTTATTTTCTCGGGAAATTAAAGATTGATAACAAATAATTTTTGGGGATATGTCCTAGGTGTTCTTGGATTTGGCGTCGCTGTAGTTGGCTGTTTTCTAAAAGATAATCACTGATAACTTCTTGTTTGAAAAATTGAGAAAACGTAATATTGAACAAAAAAGAAATGCACAGTTCTTAGCTTATCGTGAACTGTGCATTTTTGTAAATAAATACTTTTAATTAGCCGATTACGGCATCCTCTGCTGTAAAATGTTCCAGAGAATTTTCTTTTACCTGAATGCAGATATAAGTAATTCCAGAAATATCGGATGCAAAAAACTGACGCTTTGCAGCAGGTGCGATTTTTAGCCAGTCTCCAGTTGAAAGGCTAATTTCTTCTCCATCAATTATGGCTTTGCCGTTACCTGAAAGAATTCCATAGATTTCTTCATTTTCTTTATGAGAATGAACAAATGGGACATTTGCTCCTGCAGGTAGTTCGTTTAAACTGATTTCTGCACCTGTTAAAGACAACTTTTCATGCAGCTCAATTCGGTTTTCCTTTCCAATAGTTGTTTTTGTGTAATTTGCCATAATAATACCTCCATAGTTAATTTGTAGTTTCTGGTTGCTTGGTATTAGTATAGTGTGAGACACATACAAAAACAAGTACGCACCTTTTTGTAACTGTACACTCAAAAATGAATGTGTTACAATAGACTCGGAGGTGAGAATTATGCGAGCAAAAGAAGAATTACCGGAATGCCCAGTTGCAACAGCAGTATCTCTTATCGGAGGAAAATGGAAACTGCTGATTTTGCGTAACTTGAAAGAGCGTCCATGGAGATTCAATGAGCTACAACGAAGTATAGATGGTATTTCACAAAAGGTTTTGACAGATAGTTTAAGACAAATGATGAGTGATGGGCTGGCATATCGCCACGATTACCATGAGCAGCCACCGAGAGTTGAATACGGCTTAACGGAACTCGGAACAAAAATGCTTCCAATTGTTAATTCACTTGCTGACTTTGGTAACTACTATAAATCAATTATTGAACAGAATTAAGGACGTTAGTATTTGAAAAGCTCGAACAATTCCAGTTTGTAGAATTGGAAAATCAAGATTTAAGGAGATAATCAATGATATTATATTTTTCTGCAACAGGGAATTGTAAGTATGTTGCAACCCGGCTTGCGCAGTTGGCAGAAATCGTTTCAATCGTAGACTGCATCAGAGAGAAAAAAAGCAGATTTGAGGATGATGTGATTGGCATTGTTTCCCCTACCTATGATTGGGGACTGCCGAGTATTGTCCGTGAGTTTTTGGAAATGGCAACCTTCCAAACCGATTATCTGTATTTTGTTGCGACTTATGGGACAACGCCCGGTGCAATCGGCGCAATGGCGAACAAGGTGATCCGTGGGCGCAAGATAGATGCCTATTATTCCGTTCGGATGGCAGATACATGGACACCGACTTTTGTCAAATAGCTGTTATTTTCGTGCAACAAGATGTGCCCGGAATCCTTTCTGTTTTTCCATAGTCAGCACTGTGAAACCGGCTTTTTTTGCCATTGCAACAAATTCTGCAGCTTTATGTATTTTCACATCACCATGTCCGAATAAATTAGCCAGTGGCATTTCCAGATGGTTCATCAACCAGACTATAAAATCCGAAGAGGTATAGTCACGCAGGACCAGACGGCCGCCTTTTCGCAGAACACGATATGCACTATTGAAGAAGTCCTGCGGATTAGGATAGTGGTGGAAGCTGTTTGAGCAGATGACTGCATCAAAAGATTCCTCTGCAAAAGGCAGATTCTCACTGTCTCCAACAAGAAATTTCGTGTTGGAAAGTTCCTTTGCCTGAGCGACCTTGATCATCTCAGGAGTGAGATCAAGACCAACATAATGTTTATCGGGATATTTTTCATGAAGTAACTGAATCATTGGACCAGTTCCACATCCACAGTCCAGAACATCCTGGAAAGCTTCCTTTTCCAGTTCTGCCAGGATTGGCGGATAGTCATCTTTACACATCTCATAAATACCGGCATGTCCGCTGTCATAGACCTTGGCCGCCTGGGTAAATTCTTTGATAGAGAGTTGTTTATATTTTTCCGGTGTCATACAATATTCTCCTTAAACTGAGCGGATACAATTATCCGTGTTGATGCCTGTTTATAACCAAATAATTGAATATCAGGTAGTTGATTAACTAGATGGTTAGATGCTTCTAACTAACAGTACCATATATTTTTGTAAAAGTCAAAAGAAAGAAATAACGGGTGGAATGAGAAGTTGCCGTTATGGTTTAAGGTGTGATAAAATAGCGGTAAGTGTAGACTAACAGGATGAGACTGGAAAAATAATCATCAGTGAAGACAAACCATCAAACCGATTTTTCTGGATTTAATAAATGATAATTGTGTGGTACAATGTGTACAGAATATATGAAATGAAACTGTAATTAACCTACATAAAAGGGGGAGGCATTTATGACTGAAAAGAGAAAAAGAAAACTGGCAATGCCGGATACCCTGATCATTGTAGCATCAGTGGTACTTCTGGTGGCGATTCTCTCATGGATCATTCCATCTGGAACTTATGATTATCAGGAAATGAATATCAATGGACGAATTCGAAATGTAGCCATTGATGGAACTTATCACACCATTGACAAATCCGAAGTTACTACTACCGGATTCCTTGGATTTTTCAGCGTACTGTATCGGGGGTGTGTGGAGGCAGCTGATGTAATCTTCATGATTCTTTGCTGCTGCGGAACTTTTGGTGTTGTGGTAAAAACCGGTGCCTTCCACGCAGGAATTGGAACTATCCTGAAGAAGCTAAAGGGAAAAGAAATCCTTCTGGTTCCGATCATTATGTTGATCTTTGGCCTTGGGGGATCTGTATTTGGCATGGCAAGTGAGTTCTACGGATTTTATCCGTTGATTGTAGGCCTGGGAGTTGCCTTGGGCTATGATGCAATGTTCGGATTTGCCATTATTGCAGTTGGCGAGTTTGTTGGATTTATGGGCGCGACGCTGAATCCATATTCTGTAGGAATTGCCCAGACAATTTCAGGTGTAGAACTTTATTCCGGAACCGGATATCGTACCATCTGTTTCGTGATCTTCATGGTAATTTCAATTATCTATGTAATGATGTACGGCAGAAAAATTAAGAAAAATCCGGGCGCATCCGTTGTATTTGGAGAAAAAAATATCCACGCTTTTGACAGAGATGAATTAAATGAGTATAGTTTTACCTTAAAAGATGGACTGGTTCTGTTGGATGTGTTAGTTGTACTGGTAGTACTTATGTTTGGCCTGATCAAATGGGGCTGGGATTTTCCACAGCTTTGTGGTCTGTTCCTTCTCATGTCCATGATAGCCGCAGCAATCTGTAAATGGTCTCCAAACAAATGGTGCAGTGAGTTTATTGAAAGCGCTAAAACTGCTATGTGGGGATGTATCCTGACTGGTATTGCTAAAGCTATTACTGTTGTTATGCAGGATGCACAGATTATGGATACGGTTATTTACGGTTTGTCAAATGTATTGAAAAATGCACCTCACGCAGTTTCAGCACAGGTAATGCTTGTGGTACAGACATTGATTAATTTCTTCATTCCATCTGCAACAGGCCAGGCTTCTGCAACCATGCCGATCATGGCACAGCTTGCAGATATCATTGGAGTAAGCAGACAGACAGCAGTCCTTGCTTTTCAGTTTGGCGACGGACTTTCCAATATTTTCTGGCCAACAGCTGACATCGTTATTATCTGCGGTCTGGGTGGAATTTCCTTACAGAAATGGTATAAGTGGTTCACACCACTGTTTTTGATATTGTTTGCAACACAGGCAATTCTTTTGGGAATTGCAACGGGAATTGGCTTCTAGTAAAAAGAAAGTCTTGAGTAACTGCCTATGGAAAGAAAAGGAAACCTTATCAAACTTACAGATTTATCTTCAGATTTTATAATTGAGCTGAGATATGCCACGCCGGATAATTTTACTGGTATGCAGGTGTATCAGTCAGCAGATTGCTGGTTGGACGAGCATACCGCACAGATTCTGATAAAGGCTAAAGAAATTTTTAAAAAAGATGGCTATCAGGTAAAAATCTGGGATGCCTATCGCCCGATCCGGGCACAGAAGCGATTCTGGGAGATTATTCCAAACGATGACTTCATTGCCCGGCCGCCGGATATGACAAAGATTAAGAAATTTCGTCCTACCCATATGAATGGAATGTGCGTAGATGTTACGCTGACGGACAAATATGGTAATGAAATCGAAATGCCTTCTCCGTTTGACACTATGGATGAACGTGCAGCTCTAAACTATGCCGGTCATTCTGAAGTCGGCAGAAGAAACGGAGAATATCTGAAAAAAGTAATGGAATCCGTAGGATTTCAGGCATACAAATGTGAATGGTGGCACTTCTACGATGTGTCCGCAGAACCTGTGCCGTTTTCGGATTATGAGATTTAAAAAATGAGTATGATCATTTAAGCAAAAAGATGGTTGGACATATATTTTTCCGGTGAAGAACCGAAATTTACTCCGCCACTTCATCCAACTGGCTCAGCATTCAGACAAGCTGTGTGGCAGATTTTATTACAGATACCTTATGGTCAGACGATCACATACGGAGAAATCGCCAGACAAATGTCTGAAATACAGAATACTCCCCATATGTCTGCACAGGCAGTAGGCGGTGCAGTGGGACATAACGAGATTTCCCTTATCATTCCCTGTCATCGTGTAGTCGGCACAAATGGCAGTCTGACAGGGTATGCCGGTGGAATTGATAAAAAAATTGCATTGCTGAAACTGGAACACACAGACATGGGTCATTTATTTGTTCCAAAGAAGGAAACTGCACTTTGAAAAGAAATATTATTACGAATAGAGTATTTCGTAAATAAATACAAGAGATATTCCGGAAAGCATTCATTCCTGTGCATTAAAAGGAGCAGATCTGATCATAGTTCCTACAGCGATTACAAAAGCGGAACCAATGGAAATGTTCGAATGAGAAATGCGTGTTCGGGCAATGCAGAATCAGGCTTTCATTGCGATGTGCAACCGTGTTGGAACAGAAGATAAGATGCAGTTTGCAGGTGAGTCCATCGTTATACATCCGGGCGGAGAGGTAATTGCAAAAGTAAATGATCAAGAGCAATTGCTGACATGCGATATCGATTTAAGAAAGTCAGAAATAACATAAACTACTTATTGCTCAGAAGATCTGGGCAGTATGAATGAGGTGAAAGACTTACTGACTACTTGTTGGTACACTGGATATGTTGAGCGTAAATTGGAAGAGCTGAAAGCCAGCAGTGGAGGTTATAAAAACACTATATGAAAAAGCAGTTTTTTGAAAATGAAAAAGATGGTTTTTATGGTATCTATTATGAGAATCCAAAAGGTGCAGACTGCGCTGTGATTGGATTGTTTGGGGATGATCCTAATGACTATATGGCAAAGTGTGGTGCGAAGTGGCTGCATAAAAATGGGGTAAATGTTCTCTGCACGTCTCCGGGGAGAAAGAATTACAGTCATGTAAATTATCCTCTGGAACGAATTGAGACTGCTATCAAATGGCTGCAGAGCCATGGAAATCGGAAAATCGGGATTATGGGAATCAGTACAACGGGTATGGATGCACTGGTAGCAGCATCTTATTTTCAAGATATATCATTTACGGTTAGTTTCACTGGCAGTGATTTTGTATGGCAGGGTTTTGAGCAGGGGAAAAAGGATGGTTGCAAAGAATGGCCGGTTCCAAATGCTTCGACTCTTTCCTGGAAAGGAGAGCCGCTTGCCTATATGCCATTTGTATATGAGCATCCGAAATATTGGAGAAAAGTAGAAGAAGAAACCAAAGGTTCAGGCGATATTGAACGTTCCACCTGTCTGTTCATTGATTCAGAAAAGGCACGAGAACACACGGAAGAAGAAATGATAAAGGTAGAGAATATAAAAGGAAAGTTAATCCTTGTAGGTACAGATGATGATTCATTCTGGGAAGCCGGAAAATATATCCGCCGTATGGATCAGAGATTAAAAGAACGTCCTCATACCTGTGAATATGAAACTCTGATCTATGAGCACGGCACTCATTTTGTATTACCGGAATCCATGCTGCGTATCGCATTGCCTATAGGCGTTAAATTTGTCCTGAAGTTTGTTTTCAGAGCTGCAAAAGAATACCCGGATGAGTGCGAAAAGGCAAGAAAAGACATTGATAAAAAAGTTTCAGAGGCATTAAAAGAATGGATTCAATGAAATTAGAAAATTTTAAGGTTGTTTGCGGGTTAGATATTATCGATACAGAATATTATTACTATGGAGAGGAAATCAATGGTGACTATATATGAGTATGGAAACCCGGATGCGAATACTGTTTTGATTCAGTTGACTGGTGACCATGAATTATCTGTTCTTGAGAATGAGGTTGAGGAAATCAGAAAACGGAGTTCAATAGACTTCAGATTTATTGCTGCGAAAGTTGATGACTGGAACCATGAGTTGTCCCCATGGAAAACACCTGCGGTGTTTGGAAATGAAGACTTTGGTGATGGTGCGGCCAGGACATTGGAGCAGATTTTGACACTATGTACAGATAAAAGCAAGACATATTATATTGGAGGATACTCCCTTGCTGGTTTATTTTCATTATGGGCAGCATATCAGACAGATATATTTTCTGGTGTTGCAGCAGCTTCGCCATCTGTCTGGTTTCCGGGATTTATTGCCTATATGAAAGAACACGAGATAAACAGTGAGACAGTTTACCTGAGTCTTGGTGACAGAGAAGAAAAAACGAGAAATCCTGTGATGTCACAGGTTGGAAACTGTATCCAAAAAGGATATACTTGGCTCATGAAATGCGGGATAAACTGTACTCTGGAGTGGAACCAGGGAAATCATTTTAGGGAACCAGATATAAGAACTGCGAAAGCATTTGCATGGGTAATGGCAGAAAAATCATAGACCATAGAACTTTTTGCTGATCATAGATAGATTACTTTCTACGAAAGATAAGATCGAGGCGAACGGAAGAGATAAAGATCTGGTAGATTATTTTGCAATTGGAAAGCAGGTTGTAGTGGTTTCGGATGATTTCGAGGCGTTTTCCAGAGAAAAGGTATATCAGATCATGATGGGATGTTATAAAGAGGAATATGCGCAGGCACTGGATGGTGTAAAAGGTGCAGAAATCACAGCATGGTGGGACCGCGCTGTAGATATTATTCCTGCAGGCGGCGGCAAGGGAGTTGCTGTAGAGAAAGTGCTGGAGCATTATCATATCGACCGTTCAGAGGCCGTGGCATTTGGTGATGGAAATAATGACATGGAAATGTTGAAAGCAGCAGGTCATGGCATTGCCATGGGAAACGCTTCCGATGAACTGAAAGAAATTGCAGAGGAAGTCTGCGGACATGTGGCAGATGATGGTATTTATTATTACTGCAAAGAACATGGACTGATATAGGAGATTAAAAGGAACTGCCACTGACAGTTCCTTTAGACTATTCAGAGAAAGTGTAACGGATAATATATCCATTAGAGTCTCCTGTTACAATAACAACATCTCCCTGCTGATTTTCAAAAGTATCCATAACCGGGAATCTGCCGTGTTCTTTAACATAAGCTTCCGGGCTTTCTGCTTCTACGTCGACAAATTCGCTCTGCGCATGTCTGGAACCGCCACAAGGATTGATGGTTTCTACAAAAACTTCATATTCTTTCATAAATATAATCCCCTTTCCATATAGAATTGTTACTTTTATCTATCCGCACAAATAGATAGAAAATTATCCTCTAGTCATGTCAAGCGGATAAAATCATCCGCTTTGCTACTTGCTCATAGCCAAATAAACTGCGGAACAGTTATTTGGTTAAATTATATAAAAAATCTCGCGATATTTCAAAGGGTATTTTTTACAATATTGTTGACGATGTACTGTCTATCTAATATACTTAGAAATAAGTTAGATAAAACAAACAGAACAAGGAGAATCCAAATGCCGGGAATGAAAAGGCAAGTTCTTTCAAATGCGATAGACATATTGTTAAATCAGGGAAATCTGCCGGAAGAACTGGATGGTACCAGGTTGTATGGCGAAGCATTAGAGGAAGACGATGCTTTAAAGGCAGACTGCAGAGTATACCAGCTATCCAATGAGACAGGAAACGGACAGATTACGGTATATCAGGTATTTAACGGCATCGAATTATACTATAATGACATGCATATGGCATACTGCAATCAGGATCAGGTGACGGCGAAGAATATTATTGAGATTAACCACTGCTATATTGGAAGATATGAATGCAGTTTTGGAGAAAACAGTTGCTGCTATTTGTCGGCAGGGGATTTATCAATCGGTTCTGCGATGAAAAAGAAATCATTTTCTACATTTCCATTGAATCACTATCATGGAATCTCTATCATCATCAATCTGGAGAAATTATTGCCGGAAGTGCGGCAGATCATGGAACTTCTGAATATTGATCTGAATTATATAGAGAAGAATATCTGCAAAGAAAACCGCCTTTGTATTGTGCGTGCAAACCCGTCGATCGAGCATATTTTCTCTGAATTATATCATGTAAGAGAACAGCGAAAAGCAGGATATATCAAGATAAAAGTGCTGGAATTATTACTGTTTCTCAGTGACCTGGGAAGCGTGGAAGAAATGCAGGAGCCGGAGTATTATAATCAGAATCAGGTAAAACTGTCGAAAGAAATTGCTGCGTTTATCACGGAAGACTTGACGATGCATTATACAATTGAACAATTATCCGAGCGATTCGGGATATCAATGACTACATTGAAAAAAGGCTTCCATGGTGTATATGGCACATCTGTATATTCCTGGCTTCGGAACTACAGAATGCAGACAGCGCAGAAACTGCTGTTGGAAACAGAATTATCTGTAGCAGAGATCGCGCATCAGGTTGGATATGAGAATCCCAATAAATTTTCTACAGCATTTAAATCCGTATACGAAATTACACCTACTCAATTTAGATTCACAAATAATATCAAACTATAGAGAAAATATTTTTTTATATTTTTGCAGAATAGGTTCCGTACAGGGGAAAAAGGGAAGTTATAGAAGTATATTTGTGCTATTTATGAAGAATATAAGAAACAGAACAAGTGTCTAAATGGATAGATAACACCTCCTCGGTAATGGACAGAAAACTTCAGATTATATAAGATTATGGCATTGGTTAGCTAGGACTAATTGATGCCATAATTTTATTTTACAGGAGGAATTAAGATGAAAAAATTTACAAGCGTATTTCTTGCAATGGTTCTGACAGCAACTGTTCCGGCAGGTTTTCAGACTGTATATGCAGAGGACACAAGTGCAGAAGATACACAGGAAACAAAAACAGATGCGGACAATGAGGCGGACGCAGATCAGTTACTGAAAGACCTGACAGGTTCCTATCAGGAACTCTGGCCGGTAATCCTTGCAGACGATTATACACAGACCTGGATTGATGACTGCAAAGAAATTGTAGGAGAAGACGATGCAGAAGCAGCTTATGAGAAACTGAAATCTATGGTAACAGGTGAAGTTTACGGTGAAGAAGCAGTAGAAGCTTATAAAGATGGCGGCGGAGCATACTTTTGCGGATTCACACAGGATATGGCAACTGTAGAATTTGATGGTGACACAAAGACCATCAAAGGCTATGACAAAGATGAAAAAGAACTCTTCTCTCATACATACCATTATGTAGGAATAGAAGAGACACGTGGTCTGTATGAATTCGAAAGTGATGATGCAGACTCCGGAGAATTTACATATTTCTATCTTGCACCGGACACAAACGACACAACTTATCACATTGAATTCCGTTATGGAAGCGATGCAGATGCGCTTGCAAAATATGACGCAGGCGACTACGCATACTGGCTTGCATCCGGAATCTCCACAGAATATGACGAAAAAATGGTAGACGACTGCATCCAGCTTTTCTGCGAAGAGAACCTGTCTGAGCAGTAATCCTATAAATCTGGTTCTGATAATTGTAATATAAAATAACTATTCAGCAGTTCATTATTCCGTGAATGTACTGAACAGTTATGATATAAAAATAAAAAATGGCGGGAATCAATATCCGGTATAACGAAATGTAATTCCAGATATGGTTCCCGCTACTTACGAAAGGAGTGAAAATTTCATGCAAAAAGAAAAAAGCGATGAGCTTTCCAAAATGTTTTCTTATGCAGGAAATTACCACAAGCTGACAATCTTTGGATGTATCTTTGCAGGGCTCAGCACTATCTTTTCCATGCTGCCTTTTGTCTGTATCTGGTTTGTGATCCGTGATCTGGTCCATGGATTAAGTCGGGGAGATGTGACACTTGCAGCAGGAAGCAGCCATTACGCATGGATGGCACTGCTGTTCTCTGTACTGAGTATTTTCCTTTATTTCCTGGCACTGATCTTTTCACATCTGGCAGCATTCCGTACTGCGACTAATATGAGAAAAAAAGCAGTCCACCACATTGTAGAACTGCCTCTTGGCTACTTCAGCCAGAATGCCAGCGAACAGCTTATGGCAGCCAAGAGTGCAGTCAGCCGTGTAGAAGCAGTCATTCAGGAGAAAACACTCCCGGAGTCTGTTCAGAAACAGAAACCTGCAGACACAGGAATTGTATTCAAAAACATATCATTCAGCTATCCTGGAGCATCAGAGAAAGCTCTCGATAACGTAAGTTTTGAAGTACCGGCAGGAAAAACGGTAGCTCTGGTCGGAGCGTCAGGAAGTGGAAAGAGTACAGCAGCAAGCCTGATCCCGCGTTTCTATGATGTACAGGAGAGCAGTGTCCTGATCGGTGGCGCAGATGTGCGAAACATCGACAAACGCGATCTGATGGAGCATGTTGCATTTGTATTCCAGAATACCCGCCTGTTCAAGGATACACTCCTTGAAAATATTCGTGCAGCCAGACCATCTGCTACCTGTGAGGAAGTATTAAAGGCAGCAGAGACGGCAAAATGTACAGAAATCATCGATCGGCTTCCGAATGGTCTTGATACAGTAGTAGGAAGCGGTGGAACTTATCTTTCCGGCGGTGAGAATCAGCGTATTGCTCTTGCAAGAGCCATCCTGAAAGATGCACCGATCGTTGTACTGGATGAGGCAACTGCTTTTGCAGATGCGGAAAACGAGCACCAGATTCAGCTTGCATTTGAAGAATTAACAAAAGGCAAATCCGTTCTGATGATTGCTCACAGACTTTCCACCATTCAGGATGCAGACCAGATCCTAGTATTTAAGGACGGAAAGATCATTGAGCGAGGAACACATAATGAACTTCTGGAGAAGAAAGAAACTTACGCTTCCATGTGGAAGGACTATCAGACTTCTGTTTCCTGGAAAGTAGGAGAGGGGGATGAGAAACATGATTAAAGCACTGAAAAAGAAATATGCACTCAGTGATCAGGGTGCCAGTGATCTGTTTAAAGGAATCCTGTATTCAATTCTTGCAAATATCAGTCTGATGCTTCCGGTAATTTTACTTGCAGTTGTATTAAATCAGCTTCTGAGTCCGATATTAGGTACAGCAGACAGTGAAAAAAGCGCAGTTTTTTATACAATTACAGGTATTGTAATCCTTGCAGTTGTGTTTACCCTGCATTATCTTCAGTACACCGCAGCCTATGTAGGAACTTATGAAGAGAGTGCAAGACGAAGAATCCACCTTGCAGAGGAACTCAGAACACTGCCGCTTGGATTTTTCCATCAGAGAGACTTATCTGATCTGACAAGCACCATTATGGGTGACTGCGCCAGCTTTGAGCATGCTTTTTCCCATACAGTACCACAGTTCTGGGGAGCAGTGATTTCTACAGGAATCGTTTGTATCGGACTGCTGATCTTTAACTGGCAGATGGGACTGGCGCTTCTCTGGGTAGCACCGGTATCTTTTGCAATCGTGCTTCTTTCAAGAAAGTGGCAGCAGAAACTTGGAAAGAGAAATATGGAGGCAAGGATCGAACTTGCAGAGGGAATCCAGGAATGCCTGGAAACAGTACAGGATATTAAAGCCTGCAACCAGGAAGAAGCATATCTGAAGAAGCTGGATGCAAAGATGGATGCGGCAGAGAAAGCTCAGATTTCCTCCGAGTTGACAACAGCCAGCCTGATCACAACAGGACAGATGTTCCTCGGACTTGGTCTGGCTACTGTCATCATCGTAGGAAACAGTCTTGTTATGAAGAACCAGACAGACATTTTTACCTATATTCTGTTTCTGATCGCAGCTTCCAGACTGTATGATCCGCTTTCCGGTGCTATGTCAAATATGGCAGAACTCTTTGGCGTCAGCTTGCAGGTAAAACGTCTGAAAGAGATTGAAGAGTATCCGGATGAGAACGGCGAAAAAGATATCCATACCAATGGTTATGATATTACATTTGATCACGCAAAATTCTCTTACGAAAAGGACAAACCAGTATTGTGTGACGTATCCTTTACTGCAAAACAGGGACAGGTTACCGCATTGGTAGGACCGTCCGGCGGCGGAAAAAGTACAGTTGCCAAACTGGCAGCAAAGTTTTATCCACTGGATGGCGGAAAAATCCTGCTCGGCGGCAGAGACATTAAACCTCTGGATTCTACCATGCTGATGAAAAATTTCTCTATTGTTTTTCAGGATGTTGTACTGTTCAATAACACGATTATGGAAAATATCCGTGTAGGACGAAAGAACGCAACAGATGAGGAAGTAATCACAGCGGCAAAAGCTGCCATGTGTGATGAATTTATCAACAGACTTCCGCAGGGATACCAGACGGTGATCGGAGAAAACGGCTCCACACTTTCCTGCGGCGAATGTCAGAGACTTTCCATTGCCCGTGCATTGTTGAAAGATGCACCGGTTATCCTGCTGGATGAAGCAACTGCATCCCTTGACGTAGACAACGAAACTGAAATCCAGAACGCGATTTCCAGACTGGTTAAAGGCAAGACTGTTCTCGTTATTGCGCATCGAATGAGAACCATTGAAGCAGCAGACCAGATCGTAGTTCTGGCAGATGGAGTTGTCGCGGAGAAAGGCAACCATGAGACGCTTATGAAGAAACACGGTCTTTACAGAAAACTGGTTGACCTGCAGACAGAGTCTGCAAATTGGAAATTAAATACTATAACAAAATGACTGCTAATGTAAATGGAGTTCTTTTTTTTGCGAAAGGAGGGCTCTATTTTATAGATTAATAAAGTGATTCATGGTAACTTCTGGTCGAAGATAATGAACTGAACAGAGAGGTTGCGACTGAAATTATAGGAATGACTGGAGCTACGATTGAGACAGCATCAAATGGAAAAGAAGCTGTGGATGATGTAGAAACACATCAAACGGGTTATTATGATCTGATTTTTATGGATATTCAGATGCCTGTGATGAATGGCTATGAAGCAGCAACAGCTATTCGCTTCTTACCGAGACACAAGGGAGAACATTTACCGATTATTGCGATGACAGCAAATGCATTTACCGAAGACGTAATACTTGCAAAAAGCGCAGGAATGAATGAGCATATTGCGAAACCTCTTGATATAGAAAAGCTGAATAGAATGTTGCACGAATGGATGTAAGGCGCAATAATAAAAGAATCAATTTGCAGACGAGTGATAATTAAGGGGAGAAGGAGATAATTATAAGTAGAGTGTATAGAGAAATCTATATGCTCTATTTTTGGCTCATTTTAAGAAAAAGTGATTAAAAAACTTATTGACATTTTGTTACTGGAGGAGCGTAAACATTCCTTCTGAATAACTGTGCAGCGAAGTGGATGATTTTATCCACCTGACTTCGGTTAAAAAGATGGAATATAGTATATTGTCGCACATTGACACTTTACCATGATAAGGTTAAAATAGAAATAAATTATGCACTGCAAGAGAAATTGGACAGTTGCAATATTATTCTGAATTTCGGTGGTTTGCCACCGGGATTATTTGAACAGGAGCGAATGTGTTATGATAGCAGAAAAAATGAAACCTTATGTAAAAAATAATTCAGCCATCCGTATGATGTTTGAGGAGGGAAATCGTCTCAGAGCCATCTACGGTGCGGACAAAGTTTATGATTTCAGCCTTGGGAATCCCAGTGTTCCGGCACCAGAATGTGTGAAAGAGGCTATTATTGATCTGGTGAACGAAGTGGAGCCGACAGTGCTTCATGGTTATATGAGTAATGCGGGATTTGAGGATGTGCGCCAGACGATCGCAGAATCTTTGAACCGCCGCTTTGGAACTAAATTTGCGGCAAAGAATCTGATTATGACAGTTGGGGCAGCCAGCGGTCTGAATGTGATTTTCAAGACAATCCTGAATCCTGAGGAAGAAGTGATTGTTTTTGCACCATACTTTTTGGAATATGGTGCATATGTGCGCAATTTTGATGGCAAGCTTGTGGAAATCTCTCCGGATACCACCACATTTCAGCCGAATCTTGAGGAGTTTGAGCAGAAGATTACAGCAAAGACAAGGGCAGTGATCGTAAATACACCTCACAACCCCACTGGTGTTGTATATTCCGAAGAAACTATTAAGAAGCTGGCAGCAATTCTTGAGAAAAAACAGAAGGAATTTGGCAGTGTAATTTACCTGATCTCTGACGAGCCATACAGAGAGCTGGCTTATGACGGTGTAGAAGTTCCGTATCTGACAAAATACTACGACAATACTATTGTTGGTTATTCTTACAGTAAATCTCTGTCCCTTCCGGGAGAGCGTATCGGTTATCTGGTAATTCCGGATGAAGCAGATGGCAGTGAAGAACTTATCACTGCTGCGGCTATTGCCAACCGTACTATCGGATGTGTCAACGCCCCATCCCTGATGCAGAAGGTGATTGCCAAATGTGTAGATGCAGAAGTGGATGTAGCTGCATATGACAAGAACCGTCTGGCATTATATAACGGACTGAAGGAATGCGGATTCGAGTGCATTAAACCGCAAGGCGCATTCTACCTTTTCGTGAAATCTCCGATAGCAGATGAAAAAGCGTTCTGCGAAGCTGGAAAGAAATATAATATCCTTATGGTTCCGGGAAGTTCCTTTGCCTGCCCGGGTTATGTGAGACTGGCTTATTGCGTATCTTATGATACGATCATTAATTCTCTGCCAGAGTTTAAGAAACTGGCAGAAGAGTTTGGACTGTGAAAACGGCGGGGATTGATATTGGGACAACAACGATGAAGATCAGATGCCTTTAACAGAAAAAATCTGGTACTGTGTGAAATTATTGAGGATATGTTCAAGGCAGAACTTGTTCTGGCAGAATGTGAGGAGGAAGCTGCGACAGGAGCGGCAATGAGCAGTCTGCCAAGGTCGGCTTAATGATTAATCGGATGAGGGTCATGTTCTTTTGCTGTCCGATTTATTGTATGTTATTTTCCGGTATGTTCCGATATATTTTGGAGCATGCTGGAAAATTTTATGAAAATTGCAAAAAAATTCAGGAAAAAAAAGACAGCATTTTAAACGCTATGGAAAAAATGCAATTTTTGAAAAAACAATTATTGTAATAATCTCCCGAACGTGACATAATAAGAATGGAAAAGTAAAAAGCAGGTTAAATTCTGATTAGAAACAGGTAAAATAACCTGCTTACATTATGCGCCGATTTCCTGGGATGAGGATGGAAATCAGGCAGACGACAAAGGAGAAAATAATGGGAATTTTTTCAATGATATTGTCATTGCTGAGTGGAGTGGCATTATTTCTGTTTGGTATGTCATTGATGGGCGATGGCCTGAAAATGGTTGCCGGAAATAAGCTGGAAGCTTTCCTGTATCGAATGACAAACACACCGCTGAAAGGAGTTGCTCTGGGTACTGGTGTTACCAGCGTGATCCAGTCTTCTTCTGCCACAACCGTTATGGTCATTGGTTTCGTTAATTCAGGTATGATGAAGCTGAAGCAGGCCATTGGTATTATCATGGGAGCTAACATTGGAACCAGTATTACCGGGTGGATTCTCTGTCTTTCTTATATTGATGGAAAGAATGGAATTGCTAAGATTTTATCCACTGCAACAATTTCAGCAGTAGTAGCGATTATTGGTATTATCCTTCGTATGGCATGTAAGCGCTCCGTGCATAAAAATATCGGTAATATCATGCTTGGTTTTGCAATCCTGATGACAGGTATGCAGACAATGAGTGGCGCTGTTTCACCGCTGAAAGACAGCCCGACCTTTACAAACATGCTGACCATGTTTTCCAATCCGTTGATCGGTATTCTGGTAGGTATCGCATTTACAGCAGTGCTTCAGAGTGCATCTGCAACAGTCGGTGTGCTGCAGGCATTATCTGTAACAGGCATCCTGACATTCTCCAGTGCATTCCCGATCGTTCTCGGTATCGGTGTAGGTGCTGCCTGTCCGGTTCTGATCTCAGCCATCGGCGCGAATAAAAATGGTAAACGTACAGCACTTGTTTACCTGATCAATGACCTGTTTGGCCTGATCCTCTGGTCTGTGATCTTCTATACGGTAAATGCTATCGTACATTTCGGATTTATGGATATGATCATGTCACCGGTTTCCATTGCTTTACTGAATACTGTATTCCGTGTGGCAACAGTATGTGTTCTCTTCCCGTTCATACCGAAGATTGAACAGCTGGTGTGCTGGCTTGTGAAAGACAGTGCAGAGGAACTGGAAGACGAGGCAGATTTCGACCTTCTGGAAGAACGTCTCCTGAACTATCCTGCACTTGCAATCGGACAGTGCCATCGTGCCATGAGCGGTATGGCAAAGAAGCTTCGCAAGAATGTTAACCGTGCCATGAACCTTCTGAACGAATATCAGCAGGATAAATTTGACAAGGTACAGAGAAAAGAGAACTTGATCGATAAATATGAGAGCCGTCTTGGTGACTATCTGATGAAGCTGACAAAGCATGAGATGAACAGCGCCCAGACAAAGCAGGCTTCCCTTTATCTTCATACCATCAATGACTTTGAGAGAATCGGTGACCATGCATCCTACATTGCCTATATGTCCAGCGAAATGCATGATAATCACACCAATTTCTCACAGGAAGCCTGGGATGAGCTGAATGTAGTAATGGAAGCAGTTCGTGAGGAGATCAACCTTACCTGTCGTGCGTTTCTCAATGATGACAAAGAGATGGCACAGAGAGTTGCACCGCTTGGAATGATTATCACATCCTTATGCAATGAGTTGAAGATGCATCATGTAGAGCGTCTGAGTAATGGCAACTGTGGACTGGAAGAGGGAACTGTATATACAGACATTCTCAACAGCTTCAATCGTATTGCAGCACATTGTGCAAGTGCAATGGTAGCTCTCCTTAAGAGTGGAGACGAGAATCCGGATATGCATATCCATGATTCCAAGATTTACCCATCTGACAGCGTGGAATATTATACATACTTCAAGGAATATCGCCAGAAGTATGAAATCGTAAAGAACGAGGAACACATGCGAAGCATGGAACCGGAAGAAGTAGAATAATACTTTTATACTACAAAACAGTAAATGTATATGATATAATGACAGCAGATGATCTGGAAACGGATGTCTGCTGTTTTTGGTTACAGTCACTGGGCATATAGACTGTGAGCAATTTTTTAAACGCGCTCGGGAGTGTACGTCTGAAGAGGCAGCAGGCAGGGTCATTTTTGTAAATCAAATATATTTATTCAGGCGGAGATTCTTTCTGTAGCCTGGATTAGCCATTGCAGGAAGGAAATTGTGCAAACATAACACCCAAAAGGAGGAAGCAATTATGTTATTCGATAGCAGAACAGTTTATCTCGGTGCATCCAGAGGTAAATATGAGCAGTATTGTAAAGCCTTAGATTCAGAGAAAATCAAATACAAAACAAAGAGAGTCAACCACGAAGAAAAAATGACAGCCCCGGGCAGGGGAATCGTCCGCAGCATGGGTGGGAACTTTGGAACAGATAAAACATTGTATGAAATCATGGTCGGAGAGAAAGATTACGACAATGCAATGGGGATTCTGACAGCACTGAACTAACAAGTTGATTTTACGAAGCGCATAAAATGCAGGACTGTTTGACAGTTTGTTGCCATATTTATATAATCGAAGAAGCAAGTACGCAAAAAAGTGTGCAAGATAGTGTGCAAGATAATGAAAATCCTGGAGGTGTTTTGTGGGAGAATATGAACCGCCATTTACAATAACGAATGAGATACTGTCATATGTGTCTTCAATTTCTGAAAAAATAGGGCGAATCACAGCAATCGGCAGTCTGGAAACAAAACCGCACCTGAGAAAGAATAACCGAATTAAATCTATTCATTCATCTTTAAAAATAGAAGCGAATTCTCTTTCTCTGGGGCAGGTTAGGGATGTAATTAATGGCAGGCTTGTACTGGGGGAACAGAAAGAAATACAGGAAGTTAAAAATGCATATGCGGCGTATGAAAGCCTTTCGGAAATTAATCCCTATAGTATAAAAGATTTAAAGAAATTTCATGGGATTATGACAAAATATCTTGTGGAAGAATGTGGGGAGTTTCGCCATGGAGAAGAGGGAGTTTTTAATGGAGATGAATGCATTTTTATGGCACCTCCGGCGCAATTTGTACCGCAGCTTATGGATGAACTGTTTGAATGGATGAAGAAATCAAGGAATAGTGTTCATCCATTGATTATGAGCAGTGTATTTCATTATGAGTTTGTCTTTATTCATCCATTTGCTGATGGTAACGGAAGAATGGCAAGATTATGGCACACAGCGATTTTAGCTAAATGGAAACCTGTATTTGAGTATATTCCAATCGAAAGTCAGATTGAAAAATTTCAGGATGAATATTATGATGCGATTGCCAGATGTCATGTTTCAGGAGAATCTACCATTTTTATAGAGTTTATGTTGTCACAGATAGACAGGATTCTGGAAGATATTTCGCTTCAGATGAATGAAGAAAATGAACAGTTTTCAGAAACTGTCAGGAAAATGCTTGAAATCATGGAGTATGATACGCCTTATACAAGAAAAACACTTATGGAAAAACTGGGGTTAAAGTCCAGAGATGGATTCCGCAGAAATTATTTGCAACCCGCACTTGAGATGAATTTGATCCAAATGACATTACCAGATAAACCGAATAGCAGAAATCAGAGATATATGAAAGTATAAAAGCAGAAAGCTTCTCTGGGAATTTATGATGGAGAGATACTTGGTGTGAATGGAACATTGATCCGAGGGCTTATCTGATTTATAGCAATTCTATAAAATAATGCAAGCAATCCAGCCTATCATAGCGTGAAGTCCTGTGTCAGATATCTTTGTTGTGCGTCAGCGCGCCTGTAGATATCTTTCTTGTCTTTCGTACTCTGCTGAACTGTCTTGATTGCATTATTTATAAGGATTGCCATAGTTAAACAGATTGAATAAATTTCTCTACATAATGCAGAGCCGCTCCGATTGCCGGTGTATATTGTCCGTTGGTACCGACCAGGATCTGAGTTTTATCCAGTATGAATGGTGCGGCTGTATGGAGATGCTCTGTCAGATATTCAATATCTTCTTCTGTAAAATAAGGTGCCAGATATCCGCTGAGGATGATCGGTGCATCAATAACAAGGTTAAGATTCTTCATGGCAAATGCCAGATGATTTAAATAATCTTTCCAGATTTGTATGATCTGGGGAGATTTTTTTTCGCGCAGAAGAGGGAAAAATTCTTTGGAAGGCATGCCTGCAGCCTGTTCCAGTGCATTGGCAGAGCAGTAGGTTTCCAGGCAGCCGCGGCTGCCGCAATAGCAAAGCGGACCATCGGGATTAATGCAAATATGTTCAAGAGTTCCGCTGTGCATGGAGATTCCCTGATGAATCTGATGATTGGTAATGATGCCGCCGCCCAGATTTCGGTTCAGCAGGATGATAACAGCACTGTCAAGCTCCGGATGATTCCATAATTCAAGGAACGCAGCTGATTTCGAATCATGTTCCAGATAACAGGGATAAGGAAGATATCTGGAAAAATCATCCAGTTTCATGCCAGCGTTATTCATGATATCTCCATATAGTACAGAGGTATGATCCGGGGATGTGATACCCTGTGTGGCAATGGAAATGCCAAGAACTTTGTCATTGTCGTACTGGCGCGATGAGATGAATTCCTTTACTGCGTCAGTAACCTGTTTATAGTAATCCGGTGTATTGGAATATGGAAGCGGAATGGTGTCTGTATAGAAAGCATTTCCATACAGATCTACAGCAGTAATATGAAACATCCCTTTTAAAATACCGATACCAATGGAAATTTTAAAATCTGATACAATCTGAAGGGCGTTTGCCTTTCTTCCACCTGTGGATTCAAAGAAACCATTTTTTTCTATAAGACCTTCCTGCTCCAGGAGATTCAGGTTCTGGCTGACAGTGGATAAACCCATCTGCAGTTCCTGAACGATCTGCAGCTTGGAGGTCATTTTTTTTCTGTAAATGTACTGGTAAACCTTTGACTTATTTATTTTCTTGAGACTAATGTTGGTCAATCCCTTTTCACTCATAATATTCTCCTGATTATGTTATAAGATAATGTTAAGTTTCAGATTTATTGTAGCATACAACGAAAAAAAAACAATAAAAATATCCGGTGTGAACAGTAACGAATCAACTTGTTAATACCTATAGTAAAAATAAACAAAAAAGTCATTTGAAAATTAGAATTTCTGTCAATGGATTTTTTAAATAAAGAGATATATACTCAACTTACAGTTAAAGTATAAACGTAAGTAAAAAACATAATAACAAACAATAAGTATCGAATAAGACGAACAAGGAGTATATAACATGAAATTATCAATCAATGGAATCAAGGAACAGGAAGCATGGAAAAAGGCAGGGATCGCTCTTCCGGGTTATGATGTAGAGGCTGCCTCTGAGAAAGCAAAGGAGAATCCGGTATGGGTTCATTTTGGTATCGGAAATATTTTCCGCGTATTTATCGGTGGAATTGCAGATGGTCTTCTGGAAGAGGGAATTCTGGATCGTGGGATTACCTGTGTGGAAACCTTTGATTATGATGTAGCAGACAAGATTTATGATCCATATGACAATCTGGGATTAAGCGTGATCCTGCATGGGGATGGAACCCGTGAGTATAAAGTAGTCGGAGCTTTTGCAGAAGCAGTGAAGGCACAGTCTTCTAATGCAGAACAGTGGAAACGCCTGAAAGAAATTTTCACAGGCAAATCCCTGCAGATGGTTTCCTTTACAATCACAGAGAAAGGCTATGCATTACAGAAAGCTGACGGAACATGGTTCCCGTTTGTAGAAGCAGATATCAAGAATGGTCCGGATAAAGCGGCTGGTGCCATGGCAGTTCTGGTTGCAATGCTTTATGAAAGATATAAAGCCGGTGAATATCCCATCGCACTGGTTTCCATGGATAACTGCTCACAGAACGGTGCAAAGCTTCGCGAGTCAGTATTGACAATGACAGAAGAGTGGAAGAAAGCCGGATTTGTTGATGAGGGATTTGTAAACTATGTAAGCGATGAAAAAGTTGTTGCTTTTCCATGGACAATGATTGATAAGATCACACCTCGTCCAAGCGAGCAGATCGCAGCAGATCTTGAAAAGCTGGGTGTTGAGAACATGCAGCCGGTGATCACAGGTAAGAAGACATACATTGCACCATTTGTCAATGCTGAGAAACCGCAGTATCTGGTAATAGAGGACAGCTTCCCTAACGGACGTCCGGCTCTGGAAAAAGGTTTTGGCGTATATATGGCAGACAGAAATACAGTTAACCTTTCTGAACGTATGAAAGTAACAGTATGTCTGAATCCGGTTCATTCTGCTACAGGTCCGCTGGGAGTAGTTCTTGGAGATGATCTGTTTGCGCATATGCTTAATACAAATGAAGATATGATGAAAATGGCACGTATGATTGCTTATGATGAAGGTCTTCCGGTAGTTGCTGACCCTGGAATCCTTTCTCCCCAGGCATTTGTTGATGAGCTTTTTAACGATCGTTTTCCAAATGAATATCTGGGAGACACAAACCTTCGTCTGGCAGTAGATGTATCTCAGATGGTTGGCATCCGTTTCGGCGAAACAATCAAAGCTTATGTAAAAAAATTCGGAGATGCTTCCAGACTGACAGCTATTCCTCTGGGAATTGCAGGATGGCTCAGATATATGCTTGGTGTAGATGATGAAGGAAACAAATTTGAACTTGCACCGGATCCAATGAATGAGGAACTGCAGGAACAGTTTAAGGATATTGTAGTAGGCAAACCTGAAACATTCAAAGATCAGTTAAAACCAATTCTTTCCAATGAGCGTCTGTTCTTCACTGACCTTTACAAAGACGGTGTAGGAGAGAAGGTTGAGGATATGTTCCGTGAAATGATCGCAGGACCTGGGGCTGTAAGAGCAACAATACATAAATATGTCGGATGATTTTCATCAGATGAATATTATAACGGACTATCAGGAGGAAAATGAAAGTGATAGATTCTGCTTGCTATTACAGGCGGAGGAATTATCCGTTGGGTATTGCAGGACTGCGGTATGGGTGATATAATCGGACAGGCACTTGAGAAGAGAGGTCTTCTTCTGGTGCTGGTAGTCTTTCTGATCACAGCATTGGTACGTGCATCTGTGCAATTGTGATCAGCCTGTTTTGCGTAAGGAGGATAAGAAATGGATTTTAAAGAACAGCTGAATGGAATTCAGCATATTGGAATTCCGACCAATGATATTGTTCATTTTCTTCCCTTCTGGGAAAACGGGGTAAAGTTCTTTACAATTGAGGGACCGAATAAAGAGAAGGTTGAGTTCAGCCAGTATTTATAAAGTCAGGCGGTTAAATTTAGCGAGAAAAAGCATCTGTTAAAGCAGGTGCTTTTTGTTTTCAATATTTTATTCCCGGCCTTTACTCTTTTTCAGAATGTTTTTCATTTGTCTTTTTGTGATAAATTTATAATACGTTTCGAAGCCACAAATGTTGTGCAACGCATTAGTTAACTTGTCTTGAGTGTAAAGTGGAATAAAGTCTTGTTCTTGTCAGGCATATCTGCTCAAATCCATAAGAGTATATGTAAAATCAGATAACGAATCATACTTGACAGAAGTTTAAATGGGAGATATAATTAACTCAAACGGAAACGTTTCGGTTTTGAGAGCGTTTCTTGCACTGTAGTAATCAGAACAAAAAATATACATCATTAATTATGAGGAGGAAATCGTTATGCCACTTGTAACATCAAAAGAAATGCTGACCAAGGCTCAGAAAGGCGGTTATGCAGTAGGTGCATTTAATGCGGAGAATATGGAGATGGTGAAAGCGATCATCCAGGCTGCGGAGGAACTGAAAGCGCCGGTTATGATCCAGACAACACCATCTACAGTGAAATATGGAACAGTAGAAACGTATGCAGCGATCGTTGCAGCAGAGGCTGAGAAAGCATCTGTTCCGGTATGTATGCATCTGGATCACGGCAGTAGCTTTGAACTTGCTATGCAGGCAATGCATGCAGGTTATACTTCTGTTATGATCGATGGCTCCAAGCTGGATTTTGAGGCTAATATTGCAGAGACAAAACGTGTGGCAGATGTTGCAAAAGCACTGGATATTCCATGCGAAGCTGAGCTTGGCAAGGTTGGTGGCAAAGAGGATGATCTGGAGGCTGAGGCAGACACAAATACAGATCCTCAGGAGGCAAAGGAGTTCGTTGAACGTACAGGAGTTACTTCCCTTGCTGTTGCCATCGGAACTGCACATGGCTTCTATGTAGGAACTCCCGTTCTTGATAAGGAACGTCTCAGTGAGATCCGCCAGGTTGTAGATATCCCACTTGTACTTCACGGTGCATCTGGTTTAAGTGATGAGGATGTCAGGGATTGTGTAAAACGTGGTATTTGTAAAGTGAATTTTGCTACAGAGCTTCGTGCAGCATACTCCAGGGCAGTCAAAGAGCTTCTTGCAGAAAAACCAGACACCATTGATCCGAAAGCATATGGAAAAACTGCTATCGCAGCAGTGAAGGAACTGGTAATGGCAAGAATGAAAGTCTGCGGATGTGACGGCAAGGCAGAGAAATAAAATGGCGGCAACAATGAAAGATATAGCCAGACTGACAGGACTTGGACTGGCTACAATCTCTTCCTATTTTAATGGGGGAAACGTCAGGGAAAAAAACAGAGTAAAAATTGAAAAGGCTATTGAGGAACTTCATTATGAGGTCAATGAAGTTGCCAGAGGGCTTAAGACAAATGCGACAAAGACCATAGGCGTTGTAATCCCGGAGCTGAATAATATATTCTGTGCCGAGATTATAACAGGGATGGAAGATATTCTCAGAAGTCACGGTTATGCAACCATCGTCTGTGATTGTCGTACAGATAAGAAGCTGGAGCAGGAGGCAGTGGAGTTCCTGATCCGCCGCAGGGTGGATGGAATCATTAATATGCCGGTGGATGAAACAGGGGCACATCTGAAGAGATTCCAGAAAACAGGAAAGCCGATCGTGCTGATAGACCGTAAGATTCAGGGAATTCCCTGTGACAGTGTTCTGGTGGATAACAAAAAAGCGGCAGAGGATGCGATGCAGCTTTTTATAGAAAAAGGGCATAGAAAAATTGGAATTATAGGTGGCCCTGAGGGGATTTTTACAGCAGAAGAACGTCTGGAAGGATATTACACAGCTCTTAAAAAAGCCGGAATTCCCATAAAAAATTCACTGGTATATCATGGTGACTATACGATCCAGGGAGGTGTCAGAGGCCTGGAAGAGCTTGTCCGGGAGAACCCGGATATGACAGCGGTTTTTGTGACCAACTATGAAATGACAATGGGTGCAATAATCGGAGTCAATGAACTGGGAATACAGATTCCGGAGCAGCTTTCTATGATAGGGTTTGATAATCTTCAGTTTGCAAGGGCGTGCCGTCCCAAGCTGACGATCGTATCACAGCCCACCGACAGGATTGCCAAAGAGATTGCAAGGATTATTCTGGAGCATCTTGAAAAGAAAGAAGAAAGATCTGAGGAACCTTTTATGGAGAAACTTCAGACAAAGATTATGGAAGGAAAATCTGTAAGTATTCTGAACAGATAAAATAGAATCATGGGAGCAGCAAAATGATGAAATCATATTTATTGGGGATTGATATCGGAACAAGTGCCTGCAAGGTTGCGGTATTTGACAGGAATGGAAAAGTTCTTGCAGCAGCCAGTGGTGATTATCCGGTATATTATCCACATGAGGGATGGGCAGAGCAGAACCCTGAGGAATGGTGGGATGCAGTCTGCCGGGCAACAAAGGAAACCATACAGAAGGCAGATATCACTGCAGATGAGATTGCAGGAATCGGGATCGATGGTCAGAGCTGGTCTGCAATCCCAATTGACAGAGAGGGAAACGTGCTGGCCAATACACCAATCTGGATGGATACGAGAGCACAGTCTATTTGTGACAGACTGAATCAGGAGATTGGACAGGAGGAGATTTTTGAGGTGGCGGGAAATTCTCTTCAGCCTTCTTATTCTACTGCAAAGATCCTCTGGTATAAAGAAAATCTTCCGGAGGTATACGCAAAAATCTACAAAATCCTTCAGTCCAACAGCTACATTGCATTTAAACTGACAGGTGCGGTTACCCAGGATGTGTCACAGGGATATGGATTGCATTGTTTCAATATGAAGAAGGGATGCTGGGATGAAAAAATGTGTGAACGTCTTGGAATCCCCATGGAATTTCTTCCGGAAATCTGTGATTGTGACCATGTGGTTGGAACAGTTACCGGGAAGGCAGCTGCAGAGTGTGGACTTGTAGAAGGAATTCCCGTAGTTGCCGGTGGACTTGATGCGGCTTGCGGAACTCTTGGTGCAGGTGTGATCCATTCCGGTGAAACACAGGAACAGGGTGGACAGGCCGGAGGAATGAGTATTTGTACAGAGGAATATAAGGCTGATCCGAGGCTGATCCTGAGCTACCATGTTGTCCCGGGCAAATGGCTTCTTCAGGGAGGAACCACCGGAGGCGGCGGTGTAATGCGCTGGTTTGAACATGAATTTGCAGATTATGAACGGATGATGAAAGAACAGACAGGTGTCTCATCTCTGAATCAGCTCAATAAGATTGCAGAAAAAGTTGGGCCAGGCTGCGATGGAATGGTATTTCTTCCATATATGTCCGGGGAGCGTTCTCCTATCTGGAATCCATATGCAAAGGGTGTTTTCTATGGACTGGATTTTGCAAAAACAAAAGGACATATGGTCCGTGCCTGTATGGAAGGGGTGGCGCTTTCCCTGCGACACAACCTTGAAGTGGCAAAGGAAGCAGGGGCAGAGGCAGATGTATTGAGAGCTATGGGAGGTTCTGCCAATTCCCTGCTCTGGACACAGATCAAATCCGATATTACAGGAAAACCGATCATAGTACCGGCATCTGATACGGCAACCACCCTTGGCGCGGCACTTCTGGCAGGGGTGGGAGTAGGTTTTTACAAAGATTATGAGGAAGCAGTTTCACTTACGGTCAAAGAGACCCGCCGCCATGAACCGGATCCGAAGAACAAAGCAGTTTATGACAAAACTTTTGAGACTTATATGGAACTTTATAAATCTCTGGCACACATAATGACTGCAAAATAAAAAACAGAATTCATGAAAGGAGAAATATATTATGAAAGCAGCAGTGGTAGTTGCAAATGAAGATGTACAGTATCAGGAAATCGAAGAACCTAAGGTGACCAAAGGAACTGTTAAGATACGTGTCAGATATTCTGGTATCTGTGGCTCAGACATTCCGCGTGTCCTGAATCACGGGGTCCATTTTTATCCAATCGTACTTGGACATGAGTTTTCCGGAGATGTAGTGGAAGTGGGGGAAGGTGTGACTAAGGTAAAAGTGGGAGACCGTGTTTCCGGCGCACCGCTTCTTCCGTGTATGAAATGTGATGACTGTCAGCAGGGAAATTTCTCTCTCTGTAAGCATTACAGCTTCATAGGCTCTAGACAGCAGGGAAGTAACGCAGATTATGTGGTTGTTCCGGAGCAGAACGCCGTTCCTTTTGAAAGCAGTGTTCCATATGAGCAGGGAGCCATGTTTGAGCCTGCAACTGTTGCAATCCACGGTGTATTCCAGAATGATTACCACGGTGGCGAGTATGTCGCAATTCTTGGCGGTGGTACAGTTGGAATGTTTACCATGCAGTGGACCAAGATCTTTGGTTCCAAGAAAGTGGTAGTTTTTGATATTAGTGAGGAACGCCTTGAGCTGGCGAAACGCCTTGGCGCAGATGAAGTCATCAATACCAGAGACGAAGGATATATGGAAAAGGCTATGGCGATCACAGGCGGTAAGGGTTATGGTTTTGTCTTTGAGACAGCAGGACAGGTTCCAACCATGCATATGGCATTTGAGCTGGCTGCAAACAAAGCACATGTCTGCTTTATCGGAACCCCTCATGAGAATCTGACATTTACACCGGCACAGTGGGAAAATATGAATCGTAAAGAATTTAAACTGACCGGTTCCTGGATGTCTTACAGCGCACCTTATCCGGGACGCGAATGGGATCTGACTGCACATTATTTTGCAACAGGTCAGCTGAAATTTGATCCTGGATTTATCTACAAAAAAATTCCAATGAGTCAGGCACAGGAAGCATTCCAGTTATTTAAAACACCTGGACTTGTAAAAGGAAAAATTCTTTTGTCAAATGAGGAAGAGGTTGTTGATCCGAAAGTTGTGCCAAAGGTAACGCTTCCGTCAGGAGAAAAAGTACCTTGTATGGGTATGGGAACCTTTGGTTCTGACCGTGTAAGTGCAGAAGAAGTATCTGAGGCTGTGGCGGGTGCGATCCGCAGCGGATATCGTATGTTTGACTGTGCAGCATGCTATGGAAATGAGCATCAGATTGGTGAAGTTTTCAAGGCAGCTTTTGATGAAGGGGTAGTAGAAAGAAAAGATCTTTTCATTATGACAAAGGTATGGAATGACATGCATAGAAAGGTAGAAGAAGCCTGTACCAGAAGCATTCAGGATCTTCAGTGTGACTATGTGGATCTGTATTTTATCCACTGGCCATTCCCGAACTACCATGCACCATTCTGTGATGTAGATTCCAGAAATCCGGAATCCAGACCTTTCAGTGTGGAGGAATTTATGGATACCTATCGTCAGTGTGAGAAACTGGTAGAAAAAGGTAAGATCCGCTATATCGGTATTTCCAATATGACTATTCCGAAACTGGAAGCAGTTCTTCCGTTAATGAAGATCAAACCGGCGGCATGTGAACTGGAGCTGCATCCATGCTTCCAGCAGCAGGAACAGTATGATTATCTGATTGCTCATAACATCCAGCCGGTAGGATATATGCCCCTTGGTTCTCCAAGAAGGCCGGAAAGAGATATCTGCCCGGAGGATGTGGCTGATATGCAGACCCCGGAAATGCAGGAGATTGCCAAAGCGCATGGAGTACATCCGGCATTGATTGCCTTGAAATGGGCCCATCAGAGAGGGGAAATCTCCATTCCATTTTCTGTACATAACTATGTAAGTAACCTGAAATGTGTAACAGAAGATCCCCTGACTGATGAAGAAATGGCCAAGATCGCTACCCTGGAAAAAGGAAACCGACTTGTCAAAGGCCAGGTGTTCCTGTGGGAAGGCGCAAAGGACTGGCATGACCTGTGGGATGAAGATGGGGTTATTGTAAAATAAAGCGAGAAAAAGCATCTGTTAAAACAGGTGCTTTTTGTTTTCAATATTTTATTGAGAAAAGCCTGAGAAAAGTTTAAAATAGGAAATAATAAAAAATAAACGAAAGGAGTTTTTATCATGAATAAACGAACAGAGAGAATGAGCCGGAGTGCAGCTGAGAGAATTAACCGCAAAGATACAGTGATCAGACAGAATAATGCAGAACTTGAGGAGCTGAGGAGTCAGTATGAGAATCTGGATATCTGTGAGGAGGATAAGCAGATGATTGATGATTATATTGCCTGCAAAGATGCCAGAGCTGACAGGATGGCAGAGAAGCTCTATGAAAAGGGAAGAAAAGATGTAAAGAGATGTATCCGTATTCGAAAACTAATCCGCAGATGCATAATTCTGTCTGCCATTGTTACGGTGGTGCTGGTCCAGTATAATAAGAATGAAAAGCTGAGAGAAAGTATGGAGGAGCTGCTGAAAATGTTACGGGATGGAGTGTCTGGTGAAGATTTATAACTGATATAAATAATGCAGATAAAAATGTACTCTCGGAATCTTTTTACAGAAGCAAACACAAGGAAGACTCTGAGAGTGCATAAAATAAAAAAGGAGCAGGACAGCATGGGAGAACAAAGATATTCAATTTTATACAGTAGTAAAACAGGGAACACAAAGAAGCTTGCAGAGAAGATCAGGGAGGTACTGCCTGAGGAAAACTGCGATTATTTTGGGACAGAAGGAGCGAAGGCTCTCACATCCGACATATTATACATTGGATTTTGGACAGACATAGGGAATGCAGATCCTGCAACACTTGAACTGTTAAAGAGTCTGAAAAATAAGAAAATCTTTCTGTTTGGAACAGCAGGCTTCGGAGGCAGTGAAGCCTATTTTCAGCAGGTTCTCGGGAAAGTTAAGGAATCTGTGGATGAGAGTAATACAGTGATGGGAGAATTTATGTGTCAGGGGAAAATGCCCCAGTCAGTCAGGGACAGATACGTAATGATGAAGGAGAAGCCGAATCATGCACCGAACCTGGATGAACTGATCGAGAATTTTGACAGGGCTTTGTCCCACCCCGACAATGAGGATCTGGACAGGCTTGGCAGAATAATCAGGAAAGACTTTTCTAAATAATTGGCAGAGGGGGAGAGAAAGAACATGAAACAGGATACTCTGGAAGGCAGGGCGAAAACGAAAAATGGTGTAAAACGATTATGTTTTTCCGCGGTATGTATTTTGTTGGAAGCAGCTTTTATCATTGTTATGATTACAAAGCTGAATCAATATGCGGAGATTATCAATCTGATGACAAGGCTTCTTGCAGGTGTACTGGTTCTTAAGTTGTATGCGTCAGACCAGACTTCATCTATGAAGATGCCATGGGTTATTTTGATCCTTGTATTCCCTATTATGGGAGTGGGATTATATTTACTGATCGGTCTTAACGGCGGTACCCTCAAAATGAGAGAGCGCTATGCCCGGATTGACAGGGAACTTCTGCCGTTGCTTCCCAATGACAGTGAGTGCAGGGAAACGCTTGGCAGAAAGATTCCGAAGGCAGGCAATATCGCTGATTATATACAGAGAAATGCCTCCTATCCGGTTTATCAGAATACGGACGTTATTTATTATGATGAGGCAGTTAAAGGTCTTGAGGCTCAGCTGGCAGATCTGGCAAAGGCAGAGAAATTTATTTTTATGGAATACCATGCCATCGAGGATGCACAGGCCTGGCATAAAATCCAGAGTGTTCTGGAGGACCGCGTAAAGGCGGGAGTGGATGTCAGGGTATTTTATGATGATATGGGTTCCATTGGATTTATCAACACAGATTTTATCAAGAAGATGGAAAAGGTTGGAATCCACTGCAGAGTATTCAACCCCTTTACTCCGGGCCTGAATGTGTTTCTGAATAACAGGGATCACCGCAAGATTACAGTGATTGATGGAAAAGTAGGATTTACTGGAGGGTACAACCTTGCTAATGAGTATTTTAATTTCACACATCCTTATGGACAGTGGAAGGATACAGGCATCCGTCTGGAAGGCGAGGCTGTCCGTTCTTTGACAGTGACATTCCTGGAGATGTGGAATGCTGTCAGCGACAAAGATAAAAATGACAGTGATTTTAACAAATTTCTGCTCAGTACAGATTATCAGGCAAAGCAGACGGGCTTTATCCAGCCCTATGCAGACAGCCCTATGGATAATGAGCAGGTAGGCGAAGAAGTGTATATCAGTATGGCGAACAAAGCGGAAAAATACTGCTGGTTTATGACTCCATATCTGATCATCACAGATGAAATGACACATGCCCTGTGCCTGGCTGCTAAGCGAGGGGTAGATGTGAGGATCATTACACCTGGTATTCCGGATAAAAAAATGATCTATAATATTACCCGTTCCTTCTACCATGGACTGGTGAAACATGGGGTGCGTATCTACGAGTGGACGCCTGGCTTCTGTCATGCAAAGATGAGTGTGGCAGATGACTGTATGGCAACCTGCGGAACCATAAACCTGGATTACAGAAGTCTGTATCATCATTTTGAGAATGGATGCTTTATGGCGGACTGTCAGGCAGTTCTGGATATCAGAGACGATCTTGCAGCAACAATGGATGAATGCCGTGAAGTGACAGAACAGTACAGTACCGGACGAAGTGCATATCTGCGCCTGGGACAGCTGTTTATGAGATTATTTGCAGGATTGTTATAACGTTACTGTTTACTCCGTTCACAGTAACATTATAACACTTGGAAAAAAGTAGGATATCGTGTACAATAGGAAAGAGCAAAACTATTATAAATATGGGAGGAATTTTAACTATGGATCTTTCAACCTTAGTAAAAATGTCAAATACTTATGGAAGCAACCCTGCTTATGTTCTTGCAGGCGGTGGCAATACTTCAGTAAAAGATGACACCACATTGTATGTAAAAGGCTCCGGTACACAGCTTGCCACAATTAAGGAAGAGGAATTTGTGGAAATGAGCAGAGCACGTTTGAATGAAATCATGAAAACAGATTATCCTGAAGATGATGTCAAACGTGAATCACTGTATCTTGCAGATGTTATGGCAGCAGTAACAGATGCTGATAAAACCAAACGTCCAAGTGTGGAAGCGCTGCTTCATAATTTATTTGCCTATACTTATGTACTGCATGTTCATCCTACACTTGTCAATGGACTGACCTGCGGAAAAGGGGCAAAGGAACTCAGCGAAGAGCTTCTTGGAAAAGATGTACTCTGGATCGATATCTGCAAACCAGGTTATACACTTGCGCGTATCTGTTATGAGAAAATGAATGCTTATAAAGAAGAATCCGGAAAAGATGTTCAGGTTCTTCTGCTCCAGAATCACGGAATTTTCGTTGCAGCAAATACTGTAGAGGAAATTGGAGTGTTATTTGACGATGTGATCAGTAAATTAGAGAAACAGATAAAGAGAACTGCTGATGTCAGTGATGCTGTTACACCTGAAAAAGAGCAGGCAGCAGAGAAGCTTTCCCGGTTACTGGGACATGCGGTAGAAGTTGTACCTGTAGCGGAAGCTGATAACTTTGTAAAAGATAAAGCAGCGGCTGCACCCCTTCTGAAACCGTTTACACCGGATCACATTGTATACTGCGGACCATATCCGTTATTTGTAGAAAATATTGATCAGGCAAAAGCAGCGCTGGATGAATTTATGGCAGAGAATGACAAAGAGCCAAGACTGATCCTGGTACAGGGAGTCGGTGCCTTTATTATGGAAGATGATAAGGGAAAAGCTGCAAAAGCACAGCTTCTTGTAAAAGATGCGATCAAGCTTGCAGTATATTCAGAAAGCTTTGGCGGACCGCTTCACATGACAGATGATATTACATACTTTATCACACATTGGGAAGCAGAAGCATACCGCAGTAAGAAATAATATAATAAGGGGCTGTCTTTTTTGACAGCCCCATTTTGTTGATTTAAACACTATATTTTTAAAGGAAAAGGTTTATTTTCAGCAAATTTTATTTTGCTTCTTTTTTCTCTTTGGCTTTCCCGGATTCAGGAATATTTCCCTCACCATAGTAAGCTTTCAGATAGATTTCTTTCAGCTCAGACATTAATGGATATCTCGGGTTGGCACCGGTACACTGGTCGTTGAATGCCTGTTCGGTCATTTCGTCCAGAGTTTCAAGGAAGTACTTCTCGTCTACGCCGTATTCTTTGATCGTATGTTTGATCTCAATAGTATCCATCAGTTCCTGCAGTTTCTGGAGAAGCTTTTCAAATACTTCGCTGTCGTTCTTGCCTGTCAGACCTACAGAACGGCCAATCTCAGCGTAACGTGCAAGTGTGTGCGGATACTGATACTGTGGGAAGGTACCCATTTTAGCCGGAACTTCGGCTGCATTATAGCGCAGAACATGAAGCAGAACCAGAGCATTTGCAATACCATGTGGAATGTGATGGAAAGCTCCCAGCTTATGAGCAAGAGAGTGGTTTACGCCAAGGAAAGCATTTGCGAAAGCCATACCAGCCATGCAGGAAGCATTTGCCATATGCTGTCTTGCTTCTACATCAGAACCATCTTTGTATGCACGTGGCAGATAGTTAAATACCAGTTTGATTGCATTTAATGCAAGACCATCTGTATAATCAGACGCCATCATGGAAGCATAGGCTTCAAGTGCATGAGTCATAACGTCGATACCGGAAGCACAGGTCAGTCCCTTAGGTGCGCTCATCATATTATCTGTATCAACAATAGCCATATCAGGCATTAATTCATAATCTGCCAGAGGCCATTTGATACCTGTAGTTTTATCAGTAATGATAGCAAACGGTGTTACCTCGGAACCTGTACCGGAAGATGTCGGAACAGCTACAAAGTAAGCTTTCTTACCCATATGCGGGAATGTGAAGATTCTCTTACGGATATCCATAAAGTCCATAGCCATATCATCAAAGTTGGCGTCCGGATTTTCATAGAGAACCCACATGATCTTGCCGGCATCCATTGCGGAACCACCGCCCATTGCGATAATGCAGTCAGGCTCGAACATTCTCATTGCTGCAGCACCGGCTCTTGCAGAAGCGAGAGATGGGTCTGGTTCTACATCATAGAAGCAGGTATGTACGATTCCCATCTGATCTAATTTATCTTCGATTTTCTTAGTATATCCATTCTTATAAAGGAAAGAGTCTGTTACGATAAAGCAGCGTTTCTTGTGCATAACAGTGCCAAGCTCATCCAGAGCAACCGGCAGGCAGCCTTTTTTGAAATAAACTTTTTCCGGTGTTCTAATCCAGAGCATATTTTCTCTCCTTTCAGCAACGGTCTTGATGTTGATAAGATGTTTCACACCTACATTCTCAGATACGGAGTTGCCACCCCAGGAACCGCAGCCCAGAGTCAGGGACGGAACAAGTTTGAAGTTGTAAAGGTCGCCGATGCCGCCCTGAGAAGATGGAGTATTGATGAGGATACGGCAGGTCTTCATGGCTGCTGCATGTTTTTCCATCTTTTTCTTCTCTCTTGTGTCAATGTAGAGAGCGGAGGTATGTCCATAACCGCCGTCAGCTACAAGCTGTTCAGCTTTGGCAATCGCTTCGTCAAAGGTTTTGGCCTTGTACATGGCAAGTACAGGGGAAAGCTTCTCATGTGCGAATTCCTCGCTGATATCAACGGATTCAACCTCACCGATCAGGATTTTGGTCTGTGGCGGAACAGTAACGCCGGCCATCTCTGCGATAGTAGCTGCTTTCTGTCCTACGATCTTGGCATTCAGTGCGCCATTGATAAGGATCGTCTTTCTGACTTTCTCGATCTCGTCTTTTTTGAGGAAATAGCATCCTCTGTAAAGGAATTCTTCTTTAACTTCTTTATAAATGCTTTCCAGAACAGTTACGGACTGCTCGGAAGCACAGATCATACCATTGTCAAATGTCTTGGAGTGAATGATGGAGTTAACTGCAAGACGGATATCTGCGCTGTCATCAATGATGGCAGGTGTATTTCCAGGTCCAACACCAACAGCCGGTTTACCTGAGGAGTAAGCTGCCTTAACCATTCCGGGACCACCGGTAGCGAGGATGATGTCTGCATTCTGCATTACCATGTTGGTAAGCTCAAGGCTCGGGATATCGATCCATCCGATGATTCCTTCCGGTGCGCCTGCAGCAACAGCTGCGTCAAGAACAACCTTAGCGGCTGCGATAGTAGATCCTTTGGCACGCGGATGCGGGCTGATGATGAT
>ENA-ORTY01000766-ORTY01000766.1-human-gut-metagenome-genome-assembly--contig:-NODE-766-length-40283-cov-4.905389_pt1 | contig 40283 bp, 55 predicted proteins | sample MGYA00241917_ERZ509198 | MGnify/ENA primary metagenome ERZ509198 (study PRJEB26280, sample SAMEA2338857) | human gut metagenome | biome: human gut; feature: human-associated habitat; material: faeces...
AACCTGTGACCCCTTGCTTGTAAGGCAAGTGCTCTCCCAGCTGAGCTATGCTCCCAATTCATCAGCGGCTTTGCCATTATACACAATCTACGCCGGATTGTCAATAACTAAATTCAAATTTTTTCAAATTTTTTTATTTTCCTTGAATTCAGCTGTTTTCCTCTTTTTCGGCCAGGATCTGAGCCACTTCTCCAGGGGTAAATGTATACACCTGATCACAGAACTGGCAAGTGACCTGAATGTCCTCGCCGTCGTCAATGATCTCCTGCAATTCCCCGTTATCAATGGTACGCAGCGCCTCCTGCAGTCTCTGTCTGCTGCAAGTGCAGCGGTATTCCACAGGGATCTCTTCCATCAGTTCATAATCCATGTCCTTGAGCACATTCTTCACCAGTTCCTCTGCTCCGCCGTCATACAACTGCATGGTCACAGAGTCCATCAGGAAAATGTTATCCTCCAGTTTGGTGATCAGTTCCTCCGGTGCGCCGGGCAGCAGCTGCACGATAAATCCGCCAGCCTGAGCCACTGTGGTGTCCGTATCCACCAATACCCCCAGACCCACTGCCGCAGGAATCTGCTCGCTCTCCGTCATATAGGCCGCCACATCTTCTGCAATCTCGCCGCTGACGATCTCCGTGCTGCCGATGTACGGCTCCCGCAGTCCAATATCCCGGCTGACGGTGAGCATTCCCTGTCTGCCCACAGCGCCGCCCACATCCAGCTTTCCGTCCGGACGCAGGGGCAGGTCGCAGTTGGGATCTCCCACATAGCCCCGCACATTTCCGGTGGAGTCAGACACTGCCAACACGCCGCCAATGGGGCCGCCTCCGTTCAGGCGCATGGTCAAAGAGGCTTTTTCCTCCTTCATCATATTCCCCAACAGACTGGCTGCACACAGCAGTCGTCCCAGGGCCGCTGTGGCTGTGGGACTGGCATGGTGGATCTGACGCGCGCGCTCCACCAGTTCCCGACCGGTGATTGCGGAGATCTTGACCCATCCGTCCTTGGTCATTCCCCGAATAATTTTATCCATTGATCGAATTCCTCCGTCATATACATATTTATGCAATCCGTTTTGATAACAGTTCAGTGTCCGGTATTTTCCGCGACCAGAAACACCCGCCCCTGTTCCTTCTGCGGCCCATTCCAATCGATTTCGATTTTCACGAATCCTGCTGCCGCCAGCTGCTGCTCCAGCCATTCCGGTGCATGGGCGTACTCCACATGCTCTTCCTCGCTTTTACGCCACAGATCCTCTTCTTCCCGGGCAAACAGATCCATCCCGTAAAACAGCGCATGTTCCTCTTCGTCAAACTCTGCCCGCCACAGGCACAGCACCTCTTCCGTTTCATCCACGAAGATCTGCCCATCCAGAGACCGGAGCCGTTCCGGGGAGTTGATGTCAAAAATCAACAGTCCGCCCGGCCGGATGAACAGATGCAGCCGTGCAAACAAAGCCTGTACTTCCTCTGCCGGGAGATAGTTCATCCCGTCCAGGCTGCACACTGCCGCATCCACCACATCATTCAGGTCCAACCCTGCCCCATCCTGACACAAGATCAGGGGCGGGATCGAGATTTCCGGGTCTCCGGCCTTCTCGCTCAGTTCCATCAGCATATCCGGTGAGGCATCCACCGCGATCATCTCATAGCCGCGCCGCGCCAACAGACAAGTCAGCGTGCCTGTGCCGCAGGCAAAATCCAACAGCGTATGTACCTGCTTGCCCCGGGTGCGAAACTGTGCCTCATAATAGTCGGCAAACTGCTCATAGGGCACATCGCCGGTCAACTGGTCATACCATCTGGCCAACTCCAAATAGGCATCCATCAGTCTTCCTCTTCCTCCAGCCATTGATTGTCCGCTTTCAGGCGTTCAAACACCACCGCATACCCGCCTTTTCCATATTGCAGGCTGCGGTTGACCCGGCTGATGGTGGCACTGGAGGCCCCGGTCTTTTCCAGGATCTCGTTATAAATCATCCCTTTACTCAGATAGGTGGCAACCTGGTAGCGCTGCTCCATTGCCTGCAACTCTGTGACGGTGCACAAATCGTCAAAAAACATTTTGCACTCATCCAGTGTCTCCAGTTTCAAAATTGCCTGATACAGTGCATCACTGCGGGGCTTTTTATTCTGTTTATTCATACTGTCCTCCATTTCCAGGAATTTCACACTTTAATGTATGACTACATTGTATACCAAACACACAAAAAAGTAAACGCTTGTTTTGCACTTTAATGGATAAAATTTTAGAAATAGGAATTGCTTTTCTTCGTTAAAAAAGATATAATATCAGCAAGATAAACATTGACCCATAGGGATCTGGAAAATCTCTTCCCCTATGGCCGCAAAAATGGGAAAGGATGTGATCAAATGTCCATATTGACCGGGATCCTTGGTACAAATCTCAACCCTACGATCCTCTGGCTGGTGGCCATGCTGGTATTGTTGGTTTTTGAAGTGGTCACCCCCAATTTGACCACACTCTGGTTCGCCCTTGGGGCTTTGGCCGCACTGATCAGCTCTCTGTTCGGCGCACCAACCTGGCTGCAGTGGGTCTGGTTTTTACTGGTATCCATTCTCACCCTGGTCTGCACCCGTCCGTTGGTCAAAAAATATGTCAACGGTAAAACTCAGCCCACCAATGCCGATATGGTCATCGGCGCCACCTGTGTGGTCATGGAGCCTATCGACAATGTCCGCGGCACCGGTTCCGTTGCCGTAGCCGGAAAGACCTGGACCGCACGCAGCGCCAATGGTGAAGTTTTTGCCCCAGGCGAGCGGGTCGTGGCCCTGCGGATTGAGGGCGTGAAACTCATTGTTGCAGAATCCGGCAGTACCTCTGCCTGAATACTGAATCATTTTTTAAGGGAGGTCATTCTATGCCTATTCTCATCGGAATTCTCATTCTTCTGCTGTTGTTGCTGATCATCCGAAACATCCGGATCGTGCAGCAGGCAAATGCCTATGTCATCGAGCGTCTCGGCGCTTACAGCACCACCTGGAGCGTTGGCCTGCACATCAAGATCCCCTTCGTGGAGCGCGTGGCAAAAGTCGTGTCCCTGAAAGAACAGGTTGCTGACTTTCCGCCTCAGCCTGTGATCACCAAGGACAATGTCACCATGCAGATCGACACCGTGGTGTATTTCCAGATCACAGACCCCAAACTGTACACCTACGGTGTGGAGCAGCCGTTGCTGGCCATTGAGAGCCTGTCTGCCACCACCCTGCGAAACATCATCGGCGATCTGGAACTGGATCAGTGCCTGACCAGCCGTGATTTGATCAACAGCAAAATGCGCTCCATTCTGGACGAGGCCACCGACCCCTGGGGCATCAAGGTCAACCGCGTGGAGCTGAAGAACATCATCCCGCCCAGAGAGATTCAGGACGCCATGGAAAAACAGATGAAGGCCGAACGGGAACGCCGGGAATCCATTCTCCGTGCCGAAGGCGAAAAGCGTGCCGCCATTCTGGAGGCCGAGGGCGAAAAAGAGTCTGCCATTCTCCGTGCTGATGCGAAGAAACAGCAGCAGATTCTGGAGGCTGAAGGCGAGGCTGAGGCAATTCTCACCGTGCAGAGAGCAACCGCCGAAAGTATCCGGCTCATCAATGAAGCGGCTCCCACCGAGGCCGTCATCAAACTGCGTGCTTTGGAGGCCTTTGCCGCAGCCGCTGACGGAAAAGCCACTAAAATCATCATTCCCTCTCAGATCCAGGGAATCGCAGGATTGGCAGAGGGCGTCATTGAGACCGTCCGGCAGTCCACCGAGCAGATCCCCTGATCTGACCCCATTGACCCGATGCTCCCCGAATCGCCCCCGAGCGATTCGGGGACTTTTTTGAAAGGAAGGCGATTTGCCATAACTTCTGTGCAAGATTTTTTGACCCAACGGGGCATGGCTCCGGCGCAGCAGGATCTGCCGGCACTGACGCAGTCCATGCTGACAGACATGCGCGCCGCTTTAGCCGGTGCGCCAGCCTCCACCCTGATGCTGCCCAGCCATCTCTATGGCAGCGGAACAGCCGCCCACAATCAGCCTGTGATTGTTCTGGACGCCGGAGGCACCAATTTCCGCTGTGCATTGGTCACGCTGACAGACCAGGGGCCGGTGGTGGAATCTCTGAGCCAAACCCCCATGCCCGGCACCCACGGAACTGTCCACTGGCAGGATCTGATCTGCCACTTTGCAGACCATGTGGAGCCGCTCCTGTCCCGGAGCAGCCGTATCGGGATCTGCTTTTCTTATTCCGCTGATCCGCAGCCGGCAGGAGACAGCCTGGTGCTGAATTTGAATAAAGAGATCTCCATCCGCGGCGGAGAAGGCCGTCCCGTAGGTGCAGACCTCCGTGCAGAATTGGCACGGAGAGGACACCACGACCTTCAGACCGTGGTTTTGAACGACACCCTCGCCGTACAATTCGGCGTGGCCGCAGCACATCAACTGCCTGTGGACCGCTGTCTGGGATTGGTGTGCGGCACCGGTGCCAATGTCTGCTGCGCCCTTCCGGTTCGCCAGATTCCCAAACTGGGACAACCGGAAAATGTGCGTCCCATGCTGGTCAACTGCGAAACCGGCTTTTTCACTGGCGTACGCCCGGGCGAATATGATCGGGAGCTGGATGCCTGTTCCCAGGAGCCTGGGCGGTATCTCCATGAAAAAATGGTTTCCGGCGCCTATTTAGGCCCCCTGTGCCTGCGGACACTTCAGGGTGCCGCCCGGGATGGACTGTTCTCTCCGGCAGCCGCCAAGCTGCTGCACGAACTGCAGCAGCTCTCCTCCGCCCAGGCAGACAGTCTGAGCGGCCCCCTTGCGGCTTTGGCGGGAGCAGACCGGGAAACAGCAGACGCCATTGTCTCTGCCCTGTTCGATCGCTCCGCAAAGGCGGTCTGCGCCGCCCTCACCGCAGTCATGACCCTCGTTGGCGGAACTGCCCCTCTATTCATTGGCGCTGAAGGCTCTCTGTTCCAGAAAAGCCGTCGATTTCGGCAGGCACTGGATGGATATATGGACGCCTATCCCGCCGGAGAACGGGGATTCGCCTTTTCTTTCCGCACTGCCCAAAACACCACCCTTGTGGGCGCCGCCTGTGCCGCCCTGCTCATGGATACTTAAACAGAATACCGGAGGCACTGTCCAAGACAGTACCTCCGGTATTTTTTCATGCCCCCGCCCGTAGAATGCCATGGGAGGGATGCAGATGACATTGGGAATCATTTGGGTCGTGTGTGTCACGGCCAGTATTTTATACAGCTGCCTTGCCAGCACCACTCAGGCGCTCACCGGCGCTGTGCTGGAGGGCGTACAGGCCAGCCTGGACTTTGCCATGGGGCCAGGTATGCTGATGTGCCTGTGGTGTGGGATTTTCGAGCTGATGCACCGTTCCGGGATGACCACCGGTCTGACCCGGCTGCTCCGTCCTCTGCTCCGCCGGCTGTTCCCGACTGCGGCCACACAGCCGGAGGTGTTTGCGCCCCTGTGCGCCAACATTGCCGCCAATGTACTGGGATTAGGCAACGCCGCCACACCCATGGGAATCCGTGCCGCAAGTGGGATGGCATGCAGGAATATGCCGGGAACAGACCGGGAATTGGCCCGACTGATCGTGCTGAATACCGCCTCGGTCCAACTGCTCCCCACCACCATCGCCTCTGTCCGGGCCGCCTGTGGAGCAGCCGTCCCCTTTGATATTCTCCCGGCGGTCTGGCTCAGTTCACTGTGTTCTGTGTCCGCAGGCCTGATTGCACTATGGGTGCTGGAGCGATGATGGAAACCCTCTTTTCCCTTTTAATGCCACTGGTCATGGCCGGAACGGGACTATACGCCCTGAGTCGGCAGGTGGATGTGTTCTCCGCTTTGACGGAGGGGGCGCTGGACGGACTGAAAACCCTGGTACGAATATTCCTCTCCCTGCTGATGCTGCTCCCGGCTATTTCCATGCTCCGTGTTTCCGGCCTTCTGGATGCCCTCTGCGCATTTTTTGGGCCTATCCCGGAAATGGTGGGTATTCCGGCAGAACTGGTGCCTCTGATGTTTCTGCGGCCGCTGAGCGGGTCTGCTGCACTGGCTGCAGCAACAGAGATCATGCTTGCCTATGGCCCGGACTCTCTGATCGGTCGAACCGCTGCGGTCATGATTAGCTCCACGGAGACCACTTTTTATGTTCTGACTGTCTATTTCGGCGCTTCCGGCATCAAAAAAGGCCGCCGGATCTTTCCGGCGGCCCTGTTTGCAGATATGGTTGGTTTTTTCACGGCGGCCTGCGCCGTGCGGCTGTTCTGGTCCTGATGGTTCGGAACCGATCCCTGCCCTTTTACATTTTTTCCGGTGCCGTTACACCGATGATGCCCAGGCAAATGGCGATCACTCTGCGGGTAGTATCCGCCAGTTTCAGACGGGCATTGAGCACATCTTCTGCCTCACCCTTGATGCGGCAGGCAGCATAGAACCGGTGGAATCTTGCCGCCAGTTCGATAACATAGCGGTTGATACGGCTTGGATCGTAATCCCGGGCAGCCAGCTTGATTTCCTCGGGCAGGTTGGAGATCTGTTTCATCAGCTCCAGTTCCTGGGGGGTGCTCAGCAGCGCCGGATCGATCTGTGCCATGGAGGGTACCGTATATCCGGCCTCTGCCAGTGCCTGCACCAGCGTGCAGATCCGGGCATGGGCATACTGGACATAGTACACCGGGTTCTCGCTGTCCTCCCGGACGGCCAGATCCAGGTCAAACTCCAGGTGGGTATCCGGCTTGGCATTGAAGAAGAACCGGCAGGCATCCACACCGATCTCATCCATCAAATCGGCCAGGGTCAGTGCCTTACCCGTACGCTTGGAAACTTTCACCACTTCGTTTCCGCGAACCAGACGCACCATCTGCATAATCAGGAAGTCCAGATTCCGGCCGTTCAGCCCCAGAACCGGCGCCTTCATGGTATTGCCAAATCGTACGGCATGGCCGTGGTGGTCAGCGCCCCAGACATCGATGACCCGGTCAAAATGGCGCTCCACAAATTTGTTCCGATGGTATGCAATATCCACTGCATAGTAGGTGTAAAATCCGTTGGAACGGCGCATGACTTCATCCTTATCTGCGCCCAATTCCGTATTCTTCAGCCACAGGGCACCGTCCTTTTCATAGGTCAGTCCCGCCTGGGTCAGCAGATCCACTGTTTCGGCCACATAGCCGGACTGGTGCAGACTGCTCTCCAGGAACCACTGGTCGAAGTGGATGCGATACCGCTCCAGATCCCGTTTCATCCGGGCAATGTTGTAGGGCAGACCGAATTCCACAAAGGCCTTGCAGCGCTCCTCACTGTCGGCATTCAGCCACTTGTCCCCATCCTGCTCGTAAATCAGCTTTGCCAGCGCTTTGATATCGTCCCCGTGGTAACCGTTGTCCGGGAATTCCACGGCCTCTTCTCCCTGAATCAGCTGCAGGTAGCGTGCCTCGATGGATTTGCCGAACAGATCCACCTGGTTGCCGGCATCGTTGACATAGAACTCCCGCCAGACCTGATAACCGGCCCGATCCAGCACATTGGCCAGCGTATCGCCCAGCACGCCGCCCCGGGCATTGCCGATGGTCATGGGGCCGGTGGGATTGGCGGACACGAACTCCACCATCACCTTCTCGCCATGGCCCACATCACAGCGGCCATATTCACTGCCTTCCTGCTCCACGGCGTTGAGCACATCGCCGTACCACTTCTGGCTGAGCCGGAAGTTGATAAAGCCGGGGCCGGCAATCTCCACGCTGTCAAACCAGGAACCGGTGAGATCCAGTTCTGCGATCAGCGCCTCTGCAATCTGCCGGGGTGCTTTTTTCATAGCCTTGGCGCAGACCATGGCATGGTTTGCTGCATAGTCGCCGTTTTTGGTATCCTTCGGGATTTCCACCGTGCCGCGGAACTCCGCCCCTGCGGGGAGGATCTCTTTTTCAGCCGCTGCCTGGTATGCTGCCGTCAGCAGCTCGTTTGCTTTTTCTTTTGCCTGTTCAATCAAGTTTGCCATATTCTGAAACCGCCTGTTCTTTAATTTTGATCGTAAACCGGTTCCGGGTAGCCATCATCCGGTCAAAATGCATCGTATAGTCAATATCCAGTTCTCCGCCCTGTTCGTCCAGGGAACTGGTGATTTTATGGGTATCGATCCCCAGCGTAGCACTGCCATACGGCGTGTTGTAGAGAAACACATTCTGTTTTCCCTCCACGAACACCATCTTGCTGCTCAGCGCCCCCTTGCGGGTGATGATCACTTCCTGAGGCGTGAACCGGAACTGGGTCGTTGTCCCCTCCATGCCGGTGATCTCGCTCTCCTCATATCGGATCATGCCCCGTCCCCCGCGATAGGAATACTCCCCCTCCGTGATCAGTTCCACATGGTCCTGCTCCTGATCCTGAAAGGTCTGACTGCCGGTGACGGTAATAATGACTTTTTTACTCATGTTTCACCCACCATTTATCTGATTCTATCCATTTTAGCGTATGCACCGGAAGAATACAAGTTTTTCATCATTTTTTATGGATATTTTTTGTGGAATTCCCGCCTGTCCCTTGCTATAATGGACTACAGTATATCTTTCTCCCAAATACACCCGCGCAAAGGAGGACATTATGACCATTGAACTGACAGACCTGGAATACCGCAGATTACTGGATCTGGTCTACGTGGGCAACTGGGTGCTGAACTCGACCCGTGGTGCTGATCGGATCACAGATTACGATTATATGGAATCAAAAATATTTTCTTACGCCCCCAAATGCGGGATGCGGACCCTCACGCAAGCCGTGTTTGGCATCGCCAAACCCAGCAAAGCCTTCCAGGAGGGCGGCATCCACGAGGCCATTTGTGACTACGAGGATGCCATTTTCTTCGACATTCTTGCCGAGGAACTGGCGCGCAGGGATCTGGGAATCTACGGAGAGCCGGAAGATCCTGCTCCCCTCACCGCCCGTATGGAGGAGTACATACAGGAATTCGAAGCAAACGGTCTGGAAAATGTGACCGTAGATATTTGAGAGGTACGCCATGGATCATACCAAAGATATCCCTGTTTTTTCGGAATCTTCCCCGGAAACAGAGCAGCTGCTCCGTTCCGTTCTGGACCCCATCCCCTTTGATATTCTGCTGTCGGTCGGCCCTGCCTGCCGTCCGGCACAGCAGATTAAAGCGGCGGGACTGCGGTTCACTGCCGCACCGATGGACTGGATGCAGCTATATTCTCTGAATACGTTCCTGCATTTGTTCCAAACAGATTTTTCTGATTTCTTCATCGACATTGCGGAATCCGCTGCTCCCCACGGCAAAAATCGCCGGGTGGTAGACTGCCGCAACGATATCACTTCCATCCATCACTTTCCCACAAACCAGTCTTTGACAGAAGGACAGTCTGCTATGCGGAAAACCATGCTCCGTCGCAGCAAAAAAATTCAGAAAATTCTGAAAAAATCCCAAAATATCGGTCTGCTCTGTAATCGTCCGGACACACCGGAAGAATTGGAAACCTTTCGGGCGGCATTTCAGAAACTCTATCCCCAAGCCCGCTGTGTCCTGATCAATATCCGGGACACGGACACCGAAACAGCTGCTGCAGCAGAATATGGGGCCGGAGATCTTCTGGAAATTCGTTTTCGGGATGTACACCCCGCAGGTGGGGAGATCACAGAAAATCCCGACGCCTGGCATGGGAACACGCCGCTGTGGCAGGCAGTACTCTCCCATGTCCATCTCCGCAAACAGCCCCGCCCCGGTGATCGATTCTTCTCTCTGTTCAAACGACGGAAATGACCATGTATCATGTATAAAATTTTCCCTCCGAAAGATACTATCCTCGGAGGGATTTTTTATGGACTTTGATCTCAATTCCGCAACCGCTGAACAGTATACCCAATACATTTCCCAGTTGGCCCCTAAGTCTCCCCTGCTGCCGGATGTGGGCAAAGCCTTTCTTTCCGGCGGCCTGATCTGCTGTGTGGGACAGCTCTTTCTCAATTTTTACACCCAATGGGGGCTTTCCGCCCAACCGGCTGGCACCGCAACGTCCATCACCATGGTATTTCTCGGGGCTTTGCTCACAGCCCTGGGTGTTTACGATAAAATGGCACGCTTTTCCGGTGCCGGAACCCTGGTGCCCATCACCGGATTTGCCAACGCCGTAGTGTCCCCGGCTTTAGAGTTCAAAACCGAGGGCTTGGTCACAGGGACAGCCGCAAAAATGTTTGTCATCGCTGGTCCTGTCATCGTCTTTGGTGTGGGAGCAAGTGTGCTATACGGACTCGTTTTGTTTCTGTTTCAACTGGGATAAGCCCACCATGTGCTGAAAATGGAACGGAAAGCCTACAATGGGAAAGAGCAGGACAGTCACTTTGGACTATCCTGCTCAAATCATGGCTGCACTGGGGCGTACTGAAAAAGTTCATCCACAGTCACCTGTAATTCATACGCAAGTCGAAAGGCCAATGCCAATGTGGGATCGTACTTGTTGTTCTCAATGGCATTGATCGTCTGCCGACTGACGCCGCAGTTTTTTGCCAATGTTTCCTGAGACAATCCCAGTTCCTTTCTTCTGCCCCGGATGATGTTTTCGATATCAACCACCAAGCTTTCTCTTATAAAACAGAAGCGCGCAGAAATAGAGGATGGCAGCAACCTCCAACTGAATAAACGGGTTTACCGCCATAGGCTGAGCACGGACAAAGTTCTCAATGACATTCAGAATCCCGGCTCCAACCATCCCGAGAAGGGTGAAACTGCCAGCTTTCCACACGATGACCTGACTGCGTTCATCCCCGGGAAGTAAGAGCGTGACCACCATAAACAAATCCAGTGCACCAAAAACGACAAATACCACACCCAAAAATATCATTGCACCAACCGACATGTTTGCTCGCTCCTTTCGCCTATAAATATAAAATTCTTTTGACATTTATAGTTTAGCAAGAGGCAAATGAAATGTCAAGAGTTTTTGACATTTCTGGGTGCAGTTACTCTTGAAGGTAGTTGTGATTTACTCTTCCAGGAGAATCGGTGCGCGATTTTGCAGAGAGAACTTTACTGCCTGCCACAGAATGGAATAGGCATATCGTGCCAAGGAGACCACGGAATATCCGGTTTTTTCTGTACCCTGCACCGAGTATCCTTCTTTTTCCTGCCAGGAAAGCACCACATCTTCATCAGCTTTCCAGCCCAATTCGTTGATTCTCAGCAATTCCAACAGCAGCGCACCGGCTGTGGCAATGGTAATTTGGTCTCCGGTGGGTGTTTCCCCCTGGAGCATCAGCGGATGTTCCAACGGCAGCCACCACTGGGCACGCTTGAACAGTGACCAGCTCAGCGTCTGGTCGTCCATGGCGCGCTGAATCAGTGGTTCCCCAGTGAAATCCCAGTCAGCAGATACCTCTCCGGGATAGGGTTCTCCATAAACTTTTGCCGCTGCGTACAACAGTAACGCGCCAAACGCAGTTTCTCCCAATTCCGTCGCCCAGTACGGTCCCTCATTGCTTTCTGTCCATTCATTACTCTGGCCGATGGAATCGGTAATCGCCCCAAGCACACTGTCTCTCCAGTGGGAAACGATCTCCTGCACGGTTTCCGCAGGTAAACCGCCCTCAGAATCTCCCTGTTGTTTCTCATCACCCCAGTTTCCGGTATAATAACGGGTCAGAGGACCTACATATAAATTCATTTCCATAGTTCGTATCTCCTTTTCCGAGGCATGATACAGATTGCATACACCTCCGGGATTGCTCTGCTGTTTAGTATATCAAAGTTTCACAGCAGTTACAAGAAAAAGGAAAAACGCCCGCAGCAAATGCTGCGGGCGATCAATCCAATTCAGATTACACCAGTTCGATAACTGCCATCTCAGCAGCGTCGCCGCGACGGGCGCCGATGCGGGTGATGCGGGTGTAACCACCGTTGCGCTCGTTGTATTTGGGAGCAACCTCGTCAAATACCTTCTTTGCAACGTCTTCCCGAGTGATGAAGGACAGAGCCTGGCGGTAGGATGCCAGATCTTTCTTCTTACCCAGGGTGATCATCTTCTCTGCAAGAGGTGCGATCTCTTTAGCGCGGGTGATGGTGGTCTCCATCCGGCCGGTGTCCAGGAAGTCTGTGACCTGCTGGCGGAGCATAGCCTTACGCTGATCGGTTGTCTTGCCGAGTTTTCTAGTACCGGGCATATTACTAACCTCCTAAGGTTGAATAGGGCACAAAAGTGACCCTTTACTGGTTATCGTCGCTCGCCAGAGACAGACCCAGCTGGGCGAGCTTATGCTCCACCTCTTCCAGGGACTTTCTGCCGAGGTTGCGGACCTTGATCATCTCATCCTGAGTCTTGTTGATCAGGTCCTCAACAGTGTTGATGTTTGCTCTCTTCAGGCAGTTGAAACTACGCACAGAGAGATCCAACTCCTCAATCGTCATGTCAAGCAGCTTGTCTTTGGGTGTTTCCACCTTTTCCACAACGGTGCTTGTACCGCCAACTGTTTCGGAGAGGTCTGTAAAAATGGTGAAGTGATCGACCAGAATCTTCGCGCCGAGAGACAGAGCGTTTCTCGCCGTGATCGTCTTGTCAGTCCAGACTTCAATGGTCAATTTGTCAAAGTCGGTCTGGTTGCCAACACGGGTGTTTTCCACCGTGTAGTTGACCTTGAGAACCGGAGTATAGATGGAGTCAACGGGAATGGTACCAATGGGCATCTGGGGCGTTTTGTTCTTTGCAGCAGGAACATAGCCGCGGCCGTGGCCGATAGTCAGTTCCATGCTCAAAGATGCACCGGCACCCAGCGTAGCAATGTGCAGATCCGGATTGAGGATCTCCACCTCGCCGTCAGCCTTGATGTCACCTGCGGTAACTTCACCCTCGCCAGCTGCATCAATGTAGACCGTCTTGGGAGTCTGCGTGTGGATCCGAGCCAGGATCCCCTTCACGTTCAGAACAATCTCCGTCACGTCTTCTTTGACGCCGGGAATGGTAGTGAACTCATGCTGAACGCCGGAAATCTTGATGCTGGTCACAGCAGTACCAGGCAGAGAGGAGAGCAGGACTCGTCTCAGCGAGTTTCCCAGGGTTGTACCATAGCCGCGCTCCAGGGGTTCAATGATGTATTTACCGTACGAATCGTCGGTCGGCGTTTCGAGACATACTATACGCGGTTTCTCTATTTCGATCATATAGACTAAACCCTCCTTATTTGATTTTTGTGCCATAGGCACGTGGTTTTCAGCTTACCAATTCTGAGGGTCTGGGGATTACTTGGAGTACAACTCGACGATCATGTGTTCAGCAACCTCATAATCGATGTCGTCTCTTGCGGGCATAGCAACAACAGTGCCTTCGCCCTTCTTTGCATCATAAGTCAGCCATTTGGGCAGGCCGCGGAATGCATCTTCCTCCATGAAGCCCTTGATACGCTCAATGCTTCTGCTGGATTCCTTGACACCGATCACCATGCCGGGTTTCACCAGGAAAGAGGGGATGTTCACCATGCTGCCGTTGACGGTGTAGTGACCGTGAGACACCAGCTCACGAGCCTCGCGTCTGGTCTTAGCCAGACCCAGGCGGTAGATCACGTTGTCCAGGCGGCGCTCGATGGTGGTCAGCAGAACCTCACCGGTGATTCCGGGAGCCTTTTCTGCCTTCTCGTAATATGCACGGAACTGCTTTTCCTGAATACCATAGATGAACTTGACCTTCTGTTTCTCGTTCATCTGCAGAGCGTACTCGCTCTTCTTGGTTCTCTTCTTTGCATTGGGGTTCCGCTTATCGGAGCTCAGTTTAGATTTGTCGGTATAGCCCATCACCGCAGGGGAGATGCCCAGCGCTCTGCAGCGCTTGACAATGGGCTGCATATTTCTTGCCATAGTCTATTTCCTCCTTCCCAAAATCAGACGCGGCGGCGTTTGGGAGGACGGCAGCCATTGTGAGGAATGGGAGTGACGTCCTTGATCATGGTGACTTCCAGACCTGCGGTCTGCAGTGCACGGATCGCTGCTTCACGTCCTTGGCCGGGACCCTTGACATAAACTTCAACGGTCTTCAGGCCGTGATCCATAGCTGCTTTTGCTGCAGTCTCTGCAGCAGTCTGAGCAGCGAAAGGAGTGGACTTTCTGCTGCCACGGAAACCCATCTCGCCGGCAGATGCCCAGGAAATGGCATTGCCCTGCATGTCAGTGATGGTGACCATGGTGTTGTTGAAAGAGGAGCTGATATGAACCTGACCTTTTTCAATATTCTTCCGCTCTTTGCGGCGAGTTCTGACTTTTTTCTTAGCATTTGCTGCTGCCATAATTCATATCCCTCCTTACTTCTTCTTATTTGCGACGGTCCGTTTGGGACCTTTACGGGTACGAGCATTGGTCTTGCTTCTCTGGCCACGGACGGGCAGACCCTTTCTGTGGCGCAGGCCGCGGTAGCAGCCGATCTCGGTCAGACGCTTGATGTCCAGAGCGGTCTGACGACGCAGGTCGCCTTCCACAATGAAGTTGTGGTCAATGCACTCGCGGATTTTTGCCTCTTCCTCGTCAGTGAGGTCTTTTACTCTGGTGTCGGGGTTGATCCCGGTCATATCCAGGATCTTCTTTGCGCTGGTCCTGCCGATTCCGTAGACATAAGTGAGTCCGATCTCGATTCTCTTGTCTTTAGGCAGGTCAACGCCGGCTATACGTGCCATACTAATTGATCATTCCTTTCAATGATTGTTTTTCGCACCTTGTTACGCGCACGGGGCTTCATCCCGCCGGAGGGAGCCTCCGATTGCAGTGCGGCTTGGGTGAATTGTGTTCAGGACCGTATTTTGAATGGCTCAGCCCTGTCTCTGCTTATGCTTGGGGTTCTCGCAGATAACCATGACCTTGCCCTTGCGCTTGATGATCTTGCATTTCTCGCACATGGGCTTTACGGACGGTCTAACTTTCATTTCTTAAACCTCCTATTTACTTCTCCAGGTGATCCGGCCCCGGGTCAGATCGTACGGAGACATCTGAACCGTGACTTTATCGCCTGGGAGAATACGAATGTAGTTCATCCGGAGTTTCCCGGAAATGTGTGCCAAAATGACATGGCCGTTGCCAATATCCACTTTGAACATCGTGTTGGGCAGAGCCTCGACGACCGTACCCTCAAGTTCGATTTCTTCGTCTTTCGACATACTTAACCTCCTCGAATGCTGCGTTCATCAAATGTCATCTGCCATCGTAAGGATCTCTGGCTCGCCGTCGGTGATGCAGATGGTGTTCTCATAGTGGGCACAGAGTTTGCCGTCCACTGTGACAACGGTCCAATCATTATCCAGCACGCGAATGGCAGCGCCGCCCATGTTGACCATGGGTTCGATTGCCAAAGTCATGCCTTTGACCAGACGAGGACCGTGACCGGCCCGGCCATAATTGGGAACTTCCGGTGCTTCGTGCAGATCTGTACCCACACCGTGACCCACATACTCCCGCACAATGCTGTACCCATGTCGTTCCACATACTCCTGAATGGCGGCACTAATATCGCCCAGCCGATTTCCGGCCTTTGCAAATTTGATGCCCTCAAAGAAACTCTGCCGGGTGACCCGAATCAGTTCCTTGACTTCCTCAGAAACTTCTCCGCAGGGGAAAGTTCCGGCACAGTCGCCGTGGAATCCATGGATCTTGGCTCCCACATCCACACTGACGATATCGCCGTTGCGGATCACACGGGGGCCGGGAATGCCGTGGATCAGTTCCTCGTTCACAGAAATGCAGGCACTTGCCGGAAATCCGCCGTAATGGAGGAAAGAAGGTGTCGCACCTGATTTCGTGATAAATTTGTACACTTCCTGGTCGATCTGTTCGGTAGTCACGCCATCCGCGATCGCCTGTCGTGCGATGGTTCGTGCGCCGGCGGTGAGTTTTCCCGCCTTGCGCATGAACTCAATTTCCCGAGGGGATTTGATAATGATCGGCATAGTCAGATCCCCAGGATTTTGTAAATTTCAGCGGTAGTGGCCTCAATGGTGGGCTGATTATCCACCGTTTTCAGCGCGCCACGCTGTGCGTAGAATTCCTTCAGCGGCTCGGTCTCTTTATGATAAGTGACCAGGCGAGCCTTCACAGTCTCAGGTGCGTCATCCTTACGGATGGTCAGCTGAGTACCGCAGCTGTCACAGACACCCTCCTGCTTGGGAGGATTGGAGACCACATGGAAGGATGCACCGCAGTTGGGGCAGGTCCGACGACCGGACATCCGGTCGATGATGGTCTGGTCTGCAATCTCGATAGACAGCGCACAGTCAATGTGAATCCCGTTGGCCTCCAGAGCTTCTGCCTGGGGGATCGTACGGGGAACACCATCGAGAATGAATCCGTTTTTGCAGTCGGGCTCTGCCAGACGCTCACAGACGATGCCGATAATGACTTCGTCAGGAACCAGCGCACCCTGATCCATATACTCCTTGGCTTTCAGGCCCACGGGCGTGCCGTTTTTCACGGCAGCCCGCAGGATATTGCCAGTGGAGATGGTCGGAATCTGCAATTTTTTGCACAGGATTTCCGCCTGTGTACCTTTACCGGCGCCAGGGGCGCCCAAAAGCACAAGTTTCATGAGCTTCTCCTCCGATTATTCCAGGAAACCTTTGTAATTCCGCATAATCATCTGTGCCTCCAGAGCGCGGACAGTTTCCAGTGCCACGCTGACCACAATGATCACGGATGTTCCGCCCAGATACACGCCGGAGTTGGCAGCACTGGTGGAGCAGATGCTGATGATGATAGGCGCAACAGCGATCACGCTCAGATACAGAGCACCGAACAGAGTGATCTTATTGAGCACCTTGTTCAGATATTCGCTGGTGGGCCGGCCCGGACGGATGCCGGGGATAAAGCCGCCGTTCTTCTTCAGGTTGTTTGCAACCTCCACGGTGTTGAACTGGATCGTGGAGTAGAAGTACGCAAAGAAGATGATGAGCAGCAGGTAAATGATCGCGTACAGGACACTGGAAGTGTTAAACACTCTCAGGAATCCGCCCCAGAACCCTTCGCTGTCCTGAGTAATGCCGAACAGCATGCAAATGGTTGCAGGCAGAGATGCCAGGGACTGTGCGAAGATGATGGGCATAACGCCGGACATATTCACCTTCATGGGCAGATTGGTGGACTGGCCGCCGTACATCTTCCGGCCGACCACTCTCTTGGAGTACTGGACGGGGATGCGGCGCTCGGCGTCGTTGACCACAATGATCAGGAACACCAGAGCCAGTGCGCCCAACAGCACCAGAATCAGAGTCCAGGGAGCCAGAGCGCTGTCCATCACGAACTGTGCCTGTTCTGCAGCGGCATCGCCGTAAACGGCGGAGTACTCGCTGGTCAGGCTTTCCAGAGTCATCTCACCGCTGCGGATCTTCAGCCAGTTGCCAAAGTTGGTAACCATGGTTGCGATCGCAGTGGGGAAACGGGAAACAATGCCGGTGAACAGGATGATGGAGATACCGTTGCCGATACCGAATTCCGTGATCTGTTCGCCCAGCCACATCACCAGGGCAGAGCCGGAGGTGAAGGTGAAGATGATGACCAGAGCCGGCCAGATGCCGGTTGCATCAGCAGTCAGCATACCGTTGTTTTTGATCAGCATGTAGTAGGCAAAGCCCTGCAACAGACCGATCAGAACGGTAGCATAACGGGTAATGCTGGCAATCTTCTTTCTGCCTTCCTCGCCGCCCTCTTTCTGGAGACGCTCCAGAGCAGGGATGGCGATGGTCAGCAGCTGAATGATAATCGATGCGTTAATATAGGGCTGGATGCTCAGTGCAAATATGGTTGCCTGGGACAGCGCACTGCCGGACATGACGTTCCAAAGTCCAAGCACAGTGTTTTCCATCTGCTGGAAATACTGGGTGAGCAAGGTGGTGTCCACATAAGGGACAGGAACTGCATTGCCGATGCGGTACAGGAGCAGGATCACAAACGTAAAAATCAGCTTTTTACGGATGTCCTCCACCTTCCAGGCATTCCGCATAGTCTCAAGCACTTAGACCACCTCAGCCTTTCCGCCTGCAGCCTCGATCTTTGCCTTTGCGGATTCGGAGAAGGCTGTTGCGCGGACAGTCACTTTCTTGGTCACTTCGCCGCAACCCAGGAATTTCACGCCGTATTCGCACTTGGACAGCACGCCGGCGACCAGCAGCGCCTGTGCATCAACCACAGCGCCGTCTTCAAACTTGTTCAGCACGGAAACGTTAACTGCCTCCAGGGGTTTCGCAAAGATGTTGTTGAAACCTCTTTTGGGGATACGCCGTGCCAGGGGCATCTGGCCGCCCTCGAAACCGACGCGAACGCCGCCGCCGGAACGTGCCTTCTGACCCTTGTGGCCGCGGCCTGCGGTCTTGCCGTTGCCGGTGCCGTGGCCTCTGCCTTTTCTCTTAGCGATCTGGGTGGAGCCTTCCACCGGAGAAAGTTCGTTGATATACATGATGTTTCGCCCTCCTTATTCTTCCGTGACCTGCAGGAGATAGCCGATCTTAGCGATCTTGCCTCTGGTCTGGGGGTTATCGGGCTGGATGGTCTCGTTGCCAATCTTGTACAGACCCAGGGACTCAGCAGTTGCAATGTGCTTATCCAGTCTACCGTTCAGGCTCTTGACGAGCTTAATTTTCAGATTTGCCATGATTGCGCCCTCCTTAACCCAGGATCTCTTCAGGAGACTTGCCGCGCACGGCAGCAACCTGATTCACATCACGCAGGCTCTTCAGGCCCACCATGGTAGCAGCGACAACGTTCTGGGGGTTGTTGGTGCGCAGGCACTTGGTACGAATGTCCTTAATGCCAGCAGCCTCAACCACTGCACGCACAGCGCCGCCAGCGATCACGCCGGTACCAGGAGCAGCGGGCTTGAGCAGCACGCGGCCAGCGCCGAACTCGCCGATCACTTCATGGGGAATGGTAGTACCGACCATGGTGACGGTGATGATATTCTTCTTTGCAGCTTCGATTCCCTTGCGGATTGCTTCGGAAACTTCGCTTGCCTTGCCCAGGCCGTAGCCTACACGGCCCTTACCGTCGCCCACAACACACAGTGCGGAGAACTTTGCCACACGGCCGCCCTTGACGGTCTTGGAAACACGGTTGAGGGCAACAACGGTTTCAGTGAATTCCTGAACTTCTTCCTCTCTGGGACGACGATCGCGACGATCCCGTCTCTCACCGCGGTCGCGGCGGTCAGAACGCTCAGGTCTATCGGTTCTTACGTTCTTTTCGTTCATATCTGCCATTGATGGTTCCTCCTCCCGTTAAAATTTCAGGCCGCCCTCACGGGCGCCTTCTGCCAGAGCCTGGACACGGCCGTGGTACACATAGCCACCGCGGTCGAAGACCACTTCTTCGATGCCCTTTGCCAGAGCACGCTCTGCCAGAGTCTTACCGACCAGAGCAGCACCTTCACAGTTACCGCCCTTGGCAGCGAAATCTTTTTCATGGGAAGAGGCGGCACACAGAGTGTTGCCCGCCACGTCATCAATGATCTGGGCCACGATGTGGTTTTCACTTCTGTAAACGCTCAGGCGGGGTCTCTCGGGAGTGCCGGAGATCTTGCCGCGAATTCTCTGATGCCGTTTCAGACGAGCGGCTTTTGCGTCAGCTTTCTTAATCATTCAGCACACCTCCTTATTTCTTGCCGGACTTACCGACCTTGCGGCGGACAACTTCGTAATCATACTTGATGCCCTTGCCCTTGTAGGGTTCGGGAGGTCTCTTGGACCGGACTTCAGCAGCGAACTGTCCAACCTTCTGCTTGTCAATACCCTTGACAATAACAGTGTTTGCATCAGGCACATCCAGCTGGATGTCTTCGTTCTCATCGATGGTCACATCGTGGGAGTAACCCAGTTTCATAACGACCTGATTGCCTTTTTTCTCTGCTCTGTAACCAACGCCGTTGATCTCCAGTTTCTTGGAGTAACCCTCGGTAACACCCACGACCATGTTGTTGATCAGGGTACGGGTCAGACCGTGCAGGGATCTTTCTTCTTTTGCGTCGCTGGAACGCTTGACGAGCAGAACACCGTCAGCCTGCTCCACAGTGATGCAGGGGACGATATCTCTTTCCAGCTGGCCTTTGGGGCCTTTGACAGTGATGTGAGAGCCATCCACTTTCACTTCGACACCAGCGGGGATGGCAATAGGAGCTCTACCAATTCTAGACATATCAGTGTACCTCCCTTACCATACGAATGCCAGGACTTCGCCGCCGACATGAGCCTTACGAGCGGCCTTGTCAGTCATGACGCCCTTGGAAGTGGAAATGATAGCGATGCCCAGTCCTTTCAGGACCTGAGGCAGCTCGTCAGCACCGGCGTAAACACGCAGGCCGGGCTTGGAGACTCTGCGAAGACCCTGGATAGCCTTCACCTTGCCGGGAAGGTACTTCAGGGTGATGCGGATGATTCCCTGGGTGCCGTCATCGATGATCTGGAATGCCTTGATGTAGCCTTCATCGAGAAGGATCTGGGCAATGGAGATCTTCATTTTGGACGCAGGAACATCCACGGTTTCATGCTTGGCGGTACCTGCGTTGCGGATACGAGTCAGCATGTCTGCGATGGGATCTGTGATCTGCATAATGTTTCCTCCTATTGTAGAGTTACAGACCGGCTTTACCGGTTCTGTTTAGGCGGCGAGGTTCCACACTAATGCCTGATTAGCTGCGGCCTTTCGCCATCCTGCGGGATTTTCCCGACTATAAAAACCGCTCATGCGGATTTTACCATTTTCAGGTCCGTTTCATACGGTCTTACCGCTAAAAAGCGCACAAAAATACTGCACGCCCGAAACGTGACAAGTCATTATACTTCGAATTTTCGGATTTGTAAAGAAAATTCCTTGCCATTCCCTGCTATTTTCACGCTTTTTTGCAAAATCAGCGAATTGCACAGTTTGCACAAACCAAATCCTTTTCTTTCCGTGATATTCACAGTTTGCATTTTCAGGGAGTTCTCTTCTCCCAGGCAAAAAAAGCAGGCACCGCAGCATTCGCTGCAGTGCCTTGCATCGCTGATCGAATTACCAGGAAGCTTTCTTCACGCCAGGGATCTCGCCCTTGTAAGCCAGCTCTCTGAAACAGATACGGCAGATGCCGTAGTTGCGCAGGTAAGAATGGGGACGGCCGCAGATTTTGCAGCGGGTGTAAGCACGAGTAGAGTACTTGGGCTCTCTCTGCTGTTTCACTTTCATAGACGTTTTAGCCATGTTCCACTTACCTCCTTTTAAGCTTTGGTGATGAACGGAGCGCCGAGCAGAGTCAGCAGTTCCTTTGCTTCCTCGTCGGTCTGAGCGGTGGTGATCATAGCAATGTTCATACCGCGCAGTTTCTCGATCTTATCGTACTCGATCTCCGGGAAAATGATCTGCTCTTTCAGACCCAGGCTGTAGTTGCCGCGGCCGTCAAATGCATCGCCGGAGATGCCGCGGAAGTCGCGGACACGGGGCAGAGCAATGTTGAACAGACGGTCCAGGAACTCCCACATTCTGTCGCCGCGCAGGGTGACCTTCACGCCGACTTTCATGCCCTCACGCAGTTTGAAGTTTGCAACGGACTTCTTAGCCACAGTAGCAACAGCCTTCTGACCGGTGATAGCGGAGATGTCTTTAATAACAGCGTCCAGAGCCTTGGCGTTATCTTTGCAGTCGCCGCAGCCAACGGACACAACGATTTTCTCCAGTCTGGGAATCTGCATGACAGACTTGTACTGGAACTTCTGCATCAAAGCGGGAGCAATTTCTTCCTGATACTTGGTTTTCAATGTAGGCATTTCACTGTTCCCCCTTCTTACAGATCTGCGCCGCACTTCTTGCAAGCGCGGGATTTCTTGCCGTCAGCGCCGAACTTGTGGCCCACGCGGGTGGGTTTGCCGCACTTGGGGCAGACAACCTGCACTTTGGAGGCATAGATGGGGGTTTCCACCTTGATGATGCCGCCTTCTTCTCCCTGTCTTCTGGGAGCCTTGTGCTTGGTAGCCACGTTCACGCCTTCCACAACGACCTTCATGTTCTTCACATCGGCACGAAGGACCTTGCCGGATTTGCCCTTGTCCTTACCGGACAGGACGATAACAGTATCGCCAGTTTTGATATTCATACTTCGCGCCTCCTTAAATGACTTCCGGAGCCAGAGACAGGATCTTCATGTAATCCTTATCGCGCAGCTCACGAGCAACAGGCCCAAAGATACGGGTTCCCACGGGGTTGTGGTCTTCCTTGATCAAAACGGCAGCGTTCTCATCGAAACGCACATAAGTGCCATCAGCGCGGCGAACAGCCTTGGTGGTGCGGACCACGACAGCCTTCACAACATCGCCCTTTTTCACGTTGCTGGCAGGAGCGCACTTACGCACGGAGGCAACGATCACATCGCCCACGGATGCATATTTACGCTTGGAGCCGCCCAGCACGCGGATGCACTTGATCTCTTTGGCGCCGGTATTATCAGCGACCTTCAGATAGCTTTCTTCCTGAATCATGTTGTGCCGCCTCCCTTACTTAGCCTTTTCAATGATTTCGACCACGCGCCATCTCTTGTCCTTGGACAGGGGACGGGTCTCCATCACCTTTACAATATCACCAACACCGCACTCGTTGTTCTCGTCGTGTGCTTTGAGGCGGTAGGTTTTACCAATGATCTTCTTATATTTCTTGTGTGCGACGCGGTCTTCCACGATGACAACGACGGTTTTGTCCATCTTGTCGGAGACGACCTTGCCCACACGAACCTTACGAGAGGTTTCTCTAACTTCGCTCATTTACCTTTCCTCCTCACTGCTCGAGTTCTTTTTCACGGATGACTGTCTTGACTCGGGCAATATCACGCCGGACGGCGGTGATCTTCGTGGGGTTGTCAAGATGGTTAGTGGCCAGCTGCATACGGAGCATGAACAGATCACGCTTGAGCTCAATGAGCTTCTTGTCAAGCTGATCGACGGACATAGAACGGATTTCACTTGCCTTCATCTTATTCACCACCTTCGATCTCTTCGCCCTTCTTGACGACCTTCGTCTTGCAGGGGAGCTTGTGGCTGGCCAGACGCATTGCCTCACGAGCCACTTCATCGGAAACACCGGCGATCTCGAACAGAACTCTGCCGGGCTTTACAACTGCAACCCAGTAATCAGGAGAACCTTTACCGGAACCCATACGGGTCTCAGCGGGTTTTGCAGTTACGGGCTTGTCAGGGAAAATCTTGATCCAGACCTTACCGCCACGCTTGGTGTAGCGGGTCATAGCGATACGAGCTGCCTCGATCTGGTTGGAGGTGATCCAGCAGGGCTCAGTAGCCATCAGGCCGTAATCACCGTAAGCAACGAAGTTGCCGCGAGTAGCCTTGCCGGTCATACGACCGCGGTGCACTCTCCGGTACTTCACTCTCTTAGGCATCAACATTATGCGTTACCTCCTTCTTTGGGAGCAGACTGACGGGGAGGTCTCTGACCGTCGCGGTTGTAGCCGCCGCGGTCGCCGCCCTGTCTGCGGTCACGGTTGTAGCCGCCGCGGTCACCGCCTCTGCGGTCATTGCGGCGTCCGCCTCTGCGGTCGTCACGGCGTTTCTCTTCGCCTGCTTTGCTCAGGTCCATGGTCCGGGGAGTGGTACGCAGGGTCTGGCTCAGGACTTCGCCCTTGTAGATCCAAACTTTCACACCCAGGCGGCCATAGGTGGTAGCAGCCTCAGCGAAACCGTAGTCGATATCTGCACGGAGGGTCTGCAGGGGAATGGTGCCTTCGTGGTAGCACTCGCTGCGGGCAATCTCAGCGCCGCCGATACGGCCAGCGACCATAACTTTGATACCCAGAGCGCCCATTCTCATAGCGCGGCCCATTGCATTCTTCATTGCACGGCGGTAGGAGATACGGTTCTCCAGCTGCTTTGCAATGTTCTCAGCAACCAGCTGAGCATTGGTGTCGGGAGTGCGGACCTCGATGATGGAGATCTTGACCTTCTTGCCGATCATCTTCTCCACAACGCCCTCCAGGCGCTGAATCTCTGCACCGCCCTTGCCGATCACGACGCCGGGTCTTGCGCAGTGGATGAAGATGCGAACGCCGTTAGAGTCACGCTCGATCTCGATTTTGGGAACGCCTGCGGAATACAGGGTCTTTTTCAGGTACTTCCGGATGTTGTAGTCTTCGACCAGCAGATCGCCGACTTTGTCTTCTCTGGCATACCATCTGGAATCCCAGTCTTTGATGACGCCCACGCGCATGCCGTGGGGATTAACTTTCTGTCCCATATTCAGCCTCCTCCCTTATGCTTTCTCAGCCACGACAATGGTGATGTGGCTGGTGCGTTTGTTCACGCGATGGACACCTGCGCGGGAAACGAACCGCATTCTCTTCAGAATGGGGCCGGCAGTTACATAAGCCTCTTTCACATACAGGTTATCGGGGTCCATCTCGAAGTTGTTTTCAGCGTTGGCGCAAGCGCTCTTCAGCAGCTTGGTCATCAGCTCGCAAGCAGCTTTGGGAGTGTTCTCCATCACTGCCATAGCGTATTTGGTATCTTTACCGCGGATCAGATCGCAAACGATCTCCACTTTCCGGGGAGAGATACGCGCAAATTTCAGGATTGCTTTTGCTTCCATGTTCTCTCCTCCTTACTTACCGGTCTTGCTTCCGGCATGGCCGCGGAAGGTACGGGTGGGGGCGAACTCGCCCAGCTTGTGACCGACCATATCCTCGGTGACATACACGGGAACATGACGACGACCGTCATGCACTGCAATGGTGTGTCCAACGAAGGAGGGGAAAATGGTGGAAGAACGGCTCCAGGTCTTCAGAACTTTCTTCTCGCCTGCCTGATTCATTTCATCGACTCTCTTAAGCAGCTCGGGAGCAGCGTAAGGGCCTTTTTTGATACTTCTGCTCATTTAAGATTCCCTCCTCACTTCGTGTTCCGACGCTTGACAATGAACTTGTCGGTCGGATTCTTGGTCTTGCGGGTCTTGTAACCCAGAGCGGGCTTGCCCCAGGGGGTCACAGGGCCGGGACGACCAACTGGGCTCTTGCCTTCGCCGCCGCCGTGGGGGTGATCACAGGGGTTCATGACAGAACCACGCACCGTGGGACGCACGCCCATGTGCCGTTTACGACCAGCCTTACCAATGTGGATGTTAGCGTGGTCAGCATTGCCCACCTGGCCGATGGTGGCCATGCAGTTCAGGCGAACCTTGCGGAACTCGCCGGAGGGCAGACGAACGGTAGCCATGCCGTTCTCTTTTGCCATCAGCTGTGCTGCAACACCTGCGGAACGAACCAGCTGGCCGCCCTTGCCGGGATACAGCTCAATGTTGTGGATGACAGTACCGACAGGAATGTTCTGCAGGGGCAGAGCGTTGCCGGGTTTGATATCAGCGGTGGTGGATGCAATCACCTTGTCGCCGGAAGTCAGGCCCACAGGAGCCAGGATATATCTCTTCTCGCCGTCAGCGTACTGAATCAGAGCAATGAAAGCGGAGCGGTTGGGGTCGTACTCCAGGCGGACAACGGTGCCCTCCACATCCATCTTGTTGCGCTTGAAATCGATCAGACGGTATTTCTGACGGTTTCCGCCGCCTTTATGACGGACAGTGATGCGGCCGTAGCTGTTGCGGCCAGCGTGCTTTTTCTGAACTTCTACCAAGCTCTTCTCGGGCTTAGCGTGCTTGTCCACACCCTCGAACCCGGAAACGGACATGTGTCTTCTGCTCGGAGTAGTCGGTCTGAATGTTTTGATAGCCATTTACGTTTCCTCCTTAAGCCATGTCCTGGAACAGCTCAATGTCCTTGGAAGAGGCGCTGAGTTTCACAACAGCCTTCTTCCAGGTCTTCTGATAGCCGGCGGGCATAGCACCCTGGCGTTTCTTCTTACCATGGACAGTAGCGGTAGTGACATTGATCACGGTCACATCGAAGATCTCTTCGATAGCCTGCTTGATCTCCACTTTGTTAGCATCGGGAGCAACCTCGAAAGCGTACTTTTTAATGTCAAGGTCTTCCATGGACTGCTCGGTGATGATAGGACGAATGATGACGTCATAAGCGGTTCTTGCCATTATGCGTACACCTCCTCGATCTTTGCGATAGCTGCCTTGTCGACAACCAGTTTCCGAGTGTTCAGAATCTCATAAGTGTTGAGAATGGTAGCAGTGGTGGTGGTCACGCCGGGAATGTTCCGGGCAGACAGCACAACCTTCTCGTCCAGGTTCTCGGTGATGACCATAGCCTTGGACTCCACGCCCACGCTGTTCAGGAAGGACTTGAATGCCTTGGTCTTGATCTCGTTGACCTGCAGGCCGTCGATGACGATGATGTCGCCGTTCATAGCCTTGTCGGACAGAGCGGACTTCAGAGCCAGTCTCTTTTCCTTCTTGTTCAGAGTGTAGCTGTAATCCCGGGGCTTGGGAGCGAACACTACGCCGCCGTGGGTGAACTGAGGAGCACGGGTGCTGCCAGCTCTTGCGCGGCCAGTGCCTTTCTGTCTCCAGGGCTTTTTGCCGCCGCCGCTGACTTCAGCGCGGGTGAGGGCGCTCTGGGTGCCCTGTCTCTGGTTAGCCAGATAGTTTTTGACAGCTGCGTGCAGCACTGCCTTGTTGGGCTCAATGCCGAAGACGGCTTCGGAGAGCTCAATGGTACCGACTTTCTCGCCGGCCATGTTAAATACGTTTGCAGTAGGCATTTACGATACTCTCCTTTCCTTACTTCGTACGGGCAGATGCCTTCTGGGGGTTTCTGCCGGAGGCCTTCTGCGGGTTCAGGCTGATTGCAGCAGCTGCGCCCTTGGCCTTGACATTCTTCACAGTGTTCTTGATATACACGATGCCGCCTTTGGGGCCGGGGATGGCGCCGCGGATGACGATCATGTTCAGTTCGGGATCAACTTTGACCACATCCAGGTTCTGGACAGTGACCTGATCCACACCCATGTGACCGGCGCCGATGTGTCCCTTGAACACGCGGGAGGGATCGGTGCTGGAGCCCATGGAGCCCAGGTGACGATGCACAGGGCCGCCGCCGTGGGTCATGGGGGTGCGCTGTGCGTTGTAACGTTTGATAACGCCGGCGTAGCCGTGGCCCTTGCTGGTGCCGGTGACGTCCACCTTGTCGCCTTCGGCGAAGGTGTCTGCCTTCAGCACATCGCCCACTTCCAGGTTGGCGATGTCTTCCAGGCGGAACTCATGCAGGTGTTTCTGGTACTTCAGGTTGTTCTTGTCGAAGTGACCCTTCGCAGGTTTGGTGAGCTTTCTCTCAGCGACTTCTTCAAAACCGAGCTGAACAGAGCTGTAGCCGTCCTTTTCCACCGTTTTCTTCTGAACGACGGTGCAGGGGCCGGCCTCGATGACGGTAACAGGGATGACCTTGCCCGCCTCGTCGAAGATCTGCGTCATGCCGACCTTCTTGCCGATGATGGCCTTTTTCATGGTATTTCCTCCTTCAGGTTATTGGTCAGCTCGCATAGGCCGTAGCCAAGAGGCTGCTGACTTGACCCTGTCCGCAGCGTTTCCGCGGACTGTAGGGTGATAACAAATTGTGGGCCGCGCGGGATGCGCGATGCGTTTGCGATTACAGCTTGATCTCGATCTCAACGCCTGCAGGCAGCTCCAGGCTCATCAGGGAGTTCACAGTCTCCTGATTGGGAGCGATGATGTCGATCAGACGCTTGTGAGTGCGGCGCTCAAACTGCTCGCGGCTGTCTTTGTACTTGTGAACAGCACGCAGGATGGTGATGACTTCCTTCTCGGTGGGGAGAGGAATGGGACCGGAAACCTTCGCGCCGGTGCGCTTTGCAGTTTCCACGATGGTCTCTGCAGCCTTGTCGATCAGCTGATGATCGTAAGCCTTGAGACGGATGCGAATAGAATTCTTCTGTGCCATGATGTTTTCCTCCGATTCGTACGATTTTTTCCGGCGTCATTGGCTTCACCGGACTTTTGTCGTACGGATGAGCGCTAATCCATACACTCAACCGTGCGTATCAAACCCTGCCCGAAAAACAAACCGGCTCCTGCAGCAGTCGGCACTTCTCAGCACCGACCGGACGCCTGCACACGATCTCTCTTTGTAGAGAATCTCCTGTTCTCGCGCCATTGCCAGATTTGGCCGGTTTATTCCGCCAGGCGATATACGCATGTACGGAAAAGTCTCAGCCGCCCGATTCCCCAGCAGCAGCTGCTGCCAGCGGACATACTCCACTGAAGTTACCTCGCAAGCGAGCAATCTCCAGTTTCATCGCATAATGCGCCCTTTTCAAGCGCCATATTAAGATAACAAAAAACGCCCCTGTTGTCAAGGGCGTTTTTCGATTTTTATCAAAAAATTTTGATTTTTTTGTGGATATCCCCCAAGTCGTCGGATCTTTCCGATTTCCGGGCATCAACCACCGGAGGGCATGATGGAAAAGTGCATATAATCGAACTTCTGGGTGTTGTCATTACGGACACTGTATCCCTGTCCTCCCCAACCCCAACCGTAATCAGCAAACGCTTTGACCACGCTGCCGCCTGCACTGATGGAATAGGGACTGGGTGCCGTCAGAGAACCGGAGAACATGGTTTGCGCCGTTCCCACGGGCCACCAACCACTGCCGCTGGTGAACTGCACCGTATTATTATTGTAGTTGGCACGGCACTCGGCGTTATACCCTGCATTGATGTCGATGGCGCAGCCCCAGGAGTGCCGCATGGTATCCGTATTCCGGTAACTGCTGGTACTCATAATGGGGAACTGTTCCGGATCATCAAAAATCTGTTGGAAGATTGCCCGTACATCCTCCGCCACAGCGGCATTTACATTGACCACATCTGTGGAGGCGTACTTATTTCCGTTTTTGTCCACTTTCCAGACCGGGATCGTCACAGACTGGATATAGCTGCCCGCCTCCGCCAGGGAGGAGAAGTGACTCTTATTCGGGTCACCGAACAGCACCTGGCGCAGTTCGGAACTGGCCGTACCATACGCGTTGATCCAACCAGCCTTCTGCCACTGGGTCGCCACCGGAGTGTAGTCCGGACGCACCGTCACAGCGTTTTCCAGTTTGGTTCGGTCGTTGGCCCACAGCAGCCGGTACAGCACCGAGGCCGCCTCGCACCGTTTCAGGGTGTTTGCCCCCTGGAAGGTCTGGTCCGTGTAGCCGGACAGCACACCTTTGCCCACGGCCTGCTCCACGGCGTACTGGAAGTTGGCCGGGATGGAGCTGTAATCCTTGATGACGGAAGATACATTATTTAATAGTACCTTATCCTCAAAATTCGCCTTGTACATCACATTGGTGACCAGCACCGCCATCTCATACCGGCTGATGGGCTTATTCAGTTCCGCGTTGGAACACTGGATTCCACTGCCGGCAATGATGCCCATATCGTTCAGGCCGTTCCAGTAAGGCTGCGCCCAGTGGATGGAGTTGTCCGTATTCTCCATCACCGCCGTTTCCGTGGCATTGAAGAGCATGGTGATGAACTCGCCTCTGGTCAAGGAGCCGTCAGGGTCAAAATGCAGGTCGTCCTTTCCGTTGATGATCTCCAATGCTGTCAGCCGATCCAACGCATTTTTGTACCAGGCATCCGCCGGCACATCCTCAAAGGACTTCGGTTCTCCGAAAAATGCACCTACGCCGGGCATGGCGCCAATCAGCAAGATCAGTGCCAGCAGAGCCGCCAATGCACGCTTTCCGCTCATGTCTTTCCTCTCATTTCTCTATGGTTTTCTATTCCCGTCTCAGTTCTGCTGATCGAGCACATTCTGCGGGTTAAAGGCATAGGCCAACAATTCCCGCACTTTCGCCACCATCAGCGCACCGTCCTGGCGGCCGATGATTACATCCATGTCCAGATTGAATTCCGCCATAAACTGTCGGCACTCTCCGCAGGGGGTAGCATAATCCCGGCTGTCAGGACTGGTCACCGCCAGGCGCACAAAATCCCGGTGTCCCTCACTGACCGCTTTCACCATAGCCGTGCGCTCGGCGCAGATGCTGCAGCCGTAAGCGGAGTTTTCCACATTGCAGCCGGTAAAAATCGTGCCGTCGGCGCATTCCAGTGCCGCCCCTACACGAAAATGGGAATAGGGGGAGTAAGAATTTCGAGATGCCTGCTCCGCCAGTTTCAGCAATTCTTCATTTGTCATTTTCAGCCACTCCTTATCATTCAAATTCTTTCCGCCAGTGTATCATTCAATATCCGTATGGATCTCCCAATTTTCCAGACCGTAAAAGACATTGTACTGGGTCGCCTCGATTCCCGACACCACTTCCCGATGGGTCAGCACCTGCTGTTTTTCAAAACAGATCGGCACAATGGGGGCATTTTCCGCAAGGAATCGACACATATAGTCGCAGGACTGCGCCCGCTCCGTTTCCTCCGTTGCCGACAGGTAAGTGTGGATATAGTCGTAGTAATCGCTGTTATCGATCCCGTAGTAGTTCTTCACACCGTTGGTCGTGAGCATATCGGTGAGATTAAAGTCCGCCGTCAGTTTGATTTCCCCGTAAAACAGGTCGTAATCTCCGCTCATAATGGCCGTGGCGTACTCATCCCAGCTCAGCTGCCGCACCGACACACCGATGCCGATGCTCTCCAGATCCGCTGCAATCTTCTGCGCCGCCCGCACTTTGTCCGTATTGTCCGAGCAGACCACAAAATCCAGATCGATCTCCGCATTGCCGCCGGGCAGCTGATATTCCAGCATTCCGTCCTGATCATAATCCCGCACTCCGGCCGCATTGAACAGTGCCAGGCAGGTATCCAGATTATACTGGTACTGTGCCGCCAGTTGCTCATTATACAGCGGACTGGTGGGACAAATGGGCAGCGACGCCTCTACCGCAGAACCATACAGCACATTATTGACGATATGCGTCCGATCCACTGCATAATTCAAGGCGTATCGGTAGCTCTGATAACAGGTGAACTCGCTTTTCAGATTCATGCCGATAAACTGCATATTGGTCGTGGTAAAATACCGGGTCTCGTTATTGGTGCCGTATCCCAGTCGGGACAGACCTGTGGGGTCGTTGATGACGAGATCGATCACCGAAGTACTGTAATCGGAAATGGTCTGCTCCGCATTGGAATTCTGATGCAGATAAATCACATCGATGGGCATTTTATCCGCCTTCCGGTATCCCATATACGCGGTGAGCTGGGTCATATCTTCCGAGAACACATAAGGGCCGGTGCCCATAGGCAGGCCGTCCACTTCCTCCCCTTTGACCACCGGGATATTCAGCAGCCGGGGGAACATATAGTTGGTGTCCGAAAGCGTGACCATCACCGTTTCGTCATCCATGGCGCTGACGCCCCAGATTTTATTCAGCCGCGCCCCGTATGCCGTTGACCGCCGTGCCCGGTTGATGGAATAGGCCACATCTGCCGCCGTCAAATGACTTCCGTCATGAAAGGTGACCGAGGTATCCACTGTCAAAAACCAGCTGTATCCGTTGTCACTGATCCAGTCCACAATGAGATTCGGCACAGGATTGAACTCCGGGTCCACTTCCACCGCAAATTCATATACCAGACAATCCACCAACGCATTGGCCGAACTGGTGGTATTGATGGGGTCCATGGTATAGTCTGCATCGTACCCCAGTGTGAACAGGTTGTCCTTTGCCTTAATGTTCACTGTGCTGCTGTTGGGGTCGATATTCAGCACATTCTCGTCGCCGGTGCCGTCAGGGTCTTCTTTCTCCCCGCCGCAGCCGGATGCCGTCAGCAGCAGCGCCCCGGCCAGCAGCAGGCAGGCAGACCGTTTCATCCAATCCCGATTCATACGCACTGCGCCTCTCGTCCGTCGTCCAGTACGATCATCGCCGCCTGATGCCCCCGCTTGCCCTGGGTGGCCCGGTGAGACCAGTATTTTTCAGAACTGCACATGGTGCATTCCTCCGAAACCGTGATCTGCTCTGCCGGAACGCCCAGCTGCATCAAACGCCGGCGAATGGCCTCCCGCAAGTCCACATAGAACTTTTCCGGCACTTTGCCCGGCCGGATGATTCCCTCATGGTCATCCGGCAAAAGCGCCCGGATGGCCTCCGGAACTTCCGGACCCGTTTCAAAGCAGCAGGCACCGATCGATGCGCCAATGGCCGCCTGGATGTTTTCAGGCTGTGCGCCCAGGGACACCATCTGCTCCACAGCCCGCGCCATAATGTCCTGCACCGTGGAACGCCAACCGCAATGCACCGCTGCGATCACGCCGTGGATCTCGTCATGCATCAGCAGGGGCACACAGTCTGCAATGAACGCCGTAATGGGCAGGCCCGGGATATTGGTCACCAGGCCGTCGGCATCGTAAGGCACTTCCGTCATCAGGGTGTGGATATCCGTCTCACTGGCAATCCGCACCACATCCCCGTGAACCTGGTGGGTGAACACCAGACGGTCGGTATCGATTCCGGTGGCCTGTTTCAGCAGCCGGTAATTTTCCACCACATTGGACGGGTCATCCCCCCGATGCTCTCCCAGGTTCATAGAGGCCCAGATTCCCTGGCTCACGCCGCCGTAGCGGGTGGTGAAGGCGTGGCGGGCCTTGATATTGGGCGCCGTCATATAGACGACTCCGTTGACATTGTGTTCAATAAACTTCATAGACTTATTTCTGATCTCTGCCGCAGCAGTCCTTGTATTTCATAGGCAATCCGTTGGGACGCAGTTTTCCGCAGGGACACGGATCGTTCCGCCCCGGTTTCTTCAATTTCTTCACCGGCGCCTTTTTCACTGTGCCATCCCCGGCGGGGCCGTTGGCCTTGGCCACGCTTTTCCGCTCCAGAGTTGCATTCTGCCGAACCTGAACCGTAAACATCCGACGCACCGTTTCTTCACGAATTCCGGCAACCATGGCGTCAAACATTTCAAAGCCCTCTTTTTTGTAAGCGTCGATGGGTTTCTGGTTGGCGTATGCCCGGAGGTAGATGCCGTCCTTCAGATCGCTCATGGCATCAATATGCTCCATCCAGTATTCATCCACCACCCGGAGCATCACTACCCGCTCCAGTTCCCGCATCAGCGGCGTGCCATCAGGCATCCGGCCAAAGAGATTTTCCCGGGTCTGATATGCCGCGTCGGCTTTCTCCAGCACCAGATCCTCCAGTTTGTCCTCCGTCAGTGCAGGCAGCCGGTCGTCCGGGATCTGGATTTCGCCCCGGCGCAGGAACAGCTGCTCGAAGGGCATCAGCACTTCTGTCAGCCGTGCCTGGGAATCAATGGGCATTCCTGCCATTCCATCCCGCAGCGTGGAGGATACATACTCCAGAATCATACCGTCGATGCTCTCATGCAGATCCTCTCCATCCAGTACCTTGCGGCGCTGCTCATAGATCAGATTCCGCTGCTGATTCATCACATCGTCAAATTCCAGCACGCTTTTCCGGGCCTGGAAGTGACGGCTTTCCACCGTTTTCTGTGCCTGTTCCAGCGCATTGGTCAGGGTCTTATTCTCCAGCGGCATATTCTCGTCCACTTTCAGAACATCCATCATGTTCTTCACCCGGTCCGTGCCGAACAGACGCATCACATCATCGTTCATGGAGATGAAGAACTTGCTCTCACCGGGATCGCCCTGCCGGCCAGCACGGCCGCGCAGCTGATTGTCGATCCGGCGGGCCTCGTGCCGCTCTGTGCCCACGATAAACAGGCCGCCGGCCGCACGCACTTTCTCCGCCTCCTCGGCAATGACCGCTTTATGCTGCTCCATGCTCTCGGCATAGAGTTTCCGTGCCTCCAGAATTCGCTGATCTTCCGTATCGGCATAGCCGGTGGCCTCGGCGATCACTTCTTCCTCATATCCGGCCTTCCGCAGCGCCTGTTTTGCCAGATACTCTGCGTTGCCGCCCAGCATAATATCCGTTCCACGGCCTGCCATATTGGTCGCAATGGTCACAGCGCCCAACTTACCGGCCTGTGCCACGATTTCCGCCTCTTTTTCATGATGTTTGGCATTCAGCACATTGTGCGGCACGCCCCGTTTTTTCAGCAGCGCCGAAACCAGTTCGCTCTTCTCAATGGAAACGGTACCCACCAGCACCGGCTGCCCCTTTGCATGGCAGGCCAAAATCTGCTCGATCACCGCATTGTACTTGGCGGCATCCGTTTTATAGATCACATCGGAATGGTCGATTCGGGCCACCGGTTTGTTGGTGGGGATCTCGATAATGTCCAGCTTGTAAATGGTTTCAAACTCTTCCTGCTCGGTCATGGCCGTACCGGTCATGCCGGACAGTTTTCCGTACAGACGGAAGTAGTTCTGGAAGGTAATGGTAGCGAGGGTCTTGTTTTCCCGCTGCACATTCACATGCTCCTTGGCCTCGATGGCCTGATGCAGTCCCTCGCTGTACCGCCGTCCCAGCATGATACGGCCGGTGAACTCGTCCACAATGAGCACTTCTCCGTCTTTGACCACATAGTCAATATCCCGTTTCATAATGCCATGGGCACGCAGTGCCTGGTTGATGTGATGATAGAGGGTGGAGTTTTCAATGTCCGACAGATTTTCAATGGCAAACGCCGCCTCCGCCTTCTTCACGCCCCGCTCCGTCAGTGTTGCGGTCTTGGCCTTTTCATCCACTACATAGTCTGCATCCAAATCCTGGGCCTCCTCCTGTTTGGAGTCCAGACTGGTATAGACTTTGCACTTCAGTCCTGCCACAAATTCTTCCGCCAGACGATACAAATCCGTGGACTCGTCCCCCTGGCCGGAAATAATCAGCGGCGTCCGGGCCTCGTCGATGAGGATGGAGTCCACCTCGTCCACGATGGCAAAGGCATGCCCCCGCTGAACCACCTGGCTTTTATAAATCGCCATATTGTCCCGCAGGTAGTCAAAGCCCATTTCATTGTTGGTGCCGTAGGTGATGTCCGCTGCATAGGCCGCTTTTCTGCCCGCAGGGTCCACATCGTGGATAATCAGGCCCACGCTCAGTCCCATGAACCGATACACCTTGCCCATCCACTCCGAGTCACGCTTGGCCAGATAGTCGTTGACCGTGACGATATGCACGCCCTCCCCGGTCAGCGCATTCAGGTAAGCCGGCAGCACAGCCACCAGGGTCTTACCTTCGCCGGTACGCATCTCAGCAATGCGCCCCTGATGGAGCACGATGCCGCCGATGATCTGTACCCGGTAGGGTTTCATTCCCAGCACACGCCAGGCAGCCTCTCTGGCTGCGGCAAATGCCTCCGGCAAAAGGTCATCCAAAGTTTCTCCGTTTGCCAGCCGCTCCCGAAACTCCGGGGTCTTGGCCTTCAATTCCTCATCCGTCAATTTTCCGTAAACTGCGTCCAATGCCATGACCTTGTCCGCAATCGGATATATTTTTTTCAGCTCCCGGTCACTGTGAGAGCCGAACAGCTTTTGAATCAGTCCCATTCGATTCAGAACCGCCTTTCTTGCAGTTGTATACTGTCATAAGCCCTGTATTTACAGGCATACAAGGGTAGTATAGCATGGAATTATGAATAAAAAAAGTATATTTGACCGGTTCTGCAATTTTTTCAGCAGGTAAGGTCTGTCCGTCTTTCGTAAATCAGCTCCACAATCCCGTTATAGGTTTCCATTCCAATGAGCCGCAGTTTCCGTTCTCTCTCCAATTCGCCGAACAGGCGCACACCGCCGCCCAGCAGCGTGGGGATCACAGAAAGATACAGCCGGTCAATCAGATCTTCCGCCAGCATCTGCTGCGCAATTTGCGCCCCGCCGCAGATCCAGATTCCTTTTCCCGGCTGTTCCCGCAGACGGCGCAGGAGTGCTCCGGGGGTCTCCCGGGTGAAACAGATCTTTTCCGTAGACGGCTCCTCCCGGTGGGTGATTACATAACTGGTCAGTTCCTCATAGACCCACTGTTCCGGCGAAAGTTCCGTGACAATCTGGTGATAGGTATTCCATCCCATAATCACCGTATCCATCTCCTGCACAAAGGTACTGTAACTGTCTATCATCTCTTCCTCGGGACTTTGCCCGTCAATCCAGTCCACATGCCCTGCCCGATCTGCAATGTATCCATCCAAACTCACTGCAATAAACAACACCGTTTCCCGCATCATGTGCCCTCCTTTTCAAAGTTCCGCGATTCACTTTATTTTATTGTATAATTCATAGACGGCTTTCATCATATCATACCCGGAAATCTCCTGCAAGAAAAAGTGTTGGAAGTTTTTCTTGACAAATGGACTTTCCTGTGTTATCATTCTTAAACGATATTGAACCGTGTATTCGACCTGCAGAAGTACCCAAGAGGCCGAAGGGGCTCCCCTGCTAAGGGAGTAGGGCGGGGAACCGTCGCGAGGGTTCAAATCCCTCCTTCTGCGCCACACGGCCGCAAAGTTCGCTTTGTGGCCGTGTTTTTTATCTTTGAAGTTTTCTTCGGAAACGAGAGGTTCTCTCTACTGGCGGTAACAGCCCGCGAGCGTGAGCTAATCCGGTGCGATCCCGGAGCCAACAGGTCAGGTCTGGATGGGAGAAGAAGGCTTTCTGGTTACGCACCGGATGCCCTCTGTCCCGTTCCGTTTCCGGAGCAGATCCCGGTGCATCCCCCGGCGAGGCGGGGCGGCGCCGGGTATTTTTTTACCCATCCCCCGCTGAAATCATTCTGCCTTTCGGCAAAGGAGGATCTGTCATGGAACCTGAACTGGAAAAAACCAACCCCCTGGAGACCGAACCCATCCCCAAACTCATTCTCCGGTACTCCGTCCCCACGGCGCTGACACTGATGGTCAACTATCTGTATAACATCGTTGACCAGATTTTCATTGGCCAGGGCGTGGGCATCCCCGGCATGGCCGCCACCAACATCGCATTCCCTCTGACCATTCTTGTCACTGCCATTGCCCTGCTCCTGGGTGACGGCTGCGCCGCCAACATCAGTTTGTGTCTGGGAGAACGAAAACAGGAGACCGCTGATGCCACGGTCAGCCATGCTCTAACGCTGATTTTAGCCAGCGGTTTGACTGCCGCCCTGATCTGCGGCATTTTTGCACCGAAGATCGTGGTGCTGTTCGGCATTACGGAAACGGCCTATGCCGAATCTCTGGCCTATATGCGGGCCATCGCCTGGGGCATTCCCTTTCAGCTGTTGTGTCCCGCCTTTACCGCCATCATCCGGGCAGACGGCTCTCCCCAGTATATGATGAAGTGCATGATGACCGGTGCGGTAATCAACCTTATTTTGGACCCCATTTTCATTTTCCCGCTGCAAATGGGCGTGGTCGGTGCCGGAATTGCTACCGTCATCGGGCAAATCGTCGCCGGCTGCCTGTGCCTGCGCTATCTGCCCCACCTGAAAACAGTCCACATCCGCAAGAAATACCTGCGTCCGACCTGGCCGCTGACCCGCAGAATCCTGTCCCTTGGATTCCCCAGTCTGCTCACCCAGGTCCTGTCGGCTCTGGTACAGATTGTGATCAACAACCTTCTCCGGGCTTACGGTGCCCTCACGGTCTACGGCAGTGACATCGCCCTGTCCGTCTACGGCATGATGATGAAAGTGTACCAGATCTCCCACTCCATGTTTGTGGGTGTTTCTTCCGCCATTCAGCCTATCAACGGCTACAATTTCGGTGCCAAACATTACGGACGGGTCCGGGAAACCTACCGGATTGCCTCCGGCATTGCATTGGCCATCTCTGCCCTGTGGTTCGTGATTTTCATGTTCCTGCCCCGGCAGATCGCTGTGCTGTTCGTATCCGACAACCCTGTATACCTGGACTGTGCGCAGCACTGTTTCCGGTTTTACATGATGGCCTTTTTCCTGTATGGTCTGCACATGACCACCGCGTCTTTCTTCCAGGGGATTGGAAAGCCTTCCCGCTCTCTGCTGATCCCGCTGGCGCGGCAGGGCTGTTTCCTCATCCCCCTGGCGCTGCTCCTGTCCCGCAGTTGGGGCATGGACGGTGCGCTGTTGGCCACCCCCATTGCCGATGCCCTGGTGTTCCTGCTGTGCCTGTTCCTGGCTCGCAGCGAATTCCGCAGCTGGCGCAGCCAGGGATGGCTGTCTGATTCCGCAGACAAATAAGCCATACGATCCCCCTGCAAGTGCAAAAGGGAGATGCCCCAAAACGGGCATCTCCCTTTTTCTTTCTTTTTGAAAAAAGTCGGAGCAAACGATCTGACGTTTGCTCCGACATGGCGGAGAGAGTGGGATTCGAACCCACGCACGGGAGTGACCCGCCTACCGGTTTTCAAGACCGGACCCTTCAACCACTTGGGTATCTCTCCATTTCATTGGCAAATTCCTCTCTATTATAAAACAAATCGGCGGCAAGTACAAGTATCAATCTTCCGCTTTTTTAGAAATTGTTGGAGTTTGCTCTTGAATCCCCCCTATGCAGGCTGATATAATAGTGACGATATTTGACATTTTCTTCATGAATATTTTACGGATACTTTACATATAGGAGAGAATAAAATGGATATTTTTTCAGTATTCCAACTGCTCGGCGGAATCGGCCTGTTTCTGTTCGGCATGCACACCATGGGTGATGCCATCGGCCGGCAAGCCGGCGGGCAGCTGAAGACGATCCTGGAGAGTTTGACCTCCAGTCCCCTCAAAGGACTGCTCTTGGGCACTGCCGTCACCGCAGTCGTCCAATCTTCCGCAGCCACCAGCGTGATGGTATTAGGATTTGTCAACACCGGGATCATGTCACTGAAAAACTCCATCGCCGTGATCATGGGTGCCAACATTGGCACCACCGCCACCGCCTGGATTCTATGCCTGAACACCATCAACGGAGATTCCTTTTTCCTCCGGCTGCTGAATCCGGACTCCTTTGTCCCCATTCTGGCCGGCGTAGGTTCCTTTATGCTCATGTTCTCCAAAAAGGACAGCCGCAAAAACCTGGCCATGATCATGATCGGTTTCGCCGTACTGATGTACGGCATGGATTTCATGTCCTCTTCTCTGGACCCCATCAAACATTCCCCGGTCGTTGCTCAGGTTCTGACTCTGTTCTCCAATCCGCTGATTGGCGTGCTCATCGGGTTCCTGCTGTCCGTGACCATCCAGTCCTCCTCTGCCTCTGTCGGCATTTTGCAGGCCCTGTCCGCCACCGGCGTGGTGGACTTCAGCACCGCCCTGCCTATCATCATCGGCATCAACATCGGTGCCGTCATCATCGTCATCTTCTCCGCAGTGGGCGGTCCTGCAGACGGAAAACGGGCCGCGATCATTGCCCTGCTGTATAATGTCATCGGCGCTGTCGTTGTTCTGGCGGCTTATACCGTGGCCACGCGGGCATTCGGCTGGAACATCGGCGAAACCACTATGGGATATGTTTCCATCGCCGCCACCCACACCGGATACAAAACCCTGATTGCGCTGCTGCTCCTGCCCTTCTCCGATTTGCTCATCTCCATTTCCAAACGGATCTATCCCGACGGCCCGGAGGACGAGAAGTTCGCCATGCTGGACAACCGCCTGCTCAGCACCCCTTCCATCGCCGTGCGTACCAGCACTGATTTGACCAAAGAGATGGTGGAAATGACCCGCCGGAATATCATGCAGTCCATGCAGGTGTTGGGTGACTACAAAGAGGAAACCATCCACCAGATTCTGGAAGGAGAAGAACAAGTTGACCTGTACGAGGATCGACTGGGTACATATATGGCCAAGCTTTCCGGCAACGCCATGAATGACAGTGACCGAAAAGAACTGTCCCGTCTGCTGCACTGTATCGGTGATTTCGAACGCATCTCCGATCACTCCGTGAACATCAGTGAAACGGCAACGGAACTGCACCAGAAAAATTTGCATTTCTCCACCAGCGCACAAAAGGAACTGGCCGTCATGGGCCGGGCCGTCATGGAGATTGTGAATCTGACCAGTGATGCCTTTGTACAAAACAGTCCTGCATTGGCAAAGCAGGTGGAGCCGCTGGAGGAAGTGATCGATAACCTCACCGTCCAGCTAAAGGCCCGGCATATCGACCGCCTGCAAAACGGAGAATGCACCACCCTGTTGGGGTTTGTCTTCTCGGATCTGATTACCAGTTTTGAGCGAATCGCCGACCACTGCTCCAACATTGCCATCTGCATCATCCAAACCGGAAAAAATGTCTACGACCCCCACATGTATCTGGACAAACTCCAAAAATCCGATGACCAGGAGTTCCGGGAGTGGTACGCCACATATCAGAAAAAGTACGCCCTGTCGGACTAAAAAGAAAAATTTTCAAAAATTTTCAAGTTTTTTTCAAAAAGCGGTTGACAAACACCCGTATCCGTGTTACTATCTTTTAGCTGAAAGTCAGTGATGCCCGATGCGGGTGTAGTTCAATGGTAGAACACCAGCCTTCCAAGCTGGATACGTGGGT
>ENA-ORTY01000767-ORTY01000767.1-human-gut-metagenome-genome-assembly--contig:-NODE-767-length-40279-cov-8.549970_pt1 | contig 40279 bp, 36 predicted proteins | sample MGYA00241917_ERZ509198 | MGnify/ENA primary metagenome ERZ509198 (study PRJEB26280, sample SAMEA2338857) | human gut metagenome | biome: human gut; feature: human-associated habitat; material: faeces...
TTATCGGCAGCGGATGCGGTGTTCCCGGTGTTATGGCTTCCCGTACAATCGAGAATGACCGTGACAGAAAAATGACAATTATGACAACCACATTCGTTCCTTGCGGAGCTAAACTTCCAATCATTGCCATGATCGCAGGTGCGTTCTTCGGAAACAGCGGATGGGTTGCAACAAGTTCTTATTTTGTTGGTATCGTAGCAATTATCTGCTCCGGTATCATCTTAAAGAAAACAAAAATGTTTGCCGGTGATCCGGCTCCGTTCGTTATGGAGCTTCCTGCATACCACTGGCCAACAGTCAGCAACATCTTAAGAAGTATGTGGGAAAGAGGCTGGTCCTTCATTAAGAAAGCCGGAACAATCATCCTTCTTTCAACAATCATTCTGTGGTTCTTAATGAGCTTCGGATGGGAAGGCGGAAGCTTCGGTATGGTTGAAGAACTTAACGAGAGTATCCTTTCTAAGATCGGTACAGCAATCGCATGGATCTTTGCACCTCTTGGCTGGACAAAAGCCGGCGAAGGATGGAAGATGGCAGTTGCAGCAGTTACAGGTCTGATCGCAAAAGAGAACGTAGTAGCTACATTCGGTATGCTTTATGGATTCGCAGAAGTTGCAGAAGACGGTGCTGAGATCTGGGGTAACCTGGCAACAGCCATGACACCGATCGCAGCTTACGGCTTCCTGGTATTCAACCTTCTTTGTGCTCCTTGCTTCGCAGCTATGGGTGCGATCAAGAGAGAAATGAACAATACAAAATGGTTTTTCTTCGCAATCGGATATCAGTGTGGACTTGCATATCTTGTGTCCCTGTGTATCTACCAGATCGGTACACTGGTCACAGGCGGTGGTTTCGGTATCTGGACAGTGGTTGCATTCGCAATTATCATCGGATTTTTATATCTTCTGTTCAGACCTTATAAGGAAAGCAGCAGCCTTAATGTAAATGTAAAAGGTATGGCAAAGGCCAGATAAATAGTAAGCAAACCAGAGCCTGCGTCCTTCAGTGATGTGGGCTCTGATAAAATAATCAGTTGCAATAGTATACCTATCTATGTATCATGTGAAGTAGATATTGTACTGAGTAGAATAGATTATACTATATGGAGTAACACAAAAAGTCGGCAGGAGGTGTCGGTTATGGGAACTTTTGTTGTAGGAGCAATTTTAGTTTTGATCGTCGGACTCATTGTAAGAGGAATCGTAAAGGATAAAAAAAGCGGTAAATCATCATGTGGTGGTGACTGCAGTCATTGCAGGGGATGCCATTGATCAAAGAGCAGCCGTAATTATTTAGAAGTCTACTATCTCACAAGGATACTAAACAGTTACAAACAGACGATTAACAGGAATAAATTAAGCGGAAGGATGATGTAATTTTGGGAGCAGCAGCATTACAAAGACAAAGAAATTGTGAAGAACCCAATTACCAGAGAACCCATATGCAGAAAGATGTTGTAATCCAGGAGTTAAAAAAGCGAGGATGCAGGATTACCAAACAAAGAAGAATGTTGTTGGAAGTCATTCTTGAGAATGAGTGTTCCTGCTGTAAAGAAATTTATTACAATGCATCCCGCCTGGATCCGGGCATTGGATCAGCTACGGTGTACCGCATGGTAAATCTTTTAGAAGAAATCGGTGCGATCAGCAGAAGAAATATGTATAAGATCGTAAGAAATCCGGATTGTAAAGACGAGAGTGTCTGCACGATCGAACTGGATGATAATACCGTCCAGAAATTATCAAGAGACAATTTTAATAATGTAGTTCTGGCAGGGCTCAAAGCCTGCGGATACATTGATAATCAGGAAATTGAAAGAATGTTTGTAAATTCCTGTGACTTTAAACATTGAAAACAAGTAATATTAAGATAGATAAAAATATCCGCCGGAAACTACTGAACAGGAAGTTTTCGGCTTTTTTCTTATTACACTATATTTTGTAGTGTGAGCATAGAAATTCCGAAAACATTTTGGTATAGGTACAATTTATATAAAACGTCTGTTATATCAATTTTGCCTTTTTATGTGATAAGATGAAAATGTTTCTCAACAAGAAAAAAATAGTAGAAATATGAAAACATTGGTTGTATAATACATAAAATAAAATAACCTGATGTCGAAAAGGAGGACAAAATAATGATTAAATTTGACGCAAAAAAAACAGGAATCTTCGCAGCAGGAGTAGCTTTTGGAACAGCAGGTATTAAAGTTCTTACAAGTAAAGATGCCAAGAAATTATATACAAACTGCACAGCAGCCGTTTTACGTGCAAAATCCTGCATTATGAAAACAGCTTCCACAATTCAGGAAAATGCTGAAGACATTTACGCTGAAGCACAGCAGATCAACGAAGAAAGAGAAGCAGCTGAGGAAGTAGTGGAAGATGCAGCTGAAGAAACAATAGAAGATACAACAGATTTTAAAGAAGAGACAGAAGAAACAAAAGAAGAAGGCAGCGAAGAATAATGAAATTTGCTATTAAGCATGAAATCAAAGGGAGAATCCGTATTCATCTTGCTCAGAAGCACATGACTTACAGACAGGCAGATATCCTGCAGTACTATCTGGAGGAACAGAAAAATATCAGCAAAGCTTCCGTTTATGTAAGAACACAGGATGTGACTGTTTATTACTCCGGAAGCAGAGAAGAGCTGATCCATCTGTTGAGCAGATTTTCTTATGAGACAGCCCAGGTGTCAGATTCTGTTCTGGAGAATTCCGGACGTGAATTAAATGAGACATACAAAGAAAAACTGATTAATTCTGTAGTATTACGTGCATTAAACAAAATGTTTCTGCCATACCCGGTACGTATGGTGATCACTACAGCTAAATCCTGTAAATATATTTATCATGGAGTACGCACTCTGATGAAAGGCAAACTGGAAGTTCCTGTTCTGGATGCGACTGCAATCGGTGTGTCTATGCTTCGTGGTGATATCAATACCGCAAGTTCTACGATGTTCCTGCTTGGAATTGGTGAGATTCTCGAAGAGTGGACACATAAGAAATCTGTAAACGATCTTGCGAGAAGTATGTCTATTCATGCAGAAAAGGTATGGCTTGTAAATCCGGAAGGTCAGGAAGTTCTTGTACCTGTTTCCAGCATTAAAGCGGGGGATCATGTTCGTGTACATATGGGAAATGTGATTCCATTTGACGGAAATGTTGTTGCCGGAGAGGCAATGGTCAACCAGACTTCTCTTACCGGTGAATCACAGCCAGTCCGTAAAGCAGAGGGAAGCTTTGCTTATGCCGGAACTGTTCTCGAAGAGGGTGAGATTACTGTCCAGGTAAAAGAAGCCGCAGGATCCAGCCGTTATGAAAAAATCGTCGGTATGATCGAGGATTCTGAGAAACTGAAATCTTCTGTAGAGAGTAATGCCGAACATCTGGCAGACAGACTTGTTCCATACACTCTCGCAGGCACAGCTGCAACTTATCTGATTACCAGAAATATGACCAAAACTCTGGCAGTGCTCATGGTAGATTTTTCCTGTGCACTGAAACTTGCCATGCCTATTTCAGTATTGTCAGCAATCAGAGAAGCAAGTACTCACAGTATCACTGTAAAAGGTGGAAAATACATGGAAGCAATGGCAGATGCCACAACAATCGTATTTGACAAGACAGGTACGCTTACCAAGGCAAAACCGATAGTTTCTGATGTTGTATCTTTCAATGATGAACTGAGTGCAGATGAACTTCTGCGTATTGCAGCATGTATGGAAGAACATTTCCCTCACTCTATGGCAAGGGCCGTAGTAAATGCCGCAAAAGAAAGAAATCTTGTCCATGAGGAAATGCACTCCAAAGTAGAATATATTGTAGCTCATGGTATTTCTACTACTATTGAAGGCAAGAAAGCCGTAATCGGAAGCTGGCATTTTGTAATGGAAGATGAGAAGTGTGTGATTCCGGAAGGAATGAAGGATAGATTTGAACGTCTTCCGTTAGAATGTTCTCATTTATACCTTGCAATCGAAGGCAGGCTTGCGGCAGTTATCTGTGTGGAAGATCCTCTTCGTGAGGAGGCAGCAGATGCAGTACGTGAGTTAAAGGAAGCCGGAATCACAAAAGTTGTTATGATGACCGGTGACAGTGAACGTACAGCGGCAGCTATTGCAAAACGCGTCGGAGTAGACGAATATTATTCTGAAGTTCTCCCTGAAGATAAGGCTTCCTTCGTAGAAAAGGAGAAGAAACTTGGCCATAAAGTTATTATGATCGGTGATGGAATTAATGATTCCCTGGCATTATCTTCTGCAAGCGTAGGCATTGCTATCAGTGATGGTGCAGCTATCGCGCGTGAGATTGCTGATGTAACAATTTCAGCGGATAACCTTCATGAGATTGTTACATTAAAAAGACTGAGCACCGCTTTGATGAAACGCATCCATAATAATTACAGAACGATCATTGGTGTCAATGGTGGTCTGATCGCACTTGGAGTGACCGGTGTAATCATGCCGACTACCTCAGCACTGCTTCATAACCTTTCAACACTGACAATCAGTTTAAGAAGTATGAGAAATCTTCTTCCAAAGGAAGAGGAAATTTAAATAAAAAGAACCATATTTAACCGGCATCATCGTGAGATTAAAACTATCTATACGATAGACCGGGAATATGGTTCTTTTTCATTTTAACCGAATCAAGTAAGTCCCCTGCGGAGGCTGCGAAGAGCAATAAGCAGTAAGTAGGACTTGCTTGTATCAGGAGGGGTACAAGCAAGTCCTGATAAACTACGGAGCAGTTACTCATATAAATTCATTGATTACTGTACGTCTGCAATAAATTTCTTAATAGCTGTAAAACTCTCTGAGCTGATTGCATGTTCCATCTTACATGCGTCCTCAGCAGCAACTTCCGGATCAACTCCGATTGAAGTGAGCCAGTTAGTCAGAAATGTGTGTCTTTCATAAATCTTGTCTGCAATTTCCTGTCCGGTTTCAGTGAGATTGATATATCCATTCTCATCAACCGTGATATAATTATTTGCTTTTAAATTCTTCATTGCAACACTGACACTTGGTTTGGAAAAAGAAAGTTCATGTGCCACATCAATAGAACGGACGTTTCCGTTTCTCTCCTTTATCATAAGGATCGCTTCAAGATAGTCTTCTCCAGATTCATGTATCGCCATACCAGGATCCTCCTTTTGCTTTATTGTGATGAATTATAACATAAATTTGTATTTCCGTAAAGAAATCTGTGGAAAACTATTGACAGAACAGGAAAGCATGCTATAATAAAATCAAACAAATGAACAAGTGCTCATATGTTAATATAAAAAATATGAGCCAGAAAGGAAAGTATACTATGAAAAAGACTTATAAGATTGATGTAGACTGTGCAAACTGCGCAAACAAAATGGAGGAAGCTGCTAAGAATACAGCAGGTGTTAAGGATGCAACTGTTAACTTCATGATGCTGAGGATGATCGTTGAATTCGAAGACGGACAGGATCCGAAAGCAGTTATGAAGGACGTATTAAAGAACTGTAAGAAAGTAGAAGACGACTGCGAGATTTTCCTTTAATTTCAAATGATTCCAGGGACTGTTGCATAAAGAATCACTTTTACGGCATATGGCTTGCCGGAAATGTTTAATGCAACAGTCCCGCTTTTATCATATATCCAGGAATTTATACCATAATTTTTAAGACGGCTTCGCGGGATTAATACCGTAACTTTTACAGAACTGCTATAGATACAAATAATGGATACAACATAAAAACGGGGAGAACATAGAATATGAACAAGAAGCAAAAGAAAATGCTTGTCAGAATCATCATATCACTGATTCTAGTGGTCGTTTTTTCAGGACTTCCGATAGATGAACATCAGAAATTTGGAACTTACCTGAGATTTGGGCTTTTCATGATTCCATATCTGATCATTGGTCATGATATTCTGAAGAAAGCATTAAAAGGTATCAGAAATAAACAGGTATTTGATGAGAACTTTCTGATGGCTGTAGCTACCATAGGCGCTATTCTTCTGGGTGACTATACAGAGGGTACCGCGGTTATGCTTTTCTATCAGATTGGAGAGCTTTTCCAGGGCTATGCGGTAGGAAAGAGCCGCAGAAATATCAGTGAGCTGATGGATATCCGCCCTGATTATGCGAACGTAGAACAGGATGGTAAGTTAGAACAGGTTGATCCGGATGAAGTTGAGATTGGAACGATCATCGTTGTACAGCCAGGTGAGAAAGTACCGATTGATGGTGTGATCACAGAAGGCACTTCTACATTAAATACCAGCGCACTGACAGGCGAGAGCCTCCCGCGCAACGCAAAAGTGGGAGATGAAGTAATCAGTGGATGTATCAATATGACTGGTCTTTTAAAAATCCGCACAACAAAGGAATTTGGTGAATCTACTGTATCCAAGATTCTGGAACTCGTAGAGAATTCAAGCTCCAGAAAATCAAAATCCGAGAATTTTATTTCTAAATTTGCCAAGTACTATACACCGGCTGTATGTTACGGAGCACTTGCACTTGCGATTATTCCTCCAATTGTATTGCTGATTATGGGAAAACCTGCAATGTGGGGGGACTGGATCTACAGAGCACTTACTTTCCTTGTAATCAGCTGTCCATGTGCACTTGTTATCAGTATCCCGTTAAGCTTCTTCGCAGGAATCGGTGGTGCCAGCAATCAGGGTGTTCTGGTTAAAGGTTCCAATTATTTAGAGACACTGGCTCAGACAAAATATGTTGTATTTGATAAAACAGGAACCATGACACAGGGTGTGTTTGAAGTAAGCGGCATCCATCATAATGAGATGGCAGATGAAAAACTGATAGAATATGCAGCACTTGCAGAATGCTCTTCTTCCCATCCGATCAGTAAGAGTCTTCAGAAAGCTTATGGAAAACCAATTGATAGAAATCGTGTTACAGATATTGAAGAAATCAGTGGTAACGGTGTGATTGCAAAGGTTGACGGTGTTTCCATTGCTGCCGGAAATGCAAAATTAATGAAGAGACTTGGTATTTCCTATCAGGAATGCCACCATGTGGGAACGGTTGTACACATGGCTGTTGATGGAAAATATGCAGGACATATCCTGATTTCCGATATCGTAAAACCTCATGCAAAAGAAGCTATCGCAGAACTTAAGAAAGCCGGTATTACAAAAACAGTTATGCTTACAGGTGACTCCAAACGTGTTGCAGATCAGGTTGCCGCTGATCTTGGAATACAGGAAGTATACAGCGAACTTCTCCCGGCGGACAAGGTATCTAAAGTAGAAGAACTTCTCTCAAAGAAAACAGAGAAAGAGAAACTCGCATTTGTAGGTGACGGTATCAATGATGCTCCTGTATTATCCAGAGCGGATATCGGTATTGCCATGGGGGCGCTTGGATCTGATGCAGCAATTGAAGCTGCCGACATCGTTCTGATGGATGACGATCCGCTTAAGATTTCAAAGGCTATCAAAATTGCAAGAAAATGTATCCGTATCGTATACGAGAATATCTATTTTGCCATCGGAATCAAGGTTCTCTGCCTGATTCTTGGCGCATTAGGTATCGCAAATATGTGGATGGCGATCTTTGCAGATGTAGGTGTTATGATCATTGCTGTATTAAATGCAATCCGATCATTGTTTGTGAAAAAATTATAACTATTCAGCTGGCTAACCATAAAAATACTGAACAGTTACAAAAATTTATAAGCAACTATATGGTTACTGTCTGAAATGTGGGCGGTAACCATTTGTAATAATATAAAGGAAGGAACAGGTGAAAGAATGGAAGAACGTAAAGATGAAATTTGCGAAGGATGTGAGGTTCATGAAGACCTGTTAAAAATTGTAAACGAAACATTACCGGAAGAAACCGAACTTTACGATCTGGCTGAATTATTCAAAGTTTTTGGAGATTCCACCAGAATCCGTATTCTGTTTGTATTATTTGAAGCTGAAGTATGTGTATGCGATCTTGCTAAAGTACTGAATATGACTCAGTCCGCAATTTCTCATCAGCTTCGTATTCTGAAGCAGAACAAACTGGTAAAAAACCGCAGAGAAGGCAAATCTATTTTTTATTCCCTGGCAGATGACCATGTACGAACAATTATTAATCAGGGACGCGATCATATAGAAGAAGATTAAAACAGATATTGGATATTTTTAGATATATAAATATTTTTATACTTGTGATAATATAGTTGTTAAAGAATAAGCAGATATTTTCAGAATATGTTTTAATCTATAATGAGGATAAATAAATGGAATCTCATATTTATGTCGCGATAGATCTGAAATCCTTTTATGCGTCAGTAGAATGCAAAGATATGGGGCTGGATCCTATGATCACGAATCTGGTCGTTGCAGATGCCAGCCGTACAGAAAAAACAATATGCCTTGCAGTTTCCCCGTCCCTGAAAGCTTATGGGATTCCGGGAAGAGCAAGGCTTTTTGAAGTTATACAGAAAGTCCGAAAAGTAAATCAGGAACGTCTGAGATCAGCACCCGGGCACAGATTTACAGGTGAATCATGCGACGATACTGAGTTAAAAAGTAATCCATCTCTGAAAGCAGCATATCATATAGCGCCGCCAAGAATGGCCAGATATATCGAAATCAGTACAAAAATATATCAGACATATCTGAAATATTTTGCACCGGAAGATATGCACGTATATTCTATTGATGAGATTTTTATAGACATCACACATTATATGAAAATATATCAGATGTCTGCACGCAAGCTTACCCAGAAGATCATTCAGGATATCCAGAATACTCATGGACTTACTGCTGCCGCGGGAATCGGTACGAATTTATATCTCTGTAAAATAGCCATGGATATTGTGGCAAAACACGTAGAACCCGATGAGAACGGAGTCCGTATTGCACAGCTGGATGAAATGGAGTATCGCCAATTATTATGGGATCACGAGCCTATTACTGATTTCTGGAGAGTTGGACGTGGATACGCCAGAAAACTCGCAGAAAACGGAATGAAGACAATGGGTGATGTGGCCAGATGTTCCATTGGGCAGCCAAATGATTATCATAATGAAGAATTACTCTATAAGCTTTTTGGCATTAATGCAGAATTATTAATTGACCATGCCTGGGGCTGGGAACCCTGCACTATTGCAGAAATCAAATCCTATAAGCCGGAAAACAACAGTATCTGTTCCGGGCAGGTACTTCAATGTCCTTATAAATTCGAGAAAGCAAGAATTGTCATCCGGGAAATGGCTGAGATGATGGCACTTGATCTGGTAGATAAAGGACTGGTGACAGATCAGTTAGTTCTGACCGTAGGATATGATATAGAAAATCTTTCCAACCCGGCAATCAGCAGGAGCTACAAAGGTGAGATTGCGATTGATCGCTACGGAAGAAGTATTCCAAAACATGCTCACGGAACTCAGAATCTATCTGGTTTTACCGCCTCAACTTACGAAATCATTGACAGTACATTGAATCTTTATGACTGCATTATGAATCCGGAGTTGTTGATCCGCCGTATCACACTGACTGCCAATCATGTAAAAAAAGAGCAGGATGTTGTTCCTAAAGAAACATACGAGCAGCTAAATTTGTTTACTGATTATGCAGCTATTGAAAAAGAAAAGCAGGAAAAAGAAGCAAAGCTTCAGAAAGAAAAGAAACTTCAGCATGCAATGCTGGAAATTAAGAAAAAGTATGGAAAAAATGCCATATTAAAGGGTACAAATTTTGAAGAGGGTGCAACATCTTTCGACAGAAATCAAAGGATCGGAGGTCACAAAGCTTGAGTAAACCAATAAATGATTCCCAGAAGCAATACAATGATTTTAAAAATAAATATGTCCCTGACAGCCATATAACAAATCATTCCTCTCGTAGATATGATGACATTATCAATCTTCCTCATCCTGAATCATCCTCTCATGTGAGAATGCCCCTGCATGACCGGGCAGCCCAGTTTGCACCCTTTGCAGCACTCACCGGGCATGGCAAAGCGATTCAGAATACGGCAGAAGCAATGGAAGATGAGATGAAGCTTGGCAAGGATGTAACTCTTCTCGAAGACCCCGCTGATCCTGCTTTATGGGCCTGTTCAAAACCTAAGACTGGCAGATAACAAATCAGGAGAAACTTGTTTGATTTGGTTAAAATATACAACTATATATGAACTCTTTTTACAATTTCATTTGTAAGTCCACCAATCACTACACCAGCAGCCACACCTGCCACTAACAGTGCCGGTGTATATACGAATACACTTGCATTATTTACGATCAGCATGGCAATGATCAGCTGACCGATATTATGAGAAACACCTCCTGCAACGCTGACTCCGATCAGGCTGAAGGAGGTGTTTTTCAGCATAAGTGTCATAACCGTCATACTAAGCGCAGCGCCTGCCAGACTGTACAGGATACTGAACAGATTTCCGAACATAAATCCGATCACCAGAATGCGGACAACAGAAACCAGAGCAGCCTCCCTAAATGAATATTTCTTCAAAATAAAAAGTACTCCCAGATTGGCAAGCCCAAGTTTAATCCCCGGAATCCCCGCAAAAACCGGAATCAGTGATTCCACATATCCCAGAATGATCGCCACAGCTGAAAAAAGCCCAAGGCAGGCTGTTTTTTGCTTCATAAATCTATTTTCTCCTCTCAAAAAAATCCAAAATGGAATTCTCAGAATTCTTCAGACATTTTAACACAGAAAAAATATTCCCGCAACCAAAAGTTAGATATAACTAATACTGATTTTTACTGAAAGCATTTATTGAGAAAAAATGACGAATATCCCCGGTGAAAAAGTGTGGATTTTTTCAGACAGACATGTTACTATTTTATAAGTTAGTGGTAGCTAATTTACATAATTACTGCTGACAGCATACCTATAGCAATTCTATATGAATATCTTTGGCAGAAGTCACTCCCTTTTGGTAAAAGTAAAATCCCTTTGGTTAATAAGTTGATTAACCCTCTGGTAAGAGTGATTCCGCAAAAAGAAAAATTTTAGAAGAGGAGAAAACCATGACAAACAAAAATCTTATGAAAAAGATAGCACCTGTTGTAATGAGTGCAGCAGTGGCAATGACCAGCATGCCATATGCAGTTCTGGCATCTGATTTTACAGACAGTGAGGTACTTGCAAACAGCACAGATTTCTCTGTTTCCGAAGAGTTTGCCGCCGAGGATGCGCAGGAAGAATTTACCATCGAAGATGTCCAGGATGCTTTTGCTGCAGAAGCACAGCAGGGCGAAGCCTATGTTCTTATGAACATCCCATATGATGATTTCTATAAGGCAGAACTGAAAAACAATGATGTAAAAGTGGATGCCTTTACATCTGCAACCCTTAATAAATCAAGAACTTCCGGAATGATGAACGGAAATTCCGCTTATCATGTAGACCCCAACGGAACCGATGTAACAGGTGTTACATTCCCTGTAAAAGTCAGTGATCTTTCCCTCCTGAAAGACCAGAAACAGGTAACAGATTCTGACTCTGTTACAATTACTGTGACAAACAGAGGACAGACAAGCAGCAATACCTATACAGGAAAAGATTCCCTGATTGAAAATGCCTCTTATTCTTATTACATTTTAAGCGAAACACCGTCTTATTACAAAGAACTTACTGTAAATGCAGATGGCAGCTATTCATTCTCAGCAATGAAAGGCGCTCAGACAAAGACAGTTGCAATTGATGCTACATTAAAAACAGAAACAAAATACGGTGATTATGAACTGGATCTGGACAAGGAAACTTTTTCATCACTGTTCGATACAACCACAGATAAGATTTATGGCGTAACTGTAAATACTACAGACGGAACTAACTATGGCCTGCGTCATCTGGAGAATATCTGGCACGGAAGCAAGCTTGCCTGGGGAACCGGATATACAACAGAAGTTCACGGATGCCCTGTTTCTTCTGCACATTATAAATCAATCATGGGAAAAACCATTGACAGCGTTACTTATTACACAGATAAGGGAATGATCACCTTTGATGTTCCGGATGTAAAGGTACAGACAACTACAGGAATCAAGGCAACAGTAGCAGATATTATGAATACAGACACATCTGCAGCAGTTACCTTTGACCAGACACTGCCTGCTGATTTCAAGGCACAGTATGCCGTAGACGGAACTGCGGTTTCCTGCACAGACGGAAAACTTGCTGTTGGAACTCTTGCACTGGGAACACACAAGGTTGAAATTGCAGATGCCAGCGGAAACTACGCAGCTATTGTCACTGAATTTACAGTAAATACAGACAAAATGCCGGCTTCCTATGACAGTAACGAGACAAAGCTGGTTGCAGCAGAAGGCATTACTGCAGAAGAATTCTCTGCATACATTAAGAGCATCAGCAAAGTAAAAGTTGATGATACAGAATATGCCGCAACAGGAAAAGGAAGCAAAATCATTGTAAAAGAAGATGGAACTTTAGACCTCACAGATCTTCAGGTAACAGACACAACTGTATTTGAAATAACTGCTGTGGGATATAAGAATAATCTTACTTTTACTTACAAAGAAGTAGAAAATACATTTGAATTAAATACTTCTTCCAAGACTCTATATACAAAAGGCAGCACAAAAACCACTCTCAAAGTTACAACAAACCTTACCGATAAAATTACATGGGAATCCAGCAACACAAAAGTGGCTACAGTAAACAGCAACGGTGTTGTAACTGCTAAAGCAAAAGGAACAGCAGTGATCACAGCATCCTGCGGAGAATACAAAGTAACCTGCAAGATAACAGTTAAGAATCCATCACTGAAACTTACAAAAACTTCAGCGACTGTAAAAGCAGGAAAAACAACAAAAATTTCCGCAAAAGCAACCCCATCCGGAAAGATTACTTACAAATCCAGCAACACCAAGATTGCAACAGTAAGCTCCAAAGGCGTTGTAAAAGGAAAGAAAAAGGGTACTGCTAAAATTACAGTAACCTGCAATGGAGTTAAAAAAGTATTTACAGTAAAAGTAAAATAAATGATAACAGATCAATGATTCACACAATAAATGACCTCGGATTTTACTCCGGGGTCATCTTAATGAGAAAAAAACAACATTAGCAAAAGCCATTATATATAGATTTTTGGATACGAAAATGATATACTTCCAAAGTTAGTTGTGATTAAGTTTTGCTTCGCTCAAAAACAAATATCATATCCGGCAAAAATAAAATGAAAGAGAGGAAACAACGTGAATAATCAAAATTTTTATCTGCGTCTGATTGCTCTTTTGCTGATCATCATGGCGGTATTTTTCTATAATGGAACAGTAAAGGATAAAGAACAGACTCAGGATATTGCAGACCTGACTGCAAAAGTAGAGAGTCTGGAGAATCAGCAGGACCAGATTCTTACAGCATTACAGGAAACTTATGAAGAACAGAAAACAGCAGCAGAAAGTAAAACTTCTTCTGATGCCTCTTCAGAAGCTGATAATAAATCCGAAAAGGATTCTACAGATAATAAGGAAAATACAGACCAGGCAGATTCTGAAGAAGCCGATGACTCTGACAATGTATATAAGAATGGCACCTTCGAAGGTTCAGGAACAGGATACGGTGGAACAATCACTGTTCAGGTAACTCTGGAAGACGATACCATTACAGCAGTCAGTGTAGTCAGTGCACCGGGTGAAGACAGTGCTTATCTGTCACAGGGTGAGAATGTCATAAACAGCATCATCAGCGAGCAGAGCACAGATGTTGACACCATTTCCGGAGCAACTTTCAGTTCTACCGGTATCTTAGAAGCAGTAAATGACGCATTATCAAAGGCGGAAAACGCATGAAAAAGAAACAACGAAAGGTACGGCTGATCCGTGCCGCCATACAGCTTATATTTTTTATAGCAGCGCCATCTCTTTTTTCTACTGCATTTGCAGGAGTAAAATCTATCTTTCTTGCAATCGGAGGACAGCAGAGCGTAACCTGGAACTCCTTTCTGGATATCACGGCATTGCTGTTGATCATTACCATTCTGTTCGGACGTCATTTTTGCGGTTATGCCTGTGCGTTTGGCTCGCTGGGAGATGCTCTGTATGAGCTTACCGCATTTATTCGTGCGAAATGCTTTGGAAAAAAGAAAAAACATGGATATCCGGAGGAATGGGTGCACAGATTACAGAAAGTAAAATATGTGCTTCTTACATTCCTGCTTCTCTCCTGCATAACAGGATTCTATTCTAAATTACAGGGAATGAGTCCATGGGATGTATTCTCCATGCTTACAACAGGCAGACTGCCAAAATCTACATATATTGCAGGAACAGTTCTGCTGATCCTGATCATGGTCGGAATGTGTACACAGGAGCGTTTCTTCTGCCAGTTTCTTTGTCCCATGGGAGCGGTATTTGCAATCATGCCGATCATCCCGGGAGCACTTTTCAAACGTAATCGTCCAAACTGTGCGCAGAAGTGCACTCTCTGTAAGAAGAGATGTCCGGCACATCTGGATATTGACGGCGATACTGCACATTCAGGGGAATGCATCTGCTGTCACGCCTGCACTGCAGTCTGCCCAAGAAAAAATATTCACACAGGCACTGTTATTGATAAAAATTAGCAATTACTAACTTATTGAGAAAATTTGATTAGTAAGAACTAACTATATTGGTAGACATACTATCCGTACAATGATATAGTCTATAGAGTTAGTTAACAACAACAATAAGAGGATAAGGAATCAGAAATATATGACAAACAGACGCTCTTTTGTGCTGGGACTTTTCATTACGGCATCTCTTTTATGCACATCCCGGACTGCATGGGGAAACTCTGAAATAAACACTTACACCAAAACAGACTTTGCTATGGACACTGTAGTATCAGAGACTCTTTACACAACAGGTGAGGATATCACAGCAGACGTAATCTCTGCATTAAAAGATGTGGAAGAGAACTGGATCTCTTGGACAAAAGAAAGTTCTCAGATATATCAGATCAATCAAAATGCCGGAAATACAACAACGGTATCTGATGAAACTGCCACCTGTTTAAAACAGGTACTGGATTTGTCGAAGGATTCTGACGGAGCCATGGATCCTACTATGGGAAGAGTGATCCGCCTGTGGGATATTGACGGAAAGGATCCGCACATTCCTTCAGATGATAAATTAAATTCCCTGCTTGAAAATGTAGGATATGACAAGGTGACTCTGGATGGAAATAAAGTTACCATGCCGGAAGGAGTAACCTTGGATCTGGGTGCGGCAGGTAAGGGAATCGGCTGCGATGCAGCAAAGAAGATTCTTGATGCAGATAAGAATGTATCAGGCATGATTCTGAATCTTGGCGGTAGCAGTGTTATGAGCTATGGAAGCAAACCCGACGGCTCAGCCTGGCAGGTAGCTGTCACTGATCCGCGGGATACAGAAGGTGATTACCTTGGAGTAGTTACTCTGAATGGTACTGAATTTTTATCTACTTCCGGAGATTACGAAAAATATTTTATAGAAGATGGTGTCCGATATCATCATATACTGGATCCTGCTACAGGATATCCTGCAAGAAGTGGTCTTACATCTGTGACGGTTGTGTGTGATGATGGTCTGAATGCGGACGGACTTTCCACTGCCTGCTTTGTACTGGGAAAAGAGAAAGCAGAGGAACTTTTAAAGAAATACAATGCAGACGGACTGTTCGTAGATGATTCTGATCATGTCTGGATGACGGAAGGCATGAAAGAAAGATTTCAATTACTGAAAGATACTTATTCCATCAGTGAATAGGCTTATCTTATATAAAAATCTCTGAACTGTCAAAACTTTCAGTTTTCCGGACAGTTTGGAAATATATTTATCGTTACTGTGAACAGTAACTATTTATCAAATCATATTCAGGAGGATTTAAAGGTATGCGCAAGGGAAATTTAATCAAAATGGCAGCTCCTGCAATTTTAAGTGCAGCAATGATGGTTTCAGGATTACCGGTTATGGCTGCGGATTTTACATCTGATGTTGCTGTGGAGACTGAAGCACAGGCAAATGAGTTTGATGCAGCAGATGACACTGCTGATGCTTTTGCAGGCGATGAGGAAACACCTTTTGTTGACGACCAGACAGCAGCAGAAGATGAATTCGCTGCAACAGCAGAAACAGGCTATAAGTATGTCTATGCAGGTCTGACATGGGCACAGTACTGGGCATCTGAGGGAGTCTACAATGCTGCAAACACAGCTTCCAATGCAACAAAAGACAGCCATGATGAACTTGACAAAGGCGGTTTCGATACAGTAACCAGAGCTACTGTAAACCATGGCCTGCACAGAGGAAGCTACCAGTGTGAGGCAATCATGTATGACAAAAACGGCGGTTCTTATGAGATTTCCTACTGGACCTCAGCAAACGATGCGGTACTCACTGACGGAACCACAGTAAAGCTGAACCAGCCGGAGAGAGGGCAGATCACAAAAGCTGACGGAAGTGTTGTAGAATTCGACCATTACAACGTAGTAGGTCTGAAATATGTGCCTGTCGCAGTAAAAGCAGAAGACTATGAAGCTTTCAAATCACAGTTCAAGGTTGTGGAAGATGGAAGTACAGTTGCCGGAGGATTTGGAGAAAAGAATTTGCAGTCCTATAGTGCAGTTGCTGATGTTACCGCTGAAACAAACGGCTTAAAAGAAGCTGTAAAAGGTTCTGATGGAACATTCACATTCAAAGCAAGAACAAATGGTACTGGTTCCGGACTTAAAGATCAGGCACTCCAGACAGCATCCAATGTTACCGCGACAGTAAAAGAAGCAAGCGGAAGCTACGGTGAATTCTTAAGAGTAGATATTACCGGTGACGGATATGGAGCTCTTGGAGCTAAAATGTATGCTGTAAGATGGGATTACTACGGAAATGGTGACAAAGTTCTGGCATCTTACGGAACAAAATTCGCAGCAGATAACTGGATGCACAAAGTAATGGGAATCCAGCTTGGTCTGACAGATTCCTACCGTTGCCAGCTTCCAAAAGGAACAGACGGAACCGGAAAATGGAAAGTTACTGTATATGCAATGGGATATGCAGATACTGTATTTGAAGTTAATGCAACAGATGCAAACATTGTAAAACCGGAAGCAGGAGAAGCGGATACAACAGCATTAAAAGCAGCTGTAGAAAAAGCAGAAGCATTAAAAGAGACAGATTACACAGCAGATTCCTGGAAGGCAATGCAGTTAGAGCTTCAGGAAGCAAAAGATCTTCTTGCAAAAGAAAAACCAACTCAGGCAGAGGTTGATGAAGCTACAACTCATCTGAACACAGCCGTAGAGGCTCTTGTTAAAGCTGATACGAAGGTAACAGTCACTCTCAACAAGAAAACAGCTACTGTTTACAAAGGAAAAACAACTACACTGAAAGCAACTGTAACAGGAGCAGATGCATCAAAAGTTACATTTACTTCCAGCAACCCAAAAGTTGCAACAGTAAACAAAACAACCGGTAAAGTTACAGCAAAAGCAGCCGGAAAAGCTGTGATCACAGCTAAATGCGGCAACGTAAAAGCAACCTGCACAGTAACAGTTAAGAATCCAACTCTGAAGCTTACAAAAACATCAGCATCTGTAAAAGTTGGAAAGACAACTAAGATTGCAGCAAAAGCAACTCCATCCGGAAAGATCACATACAAATCCAGCAATAAGAAAATTGCTACCGTATCTTCCAATGGTACAGTAAAAGGTATCAAGAAAGGTACTGCTAAGATTACAGTAACATGCAATGGTGTATCCAAGACATTTAAAGTAACTGTAAAATAATCGGATTAATTCAGTGTGAAAATTAACTGATTCACAGACATAGAAAAGAAATCCTGTATTCCGGTCAAAAGGGCAGGGTTTCTTTTCCTTGTAAAACATAAAATGACAGATATTCAGTGTGAAGTCACGTAGTGAAAGCGGATAGTTTTGTCTGTTTAATTATATAACGTTTCCGGAAAATACAGAGGGGATAAGTCTTGAAATTTAACATAATGCTGTTAGTAGGAAATTTGCTATCTATATTTTCCAGAAATGTTATAAAAGAAGAGGAGAGGATTTATGGACAAGAATAATGAGCAGAAAAAAAATACGAATCCTGAAACAAATCAGAAACAGGATAATTTAAAGCCCTGGTTAAAGCTTCTTCCGGCGGCTGCAGTTTTTGCAGCAGTCTGTGTGACCTGTTATCAGACTGAAAAAAGCCCCGTAGAAACCGCTGTAGTTTCTAATAATAGTATTATGTCTACTGATGATATCAAAGAACTGATTGCAACAGGAAATACCCACGACGAAGTTTTACAGGAATCTTCTGCAAAAAGCAGCAAAGCATCAGCAAAAACATCAAAGAAAGCCAAAAAAGCCAGTAAGATAAAAACCGGCACAAAGAAAAATGCTTCTACCGGAGCCGCTGCAAATGGCAGCGCTGCCGGCGGAGGTGGTGCAGGAAGTACTGTCACACCAACTACACAAGTTCCGGCTGACGGATATGTGGATGGAACTTATACAGGCTCCGGAACCGGATTCGGTGGAACGATCACTGTGCAGGTAACTGTCAGTAATCATAAAATTGCATCAATCAATATTTTGGATGCCTCCAGCGAAACAGCTTCCTATTTTGCCAATGCACAGGGTGTAGTCAGCAGAATTATTTCCAGCCAGTCACCAAACGTAGATGCGGTGAGTGGGGCTACCTATTCCTCAAATGGAATTATCACAGCAGTCCAGAACGCATTGTCTCAGGCGATTCCATCAGGAAACCAGACAACAGCCACACCAACACCAACGCCGTCACCAAAACCTACAAAGAAACCAGTTCCAACACCAAATCCGGATAAAGAATCTCCATACAAAGATGGTACTTATACGGGAACTGCACAGGGTTACAGCGGAACGGTAACCCTGACTGCGAAGATAAAAAAAGGAATTATCAAATCTCTCGATGTAAAGCATACCGATACACCACAGTTTTTCCAGAAGGCATGGGAGGTTCTTGAAAATTCAATCATTCAGAATCAGTCCGCTGATGGAATCGACACTGTCAGTGGTGCGACCTATTCATCCAAAGGAATCTTAAATGCGATGAAAGATATCCAGAAACAGGCTGCCAAAACGAACGCAAAAGTAACTCCGACACCAGTTCCAACGGAAACTCCGAACGTTACTCCGACACCAGAAGCAACACCGACGCCAGAGGTAACACCAACTCCTGAAAGCACACCCGCTCCGACTGAAACGCCTGCACCGACACCAACCCCAGACGAAACACCGGAGCCGACTCCTGAACCACAAGGACCGTATAAAGACGGGACATACTCCGCTTCAAGTTATGGCTATAGTGGAAGAGTAGAAGTAACGGTAACTATCCAGAACGGCCAGATTTCCTCTATTGAACAGAGCAACAGTGATTCTCCGGAATATTTCGACTATGCATGGGGAACACTTTATCCTCAGATCATGGGAAATCAGTCCGCTGATGGAATTGATACGGCAAGTGGTGCAACATTCTCATCTGAAGGAATCCTTGGAGCTGTTCAAAAAGCTCTTGCGCAGGCTCTTGCATAGAGATTGTAAAAATGGAATTTATGTGATATAATCACTGTTAGTGAATACCAACTTTTCTGAATCATTAAAATGGAGGATTCTATTATGATTAAAACAACTGTAAAAGTAGACGGAATGATGTGCGGAATGTGCGAATCTCATGTCAATGACGCAGTAAGAAAAGCTTTCCAGGTAGATAAAGTTTCATCTTCCCACAGCAAAGGCGAAACCACTCTTATCACCGATGCACCTGTAGATGAAGCCAGATTAAAAGCGACGATTAATGCCACAGGATATGAAGTAAAGGGAATTACCTCAGAGCCTTACGAAAAGAAAAAAGGACTGTTTTCATTCCTTCATAAATAAATCGGTAATTGCCAGGTTCATCAGGCAGTAACTCCTATACAAAACCGGACATGAATTTTGATAGTATCAAGATTCTTTGTCCGGTTTTTTGTAACTTTTTTATAGCTTTTTGTCGATAAATCTCGAATAATGGCGTCAAAAAGTCTGATAATTTCATAAAAATCGGTTGTGACTTTTGTGCAGTTATGATACACTAAATGCAGTTAAGAAATTGATAGAAGATTACAATCTGGAGACGAAGTAATGAAAAGAAAAATAGAAATTGTCTGCTGGATTTTATTTACCATATGTTCTGGTGTTTGCTTTTTTGTCAACTTCATGAGCAAACCTCCTGTAGACGATACCCATACTTTTACTTTATATATGATTGGTGCCACAGTAGTATCTTTACTGTATCCGGTGTCCATGTTCATCCTTGGACTAAGAAATCGATATTTATATGATAAATTAAATGAAATCGCTGAAGAAAAAGAGGAAACCTTAAAGGCAAGGACATCCAGATCATCTGTTTCCACACCTGTATCCGGATACCCGGTACCTGACATAAATATCCTCGTCAGCGTTCTCACTTCTGAGCAGGAACTTACAGAAGAAGAGAAAAATTACTTGCTTGAATACATTAAGAAGAAATGACGTGATATCTAATGAAACTACTGACCTGTATGTCCATCTCAGGATCAATCCCCGTTGTGATCTGTTTACTTATGTACCTGATTCAACGCGCTGATTACAATTACACTTTAGGCAGAAGATTACTGATAACGGGTATTCTCTTTTATCTGATGCCTGTGCAATTGATAAAATATCTGATTCCAAAAGATGTATTTCCAACATCTATGCTGATCACAGATGAATCTCAGCTATATTTATCAGGTTCTTTGTCCTTCACTCCAGAAAGACAGGGTGAATATATATGGATGCCGCAATGGTTTGATATCATATCTAAAATATGGCTGGTAGCAATCATTATTTTCGCCATTTATCAAATCATCAGCTTCTGGAGAGGAGCTCATTCTATTCAGAATTATATATTTGATAAAGTGGAAGATTCAGACAATAACCAAGTATATTATCTGATTCCTGATGGAATCTGCGGACCATGTACAATCGGATTTTTCCGTCAGAAAATTGTATTTCCAGAGAGTTTCCCTATGTTACATTCAGAATATGACATGGTATATAAGCATGAACATTCTCATCTGAAAAATCACGACAATCTGGTAAAAGTATTATGCCTTCTGGTTTTGTGCCTGCACTGGATGAATCCGGTGGCATACCTTTTACTTTTCCTTTACATAGATACAGCAGAAATAGTCAGTGACAGCGCCGCCGTAGAGGGCTGCTTAAAGGAATGCCGCAAAGACTATGCCACACTGCTGGTAAACGAAGCCTCAACTCCGGACAAAAATCCGGTTATGTGGAAAAATAATCTTTTCAGCAATAAAAAGAAAAGCGGAAAGAACATGAAAATCTTAAAAAGGAGGATCGACTACATGATGAAGGAAAAGAAAAAATGATTGTTACAGAGAGGAATTATGGTGGCAGTATCTGCATTGACGATTGTTTCAGGCGCTGGAACGGTGTTGGCGTATGAGCCGATGCTGTCATCTGATGAAAGCTTTAGTGATGTTATTTCAGATGAATCCTTAGATGTATTTGCGTATAATAGTTCAGAATTTGACCCATTGGCATTTCTTGATTTTTCCAAAAGCAACAGTATATTCATTGACAATAATGGAATCCAATTAGCATGTGATGAATCACTTTCACCGTATGCATTATGTACACACAGTATGATTGATGGAACTTTTTATACCCATTCAAAAAATTCCTCAGGTGGATGTACTGTTAAAGTCTATACTTGTAAAAGATGTGAAAAATGCGGATATTTAGCAAATAAAAAATATTCTCATTCTATAACTTCTACTAAATGTACACATAATTTTTAACCAAATCAAGCAAGTCCCCACCCACTGCTTCAATTGCGAAGAGCAATAAGCAGTGGGTGGGGACTTGCTTGTATCAGAAGGGGTACAAGCCCCTTCTGATAAACTGCGAAGCAGTTATTTGGTTATGAGCAAGTAGCGAAAGCGGATTGCGAATATCCGATTGACTTAATTGTATTTATAGAGTTCCAGTTATTTGTTTTACATTTAACTGGAATTTTTATGTATCTTTGAGATACTTTCTCAATATTTTACAAATTTCTCTCTTGCATTTTTTATCTAGTTAGAATATACTAACTAATAGAGTTAGATAAAGTAAACTCTCGCGTGAATCAATCATTTAAACTCCATCCGAAGCCACGCTGAAGTCTTCGGAATCCATGAATCATATCTGCAATTTCATTCAAACCACGGTCATGCTGAAACCGTTTACCAGATATGATTCATATGCATACAGCCCATATAGCCAATGGTCTGTTACACTTTGGTACATCCTTTTAACAGCTATATTCTTGTATCTCGCGCATTACATGAACACAGCTTTTTAGAAGTGATGTACCAGGAGTTTAATGTAATATCAGAAAGGGGATTTATCATGTACTTAGAAATTGAGAAAGTAGTAGGAAGAGAAATTCTGGATTCCAGAGGAAATCCGACAGTCGAGGCAGAAGTATATCTGATGGACGGCACAGTTGCAAGAGGAACAGCTCCAAGCGGTGCTTCCACAGGTGAATTTGAAGCTCTGGAATTAAGAGATGGAGATAAAGCTCGTTACCTTGGAAAAGGTGTACAGAAAGCAGTAGAGAATATTAATACCATAATCAATGAAGCAATTGAAGGCCTTGATGCCAGCGATATCTACGCTGTAGACGCAGCTATGATTGCAGCAGATGGAACAAAAGATAAATCCAAACTGGGAGCAAATGCAATCCTTGCAGTATCTATTGCATGCTGCAGGGCAGCCGCAGCTTCCCTTGAAATTCCGCTGTACCGATTCCTTGGCGGTGTATCCGGAAACCGTCTTCCGGTTCCGATGATGAATATCGTAAACGGTGGATGCCATGCATTATCCTCTGGTCTGGATGTACAGGAATTTATGATCATGCCAGTTGGAGCACCATCCTTCAAAGAATGCTTAAGATGGTGTGCAGAAGTATTCCACGCACTTGCTTCTATCCTGAAAGAACGCGGACTTGCTACTTCTGTAGGTGATGAAGGTGGTTTCGCCCCGGCACTGAAATCTGATGAAGAAGCAATCGAGACAATCCTTGAAGCAGTTAAAAAAGCAGGTTATGAGCCAGGCAAAGATTTCAAGATTGCGATGGATGCAGCTTCCTCCGAATGGAAGAGTGAGAAAGGCAAAGGCTACTACAAACTTCCGAAGGCTGGAACAGAATACACAGCCGAAGAGCTTATTGAGCACTGGGCTAAATTATGTGAAAAATATCCGATCATTTCTATCGAAGACGGTCTGGATGAGGAAGACTGGGAAGGATGGCAGAAACTTACTGCAAGACTCGGGGATAAAGTACAGCTTGTCGGTGATGATCTGTTCGTTACAAATACAGAGAGACTTGCAAAAGGTATTGAGCTTGGCGCAGGTAATGCAATCCTGATCAAATTAAACCAGATCGGTTCCGTATCTGAGACACTGGAAGCAATCAAAATGGCTCATAAAGCAGGTTATACTGCAATTTCCTCTCATCGTTCCGGTGAGACAGCAGATACAACAATCGCAGACCTTGCAGTAGCACTGAATACCTGCCAGATCAAGACAGGCGCTCCAAGCAGATCTGAACGTGTTGCAAAATACAATCAGCTTCTCCGTATCGAAGAAGAACTCGGCGCAAGCGCAGTATATCCTGGAATGAAAGCATTTAATGTAAAGCAGGACTAAATAATTTACTTCCATAATAATAAGTCAAAATAAACAAAATGCATTTCTGAGAGAATCACTTCCCCGGAAATGCATTTTGTTCATTTTGCTCTAAGAATACTTATTCTTTAACAAAATCCCGCAAGCGATAAAAAACAGGCTGCAGATTCAACCGCAGCCTGTAATATTTCTTATATAAAATTATCTTTCATCAAAAGCAACAAAATCTGTATGATGTCCCACGTACTTATAAGCCGGACGAATGATCTTGTTCGCATTAATCAGCTCTTCCAGACGGTGAGCACTCCAGCCAGGCATACGTGCGATGGCGAAAATCGGAGTAAACAACTCTTCCGGAATGCCAAGCATGCTATATACAAATCCACTGTAGAAGTCTACGTTAGCGCAGACATTTTTGAACAGTTTTCTATGCTCCATAATCAGTTTTCCGGCAATTCCTTCAACTTTGTCGTAGAGATCAAATTCCTCCGTCATTCCTTTCTCCTCAGCCAGTGCCTGAGCAAAACGTTTCAGAATCACTTCACGAGGATCAGAAAGCGTATAGACCGCATGTCCCATACCATAGATTAGTCCTGCATGGTCAAATGCCTCTTTATTCAGAACTTTCTGAAGATAATCAACAATCTCATCTTCATTATCCCAGTGCTCTACATGTGCCTTCAGATCTGAGAACATATTCTGAACTTTCAGGTTTGCACCACCGTGACGAGGACCTTTCAGCGATCCGATTGATGCAGCAGTGGAAGAGTAAGTATCTGTACCTGAAGAAGTTACTACATGAGTTGTAAAAGTAGAGTTATTACCACCGCCATGCTCAGCATGAAGAATCAGCGCAATATCCAGAACTTTTGCCTCCAGTTCTGTATATTTTCCATCCGGACGAAGCATAAGAAGGATATTCTCTGCAAGGGAAAGTCCTCTCTGTGGATTACGGATAAATAAAGTATCATCCTTACGGAAATGGCGATATGCATGATAAGAATATACTGCAATCTCAGGAAGTTTCGCGATCAGTTCCAGTGACTGGCGAAGTACATTCTCAGGAGAAATATCTTCCGGATTATCATCATATGTATAAAGTGCAAGGACACAACGCTGCATAGCATTCATGATATTGGCATTCGTTCCTTTCATAACTACGTCACGGACAAAACGACCACCCAGATCTTCCATATCAAACATTACATCCAGAAATCTGGAAAGTTCATCCTTATCCGGAAGCTTCCCAAAAATCAAAAGATAGATAGTTTCTTCAAAGCCAAAACGTCTGCCCTTCAGGCCGCTGATGATATCCTGTACGTTAATTCCCTGATAGTATAAACGACCATCAGCCGGGATCTGTCTTCCGTTGATCAGATTGTAGCCGTTGACATCAGAAATTTCTGTAAGACCTGTAAGGACACCCTTACCTGCGGAGTCACGCAGACCTCTTTTTACATCATATTCTACATACAGATTGGGATCAATATGATGATTCTTGAGCAGTTCCTGTTCAAAGAATCTCATTCTTTCACGAAGCTGTTTGGAGTCTTCCAGACTCATCATTTCATGTTTTTCCATAATATCTTTCCTCATTTCCCCAGTTATTATGCAGGTATTTCTGCTAAAAAACACTGATACAGTGAAGAGCGGATGCATCCTTGCGATCAGTGTTTTAGTATGACGAACATTTGTATTTATACCTATTTAATGATTGTACAGGAAAGTAGTGGGAAAGGCAAGCTAAAGATTGTATTTTTTTATATACAATCATATTAAAGTGCTAACGCTTTAAAATTCTACAGAACCAACAAGTATTTTCAGAAAAGAAATATGTATTACATAAATAAAATAGAATGGTAACATAAATAAGCCAAATGTGCTATAATAACCATGTTTATAACCCGTATTTGTATATTTATGTTTCCGTTAAGCAGGAAATTTACCCTATATGCACATAACATATAATATTTCCAGTCCGAAAACAGATACATATATAGATATAGATTAACAGGATTTACAGACAAGAAGTAAATGAAGAAGCAAATAAAGAAATACATATAAAAAGGAGTATATAAGAAATGTCAGAAAGAAAAATGAAACGAGTAGAAGACTCACTAACAGAACAATCTCACTTATTAATGCCTAAATGTCTTAACGCAGCCGGATATTTATTCGGTGGTCAGCTGCTTGCATGGATTGACGAAACTGCAGGAATTGTTGCCAAGCGCCATGCAGAGATGAACGTTGTAACTGTAGCAGTAGATAATATGTATTTCAAAGCCGGAGCAAAAGTAAATGATACCATTGTACTGATCGGACGGCTTACTCATGTCGGACGATCTTCTATGGAGGTACGTATCGATACCTACTGTGAAGCTCTTGACGGAACAAGAACCATGATTAACCGCGCTTACTTCACAATGGTCGGAACAGATGAACATCAACATCCGGTAGAAGTTCCGGGGCTTATTATTGAAGGAGTTACCCAGCAGATTGAGAATGAAGCAGCACAGAAACGTGCCAAACTCTGGAAAGTCCGCAGACATGAGGGATTTTAACCGAATCAAGCAAGTAGCGGTAGCGGATTGCGAATATCTGATTGACCCAGATCAACCAGGTTGCCAAAACAGATTATGGATTATTAAATTGGTAAAAAAACTGGTATGGAACAGAATTTCCGGCAGGTATGGTAGTAGGATATATAGATGTAGCCCGGGGCGGTTCTTCTGTAACCAGAAATACCTGATTTATTTATTCCAAAAACAAACGGATTTCCAGAAACCTGGAAGATTTTATCACCTATATAGAACGGGACGCAAAGGAAGTTGAAGGGCTTTAATCAAAGCTTCAATAAAAAAAGAGAACCTTACACGATCAAAAGATTGTGACGGGTTCTCTTTTATTTATAAATTAAAGTTTTTTAGTAGCATTTGCTACATGGACCATACCCCATGGCTTCTGCCTCTGACTGAGTAACCTGTCTGGCTGTATCAGGATTCATTCTTCCACAATTCGGGATACTATGATATTTTTCTCCGGTTGCAGGTATCCATACCATTGCGCCTGTTGCCGCAGAAGAATCTTCCTGCACAGAATTCTGCTCAGAAACTGTTGTTTCTTCATGGTATGATATTCCGTCGGATGATAAGTCGCCAGATGAATTTGCGGATGAATCTCCGGAAGAATAATCATTACAAGGATTCTGAGACCAGTTAATCGTTGTTCCGTCAGATACCGCGATAATAGTTCCCTGTTTATCTGTACGAAATACAGGAATTTCCATATCCGATAATCGTCCCATTGTCTCTGCTGATGGATGATTATACTGGTTATTCACACCGCAGCTTATCACCGCATAAGACGGAGAGGTTGCCTCGAGGAAATCCCATGTGGTTGAACTTGCAGAACCATGATGTCCAATAGAGAGTACATCACAGTCAAGGTTCATTCCTGTACTGATCATATCCTGCTCACTAGTTTCTTCCGCATCACCGGTAAAAATAAAGCTGTTTGAACCATTTTCCAGTTTGATCACAAGAGAGTTATCATTACTATTCTGGCTGATACCACTTGGAGCCAGGACAGTAAAACTTCCGGTACCAAAATCAAATGTATCACCGACAGATGGATACTGTACAATAATCGCATTTGCAGTAGCCGTATTCATAAAAGTGTTAAATAAATTAGAAGTATGTACGTAATCCGGTCCTAAGACGTTACTTACTTCGAAAGTATTTAAACATGGAATAAGACCTCCGAGATGATCCTCATCATAATGAGAAGAGATCATATAATCAATCGTCTGTACATTTTGCTGTTGTAAGTATGATACAACTTCATCTGCGTGGTTCTGATCACCACCGTCGTATAACAGGTTTTGTCCTCCGGACTGCACCAAAATAGCATTTCCCTGTCCGACATCCAGAAAATGAACTGCCATTTCTCCGTTTGTTTCCGCAGTTACTGTCAGCGCTGCCTGAGGTGCTAAAGTAAACAGCAAAAGAAACAGCGACAAAAACAAGGATATCAATTTGTTTTTTCTCTTCATAAGAAAGTCCTCCTAAGTATTTATAGCAATATGATTATACCACTTATTTTATGCAAATCATATTCCACAGATAAAAAAGGTTATAACGACATTCTTTTATGTTACTGTTCACTGCGTTCTCGGTAACACGCTTCGCGATGCACAGAATTTATGCTATTCGCTACAATAAAACCAGGAAGTATAACAGTTCAGCAGCTTATCTCACAGAAATTACAGTCTGTACATTACTTACAGGATAACATTTACTGAACAGTTATTTATAAAGTTATTCGGTTATGAGCAAGTAGCGGAAGCAGATTGCTTGATTCGGTTAAATTTCTCTGTTCCTATCGTTCTTTCTTCTGGTTCTTCAATTCATCAATCAGTGTTTGTACAAATTCCGCTGTCTCTTCCCCACTGTAGAGCCCACTGTCATCCAGGCTGGAGAGATAATCCAGAAAAGTAGTCAGAATACTGGACTCATTGATGATCAGACAGGTCGTCCGGTTATGAATATTGTTAAATAACATATATCCAAAGGTACTGTTTACGCACAAATGCAGATTATCAGAAAGCTGATTCAACGGCTTCTTAAGCAGACGGTAATTGCCATTTTTGCAGCATGGAAGAATACGGCATAATAAGCGGATTCTTTCCGATACAGTAAGCGGCCTGTAAAAATTATCCGGTATTTCTTTTATCCGGCCTTTTTCAGCAAAGTCAGCAAGACCTCTTTTCGTAAAATAGACATTCGCCAGACCATTTTCCATTTTTGACTGATTCACCTGGAGTAATGCCGTCATCTTTTTAATAGCATTATCCCTGTCGGGAAATTCCGGTATGATTGCCTGGCTAAGAAGCTGCCTGTCAATAAACGGAACCATACAGGCTTCCGGCTGTAATACGTAGTTTGGTGTCTCTGTATACACAGGACTGTTGAAATCATTTTTATCCATTGACAGATATTCCGTAGCCAGAAATAGCGGCTGGCATTTATCCTGATAAGAATCATACAGACTCCAGAGCATGGAAACCACCGCAGGATCTCTGTAAAAAATCCCTCTTGTATAATCAGAATTACAGGTAATTACATATTCTGATGACAAAATCATACAGGAGAGACCATTCATGCTGTAATAATGTGCAAAAATATCCTCATAGAAATAATACGGATGATAGTCCATACTTGAAAAATATAACGGAAGTATTTTATTTAAATACATCAGATTATAAATCTCATGATTCTCTGTCATCTGGTTTGTTTTACTCATACAAAATGTATGTTCAATTTTCAGATGTCCGGCAGGTTTCAAACTGGAAAGCATATTTAACAGAAAACCATAATCCGGCTGCAATAAAAGCGCAATTTTGCCGGAAGGCTTCTGTGTTTCCGAAGAAATCATATAGTGCAGCAGATGGTTTAACTCCAGATGAGTAGAGACTACTGTGCAATCAGACGTATTTACCGGAGTCTGGATATCTGTATCTGTTTTATAATCATTCTCATCCTTCATCTTCTTCAGATCGTCCAGAAACAGAACCGGTTCTCCGGAGAAATTTCTGGGGAAGTTCATGAGATATTTTTCTGTGTATTTTCGCTTATAATAAAGATCTTTTCCCAGTTTGGAGATCAGATAAGCCTCCTTAAATTTACGATATTCTACGGGAGTAAGATGAAGAAATTCTGCAATTTTCTGGAATACTTCCATGGAAGTCGGATTTCGTTTTCCATTTATAATCTTATACATGGTAGAACGGTCAAGGTTACAATATTCCAGAAGAGAGTAAACTTTGATTTCCTTTTCATCAATATAGGAACTAAGCAAATCGGAAAATTCAGACATAAATTAAACACACCTCAATATATTTCATTTCGGGTGACAGCTCAATATTATATGTGAAAACACATCTCCATCCACTGTTTATTGCTCTTTGCAATTGAAGCAGGAGGCTTACTTAATTCGGTTAAGTAGTCACTGTCACCAATGTATTAACTATACCATTTTTTGACCAAATGTAAAAGACGAAATGAGTTACATTTTTGTAAAAAAAAGTTTTCTGAAACAATATAGAGGTAGATTCAAAGTCTGCTGATACTGATATCTATGTTCGTTTTGTCAGAATCAAAAAACAGGTTGCTGAATAGACATAATCTATATTATAATACAAGCATAAGAAACTGAAATTTACAAAAATGAACAGCTTATACTTATATTGGTCTGGTGTACTATCCATTAGGATGATTTTATTTCATACGAAGGGAGCATATAGAATGGATTGGAATTTAAAGATTACAGATATGGCAGGTGCTACACCAGAACATTCATCAGTTATTGTCAATTTTGTGGCTGCGGTCAGATACCAGTTAAAAAACAGCACTTGTTATGTTTATTCCGATAATGTACAGTACCGTTTTAAAGATGCTGACGGAAATAATAAGATTGTCATTCCTGATGCTTCTATAAACTGTCGCACTAAATCCAGGAGAGGGAATACATTTACAGATGACCCACGCTTTGTTATGGAAGTGTTATCTCCGTCAACTGAAAAATATGATCGTACAGAAAAGATGGAATTATATGCTCAACAGGAGATAGAGGAGTATTGGATTGTTGATTGGCGTACAAAAACAATAGAGATTTATGAACTGGACTATGATGAGAATGATATTCCCCAATATTATCTCTGGAAAACTATTAGCGAAGAAAACAAGGATGAATTAAGATTGGTTCATTTTCCCAATATTAAGATAACCTTTGAAGATCTGTTTGATGAGATTGACTATTAAGATATAGTATGGAATTGTAGGAGGTGATAACATGCCATTGCTGAAAGAGGAATATAGAAAAGAAGAGAAGATTAATGGTGTAATCTATGATATGTCACCATCACCAAACTATCAGCATGGGATTGTAGATGGTAATATTTATCGAATCATATCAACTGGTTTACAGGGAACACTGTGTTTGGCATTTATGGAGAATCTGGATTATAAATATCATGCACAGGAAAGTAATGATTATGTGATACCAGATGTGATGATTATATGTGACCGTAAACATTTGAAAGGTGGTTCTTATACTGGTACACCAAGATTTATTGTGGAAACTCTTAGTCCTGCAACAGCATTGAGAGATATGACTGTGAAGAAAGAAATTTACCAGGCAGCAGGGGTAGAAGAGTATTGGATCATCTCATCGAAAGAAAGAGCAGTACAGATTTATTATCTTGAGGATGGTAAATATGATTTGAAGTATAGCTATATCTTGCAGGATGATCCAGAAGAAGAACATTATAATGCAGATACAGTGGTAACACTGAAAGATTTTCCGAAAATCTCTATGACATTAGCAGAGATGTTTGAGAATGTAGAATAATCACAACTTAATATGAGACAGTATGAAAGCCTCCTGGAGTTAATCTGGGAGGCTTTGGTAATGTGGATGCTATAGTAATGGCTTAATGTCTCCAATGGAATTGTACAGAAATGGATTGGCTTGCTAATATATATTTGCTTATTTAACCTGCCATATACTTTGAGATAAAATTTCTCAAAAGCCAAAAAATCCTTTAAATACAATAAAAATATGGTATACTCTATATCGTGTTAGAATCAACTAACATATAGATAAGAAATGGAAGGAACAATTATGCCGTTAAACTTAGCAGATTTTAATAAGAAATACCGGATAAGCAAAGTCTGCGGGCAGGAAAAGCAGCGCCATTATCTGGAATCCCTGGGATTTATATGTGGAAGTGAAGTCGAGCTTCTGTCTGAAATTCATGGCTATTACATTGTCATGGTTAAGGGAAGCAAAATCGGGATTGAAAAGAGTATGGCAAAGCGAATCATCCTGCACGCCGCTTAAACCAAAAGAAGCTAAAAAAAATGCTGGTATCAGCAATTTACAAGAATATTAAAAGAAGGATAAAGGCAGGTTTTTAACTACAATATGGAAAAGAACAAGATTATATTACGTCTTTGTTATACAGAATTTATAATATTTGCAGGTGTTCTTGCAACTATGATTTTCCATTTCAGAAAAGGATTTGGAAAGTCTTTTTTTACGCTTATGATCATAGCGATGCTAGCTGGATGCGGAGTCTCCCTTGCGCTGAAAGACTATCTGAAAAGCATAATTCAAAGCTCCGGTTTTGATGTTGCCGGAGTACATAATAAAAAAGCTCTGGAAAAAAGGCTGCAGCAGCTTCAGGAAGCAGATGATACCTTAAACACAGGCATTATGATGTTTGACCTGAATAATTTAAAAATGATTAATGATACATACGGGCATGAAGAAGGAGATGTGTTTATCCAGACATTCGCGTCTTTTCTCACCAGAATTCTTACAAAAGACAGCTATCTCGCCAGATTCGGCGGAGATGAATTTATGATTATCCAGAAAAACACAACCTGGTCACAGCTTGAGCAGATGAATATCCGTCTCCAGACAATGATTGATGAATACAATCAGACAGCAGACCACCCATTAAGCTATGCAGTAGGATATGATCTCAGCTACAAAAATCACTATTATCTGATTATGGATCTGCTTAAAACTGCTGATCAGAAAATGTACCATGATAAAAAATATAAAAAACAACAGCTGGCAAGTAAACAACAATATATTATCCAAAATGGGCTTGCACAAAGCATTTCATCTGATTCTCTGAAAGAGAAAATATTTACGATTCTCACAAACGCTAATGGTACAAAACAATATGCCTTTCTCATGACAGATATCAGCAACTTCCATCTGATCAATGACTACTGGGGATATGAAACAGGAACCAAAATCCTGAATTTTGTGCTCAAAAGAATGGAACTTTTTCAGGAATCCTTATTTGTAAACAGATATCACTCCGATATTTTTGTAGCAGTGATCTATACAACCGGATATGACACAAGTGAGATAAAAGAACGCATTGAACGACATAATACTCAGATTACAAAGGAAATTTTGCAGTCGTATCCAATCAATTATTTCCATCTGAATACTGGCATTTACTATCTGAAAGATATCAATATTCCGGCAGAAGAAATCATTTCCCATGCAAACATCGTGCGCTGTATCGCAAAGACAAAATTATCAGGTGTATGTGAATATACTCAGGATATTGCCATGAGAGAACAGCATAAAGCAGATACGATTCACTCGTTCAAACGCGCATTAAGCCAGAAAGAATTTAAAGTTTATTTTCAGCCTAAAATACATGGTAAAGATCAGACACTTGCAGGTGCAGAAGCCCTGGTAAGATGGCAGCGGGATGCCAGGACGATCTGGTATCCGGATGTGTTTCTTCCAATTCTGGAGGAAACAGGAGAAATCCAGGCGTTGGATTACTATGTGTACGAAGAAACTTTTATCTGGATGAACCAACGCCAGAAAGAGGGAAAGAGAATCGTTCCTGTCTCTTTAAATGTATCACCGGTTCATTTCCGGGATATCCAAAGTTTCACTAAAAAAGTAATGAATCTGATAGAGAAGTATGAGATAGAACCTCATAATCTGATATTCGAGATCACAGAAACTACTTTTATTCATAACATTGAAGCCGTAAATGCCATGATCCGTTTCTTTCACGACAAAAATATACGGATATCCATGGATGATTTCGGTTCAGGCTATTCCTCACTGAATACTTTAAAAGATATCCTGTTTGACGAAGTTAAAATAGACAAGCGTTTTCTTTCAGATGATCTGTCCGAAAATGGAAAGATCGTCCTTCAGGAAATTTTTCATCTGTTAAAACGGACCAAGAAATTTATTGTTTGTGAAGGTGTGGAAACAAAAGAAATGGTAGATTTCCTTGTAGAAGAGGGATGTGATGAGCTTCAGGGGTATTACTACTATAAGCCTATGAATCAGGAATCATTTGAACAATTGTTGCAAAAAACATTCTAAAATTAATCTCTGTAATTTACTGATATATAAATAAGGCTCCGGTTACTAATCAGTTCATAAAACATCAGTAACCGGAGCCTTTATTTATATCAGATCAGTAAGTTATCTGCTCAGCATTGTCATAATTATCTTCCTCTGTACCATCCAGACTACCGTCAGTATTATCAGCCGTTGTATCGTCAACCGGATAATCAATCTGGTCTGAAGAGTCATCTCCTGAGTCATCACCAGATGTCTGATCATCATTCCCAGTATCAGAAGATCCGTCCTCATTATCAGTATTATCATATTCCTGATCAGAATTATCCTGTTGATCATCATAAGTATTATCATTATAGGAAGAATCATCATAGCTGCTGCCATCATCTGAATTATCATCATAATTGCTTTCCTGCGTATAAATGGGAAATCCATTCTCCTCAGCCTGTTCTTCTGCCTGCGCCTGAGCCTCTGCTGCTGTTTCCGGTGCTTCTATAAAGTTTGTAACCGCTTTTGATACGGTATTTCCGGTAGGAGCGACAGCAGAAATTGCAAACATCGCACCACAAAGCAGAACAGCAGTTCCGGCAATCTGAATTTCATCTATATGTCTCATAAAAATATATCTCCTTGTAAAAAACTTAATAACATAACATGATTTCTGATCTGATTATATACCTTAAATATGTTTTTTTGTAGAGTAAATTTTAACCAATCGAATAATTACAAAAATAAACGTTACTGTTCACTCCGTTCTCAGTAACGTAGCCAAAATTCATTCCAGATTGCCTGCGGCAATGGAATTTTGGCTTGTATGTCTCGGGATTTTGGCATATTTATGCCAAAACACCTCGCGGGATAGTGGTGTGTGAACAGTAACATACAATCATATTGAAAAAAACTGAATATTGAAAAAAGCTGGATTCTATCCTCGAAATCTGCTATTATATAAAAGATATATATATTTTCAAACTATAAACAAAACAGAGGTGGCATTTATGAGCTGGTATAACGAGGCAATATTCTATCACATTTATCCACTGGGCTTAACCGGAGCACCAAAAACTAATGATTACAGTGCGTCAGTCTCCCGTCTGAACACATTACTCCCATGGATCGATCACATCAAAGAAATCGGATGTACTGCATTATACATCGGACCTTTATTTGAGAGTGTCGGTCATGGATATGAAACCACTGATTATAAGAAGCTTGATTCCCGTCTGGGTACTAACGAAGATCTCAAAAATTTCGTAGCAGTCTGTCACGAAAAAGGAATTAAGGTTATCTTTGACGGTGTATTTAATCATACAGGTCGTGACTTCTTTGCATTTAAAGACATTCAGCAGAATCGTGAGCATTCCAGATATCTGAACTGGTACTGCAATGTAAACTTCGGCGGAAACAACGAATATAATGACGGATTCTCATATGAGAACTGGGGCGGTTACAACCTTCTGGTAAAATTAAATCAGAGAAATCCGGAAGTTCAGAATTATATCTGCGATGTAATCCGTTTCTGGGTATCCGAATTTGATGTCGACGGAATCCGTCTGGATGCGGCAGATGTGCTTGATTTCGATTTCATGCGTGCACTTCGCCGCACAGCAGCAGAAGTAAAAGAAGACTTCTGGCTTATGGGTGAAGTTATCCATGGTGATTACAGCCGCTGGGTAAACGGAGAGACACTTCACAGTGTAACGAACTATGCACTTCACAAAGCACTCTATAGTGGTCACAATGACCATAACTATTTTGAAATTGCTCATACAGTGAAATATCTTCAGAACATGGGAAATCTGGATCTCTACAACTTTGTGGACAACCATGATGTAGAACGTATCTATACCAAACTGTCAAATAAAGCCCATTTTGCCCCGGTTCATGTATTACTTTATACACTTCCTGGAGTTCCAAGTATTTATTATGGATCTGAATTTGGCATCGAGGGAAAGAAAGAGAAATTCTCCGATGACAGCCTCAGACCTGCACTGAATCTGAAGGACTATGCAGATGCCATAACAACAAATCCAAACACAGCTCTGATCGCGGCACTTGGAAAGGTGAGACAGCATACACCTGCATTAAGTTATGGAAGCTATACAGAACTCCATCTGACAAACCGCCAGTTTGCATTTGCCCGTGATCTTGACGGAGTCCGAGTGATCGTTACTGTAAACAATGATGACAATGCAGCAGGAATGAGCCTTCCGGCTGGAAATTGTGCAGAATATGTCGGAACTCTTACCGGACAGAAAGTATCTGTTGAGGGTGGACGCATCAATGTGACGGTAGCCGCAAACAGCGGTGAAATCTGGGTACCGGCAGATACAATGACAGAAGATACACAGATAAAAGTTGAAAATGCAGCAGAGGTTCAGGCAACATCCGATACTGAGACATCTGCTTCCGCTGAGACATCCGAAACTAAAAAAGCTGAAATTAAAGAAGCAGTAACTAAAGAAACAGCACAGGATCTTGCAGCACAGGAAACTGCCGCAGCGAAAGAGGAATCTGCCTGCGCAAATGAAACATGTGCAAAAGATGCTGACAAAACAGATGAAACTTCGGATACAGCAGCCAAAACAGTAGCCGATTTGAGCAAAGCACCGGAAGATATGACAGTAGCGGAACTGCAGCTTTGCATCCTTGCTAAAATGGCAACGAACGGTCCTGTTACCGACCAGATGAAGAAAACCGTATATGATAATATCTGGCATGACTCTCTGGTAAACTGGTTTAAGAGTTTTCGTTAAGATTTAACCAGTCAACTTACTAAACAAAGGAACTACGCAATGAAAAGAAAAGTAAAGATACAGAGTTTTCCTATGTAAATAAAAAGCTTACTTCTAAGAAAACATACTATTACAAAGTGCGGGCATATCGTACTGAAAATGGTAAGAGAGTATACAGCAGTTATTCTAAAGTAAAGAGCGTTAAAGTTAAATAATATAAAATCAGATAATAACTAACCAGAAATTATAAAAATATCGGGCAGGATAAGTTCTTTATTACACTCTTATCTGTCCGATATTTTTATTTAAGGATTTGTGGACTTTAAATTTTGCAAGTGCTACAATAAAGAGCGTATAAAATCTACCTGAAAGGATAAACGAAAATGAACGTTCTTAAAATTATTTTACCAGTACTGGTGATGATCGGGCTTGGCATCTCATGTAGAAAATGGAAATTCCTCTCCAAAACAGGAATTAATGACATGAAGTTTCTGGTAACAAATATCATGCTTCCGGTTGCGATTTTTCATGCACTGGCAACTGCTGATTATAATCTTGAAACAGGGAAGCTGGTTCTGATCATGTTTCTGATGCTCCTGATTTCTTTTGGCATCGGATTTCTCCTGAAACCGTTAATGACAGGTGTTTATCAGAAATATCTGCCATTTATGGTCAGCGTATATGAAGGCGGACTGATGGCATATCCTTTATATACAAGCTTATGCGGACAGGAGAATCTTTCTCAGATCGCAGTACTGGATATCGCAGGACTTTTGTTTGGATTCAGCATCTACATGGGAATGTTGGGACAGACAGAAAATGGTGAGAAAATAAATGCAAAGAGCCTTGCGTTGAGTGCCGTTAAAACTCCTGCATTTATTGCAAGTGTGCTGGGAATCATTGCCGGACTTACCGGTATTATCCGGTGTCTGCTGGAGAGTTCCTGGGGAAATGTATATCTGAGTGTGGAGAATATCCTGACGACTTCCGTTACTGCCATCATCCTGATTGTGGTAGGATACAGCTTTGAACTGACTCCTGAATTATTAAGTCCGTGTATCAGAACAATTTTATTACGTACAGCCTTACAGGCAGTAATGATCGCAGGTGTTCTTTTCACCGTACATAGTTTTGTCGAAAACAATAAGCTGCTGGATCTTGCAGTCATCAGTTATATGTCTGCACCTGCTACATTCAGTATGCAGACTTTCCTCAAGAAAGAGGAGAGCAGTGCTTACGTTTCTACAACCAACTCCATGTATTGCGTTGTATCCATTCTGGTTTATATGGTTCTGGCATTTACAGTTTCTTAAATGTAATGCGCCCTTGTCGATATCTGGCAGGGGCATATTATATTGTTCGGAAATTTTCTTATTATGCACATGATTTTACTTTTCTCATATTCTATAAAGTGAACAAGCATCTAAGAGGTTCTTATGTGTAATTCAGCAAATAGTAATCCTAATTATCATAATCCGCAGCAGCATGTTCACGAAATTACGGGAAGCACAGCTACCGTAAACGGATGCCGTGAATGCCACAACCACCGTTTTTGTACAGTTTCCGGCGAAGCTATTCGAATGGGAAACTCTCATGTACACGAAGTAAAATTCCGTACTGATTTTTCTGATGGACACTTCCATGAATTTTGCGGAACATCATCCCCTGCGATTGATGTCGGCAATGGAAAGCATGTTCATTTTGCAAAAACATTTACTGATATGCGTGACGGACACCGACATCAGTTTCAGGTGGCATCTTTGATTGACAGTCCGACTGATTTCGAATGTAACTGCCACGATTAAGCCAGTGAGATATGGATAAAATCATTCGCTTTACCTCGCAATGTTGCACCAGATAGCTGTTCTGCAGCTTGACTAAGAGTACAGCTGTTAAGCGTGTTACTGCCTGATTCAGTAACACGCTGCTTTTATTGCCATTGATATCTGGCAGGTGCAGAATACGTACGTTTACCGGGATAAGCTTCATATCAAAAAAATCCTGATTAATCTTCTGGGAAATGCAGTGAAATTAATTTTTTTGCCATTGACTAAATATTTTTTTGATGCTAATATAGGACTATAATTATTGATAAATCAATAACACAAAATCGTACGGGAGGAATCATTCATGAAAACACTTGAAACTAAAAATGCACCAGCAGCAATCGGACCATATTCTCAGGCAAAAATGACAGGAAACTTTGTATTTGCTTCCGGTCAGATTCCGGTAGACCCAACAACAGGTGAAGTTGCAGGAGATACAATTGAAACTCAGGCAGAGCAGTCCTGCAAAAATGTAGGTGCAATTCTTGAAGCAGCCGGACTTGGCTTTGACAATGTCGTTAAAACAACCTGCTTCCTTGCTGAAATGGCAGATTTTGCTGCATTTAACGCAGTCTATGAGAAATACTTCACAAGCAAACCAGCGCGTTCCTGCGTTGCTGTTAAACAGCTTCCAAAGAATGTTCTGTGCGAAGTAGAAGCTATTGCAGTTGTTGAATAATCTGAACAAATAAATAATGTTTTTATCAAATACAAGGAGAATCGTTTCGTATGATTCTCCCTGTATTTGTTTTAGCATCATAGGAGATTACTCCACATAATGTGCCTATGAATTGCCATAAAAAGGAGGTTTATATTGTATGAAAAACAAACTTCAAAAACAACTGATAGTAACCGGATTATTAGTTTCTGCAATGGCGGTATCATTTCCGGCAAATGGAATTACAGAGAACGTATGTGCCGCAGAAAGCACAGATTCTTCCGAAAATAAAGAAGAACTACAGACACTTTTTGATGAATCAGTAGAAGATGCCATGATCATCGATAAGGATGAAATTCTCCCTGTGGTAAGCCTGGATAAAGGAGAACCTTATGCCGTTTATGATGAAAATGGCAGGATACTTCTCTATACTTTTCACAAATATCCGGATAGCTACCCGGATGGCGCTGATGTAAAACTGGAATGGGGAAATGTATGGACATTTACAGGTGGAGAACTTGAAGACTGGTATCAGAAAAATAAAGATGGTGTCACTGACTGGCAGACAAGAATAAAAGAGCTTATCGGTCTGCGCCCTGATAATGAATCAGATCACTTTACTGCTATGTGGGTAAAACCGGAAGATGTATTCCGGCCGGCATATGTATCAGAAATCGGAACGGTAGAAATGACAGATTCATTTTCCGATGATGTCAATGAAGAATATAAGGCATGGTTTGACGCAAACATTATTTCCAGCTATTTTGATGGCAAATATCCATGGACACGACTGGGATATACATATGACTGGGCTGATAATGGACAAGAATATGGTTTATCTGAATTTATCATCAAAAAAGATAGTGATGTAACAGTGGCATATACCGTTGATCTTGAAGAAATGATTAAAAAACTGGATGAGAATTCCTGGAACCCGGAAAGTGAAGTCCAGAAATAACAAACAGAAATCCACTACAAATCCTGGTATCCATTTCACTTTGTATTCTTAAGGATTTTAGCATATTCATGTTAAAACACCTTGTGAGATAGCAGATTGCTGAATAGTTACGAATTATCAGTTAATACATTTCATTCCAGATACTTGCAATTCATTCCCTGCATTATAATATTGGGCATTCTTATGATAGGCTGAAAACAGTTAAATTATTATAGAACGCATAATTAACAGTAATATCAAATCAAAAGATAATACTAAGGAGGTCCAATATGAAGAAGAGAATTGCGCTTGCACTATTGGGTGCATTACTGGTAATGGCATCTGCCCCGACACTGGAGAAAAGACACCATAAATATTTCCTGCGTTTTACCTATACAGAAGAAGTAACACTTACCAAAACACCTGTGAAAGAACAGGTCATCTGCAGCGTGGACCTGGGGATCAATACCGATGCAGTCTGTACCATCATGCGGGCAGACGGAACTGTCC